>Ga0182014_10000038_pt1 | contig 121877 bp, 105 predicted proteins | sample 612S2DmetaG_FD_120489 | JGI IMG/M metagenome (GOLD analysis project Ga0182014, IMG submission 120489) | Permafrost microbial communities from Stordalen Mire, Sweden - 612S2D metaG | ecosystem: Environmental > Terrestrial > Soil > Wetlands > Permafrost | place: Sweden: Stordalen | collected... | reverse complement strand
GAAGGCGGGCAGATCAGAAGGCTGCCGACTGCTGACCCAGTTGCGGTCGCAGACCACTTCACGGTCTACCCATTGGCCGCCGGAATTGCGAATGTCATCCTGTATGGTGTGATAGCTGGTTAATGTTCTCCCCTTCGTCAGTCCCGCCGAGACCAGAAGCCACGCCCCGTGACAGATGACCGCGATGGGTTTCCCTGCTTCATCGATTCGGCGAATGAACTGTAGTGCCTTTTTGTCCACCCGCAGAGCATCGGCATTCAATGCGCCACCGGGAAGCACCACTGCGTCAAAATCGGCGGGGTTTGCTCTTTCCAGCACTAGATCAACGTCGAAGAAATCCGCTTTTATGTCGTGCTTCATCGCCTGAAGTTTTCCCGATTTCGGGGCGATCAAAGTCGTTTGGGCACCTGCCTCCTTCAGCGCTTGACGTGGCTCGGTCATTTCGGATTGCTCGAAATCGTTAGTCGCCAAGATGGCAACGCGCACGTTCGCAAGGGGTTTGTCTTTCATAGGGGAATCTCCTTTGGCGTCACTTCTCGTTTTTCGGTAGTGGGCTGTTTTGAATTTCGGAGCACGTTTGGAGTTTAGAAGAATTGGTGGGATTATTGCAGCGTAACGAAGATATAACAGTTGCATAGGAGCGACCATGACCCTCAAAAACGCGGCGCTACTAGCTTTGGTCGGGACGATACTGATGACGGCTCTCCTTGTGTGGAATTTCGTCTTCAACGTCCTTAATGTTTTCCGTGGCGTGGAGGCTCCGATAGTGCTCTTCGCGTCGTTCATCTATGCGTTCGGTTGCTTAACCGTGATGGTGTTCTTTTTCGTGTTCCATAGAACGCAGTCGTGATTTTGGCGAGAGTTCAGCTACGGACGGCTCTGGGTGCGGGACCCATTGGGAAATCCCTTCTGCCGCGATTTGCCTGCCCGGACGGGGTTTGGGTCGGGCGAAATGCCTCAATCCCCATTGCGGGCTTTTGTGGCCAGTCAGAAAACGATGTGGCGGAACCATGACGACCGGGAAATGCGAGTCGATAGGCACTGTCTGCTCCGCCCCTACCCAAAATTGTGCTTTTACCCGACTCTGTACAGCTATTCCAAGCCCCTCCACAAATGTGCAAACAATTACCTCCACCCCTTCAAAGTCCCGTTATTCGCCATTTTCCTTCGTCCAGGTTTGGTACCGGGCGTGCTTCCACGATGCTTGGAGTAGCGCACATCCGCAGTTCTGGCCATATGATCCTTCCCCCTCTCCGCGTTCGGGAGACAGACTCGGGTTTACACCAATTCCCATCGGGAGGTTCATTGTGTCAAACAAGAAATCGTCTGTGCTTGTCTTACTGCTCATGTTGCTCACCTTCGCCAATATTTCAGTGGCGGCGACGACCTATAGTGCTGCCAATGTCAGGGGCAGCTACAGCGTTCTGATGAATGGTTACAGTGGGTCATCCAGCGAAACCGCATGGCTGGGAATGTTCAACTTCGATGGCATCAACGCAGTGAGCGGGTACATCACGATCATGGACAGCGGTAGTCTGAGCGTTGCCACGATTTCGAGTGGAAGCACCTATTCTGTGAGCCCCAATGGAACTGGGTCCATCACGATCAACGTCGCGGGCAGCATGGGGAGCGAAACCGGGTACGTCGCTTTCACATTGAACTCGGTGTCAGCTTCAATCGCTAAAAGTCTGCAATTGCTGCTTATCGACACCAGTGCGAACGACGCCCACGTAAGGGCAGGCACTGCGAACTTGATCAACCTCTCCGCCTCAGCGACTGTGGCCAAGCTAAAAGGCACCTACAGTCTCCTGTTGAACTCATGGACAACGGGAACCCAGCAGGGGATGGTCGGGACCATCGTGTTTGATGGCAAGGGCAGGGTGACAGTCTCCTTTACCGACCAACTGGCCGAACAGACCGCCACGACGGCCACAGGCAGCGGAACCTACTCCGTCAATTCCGACGGGAGCGGCTCCATAAGCCTGACGCTCTCGAACAGCACAACCATGCAGCTCGACTTCGTGATGAACTCAATTACTGGAGTCGCCAAGGGGATTCAACTGATGGACGTAACCGCTCCCAGCAGCACTTCGGTTGACACTGGCATCGCAGTTTACGAATGAAGGCGAGAATGCTAATCTCCCAATCCCAGCGGCAAAGCATGGGATTGAGTGAGTGACCTCAAACTTGAAAGCCTGCCGCATTTCAGCAGGCTCCGTTGGCTATCGCAGCATCCTACTTCTTCCCCGCCCTCACCTGCGCCCACCTTGCCCGCTGTGCGGCTGCAATTCGTCTGCTACCAACAACAGTTTGTGCCGTGGGCTGCCCTGATTCTTCGCTGGTTTTGTCCCTCTAGGTTCGAGCTGACGCAATACTTGAGTCAGTTTTGAAATCTCTTCTCCTGCTGTGTGATGGATTCAATGCTCACCATCTTCTCCATGTCGTAGATGCGACCGGAGCGCATAGCACGCATCCACGCGGTCAACACTGGCGCACCTGTTCTATCTGGTAGATTGTGCGTGGGGAGGAAAACAACCTCATGAAACCTAACGCCCTAACACGCGACGAATTGATTGAGGCAATGAGCAGACTCGGCAACAATCCCGTTGTATGGTTAGGATCAACCGGGCTAGCCAAAGATGCTGTCGGTGGGGTGGTTACGGCATATCAGGATGGCAAACCTCTCATTGGTCTGCAACCGGCAAAGACACAATCGAACATAGGCGACGTGCCAACGACCTCACAGGTCCATGAAGCACGCGAGAAATTGCGTCTAGCAAAGAATCGCTTTGCTAATTCTTATGAGTTACATCTAGCGGGGGAGATCATAAAAACAGATTTTACCCTCATCAAGAACGAGTACGACGCTATGATTGACGGGGTGCTTGACCTATTGCATAAGTTCTAAATGGCGGGCGCACTCCCGATGGACAGAGAAGCGTCTTAAGCGTGGCGGGAGGAGTTCGCTCTTGGGAAACCGGCTGCCCCCATTTCTTGTATCGAGTACACCACCTCGGGTTAGTGCTTCTTCGCAGCCCGTATCTTCGCCCACCTTGCCCGCTGGGAGACTGCGATTCTTCTTTTGCCAGCAGCAGACAGCCTGCGCCGTGGCACTGCCCCGTGTACCAAATAGAAAAGGGCCCGACGCCCTTCGGCTATCAGCCCTCACCCCTCGCTATGGGGATTCTACTCTCCTAGCATCCTCTTTGCCGCCTTTAACCTTTGCTTGCGATACGTCGGGCTAGGTTCATTCTGCCTGATGTAGTCATGGAGGATTTGCGTGAGCATATTGGCATTCTGCTCCGCGAGACGCCTGACTTTGGAAAGTTGCCGGATTCGCCACAGGTTAGACCTTCGACGGCTGTTACACATCTCCGGTAATCTGCTCAAGGATGTTCACTGTTTGACCCCTTTCACGCCCGCCACATCTCTTCCAGCTTTCTTGGGTCTTCCAGTTCCCATGGGACGGTCCACCAACTCTGCCATTCTTTCGAGCGGCTTTTGCCTTGGCTTCAGATTTCACTCTTCCACCGTTGGCTCCCCGCCGGCGGAAAGGGGTAACGGAAGCCTGCGAGAGACGCACGTACATCACTGGTAATTACGAAAGCGTAACAGTCTTCTCAGTGTTGCTCTTAGGACGGCTGTCTCAGCAAGAATGGTGAGAATGGACCCGAAAGACCCCGCCCTTCCCTCGCTTCATAGCCTTGGCATGTGGCTCGACCCAGACGGACACAAATTTCTGATGTGTACGCTTTGCAAAATTGCCTTTGAACTCCCAGCAGGGAAAAGCTACCAAGCGATAGCCGAAGAATTTGATTCCCGCCCTTGTGTTCCGATGGATGAACCTTTCTTCGCGCAATGACCCATGGATGAGCAAGATGGGATTTCCGCATTGCCTATTTCTTCCCCGCCCTCACCTTCGCCCACCTTGCCTTTTGCGCCAGCACGATTCTCCTTCTTCCAGTCTCCCCTGGGAGCTGGCGGGATGGGCGTTGTCTACAAAGCTGAGGACACCCGGCTGCACCGCTTTGTAGCCCTTAAGTTCCTGCCCGACGACGTGGCCCGCGATCCTCAGACCCTCAGCCGATTCCAGCGCGAGGCTCAGGCTGCTTCCTCTCTGAATCATCCTAACATCTGCACCATTTACGACATCGGCGATACACCCAAAACGTGGAGGCCTACGACGCGTATCTTCGCGGGGGAGCCCTGATTGGCCAGTTCGACCTTCCCGCAAACCTTGCGCTGATGCGCAAGGACTTTGAACAAGCACTGCGCCTCGATCCGAACTTCGTGCCTGCCCTGGCGGGTCTTGCCTTGGTGGAATGCCAGTACTATCGGGATGTTGAGTCGGATCCAGCACGCCTGCACCGGGCCGAAGCCCTGGCCCAAAAGGCGTTGGCCATTGATCCTCACGTCTCAGACGTTCATACGGCGCTCGGCCAGATTGCGGGGCGGCAGTACGATTACCGGCGGGCCGCGGAAGAGTTTCAGGAAGCGCGCCGGCTGGAGCCGGATAACGCCCTTGACTGGGACCAAGTCTCGTGGGCTCAGTCCCACCTCCGGCGTTCCCGATTTCGGTCTTGCCCAGGTCTATCTGGCCAAGAAGGAGTACGACCGCGCTCTGCAGTATTTCCTCCGGATCCCGGAAAAACAAAGGCAAGCGGCAATCTACCGATTTTCGGCTAGTTCGATTTACGCCGGCTTGGGAAAGAAGGAAGAAGCGCTCGACGAGCTAGAGAAAGCATTCGAGGAAGGCTACCGCGATTCCCCCGCCATTGACGCCAGCCCTCATCTCGCCGCGCTCCGCTCCGACCCCCGCTTTCAGCAACTCCTCCGCCGCTACCGCAAGTAATGCATTCTGGGAAGACTACTCTTCCCTACTTGCCGCGCGCGCTCGTCCGGCATCTTGGGCATCAGCACAGCGCGGGCGACAAACGGGCTAACCGGGAGTAATCCGCCGTGAACGAAGCGCTGAGCTGGGGATTCAATCTGTCAACCGTGTGTTTGGTCTGACACTTACCCTCAAAACGAAGGTAACTCAAGAGTGATTACAATCACAACGGGAAGGAAAAAGAAGCGGGTATGCTCGCGGTATGTACACGATCAGCCGAGGCAAGAGCGGCGGTCTGATTCTCAACTGTAAACGCTGTTCGCACGTTGAGCGCGTTAACGAGTTCGATGACAGGCTCGGTAACCGTCGCACGCAGGCCGCTCGTGCCATGTTGAATCATGTACGCAACGAGCACGGCAAAGAGCCGATAGGAAAACCCAACTCTCAGATCATGGAACGATGGTACTGAGCTGAACCCGTTGAATCGACCCAGAGAGAACCCGCTCTGGGTCCTTTCTCTTTGCATGATCGGAATCGGCTCGGCGTAACCGTACCGGGGAGGAGAAGGCAACGGTTAGGGGCGCAATCTATGAACGAGACTAGCGTATACATCGTTGAACGAGATGCGTGGTCCATCGAAAGGCAATGTGAGGTGCATTTCCGCCTGACCTACGAGCGCGTGTTCCTTCCGGTTCAAAATCTCTGGCGGGATTTTCTGGTTCATTCCGAGGAGATAGGCGCGGCTCTGCCGGCCGCGAGTCAGTATGAGAAGAATGAACGGACCTCAGGGATGGACGAATTCTTCGGTTGTGCAATCTCCCATAATGAGCCGCTGATCTCCCAGCACCCTTACTAGTGCTCAACCCGGGTTGCCGACAGGAGATGAGCTGTGACCGCGATCACCACGTCTGGTGTCCGAGAATACCTTCACGTCACGACCGCGGCGCTATCGTAAGGCAATCCCAGAGGTCAAAATGTCGAACCGAAAGCCCCATTCATTCTTCACTAATCCATGCCGCATGGGCTGCCTGCAACCGACCCAGAGTTCCTTCGAGCAGGTCGTAAAGTCCTTGCGCTTGAGCCCTGAGCAATACGCCGCGTCACCCCAACTCAAAGCGTGGGTCAAGCGAAACAAGAGAGACAAGTACGTTCCTCCCGATCTTCTCGCAACATTCGGATTCAAGCTCGGGGCGGAGGTTTAGCAGCAGCAGAAGATGCCAGCATCGTTGTATTCGTGTTCTCTTTCGAGAGCGTTAGCTATGATGTGCTGGAATCGATGAGCACAACCCCCAAAACTCCACGTGGTTCATGGTGTCCGTGCAGTAGCCATTCCGCAGGTGACGAGGGAAAGAGCGGAACAAATTGCCATCGTCTTTTTCATGGTTGCCTCGCTAAAGTCGCGCAGGTCGTGCGTGGATGTTGGACTCTGGATGGCGTAGATAAGTTGGCTCCATTCAGAGAAACAGTAAAAATCTGAACTTCATTGCCTTGTACCCCCGCCGATCTCTGACACTGTTCGTCTTCGATAGTCCAATCCCATGAAAGGCATTCAGACCGACTTCCCGGAATTACTGCGGCGGAGGCGTGGTGGTAGTGGTCGTCGTCTCACTATGCTCCCGCTGGGGTGGGGTCGTGGTTGTAGTCGTTGTTTGCTTCTCCTTCTTCACCTTCTTGTGATGGTGCTTGTACTTCGTGGTGCTCTCGTTCGTCTGAGTGGTTTGGGTCTGGGGCCGATCCGGAGTCTGCGTCGTCGTAGTGGTGGATTGCGTAGTGTCCTGTGCCATTACTGGCAGCGACAGTGCAAGCACGACGAGCGCTCCAAAAACAACAGCAAATAGCTTCTTGGATTTCATTCACTTTCTCCTTATGATGCCTAATTTACGCAGCGATTCCAACCGTGGCTAAATGCGACCTTTGACGCATTAGTAGGTTCGTTTGTTTGCGAGCACAATGCTGTGCAAAACAGCTCATGTCGCGACTGCGTACCGTGTCGACATGCCGGACCGCTCTGACATGTCACGGAGCCCAGCCCTGCGGATACGCAGACGCGATCCTTTCCGGGATTACCGTGTTGCCTTCCCGCCACAGGAAACGTCATCTGTAATGGCCCTTCTATTGCTCCCTAAGGAATTACAGCCGTCCGTGATCGGGACTCACCCCGTTAACGATTCTCCGGTCAGATCATTGAAGGCAAATGCTTAACTGCATTTTATAAGCACTGATGAAAGTCAGTCTAGTTAGCGAGCAAAAGTGGTCTTTGTCCAGCATTTAGACGCCCGCGTCCGAAGTTCGGACGGGGAGCATGCCAAGAAACGCCGCAGACCCACAATCCATCACATTTGTTCCCATAGGTGCCCGCAATACCGCCTCATGCGGGCGCGTCGCTACATAACCGTTTGGCCGCCCGTCGCGACAGGTCTTGAGGGATGTGAAGGAGGTTACCTTTCAAGCCTTGACCGGCCCGAGAGAGCACCGACCAGGAGTTCGCGTTGAAAAACAAATACATAGGGCTGAGAGTAGGGATGGCGTTTGCCGTCCTGCTTGCCCTCTTGTTGGGCATCGGGCAGTCGGGGCTACGACGGGTGCAGGAAATCAATGCAACGCTTAACGACATCACTGGCAGGCGGTCAGCCAAGCTGCAACTGTCACGAGAAGCGTTCGAGCTTTCCAACCAGAACAGCCGTATCACGATGGAAATATTTCTGGTGCGGGATAAAGCACGAATCGAGACGCTGTTGGCTACGAGGTCCGAGAACAGCAAGAAGGTTTCGCAGTTGCTGGCAGAGATGGGAAGCCGCTGTGAGTCAGAAGAAGAGAAGCATCTGCTCGCGGAGGCAAACGGAACGAGACATTCCTACGTCGAGAGCTACCTGCGAGCCCTACACTTGCTTGTCGATGAAAAGAAACACGACGCGGCGGCGGCGGTCATGGTCAACGAAACCCTGGCGTTGCTGCTCAAGTATCACGGCGCCTTGGACCAGATCGTTGAGTTTCAGCAGGGTGAATTGGACAGGGCTGTCAAGCAAGCCCAAGCTGACTACATCAAAACCCATCGTCTGGCCTCCTTGCTGGCTTTGCTATCTGCGACGATTGCCCTCGGGATCGCGGTATTCACAACCCGGCAGGCTCAAAAGATCTTCCGGCAGGATGCGGCGGCACGGGAGAGTGTTGAATTTGAGTTGCAACGCAGCGAAGAACGCATGCGGATGGCGATGGAAGCGGCAAAGATCGGTTTCTGGGATTTGGATGTCATTAAGGATGAACACGTGTGGTCAGACACCTGCAAAGTTTTGCTGGGCGTGCCACGAGACAGCTCGGCAAGCTACCAAGCCTTGATCAACGCTGTACATCCAGACGACTGGGAAATGATGCGAGCCAAGATTGACGAGGCACTTCAGGAAAAACGAGACTACGCCGTTGAGTTCCGCGTTGTTTGGCCTGACAATAGCGTGCACTGGCGCATGTCCACCGGGCAGGCCTTCTATGACGACGCTGGGCACGTGAAGCGCATGTCAGGCGTCACCATGGACATCGATGAGCGCAAATACGCAGAGGAACGTCTGCATCTACAGGCAGCAGCTTTGGGAGCGGCAGCAAATGCCATCGTTATTACGGATTTCCGCGGCGCAATCGTGTGGGTCAATGATGCCTTTACGACCATGACTGGCTACAGCAAGGAAGAGGTATTGGGCAAGAATCCTCGCCTGCTGAAATCCGGAGAGCAGCCCGACGGTTATTATGCCAGTCTCTGGTCTACGATTTCCTCAGGCAAGGTCTGGCGCGGCGAAATTGTCAACAGGCGGAAAGATGGGACGAACTACGCCGAAGAGATGACGATCACGCCTGTGACCCAAGACGGCATTGCCTACGATACACATTTCGTAGCCATCAAACAGGACATTACAGAGCGTAGACGAACGCAAGATGCACTTGTAGAAAGCGAAGAGCGTTATCGGTCGCTGTTTGAAAACATGTTGGAGGGGTTCGCATACTGCGAGATGCTTTTTGACGAACGTGGATGTCCAATAGATTTCGTCTACCTCGCTGTCAACAGTGCATTTGGAAAGTTGACCGGCTTGGAAAACGTAGTGGGCAAGAGAGTTACCGAGGTCATTCCCGGAATCAGAGACTCGCAGCGAGATTTGTTTGAGAGATATGGTCGAGTGGTTCTGACCGGCGAGCCGGAGAGATTCGAGATCGAAGTTAAAGCCTTGGGGATATGGTTCTCCATCTCGGCCTATGCTGCGGGAAGCAGATGCTTTGTAGCTACGTTCGATAACATCACTGAGCGCAAGCAGTCTGAGGAAGCTCTGCTTTTCAACAATGCCCTGCTGGAGGCACAAACTGAGACGGCCATTGACGGTATCCTCGTCGTTGACGGCTCTGATCAGATCATCCTGGCAAACAGGCAGTTCGGACGCAATTTCGAAATACCGGATGAACTTTTGAGCACACGAGACGATCTTATCGTCCGCAAGTACGTGGCCGATAAAGTCGAAAACCCCGAAGCTTTCATCGAGAAGGTCAAGTATCTCAATAGTCAACGGGATGAAAAAAGCAGGGATGAACTTAGATTTAAGAATGGGAAGAGATTCGACCGATACTCTGCGGCTCTAGTGGACTCAAAATGCCGGTATCGGGGTAGAATCTGGTATTTTCGCGACATCACGGATCGCAAAATCGCCGAAGAGCGGGTCCAATTCCTGGCCTATTACGATGCTCTTACTGGATTGCCCAATCGGACTCTTCTTCAGGATCGATTAAGTAAGGCCCTCGCCACTGCTCGTCGGCAGAAGCACAAAGTTGCGCTTCTGTTTGTTGATCTCGACCGCTTCAAGAACATCAACGATTCGCTCGGGCATTCGTTCGGTGACCTTTTTCTGCAAGAAGTGGCCGAACGACTCAAAAGATGGGCGCGTGAACAGGACACCGTGGCGCGGGTTGGCGGAGACGAATTCCTAGTCGTGCTGACCAATGTAAGAGAAATTCCCGACGCGGCAGTTGCGGCTGAACGGCTCACGAATGCAATGGCCGCTGAATTCGCGGTTCAAGGTCGGCACTTACGTATAGGTTGCAGCATCGGTATAAGCATTTTCCCCGAACACGGTACGGATGGTGAAACCCTGATCAAAAACGCCGATGCAGCAATGTATTCCGCCAAAGACCGCGGAGGTAACAACGTCCAGTTCTTTACGCAGGACATGAATGTTCAGGTGGTAGAGCGATTGACTCTGGAAAACAGCCTGCGACTCGCACTGGAAAAGCGAGAATTATCTCTCGTGTACCAGCCGCAAATGGATATTGCAACTGGAAGGATCATTGGACTGGAAGCTCTCCTGCGTTGGCAACACCGGGAATTGGGACTCGTGCCGCCAGATAAGTTCATAGGGATTGCTGAGAACAGCGGCTTGATCATGCCCATCGGTGAATGGGTGCTGCGTACTGCCTGCGCTCAAGCCCGGAAATGGCAAGACGACGGGTTTATCGCCGTGCCGGTTGCGGTAAATGTGTCAGCCGTGCAGTTCCGTCAAGAGGGCTTCTGTGAACTGATCAGGAAGGTACTCCACGAGACTGGTCTTGCTTCCAAGTATCTAGAACTGGAACTCACAGAAAGCCTCCTTCTAACAAGCGGTGAGGTGACGCTTTCAGTGATTCAGGAATTAAAGGGTTTGGGGGTGGAACTAGCGATTGATGACTTTGGGACCGGCTACTCCAGCTTCAGCTACTTGCGACAGTTCAGGGTCGGCAAGCTCAAGATCGACCGTTCGTTTATCCGCGATGTCGCTGCGAATTGCGATGACGCGGCGATCACTGCCGCAATCATCAGCATGGCAAAAAGCCTGAATCTCAAGGTGATTGCCGAAGGGGTCGAGAACGAAGCACAAATGTCATTCCTTCGCGCACACCAATGCGACGAAATTCAAGGCTATTACTTCAGCAAGCCGTTAGCGGCTGACAAAGTTGCCGACAAGCTGCGAGGCGACTATCCCGAAGCTCTCGTCCGAGCACAAACGAGCGGCGGGCGATCATGACCGAGCACCACATGAGGAGTGTATTTCATTATGGCAACCGCGCTTGCGCTCTTAGTGTCCGCTGACCCAGCCACAATTCAGCAGTTCAGCTACGCCCTACAGGAATTCTCTATTTCGCCTGATGTGTGTCGAGATGTACTGGAGGCTGTCCGCCGATTGAACCGCCAAAAGTTCGATGCTGTTGTTGTCGATCTCCCGCTAGTAGAACAATGCGGGCTGATCTTGAACGAAGTGCATCTCTCCCCATCAAACCGTACCGCAGTGACATTTGCCATTAGCAGTAGTGATGCTGAAAGCGCCGCTTTCCGGAGATCGTCCGAGTTTGTCCTGGAGAGGCCGCTTTCGTTGCAGTCCATCCGCAATACACTCAAGCCTGCTTACGGACTGATTTTGAGAGAACGACGACGCTACTTCCGGTGTCCCATTTCTATCCCCGTCACCATCCTGAGGCAAAACCTGCCTGCAGTTCGCTGTTACAGCGTGAACATCAGCGAAGGGGGCATGGCCGTCAGTACGCTCGTTCCTTTCATCGCAGGAGAAGACGTGCAGGTTCAGTTCACCTTACCGGATCACGAAGGACTATTCGTGGCAGAATCGACAATCTGCTGGTTGAAATCGGGCCGTCTCGGTGTTCGCTTTGCGTCTGTTGCGGAGAAGCACAAGTCCGATCTACAGGACTGGCTCTCACAAAAGCTAGAAGAGACGCTTCCGGAATTCGTTGCCGGGAAGTTCCGAAAGCAAATAGGAAACACGGTTTAAGAAAGAGCGTGGGTAAGGCCGCTCCGATGCCGATCCAGACGGGGAAGTTGTAACGCCACTCTGAGTATGCGCAGGTCCGACCGTGGCCGCCCTTTACTTAGCCGTGGGTCGTCCCTGCATTAGCGCGGTGGGATCGTAGGTCGGGGGAAGCGTTCGGGTCATCGGGCATGCCATTGACTCGACCCAGTATCTCGCTGACCTTTCGCACAAGTTCATCCGGGGAAAAGGGTTTCTCCAAGAAGTCGCCCACGCTGGCGATTTGTGCGGGACCGCCCAGTGCTTCCTCAGGATACCCAGAAATAAGCAGAAACTTCATGTTTGATCGCAACTCCACAACCTTTTCCTTCAATTGGACACCCGTCAATTGTGGCATCGCGAGATCGGTCACAACCAAGTCAATGTGCGCCAGATTGTTTCGACAGATGGATAAACCTTCCGCGCCGTCTTTGGCTTCAAACACACGGTAGCCGTTCTTTTCCAGTGCCGTCTTCATCAGCTTTCGCAAACTGGACTCGTCTTCGACCACAAGAATGGTCGCAATTGTCTCGGGGGTTGGCTTTGGAGATGAACCTGTTGAATTGTGGGCTTCTGCCAATTTGGGAAAATAAATGCGAAATGTAGTGCCTCTACCCTGCACACTAGCTATGGTGATGTGTCCGCCACTCTGCTTGACAATGCCGTATGTGGTCGATAGCCCAAGTCCGGTTCCTCTTCCTGTTTTCTTCGTGGTAAAGAAAGGCTCAAAGATGTGGGCCAAAGTTTCAGCATCCATCCCTTCCCCGGTGTCGGTGACAGAAAGCATGACGTAATCACCCGTCACGACTTCAAAGTAACGGCTGGCGAATTCCTCATCCAGTACTACCTCAGAGGTTTCGATGCTTATTTTCCCGCCCTGTGGCATGGCATCGCGAGCATTCACCACCAGATTAATCAGGATTTGCTGGACCTGCGCCGGATCGGCTTTCACCTTTCCTAAGTCAGGATGCAACACAGGAATGACATCAATGTTGGCGGGAATGAGGCGCCGGAGAAGCTTGTGCGTCTCCCAAACCGAGGCGTTCAGGTCCAGCACGGTTGGTTCGATCAACTGTTTGCGGCTGAACGCCAGTAATTGTCGGGTTAACGATGCCGCTTTCTGGCTTGCGCCTTTGATCTCTGCCAAGTGGAGCCGCAGCTCTTCGTTTTCTATCTCCCCTTGCGCCATCAGATCGCTGTAACCCATGATGATGCCCAAGTAGTTGTTGAACTCGTGGGCAATTCCACCTGCCAGATGGCCTACCGCTTCCATCTTCTGAGCCTGATGCAATTCGTCTTCTGTGCGCTTACGCATGCTGATGTCCCGGAGAATGACCGTGTAGAGCCTTTCCGCGCCGGTCTTTACTTGCGAGATCGTGGCTTCGACCGGAAAGTCTTCCCCATCGGCTCTTACAGCCATCAACGTTCCGGGCGATTCCAAAGAGCGGCTGGAAACGCCTGTTTGTCCGAAGCTCCGGATGTGTTCCCTATGAGCATCGCGGAACTTCCGTGGTATGAACCTATCGATAGTTTGCCCAATGGCCTCGGTTGCTGGGCAGCGGAAGATTTTTTCTGCGGCTCGGTTGAAGACGATAATCTTCTGATCGTTATCGACTGTAATGATGGCATCCATCGCAGAACTGATTATTCCTAGCAACCGCTCTTGGCTATCTCGAAGGGCCTCGTCAGCCCGCTTGTGCTCCGAAATATCGACTACCGTGCTTTCTTCGATCAAGCTTGGCTTATCGTCTCCGGGCGCTGAAGGCTTTGCGCCACGGCGTACTTCCAGTTGAGCCGACGCTAGGCGAGCAAGGATGAGCAGAGCGTCTCTATGCGCGGCTGGCAGTTCGCGGGGTAAGCGATCCATCACACAGAGCGTGCCCAGTGCGTACCCCTCCTTGGTCAAAAGAGGAGCGCCTGCGTAGAACCGAATCCCGGCACGTGTGACCATTGGACCATTGAAAAACCGCTCGTCCATCGCAGTATCTGCTATCACTAGCAAATCGCGTTGGAGGATGGTCTGCCCACAGATTGAATCTTCGCGAGGGATTTCAGGATAGTCCCAGCCCACCCTTGACTTGAACCATTGCCGGGTGGCATCAATGAAGCCAATCAGTCCGATAGGGGTACCACAAAGATAAGCTGCAAGTCGTGCAGTCTGGTCAAAGAGTTCTTCGGGGGACGTATCGAGCACGTGGCAGTCTTCCAGCGCCGCCAAACGCGCCACTTCCTCCTCTGACAACCGGGACTGCATGTCTCACCCCAGACTTCCTTGGAGCGACCTTTTCCAAGCAGAGTTACCCATGAATACCCCCTTGTCTAGTGCCTATCTAAACCCCAATCTAAAATTGCTCTCCTGGATGATGCAGCAGGTTGGGTAGTGAGGCGGTCGCTGGACGAGCACAAAGTGCTGGAGCCGGACAGCAAAAGCCCAAGGCCAGCGCAAGGGAAAAGCAGCAAGCCTGATCGGGCGGAATTATTTATTCGTTTGCCGCATGACCACGGGCGTTCTTCTGCATGTGAACCCTACGGCAATGTTCACGGAACAGGCTTTCTAGTTTGCGGTGCTGCTCTTCGGCGGTGCCAATGTCATCCCCCGTCGTAAAGATCACGTCTTTGCAATGGGAGCAGCGGGCTTTGATGGGTATTCTTTCCACTTCCAAGAGGATGACTAGATGCGGGTTCTTCTCCGGGTCCATCTAGACAAACTAGCCAGACGCCACACGCTTGTATGTGGCTGGGATCACAGCGGCATGTGAGGCGAGGGGAGGTTTTGCGTGGAGATGAAAAAACGGCGCAAATTTCGGTGACCGCGTTTTTGTCTGGGGTCATCCGGGCGCGTTCGTAGTGTTTGAAATTGAGTCCGGTGGCGTTTACGGGTCAATTTTGATCAACGCAAATCAACCTTCTGGCGTGTTATAGTGGCGATGAGGCGGTTACCCCCTTCTCCTCTTTCAGGTCTTCTGACCTAAGCCAGTCCATCTGAAGTTCTTCCACCTTAGGTTTTTTCGGCGGGAGAGACATAACCATGCCTTTTCAAGCGATCTTGCGCGAAGTCGATCAACTCCAGAGCGTCAGCACGCGTCTTGAGGCACTGGCGGAGCGACATCCGCCATTGTCAGAACCACTCACAACAATCGCGGTAAGCGTTCGCAACACGGCCACTCTGTTGGAAGTGCTGGTTGTGACTAGAGGACCCAAGCCGATCTGAGTAAAGCAAGCGAGTCTCGCAGAGCAAGGTCGTTGGAGGTTGGGACGGGTTTCGCTCAGGCGTGGTTGCGCTTCATCAACGGCTCAATCTCGTGATTGATTTCAAATTTCACGGGTGTGCCACAGGACGGACAAGACGTTTCGTGTATGCCACCGTCCAAACTCATCGCTTCCAGTCTGTTGGAACGTAAACATTTGGGGCACGTGATCATTAGATACCCCGCACTATCTCTGGGCACGAAGAGTGGGGCAATCTCGCTCTTCTGTCTTTCCGACCGGATCGGAGAAGCAGCCAAAAGCTTTGCGACATCGGCGCAAAGCTCTGTAAGAGTGTATTGTCCTTTTTGCAGGAAAGTGTCCGCCAAGATTCCAGATGGATTTCCGCTTGTGAGGTACTCTCCGCTCACAGCGATTGTTGCGATGTGGGGAAATCGCTCTCGAACTACCGTCAGAAATTCAAATCCGGACATCCGGGGCATATTCAAATCGGAAATAATCAAGTCCGGTAGCGACTTGCTGAGCGCTTGTAAGCCATCCAGCCCGTCCGCCGCCGTGAGAACCTCATAACCTCCACTTTCCAACATCTGCCGAGCGGTTTCGCGTATCGAATATTGATCGTCTACCACTAAGATGCGAAAGCGGAATTGATCCGCAGCCTTTGCTTCTGTAGCCGGGATGGTCTCCCGCGAGTGCACTGCCGTTTCGGAGGCGACAGTAACTTGCAGGTTGTTCTGAATGTCCACTTCCGGGGAGACTGTCTTATCCCAATGTTCTTGGCTGGTAACCATGGGAGCCGCCTCCGTTCATGAGGGTTCGAGATAGCCGAATAATACCCGGTGCGAATCAGCCCAGACTGTGCAATATTGACCACTCCGCGCAAGAAGATTGGTACGTAGGCAAAGGTAGGCAGGGTTGTCGGAGCCGACCTGCTGCTTGGATCGTGGGCGACACACCTGCGCCGGGCGAGTTGTAGACCGCCTTGACGAGATTGCAAAAACGGAAACGCCCCATCTCCGTTTAGAGTCTGGGGCGCTATCGTTGAACAGCCGTCCCCAGGACTGCTCAATTCCAACGTAGGCTCCGAGCCAACCTTCAGGAATAGCTCATGGGTGCTGCATGAAGGTACTGTTTGGCTAGGCATGGGATGACCATGAAAGACCTCAGGGACCGAGTTGCTCTTGTAACTGGCGGCAGTCGCGGAATCGGTGCCGCAGTTGCAATCTAAAGTCAGTGTTTTTGGTGAGATCAGTACCACAAAGTGGGATGTTCCACGATAGGGGTCCGTTGTGGTTGAAGACCACTTGCCCATGGCTTCAAGGCAGACAAGCTTGAGGCTCAGGGGGCTGTTCTGAAAAAGCTCGTCCGCCCCGGCAACCCATCGAATCGGGAGCCGGAACGGGAGTTGAAAGAGAGCAACAGCTCGTAAACGATGGTGGGCGCTACAGGATTCGAACCTGTGACTTCCACCGTGTGAAGATGGCACTCTACCGCTGAGTTAAGCGCCCAGGGGTTGCGGTAAGTTCATTTAATTATACTCAAGGCCCAGCCGACTTTGTTGTCGCGCCATCGGCGCGGACCCATTGTGGGCATCGCCCTTCAGAGCCAGCTGGATTGCCAACCCATCGGACTCTGGCGCCTCGATCCCGAGTCAGAGCCCCAAATGCGGACCTCGCTACAACGCGTGGCCGAAGCAGGGCCCCCGGATTTTCCTATGAGACCGAGCGAGACTCTAGTGTTCAACGTCGAAATAAATCCTGGTCGTTGCCCGGTACTGCACGACTTTGGAGTCGTCCAGCAGCATGTCAAACGAATCGACGTGAGCCCATTTGATGGCGCGCACGGTTTTGGCCGCTTCCTTCACAGCGCTCTCTGCCGCCTTGGCGAAGCTCTGCTTGGACGTCCCGACTACTTCAATCACTTTCTGGGTCACAAGTCCCTCCTAAAGGGTAACTGCGGATTGTACTACCTGCCCGCGTTTTCGAGCGAGTGGGCAGGAGTAATTGCGGGCAGCCGGAGCAAGAACGAAGGCCACGCATTATTCGCGTGGCCTTTCATTGCAGATGACTGGATTTGCCGATACCGCTGCGTCTCACTTCGCCGACTCGGCGCCAGCGGCAGAGTTCTCAGCTGTCTGCTCCGCTGCAGCGGGACGGATTTTGACCGTGGCCAGGATTTTCTCGAGCCGCGCAAAAACGTCTTCGCGATTTACTGGTTCGACGCCGTCAGTAATACCGTATCCGGCTGTCCCCATGCCGAGGACGTACTCGTAGCAGGCCCCGTTTTCATACTTGTGATAGTACTGCGCTTCCGCCTGCTTGGTGGCGCTACCCGCGAATTCGGAGGTCATTTCCATGTCAGTCGATCCGACTTTTACCTTCTCGGCATCGATGGGCTCGCCATCCGCATTCCTGGTGTCAACGAATGCGAAATGAGAGCACTGCTCCTCCGAAAGGGTGCGATTCACGTTCACAGTGAAAAAACCTGTCGCGAAGTCGGTTCCGGGATACAGAGTTTTCGGCAATGCGACCGTGGCAACGGTAGCGCCTCCCGGCGGGACAAAGTTCATGGGCACGGGATCGTCCCCAAACTGAGGCTGCGCCTTGTCGCCGGTGGCGAGCGCGAACTTTCGCGGGTAGACGAATGACACGCCCGAGTTCGCATCCGTGTAAGAGACGTTTGCGGCACGTTTCTTCGGTGTTTTCTTGGCGACGGTTTGACTGGTGGGCGCTACGGACACGGCGGTCTGGGGCGCGGGGGTTTGCGGCGCAGTGGACGTTGTCGGCATATTCGACGGTTGGCTCGAGACGCCGGCCAGGGCGGGTTTCTCCGACTGCCTGGAGCAAGCGCTTACGGCCAGCAAGACCCCGAGAATTGCGCAGCCCGCAATCATGGCCAGTTTCTGCTGGCGTGACCAGGATGAGACGGTCGCGCCGGTGAATGAATCGTTGTTGGCTTTCTTCGTAGCTTTCCAAATTGTTGACACCTTGTCACCTCCCTGCGGCTGACGCAGCTGTTCTTCAGAAAAGCAGGACTGATGCCAATTTGCCGGGTATTGATTCTGGAAGAGTTGGAGTAACAACGGCAGGCGGGAGCGCGTGCCGCGCCGGATACGGTGTGGAACGGCAGACACGACTGGGTGGGCCGAGCGATAGAATGCCAGCGTGCAGAGCAGAAACTCCTACCGCGGCCGCCTTGCCCCCTCGCCGACTGGATTGCTGCACTTGGGCCACGCGCGCACTTTCTGGATCGCGGCGCTGCGGGCAATCGAGCATCAGGGAACTCTGATCCTGCGCAACGAGGACCTTGATCCGCAACGCTCGCGGCCAGACTTTGCCAAAGCCATGCTGGAGGACCTGCATTGGCTCGGCATTCGTTGGGCCGAAGGGCCGGATTGCGGCGGCGATTACGGCCCGTACACGCAGAGCGAGCGCCGCGCGCATTATCTCGATGCGTGGCGGCGGCTGCGAGACGGTGGGTTTATCTATCCCTGCACCTGCTCGCGCAAGGACCTTGCGCAGGCCGCCAGCGCACCGAACGATTCGGACGATGAACCGGTTTATCCAGGACACTGCCGCGGGCGGAACGATGCGGCCGGCCTCCTTGCCGCGGCGGGAGTGAACTGGCGGTTTCGCGTTCCGGACGGGGAAGAATTCGTCTTCACCGATTTAAATCTGGGCGAGCAGCGCTATGTGGCGGGGCACGACTTTGGCGACTTCCTGATCTGGCGGCGCGACGACGTGCCTTCCTATCAAGTGGCGGTCGTGGTCGACGATGCCGCCATGCGGGTCACGGAAGTTGTCCGTGGCGCCGATCTGCTCAAGTCAACCGCACGACAGTTGCTCCTGCTGCGTGCGCTCTCGTTGCCCGTACCTGCATATTTCCATTGCGAGTTGCTGCGGGATGCCTCCGGAGCACGCCTGGCCAAACGGCACGATGCACTGAGCATCCGGCGCTTGCGACAAAGTGGGATGTCGCCAGAATCCGTGCTGGAACTGGCCTTTCGGCCGACTGTACCCAGCGACGTGAGTAACCTCGGCAGGTTACAGGGGTAATCGCCGACCTTCTACAACCGCGCTACCATAATCTCGACAGCGGGTTTCTCCATAAAAGGGGGCGAATCATGCTCCGAATTTCCGACCGAGTTTCTTGCGCCGACGTTGCAATCATAGTGTTGATGCTGCTCACGGGTTTTGCGGCGTTCGGGCAGTCCACAAGCGGACAGTCTTTACCGGTTCAATCTTTATCTGGCACTTCTTCAGGCCAATCCCTGGGCGATGTTGCGCGTGCGAATCAGGAGAAGAAGGCGGCGGATGCATCGGGGGCAACGCCGCCGAAAGTAATAACGAACGCCGACCTTCCCAAGAAGCCTGACGAAGATGCGGATCCCGTCAATCAAAATCAGAACTCGGCAGCCAACACGGCAAACACACCTGCGAGCCGGAAAGCTGCCCAGCAGCGCGCCGCAGAACAGCGTGCCGGCGAACATTGGCGGCAACAGATTCTTGAACAGAAGGATAAGATTGCAAACCTTCAGGCGCGATGCGACCGGCTGCGCGCCCGTATTCATTTCGTGGACCCGGGCAATCCCTATACCTCAGGTATCGGCTATTACGGCGGCCAAGCCTATAACGCGCAGGAAGCGAGGGAGATGGAACGCCTGCACGACATGGAAGATCAGCTCAACCAGCAAAAGCAGAAGCTCGAGCGGATGCAGGAAGCTGCTCGCCACGCCGGCATGCACACTACTGTGTACGATCCGTAGGGCGCTTCGCACTCAACGGTTAATCGGGCGATAATGAAGGACGCGGCCGCCAGGGCCGCGTCTTCGCCGAATCGCTAGATTCGTCCGCCGCTCAGGCGGACTTTTCTTCGGGCTGTTCCACCTCGGTCAGTGGCATATTGACCAAGTGCTCACTGAGAAACCAGGTCTGGAGTTCATTGGTTCGTAACACGTCGCTCACCACCATATCGTTGGTTCCCGCATCGCCTAGCTTGGTGGCGCGCTCGGCCAATTCGCGGCAGTGCGTGATGATGATTTCGTGCGCGTCCAAAAGGCGAGAAAGCTGAACGGGAACTTCTTCGCGCCCCTTGGGCGGCCGCGGGATGCGCGTGAGTTCGGCGACGTCGTGAGCCATTGCAATACTGACTCCGCCTAAAAGCTGGATTCGCTCCGCGATGGTATCGACAATCTCGTTCTGCTCTTCATAATGCTTGTCGAACAATAGATGGAGTTGATAGAAGGTCGGCCCGGAAACCTGCCAGTGCGATTTCTTGTAGAGATCGCGCTGGGTGATGGTGTCGGCCAGCAACTGATTCAGTTGCTCGGTCATTTCGAGGCGCACCGGTTCTTCAAGTTGCAGCGGGAACATAGCGGTTACGCTGCCGAAGGGCTGAATTTCCCTCGCAGACTGATGGATGTGGGGTTGCGCGGAAACCTTGCGGGAATGGTTGGAGACTGGTTTCTTGGCCATAAGCTCTCCTGCGATTGCGAATTTTGGGCAGGGAGAAAAAAGGGGATGATGCATTGGCGCCCACTTCGTCTCTCTTGCCTAACAAGTGTTTGGATGCGGGCGGGCAAAAAGGGATTCCCTCCGGTTTTGGAGAAACCAGAGGGGACCACGAAACAGTCTGCTGCGCGGCGAAGCGGAGCGTCGCCAGGAGCGACTTCAGTCGGCGGCGCTGCGCCGAATGCTGAACATCTCGTTCAGGTATTCGACTTGCGGTACGCCCTTAACGCCAGCCTTCGCCATACGGCTTTTCAGATCTTCAGAGGCCATGAAGGAGCGCGCTTTGTCGAAATCCTCCCATTCAAACAGAAGCGTCAATTCATTGGGATTCTGAACGCCGCGGAAAATCCGGCAGTTGCGTTCACCGTTTCGAGTACGCCATTCAAGCGAAGAATCAAACACTGACTTCCAAGCGGAATAATCGGCGACTTCGTGATGGATGAGAAGATAGATCATGAGGGGCAGGCCTCTCCTTTCCCAGCAGAAAACCTTGCTCCAAAGTTCGAAGAAATGCAAGGGCTGGGGTCACAGCCTCAACGGAGATGCGGGGGTTCGCTGCGCGAATCGCGCACTTGCCTTCCGATTCGCTAACGGAGGTATCTCCGCGTAAAATCTTTGAAATGCAATGGTCGGGACGGCGAGATTTGAACTCGCGACCCCTTGCACCCCAAGCAAGTGCGCTACCAGGCTGCGCTACGTCCCGACGGAGTCCGCTGCCCAGACATGACAGCGTGGGGTTGACTTTGAAATTCTACACCAGTGCCGCTCGCTGGCGCGAGGTCTGGTCTCATAGCCTTATCCCGCTTCCTTCGTTGACGGTTCCGTTTCCTGGTCGTCGGCGTGACCCAAGCCAAATTTCTTCAGCTTGTAGCGCAGCGCGTCGCGGCTGATGTCGAGCAGTTTGGCGGCGTGGGTTTGGTTGTTACCTGCCTGCTTCATCGCCAGTTCCACCATGGCTCTCTCCACCTCTTCGAGTGATGTGCCGCCCTCGGGAATGTAGAGGCGCGGCAAGGCGCGGCCGTTGGGAAGGTTCTGGCCGTCGTCGTGCCCGGCGGAACGCTCGAATGCCGTCATTCCGGCCCTAGCCTGGCTCACCGCAAAGGGCAGGTAGGCGGGGCGGAGCAGCGATTCCTCTTCAAGAATCATGGCGCGCTCGATCGAATTGCGCAGCTCCCTTATGTTGCCCGGCCAGTCGCTCTCGAGGAGCAGCCGCCTGGTTTCGTCGGTGATGCCGCGCACCGATTTGCGGAAGCGCAGGTTGTAGCGATCGATGAAGAACTCGACCAGGGGAAGAATGTCTTCCTTGTGTTCGCGTAAGGGCGGAATAAAGATCGCAATGATGGCTAAACGATAGTAGAGATCCTGGCGGAACCGGCTTTCGCGCACCTCTTTCTCGAGATCGCGGTTCGAAGCGGCAATCACGCGCACATTTACCTGCATGTCGCGCACGCCGCCAATCCGCCGGATCACCTGATCTTCGAGTACGCGGAGCAGTTTGGCTTGCAACAAAGGCGAGAGTTCGCCGATTTCGTCTAAAAACAGGGTTCCGCCATCGGCCATCTCGAACAGGCCTTTCTTCATGGCCTTGGCGTCGGTGAAGGCGCCCTTTTCGTGGCCAAACAATTCCGCTTCCATCAGCGTTTCCGGAATTGCCGAACAGTTGATGGCTACGAACGGGCGCTCCTGGCGGGTGCTTTCGTAGTGAATCGCTTTCGCGATCAGATCTTTGCCCGTGCCGCTCTCGCCCTGAATCAGGATCGTGGTCGCTTCGCTGGCCGCGACCTTGCGGACAAAGTTCATCAGCTCGGTCATCTTCGGGGAGTCCGCGACGATCTCGTGATACCCAGCGCGCCGCCTCATTTCTCCGCGCAGCGACTTCACTTCCGACCGCAACTGCGTCGCCTCCAAGGCGTTCTTGATGGTGACGTGCAATTCCTCGAAATCGAGCGGCTTGCCGATGAAGTCGTATGCTCCCAGCTTGATCGCGACTTTCACATCTTCCAGTTGTGGGTCGGCGGTGATCATAATGACGGCGGGTGCGCCTTCATTTTTCTTGAGGTGCTCAAGCACTTGGATGCCGTTCATATCGGGCAGCCGCACGTCGAGCAAGACGAGGTCCGGGGATTCGACCTGGGCGAGCTTCAACCCCGGCTCGCCGGCCTCAGCTTCAAGGACCTGGTACCCCCACTCTTCACACTTCTGGCGGAGCGACCAGCGCACCAGGCGTTCGTCGTCCACCACCAGGATTTTCTCGGTTGCCATCTGAAACCCGCTCTATTCTAGCGCACTGCCGGGTTCGGGCAGCCGGGGAGCCATGGCGGTCCGCAGGCCACTTCCGGGCCCGGGGCCAGCCCGGGCGGTCCGGTGATGTGCATCACATTCTCGTGTGATAGCACTTGCTGGCGTAAGGGCGCTCTCACGATTAAGGTAATGAAGGTCAAAGGCGGAGCCCCGGAGAGGTAAATGGGCTCGAACCGCGTCGGCTAGGCCGAGTTATTGTCCAGCCGCGAAAATGGGAAGTACGAACCCTTCAGGAGTGATGCATGGCAGATGAAAATGTGACGACCGGAACGTCTTCGTCCGAATGGCAGGCCAAACAAGTTTACGCCTTGGCAGTGGTTTGCCTGTTGATCGGCCTTGCCGTGGGATACCTGTTCCGCGGCTCGCGCTCGCCTATGCCCTCGGTGAATCCGATGCAGGCCAGCAGTGCTCCGGCTGCCTCTGCAGCCCAAGGAATGGGGGGCCAAGGCGGGATGGGAAACCAGCCGGTAACCCTGGATCAAATGAAGCAAATGGCTGACAAGAAGGCAGAACCTCTACTGGCCAAACTGAAGGATGATCCTAAGAACGCGGACCTGCTGATTCAAATTGCAAACATCTACTTTTCGACTCATCAATTCACGGAAGCAGCCAGCTATTTCAGTAAGTCCCTCGACGTGAAGCCGAAGAATGTGACAATTCGTACCCAGCTGGCTTCCTGCCTCTATTATTCCGGCGACGTCGATGGCGCTCTGCAGCAACTGGAGCGGGCCACCACTGACGATCCAAAGGATGCCAATTCGCTGTTCAACCTCGGCATGGTGCGTCTGCAGGGAAAGAAAGACACCAAAGGCGCGCTCGCAGCCTGGGGACAATTGCTGAGGACCAACCCCCAGCTCGAACCGGCCAAGAAAGCGCAGGTCGAAAAACTGATGGCGACCGTCCGGCAAGCAGCCAGCACGAACTAGAATTTAGTATGGATTATGGATTAAGGAGCACGAGAATGCCTGACAACAACACCTCTTCGAACACTACCTGGACCGGCGTGCAGGCCTACACTCTGGCCGTAGTCTGTCTGCTGCTGGGAATGGCGGGCGGATGGTTGATTCGCGGCTCGCAGTCGCCGGCCGCGGCTGCTCCCGCAATGGCCGCCAGCGCACCCGCGCCCGCCGGAATGGGCGGAGCAGCGAATGCCCAGCCCACTCCCGAGCAGTTGAAGCAAATGGCGGACACACAAGCGGCCCCGCTGATCGAAAAGCTGAAGTCGGATCCGAATAACCCCGAGCTTCTGGCCAGTATCGGCAACTTTTATTATGACGCGCAGCAGTACCCGACCGCTGTCGACTATTACGGCCGCGCGCTGAAGGCAAAGCCATCGGACGCTGCCGTGCGCACCGACATGGCGACAGCCTACTGGTATATGGGCAATGCCGATACTGCGATCGCCGAGTTCAACAAGTCGCTCACCTACGAGCCCAACAAGCCGAATACTCTGTTCAACCTAGGCCTGGTGAAGTGGCAGGGAAAAATGGACATCAATGGCGCGGTAGCCGATTGGCAAAAGTTGCTGGCCACCAACCCGAACTATGAAGCCAAGGACAAGGTCGAACAGATGATCGCCGAGGCAAAGAAGCACACCGGCGTGAAGCCGGGAACGCCGGCAAAACCTCTACCTCAATAGCAAACCTTCTGCATAAGGCAGGAATCCAAGGGGGCGCCGTTGTGGCGCCCCAAGCGGACGGGGTCTCCGGGCACGGAGGGCACCAGCAAGAATGACAAGGGTAACGTAGCCGCAAGGCCGCGGCCCTAAAGTTCTGCACGAACGGTCGATCTACCCTTTGTGTGCAGAACCTCCCCATCCCGACACCTCGGCCTAGCTTTCTCCCTAATTCTCCCGCTGGCCATGGTTTGCGCCGCATCCGCCCAAACCGACGCTATTCCCTCGGACATGACTCTCCGTTCGGACGTCACCGAAGTGCGGATGACGTTTTCCACCACCGATCAGAACGGGCGCGTCATGGCGACTGTTCTTCCTTCCGACTTTGCCATCGTCGACGGGGACATGGTTGTCCGTGACTTCCGCAGCTTTGCGCGCTCGGCATACACGCGCCTCGAGGTTGCCGTGCTGGTCGATGCGAGCGAATCGATCACCGCGCAATTGCGCCAGGAACTGGCGAATGTTGTTCAACTGATCGGCGAGACCAGCGGCGTGCCGGATGAGAGCTTTTCTGTCGTTTCCTTCCGCGACCTGAAACCTGCGGTCGTGTGCGAAAGCAACTGCCGCGCCTTGAACACCAGTGCACAGTTCCCGGTTATCCCGAGCGGCGGCCTGACACCGCTTTATGACTCGGTCGTGTTCGCTGCGCGCAAGCTCGGCTACGACAACGACCCGCACGTCAGAAGAATTTTGATTCTGTTCTCAGACGGCGCCGACACCATCAGCTTGAAATCGTTCACCGACGCCATGAATTCGGCTTTGGACAACGACGTCGCCATTTACAGCGTCGATGTCAGCCGCCAACCTCACAGCTCGCCCGGCACGCTGGTGCTGCGCAGTTTCTCCGTCAACACGGGAGGCCGTTACTTCCCTGTCGAGGCCGGCACAACCAAGCTCATCGATGCCGTTCTTGAAGACTTTCATGCGGCTTACACCGTAGCCTACAAGCTGCCAAGCCACGCGGACGGATTTCATCTAGTCCGCATTCTTCCCACACACGACCTGAGCCTGCAATTCCACTGCCGGCGCGGATACTACTATCCCAGTAGCCCTGAGAATTGAGGACCTATGAAACACGCTCTGCTGTTCATCGCTCTGTTGTGCATGTTGTCCGTCTCACTCGCGGCCGAAAACCGGAGCTTGCAGGAAGGCACAATCGTCCGCATGCGCATGGCCGACTGCGAAGGTCTGCGCCATTCGTTTATGGCCTCAATGTCGGGCGGCCAAATGCCCGCCGAGTCTTGCGCGGAGTATGTCCTTGTCACCGACAAGGTCGTATACGTGATCGTCGGGAAAAGTTCCGACCAGCTTGTTCCCTTGGCCGAGACCACGAGATTTCATTTCCAGAACAGCGAAGTCGTGATTCGCGTCGATGATGCTCGCCACGAATCGCATTTCCACGTCAAGGCCATGGTGCTGCGTCCTGAATGGGAGCGTAGCCAGCAACTGGAAGAGGCCGAGGCTGTGGCGTTGATGGCCGCACATCGTCTGCAAGGCGCGGCCCTCACCGGCACGCAGCGATAACGCACCCACCGAGGCGTGCCGGAAGGGACTTTCATTGCCCCCGGCACGACCTCGGGTCAGCATTCGAACGATCCCACTCGCCGCGACCCTCCACTTTTTCGTTTATGCTTGCGATTGCACTGTCATTCGAGGGGTTCGATGATTCGATCGCGCACAGTTGTTCGTCTGCTCGTATCTTTCCTCATTCTTCTTTCCGCAAGCCCAGGCTGGACGCAGGTTCCCGAAAACACCTACCGGGAATTGCAGTGGCGGATGATCGGCCCATTCCGTGGAGGCCGCACACGCGCCGCCGCCGGCGTTCCCACCCAGCCCAATGTGTTTTATATGGCCCCAGTCAACGGCGGAGTATGGAAGAGCGACGACTACGGGCGCACATGGAACCCGATCTTTGAACGCGAGTCGACGCAATCGATCGGCGCGATTGCGGTCGCGCCTTCCGATCCCAACATCATCTACGTCGGAAGCGGCGAGGGACTTCATCGGCCCGATCTTTCCGTCGGCAATGGCATCTACAAATCCACGGACGCGGGCAAGACCTGGATTCATCTCGGACTCACCGACAGTCAGCAGATTCCAGCCCTAGCGGTCGATCCGCGCGATCCAAATCGGGTTTTCGCTGCCGTGCTCGGGCATCCTTACGGACCGAGTGCCGAGCGCGGAATCTATCGCTCCATTGACGGCGGGCAGACGTGGCAAGAAGTGATCTCCAAGGATGAGAACACCGGCGGCTCGGATGTCGATATCGATCCCTCGAATCCCGACGTCGTTTACGCTTCGATGTGGGAAGCTCGCGAAGGGCCGTGGGAGGATAACAACGACTTCAACGGCGCGAACGGCGGACTGTTCAAGTCCACCGATAATGGCGGCACGTGGCGTCGGTTGACCAATGGCCTGCCGAAAGATCTTGCTCAGGTTTATGTCGCGATCGCGCCCAGCGATTCGCACCGCCTTTACGCAACCGTTGCCACAGCTTCGGACAAACTCGGCGTTTATCGCTCCGACGACGCCGGCGAAACCTGGTCCCAGATCACGACGGACACACGTCCCGCCGGCCGCATCGGTGGTGGAGATCTTCCGGTTCCCAAAGTAGATCCGAAAAATCCCGACCTCGTCTACGTTGCCAGCACCGTGACCATGCGCTCTACCGATGGCGGCAAAACCTGGTCCGGCTTTCGCGGAGCGCCCGGCGGCGACGATTATCAGAGTCTGTGGATCAATCCCAACAACGGCAACATCATTCTGCTGGTCAGCGATCAGGGCGCCATCGTCACGGTGAACGGCGGCGCAACCTGGAGTTCCTGGTACAACCAACCTACAGCGCAGCTCTATCACGTTTCGACGGACAACGGATTTCCCTATCGCGTCTGCGCCGGGCAACAGGAAAGCGGTTCCGTTTGCATCTCCAGCCGGGGAAATGATGGCGGGGTCACGTACCGCGACTGGCATCCCGTGGGTGTGATCGAGTATGGCTACGTCGCGCCGGATCCGCTCGATGCCGATCTTGTTTATGGGGGCGGCCGCAGCGAGGTTACAAAGTACCACTGGTCGACTGGCCAGGTGCAGAACATCACACCGATTCCGCTGCGCAGCGCGAAATATCGAACCGACCGCACCGAGCCGCTGATGTTCTCGCCGGTTGATCCCCACGTCCTTTACTTCGCGGCGAATGTGCTTTTCAAAACCACCGACGGCGGAAATTCCTGGAAAGCGATCAGCAAGGATTTGACGCGAGAAGACCCGGGCGCTCCCGCCAGTGTCGGAACTCTTATTCGCAAAGACGCGGAAAAACAGCGCGGAGTCATTTACGCGCTGGCGCCGTCCTTTAAAACTATTTCGACCCTGTGGGCGGGCACCGACGACGGTTTGATCTGGATCACGCGCGACGGCGGCACAAACTGGAGCGACATCACTCCCAAAGAACTCACTCCGTGGAGCAAGGTCACGCAGATTTCCGCTTCGCACTTTGACGAAGACACCGCCTATGCATCCGTGAGCCGGTTTCGCATCGACGACGCCCATCCTTATATCTATCGCACGCACGACGGCGGCAAGAACTGGAAATCGATCAGCGCCGGCCTGCCCGACTTCGGCGCCGTCGACACGGTGCGCGAAGATCCCATTCGCAAGGGCTTGCTGTTCGCGGGCACCGAAAATGCCGTGTGGGTTTCGTTCGATGACGGCGACCACTGGCAATCGTTACAGCTCAACCTGCCCCACACGTCCATGCGCGATCTCTGGATTCACGACGACGACCTGATTGTGGGCACACACGGCCGCTCGATCTGGATTCTTGATGACATTACGCCGCTGCGCGAAGCTTCGACCGCGCTCGCGAAGTCCGTCCACCTGTTTAAGCCGACGCCCGCGTATCGCGTGCCGCGCGATACCTACACCGACACACCTCCGCCTCCCGACGAGCCCTTCGGCGCCAATCCGCCGGACGGAGCCGTGATCGACTACTATCTGCCCACCGCATCCACTGGTCCGGTCACGCTCGAAATTCTCGACGCACAAGGTCATGTCGTCCGACGTTTCTCAAGCGCCGACAAACCCGAGGCCACCGAAGAAGAGTTACAGAAGCAGTTGATCCCGCTCTACTGGATCCGCCCCTCCCACCGGCTCTCGACGGGTGCTGGCATGCATCGCTGGATCTGGGAACTGCACTACCCGCCACCGGCGACCACGCGCCACGATTTTCCGATCTCTGCGATTCCGCACGATACGCCCCGTCATCCGCGTGGCCCCTCGGCCTTGCCGGGAAACTACATGGTGCGGCTTACTGTCAATGGCCATGCCCTCAGCGCACCGCTGATCGTAAGAATGGATCCGCGGGTCAAGGCTTCAGCCGGGGCGCTGGAAAAGAAATTTCAGTCGGAAACTCGCCTTGCTTCCCTGCTGAGCGAGTCCTCCGAGGCCGTTTTCGAGGCCGGTTCGGTTCGCGAGCAAATCGAGAAGCTGACTGCTTCGACTCAAGCCAACGCGTCAACGAAAGACGCAATCGAGGCCTTCGGGAAGAAACTAACCGCGCTGCTCGGCGCCTCCCGCGGATTTTTTGCTCCACCTTCCGAAGAGATAACGCTAAGCCGCGTCAACAGCCAGGCCAGCACGCTGTACGGCCAGGTGTGGCAGGTGGACGCCGAGCCGACTGCTGCGCAGCAGGAAGCGTTGGCCGACATCGAGCGCGACAGCGGAGATGTGCTAAAGCGATGGCATGAGTTTAAGAGTTCGGATTTGCCGGCGCTTAACCGGCAACTGCACGAGTCGAATGCTCCCGAGGTCCAGATTGACAAGGATGCGCCCCACGAGGAATCCGAAGAAGACGAAGAGTAGGCGCTTCAAGTAATTCGGAGATCAAAAGCTTGAACCCGAAGGAAAGATCAGATTACCGAAGAAGCAGAACGTGAGGAAGGGCCGGCAAGTTCGCAGATCGCCTGCTCAATGATCCCGAAAGCGCACGCGCATGCCGCCGGAAGCGCCGCCTCGACGCTAACCGAAAGCCCCAGCTCCGTGCGCACGCGCTCCGGTTCCACTCCAACCAGAAAGACTTGCTTGGGCAACTCTCCCACGAACTGCGCGACTGCCAGCAATTCACCGGCGTTGCCCTCGTGTGCCGTCGTTGCCCGCCGGGCGCCAGCGGCCAGAACCTCAGACTTGCTCAGCACCGTGACTTCTCCCGGCGCCTTACCGCTTGAGTATGCGTCCAGCAGCACGAGAGTAGTGCGCTCGGCGAGATAACCGAGCAGGGCCAATCCCTGCGTACCTCCATCGACACATTCCACCTCGTGCACCCGTGTATACCTTTCGCTGACCTTGTTCAAAAGAATGGGGCCCACACCGTCGTCTCCGAGCAGCATGTTGCCCACTCCCAGCACGAGTACAGGGGGAGGCGGTGCGGATTGGTGGAAGATCTCCATACTGTGAAGCTAGTCCTCCTTAAAGTCCCCCTTCTGGTAAAACTTGTAGCCGGAAATGATCGACGTGATGAGGCCGTTGCCGTACTGTGTGGAATCGTAGAGGACGATGTAGACATGGAGGATCGCAAACACCACGAATCCCCACGCAAAGAAGTGATGCCACATGTGCGTCTGGAACGATCCACCCAGAAGAGGTAGCACCCAACCGAAAAGGCGGTTCAGAATGCCTCCTGGATTGCTTTCAGAGTACAGAGCCATTCCCGTGAAAATCTGGCACCATCCGAGAAAGATGACAAACACCGTGTAAGTCGCCCCGCCCAATGAGTTGTGCCCCAGGTGAACGTGCCCGCGCTCCAGCCGCAAATAATCCGCGGCCTGCCGGAACAGGTCTGCCCACCACTGTGGACGCCACACGTAGGGAAACCCCGACCGTGCATAGTTATTGCCAACCCAGAACCAGTACACCCGCACCATAAAAGTCACCGTGAAAAGCATGGCCGCGGCAAAGTGAAATTGCCGCACCCGTCCCATCACGAAGTGGTGCACCGCCTCTCCGCTCGGGGCCAGCAGCGGATGCGAAATATAAAGCCCGGTCAGGAACAGCACAGTCAGGCAGGCCGCATTGACCCAGTGCGTGATGCGAACCGGCAACTGCCAGACGTATTCACGCCGAAAGTATTGCTCCGGGTGCTGGCCCATGGCCTGCGGGTCGAACTCGTGAGTGGAAGTCGCCATAGGTTCCTCCTGAGTTTCCTCCGACTACCGCACCCTGATTTCCGCGAGCTTCTCACCGTTCGGCCCAAACACGTGCGAGGCGCAGGCCAGGCAGGGATCGAAAGAATGGATCGTCCGCAGGATTTCGAGTGGCCGTTTCGGGTCCGCCATCGGCGTATTCAGCAATGCCGCCTCGTAGGCCCCATGCTGGCCTTTGCCGTCCTTTGGCGAGGCATTCCACGTGGAGGGCACGACGATCTGGTAGTTCTCAATCTTCGCGTCCTTAATGTGAATCCAGTGAGCCAGTGACCCGCGTGGCGCCTCGGTAAAGCCGTAGCCCTTGGCTTCCGTCGGCCAGGTCGAAGGCTCCCAACGTGACGTATCGGCGGTGGCCGAGTCCCCTGCCTTCAGATTCGCGATCAGGTTGTCATACTCGGCCATCAGCCAGTGCACGCAGAGCTTTGTCTCAAGTCCGCGGGCTGCGGTTCGGCCCAAGGTTGAGAACAACGCCGTCGGCGGCACCTTGAGTGCGCCCAATGCTTCCGTGACCACGTCCTTGTATTCCGTTTTGCCGCTGGCAAACCCCACCAGCATACGCGCCAGCGGTCCAACCTCCATCGCGTTGCCCTTCCAGCGCGGAGATTTCAGCCACGAGTACTTGGCGTTCTCATCGAGTTGCTGGTAGGGAGGTTTGGGTCCGCTGTACTTAGGAACGGTCACGCCATCCCAGGGATGCAACGAATCCTTGCCCTCGGGATACTCGTACCAGGAGTGAGCGACCTGTTCCTGCACCTGCGAGGCGTCGGTCAGGTCGAGCGGGAGAACCTCGCTGAGATTCTTATTGAGGATAATCCCGCGTGGAATGCGGAACTGGCTTATGTCGCCGATGCCATTCTGCGGAAGATCGCCGTAGGTCATGTAGTTTCCGAGCCCGCCACCAATTGCCGCCCAGTCCGTATAGAACGACGCCACCGCCAGCAGGTCCGGGATATACATGTTGTCAACTACCTGGATCGCGCCCTGGATCAGCGTCTTCACGTAGTCCAGCCGCTCCATGTTGATGGCGTTGTCGCCTTGCATCGAGATCGCCGACGCCATTCCGCCCATCAGGTAGTTGGGGTGCGGGTTCTTGCCCCCAAAAACGGTGTGGATCTTGATGATCTCCTTCTGCCACTTCAGCGCTTCCAGATAGTGCGCGACCGCCATCAGGTTCGCTTCCGGCGGCAGTTTGTAGGCAGGATGTCCCCAGTACGCGTTCTGGAAAATACCCAGCTGACCCGACTCTACGAACTTCGTCAGCGTGCCCGCCAGGTCTTTGAAATACCCCGTGCTCGCCAGCGGCCACGACGGCGAAACTTTTTGTGCGAACGCCGAAGTCGCGGCTGGATCTGCCTTCAGAGCGGAGACAATATCAACCCAGTCGAGCGCGTGCAGATGGTAAAAGTGGATCACGTGGTCCTGCACCATCTGCGTCAGAAACATGATGTTACGGATAATTTCCGCGTTTGGCGGAACCTTGACGCTAAGTGCGTTCTCCACTGTTCGCACTGAAGCCAACGCATGCACAGTGGTGCACACGCCGCAGATGCGCTCGCAAAACGCCCAGGCAGTGCGTGGGTCGCGGCCCTTAAGGATCACCTCCAGGCCGCGCCACATGGTTCCGGAGGACATGGCGTCCTTGATAACGCCACGTTCGTCGAGCGTCGCTTCCACTCGCAGGTGACCCTCGATACGAGTGACGGGATCAACCACAACTCGAGTCGCCATGCCTCACCTTCCTTCCTTTCCCTGCGCTTCCGTGTCCGAACCGATCTTCTTCCCGGCTGCGCGCCGAACCTCAGTGGAAATGAAGTGCGCTCCCACCCCGATCAGGGCCGCGCCCGCAGCCACCGCGCCAATAGCGTCGGGCGTGGAATCGATGCCCGGCACTGGAATCGACGACAGCCGCTCATAGAACGGGCCGTCATCCCAGAAATTCTCCTCGCTGCAGCCGATGCAGCCGTGGCCAGAGCCAATCGGATACGACACTCCGTTATTCCACTTGAACGTCGGACACGAGTTGTAGGTGGTCGGGCCGCGGCAGCCCATCTTGTAGAGGCACCAGCCCTTCTTTGCTCCCTCGTCGTCCCAGGTCTCGACAAACTGGCCGGCATCGAAGAACGCCCGCCGGTAACATTTGTCGTGGATGCGCTGTGCATAGAACATTTTCGGACGTCCGTAGCGGTCGAGTTCCGGAAGCGCGCCAAAGGTCAGGATGTAGGTAAGGACGCCAGTCATGACCTCCGCGATGGGCGGGCAGCCGGGCACGTTGATGATTGCCTTATGCGAGATCAACTCGTGGATTGGCTTCGCCCCAGTCGGATTGGGCTTGGCCGCCTGCACGCATCCATTCGACGCGCACGAGCCCCACGCGATTACCGCTTTCGCGTTCTCCGCAGTCTCTTGCAGGATGTTGAGAAAGGTCTCGCCGCCCACGGTGCAGTACACGCCCCCATCGGCGGTGGGTGCGTTGCCTTCCACCGCCAGCACGTACTGGCCCGAATAATCCTTCATGGTGCGTTTGCGATTCTCCTCGGCCTGGAACCCCGCCGCCGCCATCAAAGTGTCGTCGTAGTCGAGCGAGATCATGTTCAGAATCACGTCCTGCGCGATCGGGTGCGAGGAGCGGATGAACGACTCGCTGCAGCACGTGCATTCCAGCCCGTGCAGCCAGATCACCGGCAGGCGCGGTTTGGTTTCGAGCGCTTCGACGATCTGTGGAACGACCGTTGCGTCCAGCCCCATCGCCGCTGCCATCATGGTGCAGAATTTCAGAAATCGCCGGCGGTCGACTCCGTGTGCGCGTAAGACATCGTAGGTGGAGGCACTGCGTGTGTGGGTTTCCATTGGCTGCCTCGATCGTGCTGTGAAAGATGGCCGTGCATTGTGTCCAATGTCGCAGCATGTTAGTACAGCCGTCATATGAGTCAGTGACTCGTGTCACCTATCAATGTGACGTAATGGAAAGATTGTTGGGTTTTCGAAACTTCACTGATGTGCGGCGACGGCCTGCCGCACAGGGAGACTGACGGAGAACGTGGTGCCCTTGCCTAACCTGCTCTCGACTTCGATCCGTCCGTGATGTTCCTCGATGATCCGCTTGGCCAGCGAGAGACCCAATCCAGTTCCGTCTCCCTTGGTCGTGTAGAACGGCCGGAAGATGTTCGGAAGATGCTCGGGCGGAATTCCACGGCCGGAGTCGGAAACGGTAAACACGGCATCGTCGGAATCTTCGCGCGCAGACACAGAAACCTCGACCCGCCCCGGACCTTCGATCGCCTGCACCGCATTGAGAAGCAGATTGAGCAGAACCTGGTGCATCTGGTCGCTGTCATGATCCACTTCCGGCAAATTTTCGGCGGGCTTAAATTCGATTTTGATTGGCTTCGACAGCACTTGCTGACGAGCCAGCATCACGGCATGCTCAACGGTCGTATTCAAATCGCTCAGGCGCATTTCGGCCGCACGCGGGCGCGCGGTGCCGAGCAGGTCCGTCAGGATGCGGTTGATCTGGTTGATTTCCTCGCGCACCTCCTTCACCACCGCCCTCGCCGGACTGGAGGCAGGCAGGTCGCGGCCCACGATTTCGATCACGCCCGCGATTCCAGCCAGTGGATTGCGAATTTCGTGCGCCAGACCTGTGGCCAACTCGCCGAGGGTGGCGAAGTGCTCGGCGCGCGACATCTGCGTGCGGTGCAGCAGTTCGATCTCTTCGCGGCTTTCGCGGAGTTGCTGCACCATCAAATTGAAATTCCGTCCCAGGTCTCCGATCTCGTCGTTTCGCTTGGCAAACGTGACTGAAGCGGTCAACTCACCGTCGCCCACACGCCCCATCTGCTCCTGCAACTCGATCATCGGGCGATTGATGGTGGAAGCGAGCACCACGATGACAACGCCGCAGATCGCGACCGCCCCCGCCCCGGCAATCAGCAGCAGGCGATGGCGCTCGGTGTCTTGAAGCGAGAGGGTCGCCAATAGAAACAGGAACATACCGTTCAACAAAACCACAGCGACCGGCCAAATGGCTTTCAGTTGCCAGTTCACGCGCATGGAGCGCGCGGTGCTCTTGCCTGCCGTCGGTGTTAGCGTTCGGTCAATCATGGTCGTTCACAGGATGTTGCGGCTGCCTCTGAGCCTCAAGCATACGCATGTAAGCCCGGCAACAAATAAGTGACCCCAAAGAACGTAAACATCACCACGCCGAATCCCAGGATGGCGAAATATGCCGCCCGGCGTCCGCGCCATCCTCGCGTGATGCGCATGTGAAGGTAGCCGGCATACACCAGCCACGTAATAGCTGCCCAAGTCTCTTTCGGATCCCAATTCCAGTACGATCCCCAGGTCTGGTTCGCCCAGTAAGCGCCGGCAGCAATCATCAACGTCAGGAGCGGAAAAGCAATACAGATAGTCTTGTAGGTGATGCGGTCAAGCGCGTTGGCGTCCGGCAGCAGACGCTCCAGGTCCGGCCGCCGCCACAACAGCAGCAAATACAGCAGCGAGATGAAAATCCCGCCCACCAAGCCCGAAAGAATGAACGGGCTCGCGGCCAGGCTGGTGGTGAAGAGTCCGTCCGCGTCGAGCGACGGATAAGCGCCTTCGCGGGCACGCAGCAGGAACATCACGAGCGTCATAATCTGCAGCAGGATGCTGATGAACACGGCGCGGTTCGCAATCGCCAGGTAGCTATCGTCCTTCTTCGAGCGAGCCAGCGCATAGAGGGCGAGCGGTGCAGCAACGACTAGCGTCGTCAGGAGAATCAGCCACCCCAAATCCGGAACGACCACAAACAGCCGCATGCCTTTCGAGATGAATACTTCCCGCTTCTCCTCAACACTCCATGCCACCAAGCTCAACCCTCCCTTTTCAAAGCGGGTCAGCACGATACTCGCGTAGATCGCCAGCGTGCTCACGCCGGTGGCGGCGAGGAAGGTTTCGGTTTTCATCTTGTCCTGGATCAAGAACATCATGGCCAGCGCAAAGCTCAGAGCGCAAGCCGCATAGGCAAGCATCGCCAGCGTGACATGCACATGCAGCCAGGTGGATTGCAGCGCCGGAACCAGCGGATGAACTTCGGTCCGCAGCAACTGCATCAGCACCACGCCCACGATGGCGACCGGCATGGTGACCGTGCCGATAACCTTCACACCATATTTTTTCTCGGCGATCAGCGTGAGTACCGCCAGCGTCCACACAAAACTGAGCAGCATCTCATAAACGCTGGCGAAGGGAGGATGCCCGGCTTCGTACCAGCGGTGGGCGATTGCGCCGCTGTTGGCCAAAAGGCCAGCCCAGGTGGCAAGCGAGGCGAACTTTAGATAAGAATCCGTCCCTGTGACGCCGAAGCCAAGGTAAAGCGCGCCCGCTCCGGAGTAAAAAATCAGCGCGGCGAACAGCAGATTGCTTTCATTCAGCACGTTGCCGCTCTTAACCACATTCAAGAACGCCATAAACAGCAGAAATGCGATGGCCAGCCCGACGAACACAATCAGGGTTGTACCTGTTGTCGCCGGCTGCTGCTGTTCTGCATTTGCTCGACTCATTGTCGGACCCCTCCCGGGTCAGTCCCCATAGCAACCGGTCAGCGCGTGCTGGCCGTCGCGACCTGCTCGCTTGGAGCGAGGCTGGAACTCGGTTGAACTTCCTTTTCAATTGCCTCAGTCAACTCGTTGAAGCGCTCCTCGAATGCATCGCGATTGCGGTTCGCGCTGCCACCGATCCACAACGAGTACAGGCCGGTGCGCTCATCCCGTACGGGGACAGCCCAGAAGCGCATGTGGATTACATAGAAGACGAAGGTAAGCCCCACGCCCAACAGCACCACACCCGACCACACACCCCACTGCCCGGGTTCGTGCGACACCTGTAGACCGGTGAAGTGGCCCAGTTGCAGATCCTTCGGCGCGAGCAGGTAGGGAGCTTTCGAGTTGTCGGCGACCTCTTCAAGTTGCGGGAACCATACGTCGAAGTTCTTGCCGCTGCTTTTAACGGTCACGATCAGGTGGGCAGCCGGACTGCCCAGTTCATTCGAGCGTTTATAGACTTGTCCGTCACGCACGGCATAGTCGGAAAAGAACTCGGCAAATCGGACAGTCGTATCGGCGTCAAGATTGGCCGTATCGCCTAATGTGAAGGCAATCTGTTCTGGCTTGTCGGTGGAATCTGCGCCGGAATTTGCGGCTGCAGAAACTGAGCCCGCTCCGTATGCCGGATTCGGCGTCGCCGCGATTACCAGTTTGCCAACCTTGCCGTTCTCACCGAAGCTCGATTGGTAGAAGCGCACACCTTTGTAAACCAGCGGATCGTTTACCACGATTTCTTTGCTCTTCACATCCTTGCCGTCTTCGACCACAGCCAGCTTTGACCACCACTTCTTGGGGGTGCCGTCTTTATAGTTCTCCTGCCCGGCGGCGTCGCAGCGCAGTGCAAAGGGGAGTTCTCGCTTTGTGCCGTCGCGCAACTCAATCACATTCGAGGTCTGCCCTTCATCGAGCGAAGCTGTACCGCGCCAGCCAAAGGCGCCGTCGACGATCCAACCAAAGAAAATCAGCAGCAGGCTGGCATGTACGATGTAAACCGCCATCTCGGAGAAGCGGTGCCGCTCGGCGAAGAGTCCAAAGTGATCTTGCCGCACCACGCGCTCCGGCTTAAAACCCATGCCGTGTAACGCGCGTTCAGCGGCCACTATTCCGCTCTCTTCATCGGCGATGGCAATCGACTTCTGCGGATGGAGCGCCCGGCGAAACGTGGCATCGGGATACTTGTACGGCCGCGAGTAGAAGCGCCAAGCATTCGGAAAACGATCAATCGAAGCCGCGATGATGCAGAGGCTGACCAGGATCATCAGGCCGATAAACCACCAGGCATGGAACACGTCGGTCAGGCCGGCCGCGTCGAGCAGGCGAAGTGCCTGCGGCGAGTAGGCGCGTTGCATATCGTCGGGTTCGGTCATCGGCCGTTGCAGGATGACGGTACCGGCGGCGGCCAGAATAACGACCAGGATCAGAAGCACTACACCCGTCTTAATCGAAGCGGCGGTTTGCCAGGTTTTGCGGGTTACAGTGCGGAAACTCACAGCCATGTTTCTCCCCCAACTAAACTCTTACGAATGCACGTTCCACGCCAAGTAAGCAACCCACGCTAATACATTGAAAATAAGATTGTTGTAGACTCTTGGACGCTGCGTTTCCACTTCGATTTGGGCTAAATCGCGCATGGCCGACCGGCCCGGTCGGGATTTCACCCATCACAGACACCCGGTGACCGGCGTCACGAAGGGGGGTGACAATGCGGCGGGCCCAACGCGAGCGGGCACTGCGGCGAGCGCATAATCCTGTACCAGAGGGCCCCTGTGACCTCGATCACAATTATGAGTGACTCTGACTACACACGCGCTTGCTCATTTGCATTCGAATGCTCTCATTGCTGGGGGGAAATGCGATCCGGTTCCACGTCCAATTCGGCGGCGAATTTTTCGAGCTGGCACGCGCCGGAAGTCTCCGAGTCTGGTCGTTTTCCGTTTGATCCCACCTTGCGCCATTTCACCTCTCGGCCTGCGGGAGAAGTCCCAATGCGAAATGTTTTGTCAGCCGCGTTAGCCGCGCCGAGCGGCGGTTCCCACGCCGGAGACTTTCTGGCACAATCAGTTACGCCAATGTTGAAAATTTATGCTCTGCCCCAACAAGCGGCGACCGTCGTGCAACGACAGCCTTCGGAGAATCCCGTGACGAGCCTCCCCCAATTCGCAAGCCAATCCCCGACCGCACGCCTCGAGCGTCCCTCGAACTCGTGTTTCTCTCGGCGTAGTCTGGTGCCCAGAATCTTGCTGGCCCTGAGCCTGATCCTGTTCTGCCGTTCGCAACTTTTCGGCGCCGTGCATCCCGTCCCGCTCGATCCGAAGGCCGATGCCGCCACCTGTCTCCAGTGTCACGAAGACAAGTCCAAGGGGAAGTTCGTGCACTCGGCCATTGCCATGGGCTGCATGAGCTGTCATGAGGTCCGAGTCAATAAGGACGTGACTCGCGTCAAGCTGATAACGACCACTCCCTACGGTGTTTGTCTCACTTGTCACGCCGACAAAGACGCGGCGCAAATCAAAGGCACTGTTCACCCGCCTGCGGTCCGCGATTGCCTGAAATGCCACGACCCGCACACTTCGGACAACAAGAACCAACTGCTGAAGTCTACCTCCGGCGACAAGAAGGACAATCTCTGTCTCACCTGCCATACGCAGGGGCTGAACGTTCCGGAGAAAGGCAGCCGGCACGCGGCCCTCGATATGGGCTGCGACGCATGCCACGTCACACATAAGACAGGCGCCGAACCGACGATTGAAAACCGGTTTCACCTGACGAAGGGGGCCCCGGCGCTGTGTATCGACTGCCACGATACGAAGGATGCCGCTTTGCAGAAGGCGCACCAGAACCAGCCTTTTGCCACCGCGGACTGCTTGCAGTGCCACGACCCGCACCAGTCGGCAGCACCTAAGCTGATGGCCAAGTTCCTCCATCCGCCGTTTGCCGACAAGGGGGGATGCGACACCTGTCACGCCCCGGCAAAAGACGGCAAAGTAGTCTTGACGCAAAAGAACGTAAAAGATCTGTGCGTCACGTGCCATTCTGACAAGGCCGAATTGATTGAGAAGGCGAAAGTACAGCATCCCGGGGCTGCCGGCGATTGCACCGACTGCCACAACCCACATGCTAGCGCTTTCCCAGCTTTGCCGAAGACCGATCCGGTCAACATATGTCTGGGCTGCCACAGCGACATTGCCGACCTGGAAAAGAAGCCGGTGCATCATCAGCCAGCATTTGTACAAGGTTGCGGGATTTGCCACCTCGGGCACGGTGGCGACAACGACCATCTGTTGCGCGTAGGCGACACCAACAAACTATGTTTGGAATGCCACGGGCCCGATTCGAAGCCTAAGAAGATGGAGAGCGAGCATCTGGTTACAATTTTCGGTGGTACGGTGAAATTACCGGAGAATTATTTTTCGAAAGTACCAATTCTGGATCTGAAGTACAACCTGGGGCATCCGGTGGAACGGCATCCGGTGTCGAATGTCATGGATCCTACTGATGTCACTAAGGTTAAGACCGCGATGAACTGCCTGACCTGTCACCAGCCGCATGCTTCGGCGCATCCCGGTCTGCTGGCCAAGGATCAGGCCAACAACTCCCTGTTCTGTGCCGGCTGCCATAAGGACTTACGCAGGTAGGGGAGTGGCTGTGCTACCGGAAGCGGCAAGAAATCGGGTGAGGATCGGGAGATCGGTGAGGATTACAAAGATGATGGAACAACGACACAATTCGGTTCCGGCACGAAACGGAATGCTAGCAATGGCGTTATTGGCGATGCTGCTGTTGACGGCTTCGACGGCTGCCTTTGGGGACAAGAAGAAGAACGACCAGACACCGCAGAAGCCAGTTTCGATTTACGACGTGATCGACAAGTCGAAGGTGGTGTGGCCACAGCCGCCGAACATTGCGCGCGTGAGGTATATAGACTATTTTGCGGGCGAAAAGCTTCCGGACTTCGGCCCTCAGGCGAATAAGCCGAAGAGCAGTTGGATGGACCGACTGGCAGGAACAACGGCGGACAAGGGCGACAACCCGCTCAAGAACCATTTCTTTATGGGCGAGCCGCATGGGCTGGCGGAGGATTCGCAAGGCAGGCTTTACGTCGCGGACGGCAAAGTGGGCGCTGTCTTCATCATCAACCCGGAGACAAAAGACACGCAGATGATCAAGAACGGCAAAGATGCCGGGTTTGCGCTGATCAATGGACTGGCGATTGACGACTCGGACCGGTTGTTCGTCTCCGACTCGCAGGCTCACCGAATTCTGGTTTTCGACAAGAACCACAAGGGCGAGGCCGCGATCACGGAGGGGTTGGTCACTCCGGCGGGGATGGCGATTGATAACGAGAACCGGTTTCTCTATGTCGCCGATCTTGGACAGGACCAGGTGCTGGTGTATGACGCCGATAATCTGACGCCGATCCGCAGGATCGGAACTGCGAATACCAACCACCAGTCGAACGCCTTGGGCGACTTTGCCAAGCCGACGAGCGTAGCTCTGGATTCAGAGGGAAACGTTTACGTTGCCGATATGCTCAACTACCGCGTCGAGGTCTTCGATGCCGATGGCAAGTTCATACGCACGTTCGGGAAACATGGCGATGGACCTGGCTATTTCGCGATGCCGAAGGGAGTCGCGGTGGATTGCGATGGGCACATCTGGGTAACGGACTCGATGCAGAACCGCGTGCATCTGTTTACCCAGGAAGGCGAGTTGCTGATGTATATGGGCAACAAGCAGGGCGTTCTGCCGGGAACGTTTTCCGGCTTGCAGTACATCATGATCGACAAGAACAACCGCGTGTTTACGTCCGAGGTCTATCCGGGACGCGTGCAGGAGTTCCGCTATGTGACGCAGGATGAGGCGCAGAAGGAGAAAGAGCGGCGTGAAGCGCTGAAGGCCGCTGGCAAGAGCCCAACTGCCAAACCGGAGAAGGCGATTCCGCCGGCATTTCCGAACCAACCGAAGCCGGACGACAAGGGAGACGCTAGCAAGCCGCAGGGAGCGGAGCAGAAGTGAGTTTATGAATTTCCACCCTTGCTAGCGCGAGGGTGGGACAGTTCTTCGGGGTCAACCTCTTCTTTAGTTTGATTTCCATTCTCCCTCATGTTGTTTTCTTCCGACGTTTGATACCTCCCCCTAGTGCGGTCCTTTCGATTCAAAGATTTAGAGATTCTATGGCGCCAAATCTTTGAAGAATAAGGGGTTGCGGGTAAGATATTCTGGAATCAATGAGTTACGGACTTTTTGCGCTCAATTCTAGTAACATATTTATAAATCAATGAGTTAGGGTGATTGTCCTGTTTTCGTCCCGCCAAGTTGGACATAACTCTGGCGTTTTCGCGGACAGGAATGTCCGCGCCACACGAACTACAAGTTCTGCTGGGTGAGTACCTTGGGTTTTTTCAACCATCGGTTGAGGGAGAAAGCCCAATCTGGGAGGGTGCGCACGGTGTTGCATTCCGCATCAGGTCCGATGATTCGAGCAACATATTTACATTCAGGCACTTACGTGGGGGCTGCAAAATGCCGTGATGAACGGAAGAGCGGCTACCTTCGTGCATTACTAATGGCGGAATTGTAGTAAGCGGTTCAATTTTCGAGGAGGCTGTCACAAATGAAAAAGTTATTCTTAGTTCTTCTTCTGGTGGTTATGGCTTCGGCCATGGTTGCTGCCCAGATAACGCAGGGCGGCACAGCGATGACATCCGGAGCAGCCGGCAGCGTCGCACCCACCATCGACGTGTTAGGCGCTCACCAGAATTACGGCCGCGGTTGCGCGGGCTGCCATGCTCCGCACAGCGGCGCATGGGGCTCGGGCGGCGGCACGCAAGGCGCACCAACCGACAAATACACCGGCATCAACGCCCTGTTTGCACAGGATATGGGACCACTGTGGGGCCAGACGTTTGATTTCAGTGACGTCAGCAACACGGGAAGCAACAACCGCTATGAATTCGTAGCCGCAGCGAGCGGCAACCCCATAGCGATGACGTCGCAGCAATACAGCGACATGCGTGGAATCGTGATGTGCCTGGCTTGCCACGACGGCGCAGTAGCCAAGGGCGCCATGATGCAGAACTGGGCCTTTGAAGAGCAGATCGGTGCACTGCCGACGTCTTACGGCAATGCGAAGATCCCGACCCTGTTGGGCGCAGACGGCACGACCAATGTCGGCAGCTCGACGGACGGCGGAAACTACAACAACGACCACCCGATCGGCGAGAACGCGACGATCAGCGCAGTTCTGGGCAGCTATTACAACAACGCGACCAACGGCCTGAACTACACGATCGCCACGGGCGCAATCACCGGTATCACTTATGCCGGCCAGTATTCACAGTTTGTCACTTCCTACGGCGCGCCAGCCCTGTTGAAGGGTGCGCACTCCTATGGAACCCCGGTCAACGCAGCGAATGTTCCCTACATAGTTTGCACGACCTGCCACGATCAGCACTCGATGAACGTGTACGCGGTTGTGGGAGCTGGGAACCCGATCGCGGGCAACGCGACTGGCACGTACGCGAAGTACTTCTTCATCAACGGCCCGTACAACCCGGATACAGTCAATGTTCCGCTCGGAAAAGCCGCATCCACGACCCAGTTCTGCCGCCAGTGCCACTTTGGCGAGTCGAACGAAGCCAACGGCGGCACACTGCCGACGGCGTTCTAATTGTTGTGAATATGTGTTAACGACCACAGGGGGAGGGAAGTTTCCTCCCCCGTTCTATTCAGCAACGGTGGGTGAGGAAAGAAAGATGAAATACAAAATCAAAATCGCGGCTGTGTTGGTGGTGACGATAGGGAGCGCGAGCGGACAGATGGTGAGTTCGCACGCACCGACGTCAGCGGCAGCGGCGACGACGACATCGTTTCCAGAGGCTTCCAAAGCGGTTAAGGCGGAAGCGGACGCATCCGCGCTGCAAGTGACGGGCAAGACGGTAGTGAAGGTGAATGGGGCGGAGTTGACGGACCGGGACCTGTTGCGCGAAATGTTCGCGCTCTTCCCTTACGCGAAGCTGCATGGCGGTTTCCCGAAGAAGCAGGAAAAGGAGATCCGGCGAGGCGCTTTGCAGATGATCATCTTCGAAGAGCTGGTGTACCAGGAGGCAGTACGGCGGAAGATGACGATTGCGCCGGCACGCATCGCTAAGGAAGAACACAATTTCAAGAGCCAGTTTGCCAGCCAGGAAGAATTCAATACCTACCTGAATACGGAATTGGGCGGATCGGAGGCGAAGCTGAAGCAGCAGATCAAGCGCTCGCTGATGATTGACGCCATGCTGAAGCAGGAAGTGGACGCTAAGGCGGTGGTCACGCTGGCCGAGGCGCGCAGTTACTACGAGAAGAATCCGAAGGCATTCCAGCACGGCGAGACCTTTGCGCTGCAGACGATTTCGATTATTCCGCCGGACAAGGCGAGCGAGTCGGTGCTGGCGGACGCGCACAAGAAGGCGGAGACGATTCTGGCGCAGGCCAAGGCGACGAAGAATTACGGACAGTTTGGCCTGCTGGCGGAGAAGGTTTCCGAAGACGATTACCGGGTAAACATGGGCGACCGGAAAGTGGTGGCGGCCGAGAAGCTGCCGCCGGAAGTGGTGAAAGTCGCGCAAAAGATGAAAGCGGGCGAAGTGAGCGGGCTGATCCCGCTGGGCACGGCCTGGACGATTATTCGAGTAAATGCGCATACGCCGCCGGGGAAGGCAACGTTCGCCGCCGTAAAAGCAAGGCTGATGTCCGATATGCAGAAGGAAAAATACGAACAGCTGCGGGTGGGGCTGGACAAGCGGTTGCACCAGAACGCGCAGATCCAGGAACTGTAAGGGCAGGTGAGAGGTTCGAGGTTAGATTGCAGAGGTTGAACCCTCCGGGGATGGGGCGATAGAGGGGCGATAGAGAGGTAATCGCGCGAGGGAGTTTTGAGGAGTCACAACTACAAAGCGCGCGCGTTTGGTTGGCTGCTGGCATTGGGGGTGATGCTGGCAACGCAGGCATGGGCGCAAATCGAAATCAAGGACAACACGAGCCTGAGCCTGAGCGGGGACCTGGGGTACGGGTATAACGCGAGCTATGGCAACCAGGTGGGGTCCGCTCACGGGACAAGCCTGAGCGGGGATGCGGTTCTACAAGGGTATTACTACAACCCGAAGTTTCTGAGCTTCTTCGTCGATCCCATCTACAACCGCTCGCAGGCAAATTCGGGGGAAGGTTCCATTACCGACGCAAGCAGCGTGAACGCGGGAGTGAACCTGTTCAGCGGGAGCCACTTTCCCGGAACCGTCTCATTCACCCAAGCGTTCAACAGCAGCGGGAATTACGGGTTGGGAACGACACCGGGTTTTACTACCACAGGCAGATCGCACGGCTTCGGGATCGGATGGTCAGAACTGGTTCCGGGCATACCGCCCTTGAGCGTGCAGTACACGCAGAATGCATCGGACTCCTCGATTTTTGGAACCGATCAGGAAGATCATTCCGGCTCGAAAAATCTCAACATGTACAGCAACTACAGGCTCGCTGGCTGGTACATGGGAGCGACCTTTACCGATACAAAGACGCACGTGGACTTGCCGAGCGCGGTCACCGACGAACAGGCCATCGAGGGGGACACGAGTTCAAAGTCACTTTCGTTCAACACCAGCCACAGACTGCCGCTGCAGGGGTCGTTTGGAGCGGGATACACGTATTCCGATTTCAGCGGCGAGAATAATGGGGCACCGGCGATCAACGGCTCCAACCAGACAATCACGGCCACTGCGGCTTTTACGCCTATCCAGAGGCTAACCTCGTCATTCCAACTCAATTACAACACCAGCCTGGCGGGAGAAGTCGAACAACAACTGGCCGGCGCGGGCGCGGTGAATCCGCAGGTCAACCTGGGCACCAGCAGCTACTCGGTTTCCATGAGCAATTACGACAATATGGCGCTGGGCAAGGGGCTGTCGCTGGGGTTCGGCGTAGGGCACGTCCAGCAAGAGGTGTATGGCGAAACGGTTTCGGCGACGCACTTCAGCGCGGTAGTGAACTACCGGTTCCTGAAGCCGCTCTGGGGAACGGTGGTGGTATACGCCGGGGTCAACGATCAGGCCACCGATGCAGGGAACCAGGGAGCGGGGCTGGTGGCGGGAGCGAATTTCAGCAAGCAGTGGAGCAGTTGGGATTTGACCGGGAGCTTCGGCTACTCGCAAGATACACAGACGGTGCTGGCCACGCAGGTGACTTCGAATTATTCCTACCTGGCCAATGCGCAACACCGGCTTAGCCGGCGAGTGCGATGGATGGCGACGTTCAATGGCTTCCACACGGGGTTGGGGGAAATTGCCGGGGAGAGCGCGCATTCGGAGAGCTACGGAACCAACCTGGTGTACAAGATGTATAACGTGGGAGCGAATTACTCGCATACCTCGGGCACAGTGCTGCTGACGGGGAACGGGCTGATTACGCCGCCGGGAGGGATTCTGCCGATTGCGCCGGGGAATGCGTACCTGCTGGACACCGGGTCGTCATATTCCTTCAGCTTTACCGCAAACCCAACGCGGAAGCTGGTGGTGAGCACCAGCTACACGAAGACGATCAATGACAGCGCGGCGACGGCGCTGACGGCGGGAACGGGCAGCAATTCGAAAGTGTTTCTGGTGTTTACGGAGTACCAGTATCGGAAGCTGGTGTTTTCGGCGGGATATACTAATTTGAATCAGTTTGTGAGCACGTCGGGGCTGCCGCAGGCGAGCTATTCAAATTTCTACGTTGGACTGCAACGATGGTTCAAGGCGTTCTAAGACGATGCACTGTGGGAAATTGGCGCCGGCTCTGTTTGTGCATCGTGGTGGCGGCCATCGTCATCGTGGGCGCACCGGCACAGGCGGGGAAAGCTAAAGCTGACAAGGATGAGGCGGCGACAACGCCGGGGCCCGAGCTGCTGCTAGAGGGCGGGCGGAAACTGGCGTTTGTGCGGACGTTCGAGACCGACCGCGATGTGTCGCCGAAGCGATCATTTTTCAAGAAGGTGCTCGACGTAGTGGCGGGACCACCGGAACGGCACCAGACGATCCGACCCTATGGGATTGCGGTGGACTCGCGCGGGCGGGCAATTGTGACGGACCCGGGGGCGATGGGTATCCACATTTTTGACTTTGCCGATCATAAGTATAAGTTCATCGCGCGCAACGACAAGGATGAGAACTCGATGAAGTCACCGCAGTGCGTGGCGGTGGATGCGGAAGACAACTTTTATGTGACGGACTCGGAGACAGGGAGGATTTTTGTTTTCGAGGCGGGAGGAAAGTTCAAGCGGATCATCGGGAATTTGAAGGGCGGAGAGGGGTATTTCAAGCGGCCGACGGGAATTGCGGTGGACTCGGCGGCGCAGCGGATTTATGTCACAGACACGCTGCGGAACAAGATCTACGTATTGGATATGAACGGAAGCGTGATGCAGATGATCGGGAAGACGGGGACGGCGAAGGGGGAGTTTAATTTCCCGACGGAGATCGTTCTGCATGGGCAGGATCTGGCAGTGGTGGACGCAATGAATTTCCGCGTGCAGGTGCTTGATCGCAGCGGAAACTTCAAGTTTGCGGTGGGCAATCTCGGAGACGGAGAGGATTACGGGAGCTTCTTCCGGCCCAAGGGGATCGGGTTCGATAGCGAAGGGCACTTGTATGTGGTGGATGGGGCGTGGAGTCGAGTGCAAGTGTTCGATCAGCTTGGGCAGTTGCTTTATTACTTCGGGTGGAGAGGGGAACAGCCTGGAGCGTTCAACTTGCCGGCGGGGATGTTTATCGACCATAACGACAGTGTCTACGTAGCGGATTCCTACAACAGCCGGGTGCAAGAGTTTCAGTATTACGGGAAGAAGGAGCAGGGCGGGGGCCAGTGAGAATGAAGTGGTGGCTAGTATGTGCGGCTCTGCTCGTCGCGTCGGGTAGCCTGCAAGGGCAATTCAGCGGCGATGTGCTGGGATCGCATAATATGGGCCCCGGCGGGCCGGGGCCACTGACGGGGGGCGCTCTGCCCCCGTGCCAGTATTGCCATGCGCCGCACTCGGGAATCGGCAAGGGACCGCTTTGGGCGCAAACTTATTCTTCGCAGACTTATACGCTTTACCGCAGCACCACTACCCCAACGCAGACGATGCAGCAGCCGCCAATCGGGGCGCCCAGCAGCCTGTGCCTGAGTTGCCATGACGGAACGATCGCTCCGGGCCAGACCGTGCCCTACGGGAAGATTGCGATGCAGGGCAAGATGAGTACGGGTGACATTCTTGGGACCAGTCTGCAGAATTCGCACCCATTCAGCTTCAACAAGCTAAAGGATCAGGCTGATCTTGTGGCAAGCTTGATATCGAAGGGGCAGACACAGGACCCGCTGCAAAAGGTGACGCTGATCAACGGGAACGTTGAATGTGAGAGCTGTCACAATCCGCATATTCAGAATGGCGACACAATTTCCCTGAACTTCCTGGTGAGAAACAGTGCGGGAGGCGCGATGTGTCTGTCGTGCCACGGAACTGCTCCCCGCACAGTGAACAACGAGCCGAACCCGCTGGTATCGTGGCCGACCAGTGTACACGCCACAATTTCAAACGCGATTCTGCCGGCTGCCGATGTCGGACCTTATCTCACCGTCGGGCAGAACGCATGCACGAGTTGTCATGTGGAGCACAATGCGAATGGTCCGGCGCGACTGTTGCGCGGTGCGACCCCTGCGCCGGCTAACCTGGACTCTTACACCCAGAACTGCGTAACCTGCCACAATGGCAACAGCAATATCACACCGATTGTGGCGAACATCTACGCAGAATTCTCAAAAGTGTCATCTCATCCGTTTCCCTCAGGGAGCAATACGCACGATACCGGAGAGGGAATTCTATTGAATAACAACCGGCATGCCACCTGCGCCGACTGCCACAATCCGCATGGGGCGCAACAAGTCGCCACGTTCCCGCCTCCGCCTCTGATTCGTGTATCTCAGACGGGAGTCAACGGAATTTCGGCCAGCGACGGGATCACACCGGTTGTGCCGGCTCAGAACCAGTACGAAAATTGTCTTCGTTGTCACGGGACGAGCACTGGCAAGCCGACCAGATCGAAATCCGGGTATCTCCCCGTGAGGTACGTGTCCAACCCCGCGGATCCCGGTAATGTCATGTCGGAGTTTGCCGCTACGGCCTCCTCAAGCCACCCAGTGACGCACACTAGTTCCTCGACTTACCCCCAACCCAGCCTTCTGCCCTATATGTCGAAATTGGACGGGATTAGTCAGGGGCGCCAGATGGGCACCCAGATTTTTTGCACCGATTGCCACAACAGCGACGACAACCGAGAGTCTGGGGGAACGGGTCCGAGCGGTCCGCACGGATCGAAATGGCTGCACCTTTTGGAGCGGCGTTACGAATTCAGCCAGGCCCCGGGCCCTGGGCAACGGATTACCAACTTATTTCCAAAACCGGATCTCACGGTCAATGGGCCTTACGCGATGTGTGGCAAATGCCATGATCTCGCTGGCAATATCATTCAAAACACGAGCTGGTCTCAACACGCCATCCACATCAATGCTGGTTTCACGTGCTCTGCTTGTCACACCGCGCACGGAATAGCGGGCAGAAATGGAACCCTCACCGGTGACCGGCTCGTCGACTTCGATATTAATGTAGTCGCTCCGAACGGCGGGATGCCGATTTCTTACAATGGCAGCACGGGAAGTTGCGCATTGGTCTGCCACGAAACGGCACACAATCCGAACGGCACTGTCGTACCTGCCATGGTTCGTGGCGGATTCAACCCCAAGCAATGAGGCTTGTAGACACGACCCTTCACAGCTGGCGGCTTGGCGCTCTCTCCTTCACTTTGCGTAATATTGTTTCCACGCCCAAAAAGACTCGATAACCTGGACTTGATAAAGCCGTCGGCCTCGCGTGAAGACATGACACCACTCGGTCAAATCCTCGATCTTCGGCGTACACGATTGGCACTTCTCGTTCTTGCGCTTCTATACGCGTTGGCGGCGGGCCTGCGCACACTGGGGGATTTCGATTTGGGGTGGCAGCTGGCGACTGGGCGCTGGATCGTGCAACACGGACACATACCCTATACAGATGTTTTCTCTTATACCGCCTCTGGCACGGAGTGGATATATCCAGTTCTATCGCAAGTTCTGCTCTATCTGTCTTATGTAATAGGTGGGTACAGCTTATTGTCCTGGCTGGGAGCCGCAGCATGTGTGAGCACCGTCGCACTTCTGTTGCGTCGTTTTTCCATAGTGGGTGTGATTTTCGCTATCGTATCCGTGCCACTCATTGCGGCCTGCACCCCACCTCGGGCTGAGATGTTTACGGCAGTCCTCTTCGCAGCATACGTAAACCTCTTGTGGCACTACCACCAAACGGGAGAAGGGCCAATATGGCTACTTCCGGTCCTGATGTGCTTATGGGTGAATCTGCACTTGGGATTCATCGCCGGACTGGGAATGTGCGCGGCATACGTCTTGATGGAACTCGAGGATGCGATTGCGTCCCCGCGGAGAGCCGATGCGTTGCTTCGCCTGAAGAAGGCCACGCCGTGGCTGATAGCTACGCTTGCAGCAACATTCGTCAACCCTTGGGGCTGGCGCATTTATGCAGCTATAGAACGGCAGGCCAGCATCGTTAAAACCCATAGTATGTGGATTTGGGAATGGCAAGGATTGCGACTTACGCCAGCCGCACTCGCAAAAGCATTCGAATGGCGCGATCCGGACGGCGCCGTTCTTTGGTTGATGTTCGCGGCATCCATCGCCGTAGTGTGCGCATTAGCGAAGCGACGGTTCGTGCCAGCTTTGATTCTGGCTGGTGCGATCTATGTTGTGATCCATGCCGTACGGATGGAGGCGAGTTTCGCATCCGTTACGGTTGTGCTTGGGGGAACGGTTTTATCGCAAACCCTAAGTTCAGGTCGTAAGAGCGGAACTGCGACGCGGCTCGCGATGTCAGCACGAAGCGGTACTGTTGCTGCAATCGTCTCGGTTGCGGTGATCACTTGCTTTGCCGGCATCAGGAGTTTTGACCTCATCACGAATCGTTTTTATCTCAGGACTCCGTTTTCATTCTCAATCTTTGGCGCCGGGGAGTCTCTCTGGCAGCCTGAGCAGGCGGCTGCATTTGTTCTAAAAGAACAACTTCCTCGGAATCTCTTTCATGAGTTCAACTCGGGAGGGTTCGTAATTTGGAAGCTATCGCCCGGGTACCTGGATTATATTGACGGCCGTTCCGTTCCCTTCGGAGGTTCATTACTACTGCGGAATTTGAGCCTTTTGGAGCAATCACTGGATTCAGCGGCGTGGAGCAATGAAGCCGACGCGAGGGGAATTAACACGCTGCTTTTGTCCATGGATTTCGAGGCTGGAACGGCGTTGCGAAGCCTAGGCAGCTATTGCGATGCGCAGAAGTGGCGACCCGTTTTCCTGGATGCGTTTGGAGCTGTGTTTCTGCGTGTCGCCCCGGAAACGACCGATTCTGTTCATCGCCTCGAAATCGATTGCAGAACCGTGCAGTTTGCGGATCCGCCGGCCACCGTCTCGCGTCCCGAGCAGTTTCGATATTTATTAAATGTCGGAACCATCCTTATCGTCCTCGATCGCAGTGAAGAAGCGCTCAAACCGCTTGAGAAAGCAGAGGGAATCTTTGCGGACAACGCATTTCTGCATTATGCAAAGGGCATAGCTCTCAACAATCTAGGATTCGCAAGAGACTCGGAGCGGGAGCTGCTTATGTCGGTCAAACTCGGTTCGACCGAAGACGCGCCGGTAGCGCTTGCCCGAATGTACGAACAAGACGGTCGCTACGCCGAGGAGTCGGAGGTTCTTAAACGTGCGGCAGGACAAGCGAGCAGACCCCATTGGTTGTATCTTATGCTTGGAGATGTTGAACTTAGGCTGGGACATGCGGACCTGGCGCTTGCTGCGTTTCAGGATGCAGAGCGAGAAAGCCCGTTTCGCGGAGAAGGGTACGCGCTGGGGGCGGAATTCCGGTCGCAGATCGAAGCGGGCAGGCAGCGGGCCAGGCAAAGTATGTCGGGTAGATGATATTGCTGTTACGACTCAGCCAAACATTCACCCTAGAGTTGTGCATGCGGGCACCGTGATTCGGTGCCGCATGCGTCTGACATCTCTCTCATGCGCTGATATCCTACTGCACAGTCAAACTCGCGGTAGTAATCGTCACCGGGTTCGGCTGTGCTGTTGTCGTTCCTTGAATCTTGATGTTGTAAGTCGTGGAATTCGACGAACTCTTGCTCCTGCCGCATGCGACCAGGGTGGCTAACAAAACGCACAACAAAACGACCCAACTCCACCGGCGTTGCCAGTTGCGCGGCTTGCCACCGAGGAGCAAGAGCCCAGCTAGCGGAAAGAAAGCGACGTACATCGGTGCGGAATGCCAGAATCCGCTTGGCCTTTGCAAAGAAGCTGAACTAGACGGCACCGTCACCGCAAGCGCAAACGGAACCCCGCTGCCGCCCGGAGTAACCGTCGGCGGCGTGAAAGTGCATGTAGCTCCTGATGGCAAGGAACTTTGCAAGCACGACAGTGTGATGGGCTGACTAGGGCTTCCGCCCGTCAAAGAAAGCGAATAGTTCGCGGTCCCGCCCGGGGACACCGTTTGGGGTGCGGGCTGCGCTGCAGAGGGTGCCGCGACGATTGTCACCTGCTCGGTGCCGATGGCAGTCGCGTCGGCCTGTGAAACCGCCTCGATGGTGATCGTCGCCGGCGATGGGACGGTCGTTGTCGTTGGTCCGGTGTAATTGCCTGATGTGTCGATGGTGCCAAAGGTCGCGTCACCACCTTGCGCGCCTTCGACATACCACGTCACCGCGGTATTAGTCGAACCGGTGACCGTCGCGATGAATGGTTGTACGGAGCACGGTGGCGTCGGACAGGTATAAACCTGCGTGACGGGCGGGTTGGTACTCACAGTAACGGTGACCGTGGCGCTGGGATTGGCGATGGTTGCCTGGGCCGTCCCTGTCGTGGTGTTATCCACTTGCGAAACCGCGGTTATTGTGACCGTGGCTGGAGAAGGAACTGCAGCCGGCGCCGTAAACAGACCGGTGGTTGAGATTGTCCCGACGGTCGAGTTGCCGCCGGCCACTCCATTGACGAACCAGTTCACGCCTGTGTTGGAATTTCCGGTCACTGTCGCCGCGTATTGCTGTAGGGCATTGACCACCACCGTGGCAGTGGCCGGCGCCACCGTCACAGTGAACGGAGCGGGAGCCAGTTCGCGGATGCGCGAGTTATCTGTATCTGCAATAAACAGCTTGCCGGCGGAAGTGGCGAACACGCCGGAAGGCGCATCGAGTTCCGCGCTGGTTGCGGGTCCGCCGTCGCCGGAGAAGCCGGGTGTGGGGAATCCGCCTGCGTTGGCGGGAATTCCGGCTATGGTTTGAATGAAGCCGGTGGCGGCTACGACCTCGCGAATCGCGGCGTTTTCGGAATCGGCGATGAAGATGTCATTCGAGCTGTCGAGGAACACGCCAGCTGGGCTATCCAGAAGAGCACTCGTGGCCAAGCCGCCGTCGCCGGAGAAGCCGCCGGTTGCGCCGATAGTGCCTGCCACAGTTTGAATGATGCCGGTCGAGACGGAGACTTCGCGGACGGCGTTGTCAGAGGTGTCGGCGATGAAGATGTTGTCGCGGGCATCGACGGCGACGCCGGCGGGAGAAGACAGGTAGACGGTATTCAAAGTGTTGGCGACATTGCCGTCGCCACATGATGAAGATGTCTGGTCCTCGCCGCAATCGAGTTGGGGAGTCCCGGCGACGGTCAGGATCGTGTTGGCTGGGACTGAGATTGGACCGAAGGTGAGCGCTGTAGTGCCGGTATTGACGACGCGGATTACGTCGTTTGCATTGTCAGCGATGAAAATGTTTCCAGAGATGTCGACAGCGACCGCATAGGGGTCGTCGAGTTCAGCGCTGAGGGGCGCGACGTTGTCGATAAAACCTGCTGTGCCATTGCCAACGACGGTTTGGATCTTTCCGGACGAAGCCACAACTTTGCGAATTACGTTGTTGGCAGAGTCGGCGATGAAAATGTCGCCAGCGGAATCGACGAAGATCCCCTGAGGGAAATTGAGTTCTGCGCTGGTGGCAAGTCCGGTGTCGCCGGTATAGCCAGGGATGCCGTTGCCAGCGACGGTTCCAATGTCGCCGGGTTGGATCACAGTAGTCGTACCGGGAACCGTGTAGGGTGAGCTGCCGTTGTTGATAAAGCGAATGACGGAGCTGTCCGTGTCGGCAATGTAGACGTTGCCTGAGCTATCGACAAAGACGCCGCCGGGACCATTCAGCTCTGCGTTCGCGGGTAAACTGCCGTCGCCTGAATAAGCTGCGAAGCCATTGCCGGCGAAGGCCTGGATATCGCTATTGGACGCCGTCACTTCGCGAACCACAAAATCATTTGTATCGGCGATGAAAATGTCGCCTGAACCATCGAGCAGAACGCCACTTGGATTGTTGAGCAAGGCGCTCGTGGCCAGCCCTCCGTTGCCGCAGCCGTTGGTGAGGTAGGTGGAACAGTTAGTAAACGGAGTGCCAACGGTGGGAAGCGTACCTGCTATGGTGGAGATATTTCCGGCAGAGAAGATCTCGCGAACCGCGGAATTATAGTAATCCGCGACGAAAACGTCGTCGGCGCTATCGACGAACAGGCCAACGGGCTCGCATAGGTATTCGGAGATGGCGGTGCCATTGGTGGTCAGATTGCACGCCGAGCCCTCCGCCGAATCATATTGAATGCCGGCGACAGTTCCGATGTTCCCTGCCGGGATAGTAACGGTATCGATGATCACCGGTTGGGTTGACGGATTCACGACCCGGACAAGGCTGTTAAAGGTATCGGAGATGAAGATGTTGCCGGCGGCATCGACAAAAACGCCGGCAGGCAGGTCAAGCTGGACTTGGGTAGTTGGGCCATCCCCGTTATAGCCGGGTCCCGCGGTGAAATTGCCCGCGACGGTTTGCACGTTGCCAGAGCTGGCCACGAATTCACGGATGACGGAATTGCCAAAATCGGCGATGAAGATATCGCCGGAGCCATCCACGAAAACGGAATAAGGAAGGCACAGGAACGCGCTCAAGGCTGGACCGTCGCCGTACTGGCACGCGCTGCCATTGCCTGCGTCGTAGTTCGCACCGACGACCGTTTGGATGTTGCCGGTGCTGGCGACCACTTCCCGAATCACAGAATTCTCCGTGTCGGCGATGAAAATGTTGCCGGAGCCATCAACGAAAATGCCTTGCGGACTGTTCGCTCCAAGGGCCGCGCTGGTTGCGGGGCCGCCATCGCCGGAATAACCGGATGTACCGTTGCCGGCGACGACGGTGACCGTGCCAGTGGTGGATACTTCGAGCACCTGACTGGCGAATGACTCGGCTACATACATATTGCCGGAGGAATCGAATGCCATGCTTTCGGGATAGCCCATGCTGGCCGCGGTCGATGTGCCGAGCGGGGGCTGAGGAAGCGCGGGGAGATTGTTGGGGCCGCCGCCGGCGATGGTGTTGATCGTGTATTGACCAAAGGAGAACTGCGGCGCACACAGTACCGCCGCGATGACGATGCAAATCGAGATGAGCCTGTTTGGGGAGGGCATGGGTCAGTTCGCCTTTCCGCCGGCAATCCGATCCAGCCGAACTAATTCGGTAGATTTGCGGCCGCCGGGCCTCTCAACTGCTACCAGCAAGTTGAGTCGTTTTGCGCTGTTCCAGAATCTGTATTCCGAGCGCGGCATGGTGAGCTCTTGGGTGGTGCTGGCGGAAGAGCCGGGATGAACTAGCAGCGAACAAAGCTGCGGCTTGCCGCCCGGATGATGAGGCGGGTCCCAGAAAGTTATCCGCTGAATCTGGAGATCGCGTTGCCCACGGTTCGACAGGTGGAGTTGAAGCCGAACGCGGGTTTGGGAACCGACGTCGGTTTTGTGGAGCACCTGGTATGAACCTGAAAGATGGGAAACATCGCTGGCGTAGGCAAATCCGATGGTGAGAACGAACAAACCAGCAAGGGTGACGAGGTTGGAGAATCGAGAAACCCTGAAATTCATAAGAGATCCATTCTTTACCCTGGGAAAATTCTACCCCTGCGAAAGCATCTGTGCTGTCCAAGATACGAATTGCGCAAGCGGCGGACAGCCTCCATCGTCACAGACGAGTGTGATTACCATCACATAGAGGGAAAGGTGACTGTTGCCCAATCAGGAGGAGCCGGCTTCTGGATTCGGTCGACTGACTCAGCGCTGGCAGGAGATCTCGCTGCAGGCTTTAGAATGAAAATCATGGCGCTGCCGGCAGACCAACCTACTCAACTCAAGAGTAGCGGGGGCATTTTACAAGTGCGGGCCTTGCAGTGCGCCGTACTCGTGGTGGTTCTTGCCTTGCCGTCGGTGATTGAAGCGGCGCGATTGGAGTCGCTGGGCTACGCGAACTCGTGGCTGCAGATTCAGGTTGGAAACTGGATTCTCGCACATCGCGCGGTGCCACACTTTGGGATTTTCTCGCAGTATTCCGACCTGGCCTGGAGCGATTCGAATTGGGGTTTGCAGGTTAAACTTGCGATTCTTTATCGCATAGTTGGAATGCGAGCGCTGCCAGTCGCCGTGATGGCACTGCGCATGCTGTTTGCGCTGGCAGTCTTTATTCTTGCCGGCGGGCGAGGCAGGTTCTGGCGCGCGATCGGAATCACTATTTGGGCACAGCTCGCATGGGTTGGTTCTTCGTTTCTTCCGAGCTCCTTATGCGCCGCAATCTTGTTTGCTGCCGAGTTCATCCTGCTTCTGCGAAGCCGCACTACTGGCCGCCAGAGGCTCTTGTTTTGGATACCACTGCTGATCTGTATTTGGGCAAACCTCGACTGGCGTTTTGTCATTGGACTGGCTGCGTTCTGTCTGTTTTGCGCGGCGAGCGCAATTGAGCCCTACTTACAAGAGCGAAACTGGCATTTTGGCTCGCCTGACAGACCTCCGCTGCAGGCCTCCCAGCTTGTCTTGGCGGCCGCTGCCGCTTTCATTGCGTCGGTGGTCTCCCCAAGTTCCTATCACTCGTACGTAACAGCATGGGAAAACCTGTTCGGTACTTCGCCGCTGGACAACGCGACGATCATGAAGTCCCTGACTTTTCGGGAGCCGCAGCATTACCTGCTGATGTTTCTGGCAATGTGGGCTTTTCTGCTTCTGGGCAGGCGACAGGCGAGGGATCTCTTTCTCGTATTGGCGCTGGCGGCCGGTGTCAGTCTAGGTTTCGCCCTTGGAACTGAGAGTTGGATCGCTGTCGTGACCTCGGTTGCAGTGATTGGAGAATTACTTTCGCGCACAAGTGCCGAAGCAGACCCTTCAACAAGAATTTCGGGAACAGTGCTCACGGGAGCTGTTGCGGTCGCGGTAGTTATCCTGATCGTCGCCACGATGCGAATTCCTTCAGGCTCTGAGGCACTGCTGAATCGGACTGCAAAGACCCTTCCGGTCCGGGCTTGCGATGCGATTCGAAAGAACCATCTTCCACGGCCCATCTATAACGAGCTGGCTTGGGGAGGGTTTCTTGCCTGGTATCTACCCGAGTATCCGGTCGCCATTGACGACAGGTATGAGCTTTACGGTGAGGCAAGGACGAAGCTTTATTATGACGTAACACGAGGGCAGAAGCCGCCATCTTCCGATCCCACTTTGACAGCTGCTAACACCATCCTTGTCACGCCCGACAACGGCATCATCAAAGGGGCGGACCTGTTTCCCAACCCCGAGGAGATGTTTCGCGCTACATTCCCTGGCTTTCACGAGGTCTATCGCGATGACCTAGCGGTCGTGCTGAGCAAGCAGCCGTAAGACGGCGCAAGCTTCAACGGCGAGCAAAGACAACGGCAATTTTGTCTTCATACATCAGTTGAAAGCGCGGGGTGAGCCGCAGGACCGTTGCCAATGGATATTTCTTGGAGAGCAGCACAAATCCGGACTGAAGAAGATAGGGATCGTTTTTGTAGGCTAAGGCGCTCTGCGCCTCAAAGAAGATTTTATCGAGGTCGTCGCCGTATAAGTCGTTTCTGCCGTCGATCGCAACCGGGAACTGAGGCATATACCAGGCTAGAAATCCGCCCCAGTCCAGGTTGTTATACATGGGGCCGGGCAGTGGATGCTTGCGAAGATAGTTGACCGCGTCCACGGGAAATTCCAAGCTCGCGTAGCGGTCCAGCGAACGTTCATTGAAATCGAAATTCTGGGACAGAAGGACGAGGAAGACCCCCAACGTAGCCAGCAGAAGTCCGCCTTCGGCCAAGCTTTCTCTCCGATCCCGTTCGGAATCGGGGGCCGGAAAATCGGCGATGAACGCGGCTGCGGTCGTGGAGACGAACCAGCAATCTCTTAACGTGCGGAAGGCCAGGAAGCTGGCCACAATCATGAGTGCGAACTTGAATAAGTCCACTTTCTTTCGCCAGCCGACCGCGCAGAATCCAGCCGCCGTCAGGAAGAGCTGCACGAAATGTTGGGGTAATCGGAACGTAAGAGGCTGCAACTCAACAATAATCTGGTAGGCGTATTTCGCCTTTGAATAGAGAAAAATGACCTGGTACAGGTGATAGGTGTAGGGACCTATGAAGGTTGCCGCCACGCAGGCGCCGAAGATCAGAAGCAAGGGTTTTACCGGCAGAGACGCCGGACTAAGAACTGCCGGAGCAAGCTTGGTTGTTTCTGCCCAGCGCGATGCGATTTGGCAGACGACGAAGAGGCCGAGCACGAAAAGACCGTAGACAAACTGGATGTGGATATTCGCCCATACCAGGAAGATAGCCGGGAGCCAGTACAAATTCTTGACCTGACCGCTGCGATTGACTTCCAGTAACGCAGTCAGAAGAACTATGTAAAACATGATGGACACGAAAACCGGCCTCGGTCCGATTACGAAGAGATACGTGTAAAGGGAGCAGATGGCGAGCAACCAGGCTTCCCAGAAGCGTCCGGAGAGGCGGCGCAGGCTCCAAAATTGCAGGTAGGCAATGATGAGGGTGAGAAACACGCCGAACAGGCCGAGCCCCAGCAAGTTGAACCACGCATAAGCTCGCGAGAGGAGTACTTCGAAGCCCCAGCTGTAGGCGACCCAGGGACGATCGGCGGCGGTCCACGAAAAAAGACCGTTATGCGGAACCGCCAGATGCTCGACGATCGAGTCGCCGGTCTTCAGGTGCCACCAGATATCGTTGTCACGGACGCTGAACTTGTGCTCGACCGCGCCTTGCGCGACGACAACGAGCAGGACTGCGAGTGCGATCCACCGAATGAGACGCCGGTCTAAGAAGGCGCGCAGTTCCTGTGACGCAGTCATGCTGGGAATCCTAGGCAATGGAATGGCTTTCCGCCGTGCGAACCTACGTTACTGGCTCCGCTCAACGCGGGCGGGATTATACATCACCGGGAAATGTGACGATGGTCACACGGGGGCTTCAACCATGCTGCGATCCTCTGTCTTCAGGGAGGCTTCTCGATGCTAACTGTGGCAATCTTCGAGGCTGTCCAACAAGAAGCTGTTGAAGAAAAGGTGGAGGAGCAGTCCAGCCCGTGGACAAGCGGTCCCGCCATCGTTCTCTATCTCGCTGCATTCAAACTCATCTTTCAATTGTTGTGCGCGTCAAAATACGGCTTTTTTGGCGACGAACTTTACTACGCCGCCGGCAGTGAACATCTGGACTGGGGCTACTACGATCATCCACCGCTGGTCGACCTCACAATGTTCATCGCCCGCCATGTATTCGGCGACTCGTTGATTGGAATCAGGGTATTGCCGGCCCTGTTTGGTGCGGCGTTGACCTGGATCGTCGGGACCACCGCGCGGGAGTTGGGTGGAGGTCGTTTTGCCCAAGCTTTGGCGGCCATCGCGGTGATCGCGACACCGATCTACATGACGTTTCACCACTGGCTTCACATGAACGCGATTGAGCCGCTGATTTGGGCGGGATGCACCTACCTTGCGATTAAGAGCGTAAAGCGAAACGACCCCCGATACTGGATCTGGATTGGTGCGCTTTGGGGATTGGGGCTAGAGAACAAATATTCTACTGCGCTCTATGCAGCCGCAGTCGTATGCGGACTTCTGTTGACTCCAGCACGCAAATTTCTGGCGAGGCGCGAGTTTTGGATCGGTGCTTTGGTCGGGGGCCTGATCTTCCTGCCGAATCTGATCTGGCTGATTCGACACAACTTTCCCTTCCTGGAATGGCAGAGGGGAATTGCGGCCAGAGGAGACAACTTGAAACCGGGGCCAATTGACTTCGTCTCGCAGCAATTGATCCTAACGGGGTTGACCTGTATTGTGTGGCTGGCCGCCATGGGATTTTTCTTTTTTCGTAAGAGCGGCAAGCCCTATCGATTTGTTGGATGGGCGTTTCTCATCGTGTTCGGCTTCTTCGCCGTAACTGGCGCCAAGGTCTACTATCCGGCCCCTTTGTATGCAACGGTGTTTTCGGGCGGCGCCGTCCTCATTGAGGAATTAACTGCCGGGGGTTGGCGGCGCTTCCGGCCAGCGGTGGTCGTATTGATCGCCTTGGCGGCTGGGATTCTCGCACCATGCTTCGTCCCCATTCTCCCAATTGACCGCGTCCTTGCCTATCAAAGGGCGCTCGGGCTACCTCTCCCCATTTGCATGGAGAGGTACATGCTTACCTCGGAGTTGCCTTCGTGGTTTGTAATGGAGACCGGCTGGGACAAACTAGTAGCCGCGATTGCAAGCGTGTACAACGGTCTTCCCCCGGAAGAGCGGTCGAGAACGGGTATTCTCGCTTCCAACTACGCGCCCGCTGGAGCCATCGATCTTCTGGGGCCGAAGTACGGCCTTCCTAAGGCAATCTCTACTCATATGGCCTATCACATGTGGGGGCCGAGAAACTACAGCGGGCAGACACTGATTCTTGTGGAAAATGGGACAATACCGCCGTTGGCGTGCACGGAGTTTTTATTTGGTGCTCGCGTGGACAATCCTTATATGTACGCCATTCTGAATGGACCCGTGGAAGTATGCAGGGGGCCAAGATTCGACCTTCAAAAGGTATGGCCTAAGCTGCCGTACTACTGACACCCAGGTTTAGCGCTCAAGCCCACGAAGGGTCCTCTGTTTATAGTTAACTGCAGCCGTAATCCAAAGGCTGCAAAATCGCATGCAGATTTCCAACGAAAAATCCTATCGCATTGCCAGATTCGTATTCATTTTTCTGATGCTGGGTTTGGCCCTGTGCGCTGGCCTCCGCACCGTGGGCGACAACGACATGGGCTGGCATCTGGCAACTGGCCGGTGGATTGTCCAGCATCGCGCGATACCGCGCACCGATGTGTTGTCATTTACATCCGCGGGCACGGAATGGACGTATCCGGCACTTGCGGGAGTGCTGCTTTACCTGGTCTACAGTGCGTTTGGCTACGCGGGGCTGAGTTGGTTTTGTGCGTTGGCATGTCTGGCGGTTGTGGCGTATCTGGTGCGGCGGGGAGATTTGGCTAGCGCGCTTTTGGCGATGCTTGCGGTGGGGTCGATTGCCACCAGAACCGCTCCGCGCGCCGATCTTTTCACGACAGTTTTTTTTGCTTTCTTTCTTGGAGAACTCTGGGCTTATTATCGCGGACTGCGTTCGCGGCTTTGGCTGCTGCCGGTGCTGATGTTGTTGTGGGTGAACCTCCATCCGGGCTTTCTTGCGGGCCTGGCCGCCATTGGGGCTTACTTGCTGGTGGAGGCATCCGATCTGTTGTTCGTTGCGCGGCGCAACGGCGCGGTGGCGCGGCTGAGGCGAAGCTGGCCGTGGCTGGCGGGGTCGGTGGCGATCACGATGGTGAATCCGTGGGGGCTGAAGATTTATGCCGCGGCACTCGGCATGCTGGATACAGGAGGATCGAGCCAGGGAAAGATTAATGGAAATATCGCGATTGCCGAGTTCCGGGGCGTGCCCATTTCAACTCACTTGTTGTATCAGCTCATTGATGTGCGACACCCTCAGTTTGGCTTTGCCTGGTTGCTGGTGGTGGCGATTATCCTGGCCGGCCTTTTCTTCTGGAATCGGCAGATCGGCGCCGGGTTTGTTGTGCTGTTTGTACTTTATGCGGCGCTGGCTCATGCACGGTACTCGGCGCTGTTCGCAATTACCGTCGTGACGCTGGGGCCGACGTTGCTGGAAAAGTTCTTCACCGGCCGCTTGGGCGTGAAAACCAAAAGCACTTCTCCACCGCTGGCGCAAGCTGCGTCAGCGGTAGCCATTCTGTTGACGGTTTTCTTTTGCGCGGTTGGGCTGTTGCAGGCTGCTGATTTTGTCTCCAACCGCACCTACGTCGTGTTTAATCCGGATCTTAGGTTTGGCGCGGGGGCATCTTCGTGGCTTCCGGCCCGAGCGGCTGCGTTTATCCTTCGCGAACAGCTTGCCGAAAATGTGTTCGAGGACTATGAGCTTGGTGGTTATGCCGCATGGAGCCTGGGGCCGAAGTATCCAGATTTCATCGACGGGCGCGGGGTTAATCCCGATCTGGCGATTGAGCAGTTCAACCTCTACAGCGAGAACCCCGATTCGCAGGCATGGCAGAACGAGGCCGATCGCTGGAACCTGAATGTTCTGCTGGTCGCGACCGCCGGGCTGCGTGGCCTGGAAAATATGGATGTGGACAAGTTCTGCCAGAGTACGGCGTGGCGGCCGGTCTACATGGACGATGTCTCAATGGTGTTTCTGCGCAACACGCCGGGAAATTCTTCATGGATCAATCGCCTGCAGATCGATTGCTCTAAGCAGGCGATCCATCCTCCGGCTTCCGCATCGGCGACGGCGCTACAGGAGTTCTACCTCAATTCCGGAGCGTTATTTTATGTGCTGCATCGCGATCAGGACTCGGCAGAGGCGTTGAGCCATGCGGAGGCGCTCTATGCGGGCGATCCGAATGTGCATCTGCTGAAGGGACTTTTGTTTGAGCGGCAGCAGCAATTCGCCGAGGCCGAGCAGGAATATCGTACGTCGCTAGCCATCAATGAAAACGGTGGAGTGTGGTACTCACTTGGCCGCCTTTACGGAAACGAGGGCCGCAACGCCGAGGCATTGCAGGCGCTGGAGCGTGCGGCGGGGCTATCGCTTCAGCCTTTCAATATCTACATGACCATGGGGAAGCTGCAACTCGTCATGAATCAGCCGGAGCAGGCGCTGGTGTCGTTTGCCAAAGCCGAGGAGACGAGTCCTTATCGCAATGGAGGCGAATCGCTGGCGCCTGAAGTCTATGCTGAACTCGCCGAAGCACGATCCGAGGCGCACCGGCGTCTCAATCACTGGAGTGAAGCGATCGCTTTCCAACAAGAGGCGATCCGAAGGACGCCGTTGGTTGCGAGGCGGTGGGATCGACTCGCGCGATTGTACGAGGCCAGTGGGCAGACGAAATTGGCCGACGAGGTGCGGCAGCGTATGCTGCAGTTGCAAGGCTCCGGAAATACGAGTCCGGAAGTGAATAAGTGAACGAGACCGACACTTGGTTCAGGTTCCGCTTACTTTGGGCGTGAAACTAGAATAGGAAACAGTGCGAACAAATCTCTCTACCCGTCGATGGGCCTCACTTGCGGGTCGTGTGCTGGTATTTCTACTGGCTGCTGGCTTCGCAGCCGGGCAAAGCGCTCAACCCGGCGTGCAAAGCACACAACAGGAAGTTCAGAGTGCCCCAGATGGAGTGCAGAGCCCTCAGCCTCAAGTCCAGGGCGGGCCACTGACGGCCGGCGACATCATGGCACGCGTGGCCGCGAACCAGGATCGTAGCCAAGCCCTGCGCGTGCAATACGTCTACAAACAGCACATCCACATTGCGACCCACAAGCCCCAGACTAGAATGATGCGCGAAGAGAACGCCGACTACGACGTGGTGCCGCTGCCTGACGGCACGGTCCAGAAGCAGCTCAAATCACTTACCGGCCGCTATTGGAACAAAGACAAGTACGTGGACTTTCAAAGCGAGCCTGTGCCCGAACCCGGCAGCACGAATGCGGATCTGGTTCACAACTTGCGCAACCACGAGACTGTGCCCGAAGCCGGCAGAACGGATGCGGATCTTATCCGCAATTTGCGCGAGCACCTGTCCAACGACAAGTCAAAGGACGGTTTGGCGCGGGATCTCTTTCCGCTGACCTCCGAGGAGCAGAAGAGTTATGAGTTCAAGCTTTTAGGGCGGGAGATTGAGGCTGGGCGCGACGTCTACCACATCGCGTTCACGCCCAAGAACACGGCAGAACCTATGTGGGCCGGCGAAGCGTTTATCGATGCCGCAGAATTCGAGCCGGTCCGGGTGTTCACCAAGATGTCGCGGCCGCTGCCGTTTTTGGTGCGGACGATGTGGTTCGACTTGCCTGGAATCGGGTTCAACGTAGATTACGAACGCGAGGGGGATGGAGTGTGGTTCCCTTCCAGCTTCGGGACGGAATTCCGATTGAAGGTGGGGCCTTTGTTTTTTTTCAATCGGGACATTTCGATTTCGCTGAAGAACTCGGGGTTTGAACGTACGCATTTGGAGAGCAAGTGAAGGTCGCGGAGTGAGCAGCTGCTCGTCGCAGGCGACGCACACTCTTCAGGACTGCGCACCTCTTCTAAGGACGAATGCCAGCCGCAGCTGAACCACAGCGAAAGGCACGGACATAATTGTTGGCGACCGCCGGCTGCCGCCTCCAGACCCAGGAAGACGGTTCCCGCCACACAAGATCCAGGTCTTCCACCACCAACGCATCGATACCGTACTCCCGGCATGTAGCGTCTACGTCGCTACCATCGGGCTGCTGAAATACACCCGCCAACCTCTGCAGGCGAAGAGCACAAACTCCAGGGTTGCCGCCGAAGTCTGTCCCGCATTCTCCATCGCCAGCTGCCGCATCATGACGGGAATACAACATGTGAAGAATGGGATCCTCTTTAGGCGGGCTGCTCTGCAGAACTGCCGAGGACGGTAGCTGCGCATCAAGAGCGTCGTAGACCGACCGCAAAGCATAGGCCCGCCTGCCGAACTGGGGGTGACTAACCACCCAGCGTGGCCAGTTCGGCCTCGCAATCGCGCCGCGTTCCACTAGTACTGGGAACATGCGCAGCATGAATAACTGGTGCGCAGTCGAAACCATGCCCAGAATCAACAGCGCCGTGAGCACTCCGCGAGTCCACCAGCCCGGTGGGGCTTGTCCCGAGGCGCCAGAGCCATGAAACCACCAATCATGAATAATCATCGCTCCCCATAGCAGAAGGATCAGTTGTGCCGGCAGGAAGCATCGCCACCCCAAGTCGTTAGTTGCCATGGTGCTCGAGCGCAGAAAGGTGCCGATCAGAAAGCTGGCCGCGACCAGCGTCCAAGCAGCCATTTCGTTGGCGCTGGCCTCAACTTTGCCATGCGCAAGCTGCCGTAGGCGCAGGATGCCGACGGCGAGAAAGAATCCGAGTTCCAGCGCATAGTTGATGGGCAGGAAGATCGCGTTGCCAACGGTCAGCGCGAATTGCGTTGCAAAGGTGATGCCGATTTGGCGGCCGAGGCCAATTCCGAGTAGAAACGGGCGCACCTCAAACTGCAAAAAGGCGCCGCCGCCCGCAGGACCTCGAAGAGCAGAAAGGAAACTTGCGGCCCAGAGGAGGGCCACCGCACCCGCGATGACGAACATGGCCACTTCCAGCCAATCCTTTCGCACGATCGTGGCCAGCAGCCAAAGGGCAACGACAACTGCAAAAGTGAAGGTAACGTAAACCGATATGCCCGCCGCACTCGCAAAGGCCATCCCCGCCACGATGACGGGTCCAGTAGCCCACCGACGATGGGCGTCGGCCTGATGACGCAGCAGCACGAAGGCAACAAAGCATGCGATCAAGGCGGCGATGTGGTGCGGCGCCCAGAGTAGCGAACCCGCCCAAGAAGTGATTTCTGGGTCATTCCACTTCTCCGTATCAGCGAGCCAGAACCCCTTTGCAATTGCAAGGTAGAGAACGGGCAGGATATCCAAGCCGGTCACGTAAAGCAGGCCAATCCCGAGCAGAACTTTTCTTTCGATGCCCGTTTGGACTCTCGCAAAGAATTTAAAGCCGAGTGCAATGGTGCACATCAAGCCCACACCGCACCAGACGACCCCCGCGCCCACCACATGCCGCGGCGACAAACGGACCGCCTTCATGGGCAAGCTGCAAAACAGCAGCCACAAATAGTGATAGCGCAGGGGAGTTGCTGCATTGGCAAAGAAAGGATTGTTGGGCGGGATATGACGCGCGACCTCGACGGTCATCGCGGTTCTCACGGAATGGTCGTAGGCAATGATCGGTGGATAGAGTCGATCTCCGATTTGCAAATCCACTACCGACCCGAGCGCGACCACTCCCCACAGCGAAATCAGGCCCAACGCGACCCAGACATGTTTTGAAAATGTGTTCTTCGATATCGGGCAGAGTTTCGCTCGCCGCGCTTCTTTGGCCAGAAGTAGTATCGCCGCGACCGACACACCGATGTAAAAGACCCAGAGCAGTGGCGGCAAGACCCGCGCGAGCAGGTAGGAAAGCATCGGGCAAATGGCGATAGAGAGTGGAACGGAAACAATCAGCTTTAGAATTGGACGCCGCTGACGGAACTCAAATAGATCGAGCGCCCAGCCCGCGACATAACCTGGAGCGACCATGAAGGGCAGCAGAGCAAGGCAGGCCGTGAGCGTTCCCAGCGTGTCGATTGCCGTGAAATTTCGCATGCAATTCGTTGTTGTCGCGCGGGCGACTTCGCCGCACCGGCGGGGCTGTTCACTGCGCTACGCTGAGTCCGATCCGATTCCACGAGCCACGGCATCGGGTCGGGCTTCGGCAGCGGGTTCGCTTAGCCGGGTTTGATTTTGAGAGTCAGGTGCGGAGCTTTTCTTAATGGGAACGCGAGTTTCTTTGGCCGCGGCCTGGTCCCCCGCTCTGCCCGCCTCATGGTATTCGGCGTCCTGGTTCACCGCCCAGACATCATATTTTCGCGTTCCCGCCAGAATGTTTTTCGCCGTCAACATCGCCGTCATCATGGCGTGGTCCTGGTTGTTGTACTTGTGCATGCCATTGCGTCCCACCAGGTGAAGTGTGGGACAGCGTTCGTCAAGAGCGCGGCGAATTGTGGCGACATGTTGCTGATAGGCATCGTCATAGACGGGATAGGCCTTGGGCTGACGAATGACGCAGCCATCGACCACATCCGCGCTGGAGGCGAGGTTCACCTGTTGGATTTCGCGTTTCGCGAGTTCGATCAGTTCAGGGTCGGGCGTGGTCCAGAGTCCGTCACCCTCGAAGCAAAAATATTCCAGACCATAGGAGCAATAAGCGGGGTCGGGAACCATCTCGGGCGACCACGACTTGTAGTTTTGCACCCTGCCAACCTGCACGCTGGGATCGTGTATGTAAATCCAGTTGTCGTTGAACCGGCTGCGGTCATGCACGATCAATCCAACCGTCAGGAAGTCGCGATACCGCAAAGAACGGGCGGCCTGAAGAGCAGCTTCGGGGAGTTGCGGCTCGATCTGCGCCACCAGTTCCCGGATGGGCATAGACGAAACCAGGTGTTCGCCGCGATATTCGGCCAACTCGCCATTTCGGCCGCGGGCGGTTACAACCCAGACGTTACTGCCGCTGTCGAAACGACAGCCAATCACTTTGCGATCCATAACCACCGAACTGCCCAGTTTGCGAACCTTCTCCGCGCACGTCTCCCACATCATTCCCGGTCCCCGCCGCGGATAGCGGAACGTATCAATCAGTGTCTTGACGACCTGGCTGCGGTCTTTCGGTTTGCGCTGCGGCAAAAGGGCATGCTTGATGGCGGAGCCAAGCGACAGACCCTTAATGCGCTGGGCCGCCCAATCGGCCGAAATTTCCTGGCAGCTCATGCCCCAGACTTTCTCGGTATAGGTCTTGAAGAAGATCTCGAACAAGCGCCTGCCAAACTGGTTCACGACCCAATCTTCAAAGGATTTCGGGTTCTCGGTTGGGTGGAGGCGCGCCTTGGAAAAGGAAAGCATGCAGCGTGTGGACTCGAGCAGGCCAAGCTTGGAGAGCGCCTCGAAGGGTTTCAGCGGGTAGCTATAGAACTCGCCGCGATAGTAAATGCGCGAGGAGCGCGGGCGGTCGAGCATGTCAGGACCAGCGATCTCGGTCCACAGGTCCTCGACCTCGCGCGATTTGGAGAAAAACCGGTGCCCGCCGATGTCGAAGTGAAATCCCTTGTAGTTGACCGTTCGCGAGATTCCCCCGACATATTCGGAGTCGCTCTCGAGAACTACGACGGGCGCTTTTTGCTTAGAGAGTTCATAGGCAGCGGTCAGTCCCGCTGGGCCAGCGCCCACGATCACAGCCTTGAAAGTTGATGGCACTTGAGCCGGGGAAGTAGGCGAGTCAGTCATTCTTTCTTTGAATCATACTGATTGCCGGCGGGCGATGCCAAGCCGCGCAGCCTTCAACCTCGGATTGGCACGAAGGGCAAGGCAAACGGGAACCCACGCCCGGTTCTTCCTTTCATATCCGTGGGGCCGCTGCCGTACGTACGCGGGTCGTGAGAAATAAACTTGCGCTGCAAAGAGCGAGAATCCCTGCAAAGAGATAGGTGATGGACCGCGAGCCGATCGTTGGGATAAGCGCAAAGGTCGTGAATAGCGTTCCGAAAACATTGCCGATCGTGGAGATTCCATAGACAAGTCCCGCCACTCGCCCGGTCTCGCTTGTCGAACGAATCAGGAGCCGCACGGCCACGGGCGAAAGCGCACCGAGGAGTGACAGTGGAAGAAGTAGCAACACAGCTGAGGCGAGCAGAACGCCCGCCGGACCCTCCCCAATTGAACGAAGGATTGAAGACATCACACGGTCAGCGGTCAATGGGATCAGTGCTAGGTAAACCGCTGCCGCAGCGATGCTGACGGCAATCACGCGCGGCGAAGGATGCCGGTCAACGATGGCGCCGCCGCCCAGATAACCGACAGTAAGCGCGACCAGTACCGTGGAAATCAATCCAGCCCAAGTGCCCATCCCGCCACCAAAGTAGGGAAACAAGTAGCGGCTGCCGAGCATCTCGAAGCCCATGATCACGCCCCCGACAAAAAAGGCGTTCGCATAGATCAGGAGTGAGGCAACGGGTTCAGCTACTGAATCGGGGGATTGCCCTGTGATGCCCATTTTTGATTATGGCGCTCGATAGCTTTCAGTGATTCGACGGGTGCGAAATCATCGGTCAGCATCTTGGCGTTGTCGTCGATCCCGGCGGTGGACTGCCCGGCCTGGTTAACCACGTCAAAAGACGAGCCGACTGGTTTCAGCAGGAACCGATGTTGCAGCATGGCGCGCGGGTCATAACGCAGGCGGTAAGTAAATTCGTAGGTTTCAGCCATGTGGTTGAGATCAACGCTACTAAGGGCCTGCCCGTCGTAGGCGATCATGACAACGTTACCGCCCGCATCGTTACCGCTAGCGTCGTAGAACTCAACCTGCGAAAAAACCGTATGCAGCGTTTTCACGGCTGAGTCGAAAAGCATAGTCGTTGGCTCAACATTCAGAGCTACCACACCTCCGGGTGCGAGGTGCGCTTTAACAATCTGATAGAACTCTTTGGTCAGCAGATGAAATGGGACGAAGGGACCACGGTAAGCATCAATCAGGATAACGTCGTAATGGGCCTTCGAAGCTGCGAGAAATATCCGCCCGTCACGACTAACCAACTGAAAATTCGGTTCTTCCCTAATACCAAAATACTTGCGTGACAGTTCGAGCACGGCGGGGTCGAGCTCGACAGAAGTGATTTGAATATCAGGCAGAAAACGATGCAGATACCACGCCGTGCGTCCTCCACCGGTCCCGATTTCAAGAATCGATTTGATCTTAGCCGGGTAGAGCAAACTCGCCGTCATGAACTGGGTATAGGACACCGGCAGTTCGCGATCGTCGGCGGTATTGTATCGGCTCTCCTCGTAGAGCTTTTGATTAAGGCCAAACGTCATACTGACGTAAGTGCCCGTCCGATACACGTAAATGTTGTTGTAGATGGATTCACGCGACTCGACCGGAACGCGGTCACCACCGATCTTCTGCGGAGAGGCAGTTGCAGGCGCATCGTTGCTCTGCTTGGGAGAAACGGCCGCCTGGGCAGTACTGCTCTGTTGGGGTGAGATGGCCGCGTGGTTGTGGGGAGCAGTCTGGCAGCATGTCAGGAAGACAAGGAGGCCGCCGACGAAGACAGCCAATGACGATCGTAGAAGGAACTTATGATAACTCATCATGTCAGCGAAACGTCAGTGCCGGTTAGATTCAGCGCGAATCTCATTCAAAAGCTTCTAATTGTGGCACTCGGCATACCATAGGGAAGTGATGCTGATCACGGGCTGCCGTGATCGTGGCGGGCGCTGGGACTGAGGACGTTCAAGGCCGACGGAGAATATCGTTTGCAGCTTGTCGAGGAGCAGGGTCTCGCAGAAAATAGATTCGCAATGAATCAGACGTCTTCTGGGTTAGGAAGACAAGTTATACAAACAGCAGGACCGTGGCGGTGAACTGTCTTGTGAATTCCGGCTCAGCCTCAATAGAACCGGGCAACCTTGATGGAGCCGAACAGCAACTAAACGGCGCGTTGCGTTTAGACCCAGGAACCAGAACGCGCAACGTCTATTGAAGGTGGTAGCTGCGCATCGCGGAAATATCGGATTCTGAGTTCGTTGCAAGCTAACGATTCGGCTGGCGCGGAAAATGTGCAGTTCGCCATCCTTCGATCTCATTCTCAGCTTGGGCAAGTTGCGCGGGAGTGAGCGAGTTTCTAAGTTCCTGCGCGGTCGCCAACGTGGCGTCCTGCTTTAGTACGTCCTGCGCAAGAACCAGCCACTTGTAGGCAGATACAAGGCTCTCACCATTGCTATGGTCGGCGGCGAGCAATAAACCAAGGCGGTGTTGTGCCTGAGCGATGCCAAAGTTCGCAGCCGGCGCATAGTATTTTAAGGCGGAAGCGGTATCGACCGGGCCGCCTTCTCCTTTTTCGAACATTTCCGCCAAAAGGAATTGGGCATAAGCGTGTCCCCGATTGGCCGCCGGTGTCAGCCATCGCCGGGCTTCTTCCATATTTTGCGCAACGCCGTGGCCGAACAGATAGGACACTCCTAACCCAAATTGGCCACCGGGATAATTCTGATCGGCCGCCTTCCTGTACCAGTTGACGGCTTGGGGGTAGTCCAATCGGCCGAGCTTTTGATCCACGAAAATATCGCCCAATTCCACCTGGGCGGTTGCGTCACCCAGATCGGCGGCACGCCTGAACCAACCGATAGCAGCATCGACATTTACGCCATGTTCCTGCCGCATATGCCACCTTGCCAATTCGAGCATCGCCGGAACCAGGCCCTGCTCGGCGGCCTTAGTAAGCCACAAGACCGCTTGGGCATCGTCCTGCGGTACTTCCTCGCCGCGGTGGTACATGGCAGCGAGATTTAATTGGGCGGTTGCGTCGCCCGCCTCGGCGGCGTTGCGGAACCAGGTCGCCGCTTTAGCCGGATCCTTTTCGATTCCATCACCGGCTGCATACATCAGCGCAAGGGTGGTGGCCGCGTCTCTTGATCCGTGTTGCGCAGCTTTGGTGTACCAGGAAACCGCCTGTGCTTTATTGGGCGGCATTCCGAAACCCGACTGACAAAAGATACCCATGCCTTCCTCGGCCGCAGCAAAGCCACGATTCGCCGCGCGCCGCAACAGGGAAAGTGCTTCCGCATCGTCCTTCTTGAGCAGTGTGCCGGCATGGTAAGCGAGAGCCAGCGTGGTCTCCGACTCGGGATCGCCGGCGTCGGCCTTGGCCTCCAAGGGCCCTAGATCGGCGACGGCGAGAGATTGGGCCTGGTCGAAAAGCGCGTAAGCGTGGAGTTGCATGGGCGCCGTGCCGGCGATCCGGGGAGACACCAGCATCGGGGCTGGGGCCGCGAGTTTGGCGACTTCTGGATCAGGCTTGGGGACGGATTCCGGCACGCTGGACGAGGGAGGCGCCTCCGCCAACTTCGGTGATACTCGGCCCGATCCGAGAGCAGGCAACGGTGCGGTCGGCGTCGGGGGCACCGCCTCCGCCGGCTTTGGCACTGCCCTCCGGTCCGCTCCGGGCACATCCGACCCCACGTTAGGCATCGGCGGTATCACCTCTGCGGTCTTCGGCGTATCTAGCCCTGTTCCACGAGGAAGCGACGGCGCGCTCTGCATCGGCGGTACCGCCTCTGCGACCTTCGGCGATGCTCGATCGCTTCCGAGAGCGAGGGCTTGCGCGCCTGGTATTGGCGGCACCACTTCCGCAGTTTTCAGCGCGGTTCGATCTGGTCCGCCCGAACTGGGTGGCACGCTGGGCGTTGGCGGTATCACGTTCGCGGTCTGCGGCGTACCTCGTCCTCTTCCAAGAACAGGCAGCGAACTGATCATGGGCGGCACCGCCTCCGCGAGCTTCGGTAACTTTCGGCCGCTTCGGGGCGCACCTGCCGGCACGCTCGGTATTGGCGGCACCACCTCCGCAGTCTTTGGCGTGGTTCGATTTACGCCGAGCGCAGCCGGCGGCGGGCTAGGCACTGGAGGCGCTGCCTCCCTCTTGGACTCGACGTGATCGGGTTTTCGATCTGGTGCAGCGGGTGGCGAGCTTCGCAGCCCGGGTTTGTTTCCTCCACTGGCTAGAGCAGAAGGGGCAGCGCCACCATTTTCCCGGAGCTCGATGATCAGTTTGTTCCCTACGGCGCTGAGATTGACGACCAGCTTGTTTCCGGCAGACGCCGGCTCACGAGTACGACCTGGCCCGAGCTCAATGACTACGCTCGTGCCGCGGGACGGGGCACCGAATACGACAGTGCTCACTGCGAGAACGGCTCCGTGATTTACAACAAAGCGCGGACCGAGACCAGCGAGTTCACATCCAGGGAAGTCGAAAACAAGGCGGTCTGGGCGCTCAAGCCTGCGCACATCAGGCTGGATGAGCTTACTGAACTCGACTTCCACATCGACGCTGTCGGCACTCTCAGTGACTTCTATACTCGTGATCGTCGGATGCGAATCGCGAAGGCCGGGACCAGGGTTTTCCTGCGAAAAAACGAGGGGCGCAGCGAGTCCGAGCAACAGAAACATAAGCGATACTGTCGGATGGATACGCATCGCTGCGGTAGACTCCGTCCCTTATGATGCGCGGTGTCGGGCATTCCGTGTTCGTGGTCTTAGCGGTGGTGCACTCTAGCGTGACATGCCGTGCACAGTGTGATCAAGCTTTCCCGGAAGCCGGGGGAGTAGCGATAAGCAACGCGAAAATCGGTCGCCCCCACCACAGCCTTGGACACTTGGGGACGAGCGCGCGACTCTAGGAACATCTCCCTCCCACATGATTAGTTGTGCTTGGCAAGCTGTTCTTGTGCGAGTTGGAGTCCCTGTCGCGCCGAAGCGTTATTTGGATCAAGTCGGAGTTCGGTGCTGATCTCCTGGACGGCAGTCGCCGGGTCATGTTGCGCTAAGCGCACGGCGCCTAGCAGGAAGTGTGCTCCAGGCACAGCGGGATCGATCGCAATTGCCTGCCGCGCAGCCCAGTCTGCTTCCGGTAACTTGCCCAAATTGAATTTGGCGGTCGCCAAGGCGACCCACCAATTGGCGTGTGGCTCCAGCCCTACCGCCCGTTGGATATAGCTTTCAGCGGTGGCCGCATCATTGCTGTTGCTCAAAGCAGCATTTCCGAGGTCGAACAGCGCAAAAGCATTGTCGGGCTGGATATCCAGAGAGCGCTTGAGTAACGCGCTACCTTCTGTAAAGTTGCCTTGCTGCAATTTGGCCACGCCAAGATTGACCAGCGCGCGCGCATTGCGTGGAGTAAGCGCAACGCCACGCTGGAATAGATGTGCGTCGTCCTGCCACACGCCCTGGTAGGAAATCGTCTCCGCCGCGAAGGCAGTCAGCACTACGACAGTCGCGACCGCGAGATACGTTGCAGCAGAGTGATTCGTACTGTCAGGAGTGGCACGACAAAGCTGCTTCAGTCCCGCAGCCAGCGCTATTCCGAGCGCGATTGTGGGGAGATAAAGATAGCGGTCGTGAACCAACTCAAAATCCGGAAACAACTTGAGATAGAGCGGTGCAATTAAAGGAACAAATATCCATACCGCACAGAACTCGAACAGCCGTCGATTAGTAACGCGCTGATACAGCCATACCAAAGTTGCGAGGAGCGCAGCCAGCAGCAGTACGGGTGCAACAAAAGCTAAACTTCGCGGGCTGGAAACAAACGCCAACGGATAAAATGGGCCGAGCCCAACTGGGAACAAGAGGTGAGAAAGGTAGAAACAGAGAGCCAAAGGCAAAGTGAGCGCCATCTCAAAATTGCTTGCGGTTGAGAGCGGATGGGCAAAGCCATGGAGAATTTGGTTGCGCAGTATGAGAAAACCGCAAGACGAGAGAAAGAGGGAAAAACCCGTCAGAACGATTGCGGGCCGACCTACTTCATTCTTCCCTCTCCAAGCCAGCGACAGCAGGAGTATTGGCGCGAAAACGCCGGTCTCTTTCACAAAACAGCAAGCCGCGGCTAGCAGCCATGACACGATCCACCATAGCGGGCTGCCACTCTCCAGCCAGCGCGACAGGGCCAATGCGGATAACAATAAAATCGCTGCCATCAGTAAATCGGCTGTGTCCGATACCCAGGTGACGGCCTCGACGTGCGTAGGATGAAGCGCAAAAACAGCCGCCGCAACCGTGGCGTATCCCCTGTCTTCCAATAATTTGCAGGCCAGATGAAAGACAAGCACCACGCACAACAGATGCAGCGCTATCGCGCTTAAGTGCCACGCTGCAGCATTCGTGCCTGCCAGCCAGTGCACAAAGACTTGCCATAGCACCGCAATTGGACGGTAAAAATTCGACCAGTGATTGTTGTTTAAGTCTTCGCTGAAGATCTTTGGAATGTCCTTCCAGCCCAGAACCCAGGGGTTGTCTATCATCTCGTGATCGTCGTAAACAAACCCCATGCTCAGACTGCGCGCATAGACAAGCAGCGTTAGCATGACTAGCAAAAGCTCGGGCAATCCGGGGCGCTCCAGGAATTCGCGCCATTTGCCGCGGGAGAATCGCACCTGTGCGCTGCTGGTTAATTCCATGTGTGCTATTGGACAAGTGCCGGACGGCTCTACCAGGTTTCCCCTCCGACTAGTTCAGAACTCTGCAGGTATCATAGTCGCCACATTCCTGGTAAACAAACACCGCCTCCCGACACTAAAGGCCGGATCTCGGGTCGAGCGTGGCACAGTCGAAGCTGCCTCGAGAGGCGGTGAGACGCCATTCATGGTGGTTAGTAGTCTTCGAATGGTAATCCAATTCCAGAGGAGTAATGCTCCCTCGACTAGCCGACAGTCACTGGCATTTCCGCGCATTCTGTCCGCTGATTTGAAACAGGCCGACGTGATTACTCTCAGAGTCTACGGCGTAAAGGCAATAGCCTGCGTCGACCGACATGGCCGACGGATGGCCAAAGTTCGCGTCTTTGATTGTGCTGGGATCAAATGTGTAGAACGGCTGCCCTTCGCGATGGAAGACCTGAATCTGATTAAGAGCCGGATCGCTGACGTAAATGTTCCCCTGGTTGTCTACGGTCAATCCGCTGCGAGCCTCAGCGTAGGGCAGGTTAATTGTCCGCCGGAAATTACCCCCTGTATCGAAGATCTGAATGCGTGTGTTCCCTTGATCGAGCACGAACACCTCACCTCCGCCCACCGCCACCTGGGTCGGCATTCTGAACTCGCCCGGCCGGTTCCCACCACCGCGCTTCCCGATCTTGCCAATAAGCCGTCCTCCGTTATCCATAATAATGATCATGTGCCGATACCGGTCGCAGACGTAAATACGTCCTGTAGTTCGATCGATCGCGATCGCCGTTGGACTATCGAAGTACGATTCCCCTCCTCTCAGTTTCCCCAGATAGTCGCGGAACTTTCCTGCCGAGTCGTAGGTCTGTACCGTTTTGCTGCTTCGATCGATGACATACAAATTGTCGCCACCGTCCACGGCGAGCGCCACCGGAGAGCCCACGCGTTCATCACCCAGACGAGAGTATTTCGAATGAGTAAAATCGAAGACGTGCACGGTGTTAGCACCGGGATCGGCAACAAAGACGCGGTGGTTCGAGTCTGTCGTCAAGGCGGATGGTGAACGCAACGCATCCTCGCGAGTTTCTTCCTTGGCCCCTGCAATGACGACGAGCGCCCGATCCAGAAACGGGTGGGATCGTCGTACGTCATCAGCGGACGAAAACGCGCGCACAAAAGTGAGGCTCGCGGACGCTTGTTGGACCTCGGGTTGCGCCGGTTGAGAGGAGATGGCAAATTTCGTGTACCGGGCTGCTACGGGCCCGGGCACGACGCAACACACGAGTAGAATGCATGCGCTCCATCGGATGGCTTTTCCCACAGACACAAAACCTCATCTAATTTGATTCCGTCGGAACGCCGAAGAAACTGGCCGGCATCACGGCTAAATGTGATCTTCGTCACAAAGGAGCGAGAGCATCCCTCGTAAATGTCATAAATACGTTGATGCCTATTCGCGTCGTCTCACCGCGATGCGGGTTCTTCAGCGATGGATGCCGGCATGGCATTCGACACACAGCGCGATCAGGTTCTTCCCAGTTTCCCGCCGAGATGGCCTGTCGAACTCAACCAAGCATCATGCAAGCGAGGAGAGGGGGTCGGTCATCGTCCTCCGGCCCCCTCGTGCCGTAATGCTCTCCGGCATGGCATGCTCGATTAGCGACGTCGCTTCGAACATGACTTAGAACGTCGTGGGCAGTGTGCCGCCGTTGGCTTCGTTCGACTCGCCAAAGTGGCACTGGCGGCAGAACTGGGTCGTCGATGCGGCGTACCCCAGCGGAACAGTGACTGTGTTCGGGTTGTACGGGCCGTTGATGAAGAAGTACTTCGCGTACGTTCCGATAGGGCTGCCGGCGATCGGGCTCGTTGTGGACGCGGCGTAAACGTTCATCGAGTGCTGGTCGTGGCAGGTCGTGCAAACAACGTATGGAACGTTGGCTGCGTTTACCGGGGTTGGATAGGAGTGCGCACCTTTGAGCAGGGCCGGCGCGCCGTAGGAACTTACAAACTTTTGATACTGACCGGCATACACGAGTCCGGTGATGCTGCCGGTGGCCCCGATCGTATACACCATGCCGTTGGTAGCGTTGTTGTAATAGCTGCCCAGCGCCGCGCTGATTGTCGCGTTCTCACCAATCGGGTGATCGTTGTTATAGTTTCCACCGTCCGTAGAGCTGCCGAGGTTGGTTGTGCCATCGGCGCCTAGCAAGGTCGGAATTTTGCCCGCGCCGTAGCTGCTCGGCAGGGCTCCGATCTGTTGTTCGAAGGCCCAATTCTGCATCATAGCGCCCTTGGCAACTGCGCCGTCGTGGCAAGCTAGACACATCACGATGTCCCGCATATCGCTGTATTGCTGCGAAGTCATGGTTGTGGGGTTGCTGTTCGTCGCGGTTACGAATTCATAACGATTGCTACTTCCCGTGTTGCTGACATCGCTGAAATCAAATGTCTTGCCCCAGAGTGGTCCCATGTCTTGTGCAAACAGGGCATTGACGCCGCTGTAGGGATCGCTGACTGTGCCGCTCTTGGCGTTGCCGCCGGCACCCCAACCGCCGCTGTGGGGTGCATGGCAGCCGGCGCAACCGCGGCCGTAGTTTTGGTGAGCACCCAGGACGTCGATCGTGGGCGCGACGCTGCCCGCAGCTCCGGATGTGGTGGGGTTGGCGCCCTGTGTTTGGGTAAACATCATCGCGGAAGGTATGACCACTAATAGGACTAGAACGAATGACCTCTTCATGACTGTCTATCACCTTTCATAGATAATGGCTCTCTCGCAACCCTTGGTGAGCCGGCCCAATCAGGAGAGCCAGCTAGACACACTTGTTCCTGCATACCGTGAGAACTTGCAAAACCAACGCCATTTGTAAGTCAATGAAAAATTAGAGTTTTACTTTGGGGCACTGTCGTGAATCTGGACGCGCGTCTGGGATTTGGACGGGTGGTTCTGGCCTCATAGGTGGGGCATCAGGTTGGATGGTTTGGTGGACAAGACGAGAGACGGTCCACTTCGTCGGCAGCCTTCTCTGACGGAATAGCAACAGTTCGAATGTATTGACGTCGTTCTATCTGGTGTTGTGTGCCCTTAGCGGTGATGCACTCTAGCGTGACATGCCGTGCACAGCGTGATCAAGTTTTCTTCTGAATCGGTTCCTGAATGGCTGCGAAACTCCCGGTGGTGCACTTCCAGATTCGACATCGAGCCACATGATTGGCACCGCCAGCCGTCGCGACGCAGGATCTGCTGGCGCAGACTCTCGTAGGACGAGGGGTCCAGCCGCGAGGAAGCAGTTTTAGGGCTCATCATTCTCACGACGCTCTCTCCCGCAACTTTTCGAGGAAAAGCCTGTTGCTGTTCTCCGGGCAAGAACTTGTAGTAACGCGAGATCGAGTTGAGAAGGATTTCCGGGTCTCCGCCGTCCAGGTGTGCTCCTGCAAGGAAGTCTGCACAGATCATCTCCAGGCAGTAGCCACGCGATTTGACCATAGCGAGCATCCGTGCTGCCGTCTCGATCGCCTGCTCGATCACCGGAATCTGGCTCTTGTACACCTTGAAGTAGATCAGCTCCGACGGCTCTTCTTCGATTGCGCAACCTGGTTGCACAAGGCCCACGAACTGCCGAAGGAGGACTTCCGGCGAGAGTTGGAGAAGGAACTGATGGGGAAAGAGCTATCCGTCCCGGCGCGCGAGCTTCGCCAGTTCCAACCCCTTCGTCCAGCCCACTTCCTTCGGATCCTTTCGCGCCTGCGGCGGCACGTGCTCGTGAATCGACATCCTTCCGTCTCGACCCCGGAAGCCGCCTCGCCAAGAACTCGTCGAACGAACCCAGGTTCTTCAGCCTCCAGTACTGTCGTGCTCGCACCTCGCACAGGTACCGGCCTCGTTTCGGCGCGAGGAACTCTCAAGAAGGAAGCGGTCCAAGTTCATGTAGCGCTTGGTCGCCAAGCGGAAGAACAGGGCCAAGTGATCCTTACTTTCGGGGACGAGCCCTTGACCAATACAGTGTCAACGCTGTGTCCTCGGTGTTTCGCAACCACTCCGCGACGTCTCTTGCTTGGAAAGGACGGTCATCAACGTCCAGGTCACGATTGAGCAACTCGGTGATTTCATTAGCAGTGCTGGGTTTCTTAATCTTGTTTAACGCTCGCAAAATGTGTTCGCTGAGACGACGACTCGAATTCGGAATGTTCTTCATCCCTGGTTCCAACGTCTCGGAGAAATTACCCTGCTAAGTTCTGCTATCTCTGCCTCGGCTGCAGGGTAACGCGAACCAGTATGTTAGATCATTGCGGGCCCGCAGACAGCACCTTAATACGCACGTTCCGTATTGCCTCAGGCGGGTACTCTCCGGGTTGAAAGCGGGTAAGCGTTGCACCAAGAGATCTCGGGGCAAGAATATTCTTTGTGGAGCCGATTTTACGAGGGTTGTTAGGAGGGGATCGCTGGGAAAAGGTAAAGGCTGTGACATAGGTTATGCTCTAGCCACCAGCTCCTGCGAGGGAGCCAACAGCGTGGAGACATGCACCGTCACAGCCCTTGATGCGATCACCGCTTTCGCGGTCCCAAACCCCAACTACTCCTCGCAGAGCCGTCGGTTTTTTCAGGTCTGGCTGCCCTTCGGGTCACCCCGCTGAGCTGATCACTCAGCTTACTTCGGACTGGCAAAAGTTTAATTAAGCCAACCCTTTCAGCCGTCGACGGAAGCAAACTTAGAGAGTTGCTCGAGCAATGTCAATGCCCTTTTTTGGTGCAATCGCCCGCTCGCCTTGCACCAAAAAACCATAAACGCAACCCATTGAATCGTTATCGCTTAATGAATGGGAGATTAATTTCTTTCCGCTTTTCCACAGGAACATGCACAGGCACTCGAAGGCGTGGGCGAGAACTACGACGAGAGCCCGCAGCACGAAGGAATCAGGTGACATCTTGACGCCGGGAAGATACCTCAGGCATGTTGGTACCAGCTCACCACACAATGTCAGATCTCGTGGCCTACGTCGATGGCGGCTCTTTCGGGAATCCCGGCCCGTCCGGCATTGGAGTGGTCATCGACGGCTCTGCAGACGGCACCATCAGAATCGCAAAATGGATCGGGCACCAGGACAATAATGTCGCCGAATACGTGGCTCTGCTGGAGGCGCTGCAATGTGCACTGGGGCTTAAGGCCAAGACGTTGCACGTGTTTTCAGATTCCGAAGTAATGGTCAAGCAGATGAGCGGTGAGTACAACTGCCGCAGCCCGCGGCTCTATTCCCTGAATTGGATCTGTCGGAAACTGGCCCGGTCGCTTGATTTCTCGATCTCCCACGTCCGGCGAGAGAACAACACCGAGGCCAACAGTCTTGCAAGTTCGGCTGCCCGCAACGCGGGACGATGATACAACGAGCGGGCTTGCGGCCGAATGAATGACATCCCCGCAATAGTGCTCCGGGCCTTTTGAGCGTCGAGCACATTAGTTGACCTGCGGGCAGACACCGCCGGTTCGGCTATTCTGCTCGTATAGCAAGCCCAAGACGCCATTGAGGATGCGGGAATGAAGGCTCATCAGTTAAGCAGTTACGCGCTACTCAACCTTGCGGCCTTTCGCGCTCATGGCGCACGTTTGCCGACCATCCGGGAGTGATCACATGGCCCCGAATCGAGCGTCAGAACTAGGATCAGCCGGGGCATGTGGGTTAAGATGCTAGGGCCCCGGCTGCGGGGTGCGCCATGGAGATTCCCGCTTCACCGAAAAAACTGGCAGGCCGCTACGAGGTCAGGCAGATCCTCGGCCAGGGCGGGATGGGCCTGGTCTACCGGGCCTACGATACCGTCGTGCGGCGTGAAGTAGCGGTGAAAACCATCCTCGACATTCCCGATCCGGCCTCACTTCAGTTGTTCTATAAAGAGTGCGATGTGCTCGCCTCCATCAGCCATCCCAACATCGTTGAGATCTTCGACATCGGGGAATTCGAAGAAGAGGGCAAGAAGAAGCCCTACTTCGTAATGCCGCTACTCCCCGGCACCACCCTGGAATATTTCATCCGTAAGGCTGGCCATCGTCTGACGGTGGAACGCACGATTGACATCATTTCCCAGACCTGTCGTGGCCTGCAGGCTGCACACGAACGCGGTTTGGTACATCGCGATTTAAAGCCGAGCAACATCTTCGTAATGGAAGACGACTCGGTGAAGATTATCGACTTCGGCGTTGCTCACATGGTCGATGCCCATACCACTCGGGCGCAAAAAGGGACACTGCTCTACATGTCTCCAGAGCAGATCGAATTGAAACCGCTCTCCCCGGCATCCGATATTTTTTCCCTCAGCGTGGTTTGCTATGAAGCTATGACGGGCCGGAACCCGTTCCAGCGCGCCAGAGCCGATGAAGTGGTCGATGCAATTCTCCGTCAGATCCCGCCTCTGGCGGCAGAATTGAATTCTGCTATAAGCCAACCTGTCAGCCGCGTGCTGCACAAAGCAATGGCCAAGCAATCATGGCACCGCTTCGCGAGCGCCCGCGATTTCGGCGACACGCTCAACCGAGCACTGCGGAACGAGCCCATCGAGTTTTTCGATCCAGAGCGCACTAGACCACGGCTGCAGCGCGCCACCAAAGCCCTGGAAGAAGGCGATTTTCAGTTTGCCAAAGAGATCCTGGGCGAACTGGAAGCCGAGGGCCATATGGACAATTCCATTGGCTCTCTGCGCCGACAACTTGACGGGGCCGTCCGGCGAAAAACACTTTCTCAGTTGCTCGAGGCCGCGCGGGCGCGCTTTGAAGAAGAGGAAGATCCGCTGGCTCTCCAGAAGTTACAGGAGGCGCTGCAAATAGAACCAGACAACGCCACCGCGTTGGCTCTGAAGAGCAGGATTGAAAACCGGCGCAGCGAACGCCAGATCGACAACTGGTATCGCCTGGCGCGGCAGCACATCGACAATAACGCGTACCCTCATGCCCGCGAGGCCTTGCAGAATGTTCTCCAACTCCGTCCCAAGGAGGCCCGCGCCCTCCAGTTGCTGACAGAGGTCGACCGCCAGGAACAGGAATATCAGAAACTCCGCCAGGAGAAGGAAAAGCTCCATCGCGCCGCCGTGGACGCCTGGCAAAAGGGCGATGTCAGCAGCGCCCTCACCAAACTCGGAGTGGTGCTGGAACTGGATCGGCGAGCCCCGGATTCTGTCAATCGCGAGAGCGGCGCTACCTACCAGAGTTTTTACAACGAAGTGCGGTCCGAACACGACGCGATGAACACTGCGTACGCTGAGGCGCGGAGAAACCTCACCGAGCACAACTTCGCCAAGGCCATGGTTGCATGTCAGGCATATTTGGCCAAGTATCCGAACAATGCGATCTTCCAGGCTCTCAAATACGATATCGAGGAGCATCAGCGGCAGGAACTCTCGGCTCTCATTGCTTCCGTAGATCGCCAGGTAGAGGCTGAACCGGATCTGGACAAGCGAGTGAACATTTTGCGCGAGGCGCTGGATCTGCATCCCCGAGAATCGCATTTTGAAGGCGCGTTGCGCTTGGCGCAGGACAAACGCGATCTGGTCAACTCGATCATAGCCAGGGCACACCTTCACGAAGAACAGGGGTCGTTCGGCGATGCCCTGAACGATTGGGAGATTCTACGTACCATCTACAGCGAGTATCCAGGGCTGTCGTTCGAAGTTGAGCGCCTGCAGAAGAGACGCGACCAGCAGGCCCGGATCGAATCCAAAACACGTTTGGTCGAACAGATCGACCGGTGTTTACACTCCAGCGACTACGGTCGCGCGCTGCATCTGTTGCAGGAAGCAGCAGCGGAATTTCCTAACGACGCAGAGTTTACGGAGCTCGAGAAGCTTGCCCAGGATGGCGTCAGGCGAAAAAGCGAAGCCCACCGCCTGATGACCGAAGGGCAGGACTTATGCGCGCACCAGATGCCTGCCGACGGAATCAAATTGCTGCGTCAGGCCTACGAGCTCGATGAAAACAATGTTATATCCCGCGCGGTTCTGGCCAATGCCCTGGTCGAACAGGCCCACTCCATGGTGGAAACCGATTGGCGCCAAGCCGAGAAGCTGGAGCGGGACGCACTCGAGTTGAACCCAGCGCACCCCATGGGCAAAACCATTCGGACCCTGATCCTCGACAAAAAGCGGGAAACCTTCATCGAGGAATGCGTTTCGCAGGCGCGCAAGCTGCAGACTGCGGCCGATCTGGCCGGAGCCTTGTCCCGAATCGAAGAGGGGTTGGCCGTTTATCCGCGCGAGCCCCGGTTGATTCAGATTCAGGAGAGCGTCAAGCAGGACCTGCAGATCCAGCTCCGCCAGACGCGCCGCCGCGACCTGGAACAGCTGCGAAGTATGGAGGGTGAAATCGATGCCGCCGCGGACGCCGCGTCGAAGCAAGCCTTAGGGGAACGCGTGCGAGCAGTGGCGGACAAGTATCCGAAAGATGGTGAAGTCCTGTCCGTTGCGAATGGCCTTCTGCTCCGCCTGGGTTTGCTCGAAAAGAGCCAAAAAGTTTCGATTGAGTCGCCCGAGAGCCAGAGCCCAACCGTGACACTCCACACTCCGCCAGAGGGCTTGGCCAAGTCTTCGCCGACGGTGACGAGCAATGCTCCCGTCCCTCCGCCACTGGTTTCGCCAGCACCGCCGCTTCCTCCGCCGGCAAAAATCGTCACTTCCCCGGGCAAGCCTCCTGCAGGCTCGCCCAAAGCCGCGTCTTCCAATCTCAAGCAGCCCCCGAGACCACGCCAGCGTTACACAACGGCGATCCTCGCCTCAGCTGCCGCAATGGTCCTCCTGGCCGTGATTTTTCTGTTCGAGCGAAAACATCACGCGCCGACGATCACCCAGCCCGCCGAAGTGGCGCCGAGCGTCGCAATCCCGGCGGCGCTGCTTCCCGAGCCGGCGCTACCGGTGCTGAAGTTGTTTTCCGACAGCGGCACGGGAAAAGTGACATTGGATGATCAGCCGCCCGCAGAATTTCAGGATGGGCAGTGGACTCTCGACAAGATACCTGCCGGACAACACAAACTTAAAGTTGATGGCCCGCAAGGTGGAGCATCCTTCAGCTTCTCATCCGATGCGGGGGTGGTTCCGGTCGTCAAAGGATCCGTTCTTTCCCATGGTGTACTTGCTGTGGTTGTCAGCAGCATGACCGACAGGCTGCACGTATATTCCAGTAATTCTTCCACCAAGGTCAGCCTCGATGGCCAGGCCCCGGTCGAAGTGTTTCAGGACGGTCTGGATTTTTCATCCATCTCTGTAGGCACTCACGAATTAACCGTGACCCACGACAGCGATCAATACAAACTTGATATTGACGCGGGAACGGCACCCACACTGAGCGCCTTCCTGGAGTCCGGACAAAATCTGGGCACACTCCTCGTGGTTACCGGTCAGGAGAAAGCAAGAGTTTTCCTCAACGGAAAACTTCAGCAGCGACTGACGCAGGGCGGCCAATTGCTCATCCCGAATCTCGAAACCAAAGACTACGTTGTACGAGTGTCCAAGATTGGATTCCAGGAAGTTCCAGAACAAAAGATCCGGATTCGCAAAGGCGAGCAAAGCAGGCTGGCTTTCAATCTGCAGCCCATTCCCCATTTCGCTTCGTTGACGGTCCAGGGGGGAATTCCTGGAGCCACAGTTCTGATCGACCAAACTCCGGTTGGAACGGTTCAGCCCGATGGAACGCTCACGATAGCAACCGTCAATCCCGGAGACCACATCGTCGAACTGCGCAAAGACCGGTTCAAACCCAAGCAACTCAGGAGATCCTTCGTTGCTGGAGCGGCAGTCTCCCTTGCGGCTGCAGATGCGGCACTAGACGCCGCACCGGCCGAGCTAAGAATTACGTTCACCCCGGCCGATGCACAGGTGACCCTCGCCAAAGCTGGCGAGATCCCGACGAAGGTGAGCAATGGGAGCACGCTGAGTTTGCCAGCCGGTTCCTACACTCTCACAGCGAAAATTGCCGACTTCACTCGCTCGTCGACGGTGGAAGTTACCGCCGGTCAACTCAGAACCTTGGATCTGTCTCTCGGGCCCAGTGGCATGTCCAAGTGGGACGACCCTGCAGGTTGGAAGCAGGAGAACGGATCGTTCGTTCATAAGGGCGGCGATTTCGTGATGTACGCCCTGTCTCCCACGTCGGGTACATTTGTTTTTTCCGCCATGCTCACGAAGGGGCACCGCCTGCAGTGGGTGCTCAACTGCATCGACGTCAATAACTATGTTCTCTTCCAAATGGACGAAAACAACTTCTACCGCACCGTAGTCCGAAATGGCCAGAAGGGAGACGAGACCAAAGTGCCACGCAAGGGTGACAAGAGAAGCTTCCGAACTCTCCAGATCCGTGTGGGGACGAATGAAATCACCCACCAGATCAGGCAAGGAGACAATTGGGTGCTTCTGGATCGCTGGACTCAGTCCGGGAGCAATCTAAGCTTGGGCAGGTTCGGCTTTTACATTCCCGGCAATGACCAGGTCGCGCTCTCCAGCTTCGGCCACTATGTTGACTTGAGCACGCGGTAGCCTCAATCGTCCAATGTATTCCGGTGCGCTCGCAGGAGAGTTACAGACGAGCATAAGCGAAGTCGCCTCACAGATACGCGTTCGTGCCCTTAGCGGCTATGCACTCTAGCGTGACATGCGGTGCACAGCGTGATCAAGTTTTCTTCTGAGTCGGCTCCCGAATGGCTGCGGAACTCCCGGTGGTGCACCTCGAGATTCGTCATCGAGCCACACAATTGACACCGCCAGGCGTCGCGACGCAGGATCTGTTGGCGCAGACTTTCGTACGACAAGAGATCCAGCCGTGAGGGAGCAGTTTTGGGGCTCATCATTCTCAGGACACCTTCTACCGTAGGTTTTCGAGGAAAGCCCGCTGCTGTTCGCTGGGCAAGAACTTGTAGTAGCGCGAGATCGAGTTGAGAAGGATCTCCGGGTCGCCATTGTCCAGGTGCACGCCAGCCAGGAAGTCCGCGCAGATCATCTCCAGACAGTAACCCCGCGATTTGTCCGTGCCCAGCATCAGGCTGCCGTTTCGATCGCCTGCTCGATCACCGGAATCTGGCTCTTGTAAAGCTTGAAGTAGATCAGCTCGGACGGCTCGTCCTCTTTGCCCGTTAGTTCCTTCTCCACCTCCCGCCGCAAGTCCCCCAGTCCTCCCCGGTCATGGGGCATGGGGCGGCTTTGTGCACCGTGCACCCAACGTGCACAATCGAACTGCTGACCCTCCGCCCGCGCCAGCTTCACGAACAAGGCACTTCAGGAATCACATCGGTTCCGCATCGAAGCCGCTGAGTAATGCTGCTTCCCTCAGCTTTTGATCGGCGGTCAGAAAAATGCGCCCCTGAACAGCTCCTTCGCACCACGCCAAGGCCGCCGCCAACTGAAACGAATCAGGGCTACGCAAGTCGAAGCGCTCCACAAGGTCGATCGATTTCGCTCGCAATGTATCCGAGGGCTGAATTACGGACCACGAATCGGCAAGCCTTTTCGCAAGTTTACGGGCCTTGGTCCAGTCGCTGGAGTCGAGTTGCTTCATCCGCACAAGTCGGGCAAGGGCGCTCGCAATCTCGACTGGCGTAGCCCACCAGACCACAGCGTCATGGATCTTATATAGAGCAATGGCCCGAGGCGTAATGCCCTGCCGTACGCAGAGAGGTACCAGAGCACTGGTATCCCAGAAGGCTGGAATCCGCCCTACCGGTTTTCCCGTTCTTTCCGCCATACCTGTTCCATCACCTCATCGGATATGTCCCCTGGCGGTTCAGGCCACGAGACAGGCACAGGCCGTTTCTTCAAAGGGAGCGAGATAATACCGCGAGCAACCAGTCGTTGCTCTTGCCCTAAGCAACCCTCCAGACCGCAGGGCACAATCCGGGCGACAGGTTTGTCACGGTCGCAGACAAGCACCTCTTCGCCGTCCTTTACGAACTGGATATGAGCGCTGAGCTGCGCCTTTAGATCGCTGATATTCACGGTTTTCATACTGCGATTATAGCTAATATGACCATGTTGGTCATCTTCTATTGTCTGGGGACAAGCCAATTTGTTAATTACAAGTCACGCGTCAACAATCCTAGAATGACCCGCCAGACTACGACCATCTGTTTAGAGTGTTCTTGTGTTGCCGTTGCCTAAAGTCGTTCTCTTTCCATTACTGCTAGCGGCCTTCGCAGCCATGGATTCTGGCGTGGCAAGCGGTGCACAGCGTGATCAAGTTTTCTTCTGAGTCGGTCCCTGAATGGCTGCGAAACTCCCGGTGGTGCACTTCCAGATTCGACATCGAGCCACAGGATTGGCACCGCCAGCCGTCCCGACGCAGGATCTGCTGGCGCAGACTTTCGAATGACAGGGGATCCTGCCGCACGAGAGCGACTTTCGGACGAATCATTCTCACGACGCCTTCTCACGCAGATTGTCGAGGAAGATCTGCTGCTGTTCGCCGGGCAAAAACCTGTAGTAGCGCGAAATCGAGTTGAGCAGGATCTCGGGGTCGCCATTGTCCAGGTGTGCGCCCGCCACGAAGTCCGCACAGATCATTTCCAGACAGTAGCCGCGCGATTTGTCCGTACCCAGCATCAGAACTGCCGTCTCGATCGCCTGCTCAATCACCGGGATCTGGCTCTTGTAGACCTTGAAATAGATCAGCTCTGACGGCTCTTCTTCCCGTCCCGTCAGTTCTTTCTCCACCGCCCGCCGGAAGTCCTCCTTCGGCAGCTCGCGGGCCTTGTGCAACCAGGTTGCACAATCGAAGTGCTGCCCGTCCCGGCGTGCGATTTTCGCCAGCTCCAGCCCCTTCGTCCATCCCACTTCTTTTAGCTCGCGTCGCGCCTGCGGCGGCAGGTGCTCGTGGATGGACATCAGGTAGTACGCCTTCCGTTTCGATTCCGGGAAACGCCTTGCCAGGAACTCATGGGGACTTGGCGTTTCATACGACCACCTCCTGCTTCGGGTGCGAGTAGCTGTTGAGCTGGCAGACGAGGGCATTGCGATCCTTCTCGGCCCAGGCGGCCAGCGACTGGACGAAGTTCTCGACCTGTTCGCGTGAGGCGTCTCGGAGCGTCTTGGTGCCGCAGAAGTCGACGGCGTAGGCCTTCACAAGTTCGGGATCGAGCTTGTGCTGGCGGATGATCTGGCAGAGACGGTCGCGAACCTTCGGGCCGATCCCGTTTCCATTACCATTTCCGTTGCTGTGCGCGCTTTGAGGCGGAAGCTTCTCAATCGGAACCGGAACTGAGCCGACCTCCTCGACCGAGCAGATGCCGATTCCGTAGGCCTTGCGCAGGGCGCGATTGACGGCTCGCGTCTCAGCGACGCGCATCTCGGCGCCACGAACGAGGGAGGACACGTTGGACGGATCGGCGTCGCCGTAGCCGACAAAGCCAGAGGAGCCCTTGGAAGGGAACACCGTCGCTTTGAGGACGAAGCGACTCGCCGCCGAATCGCACAGCGAAGCGACGGCTTCAACATGGATACCGCTGCATCTCTTGCGACGCGCCAGCCCAATTAGGCCTGTGTGTGTGACATACCAACCGTTATTTAAGTAGATCAAGTCACCGGCACCCACTGAGAACTTGTATTGGTTTGCAATCTCCTCGAGCTTCGCGAGAACCTCCCGAGAGAGATTGTTCCAAAGCCTTCGAGCCACGCGGATGCTTGTCTGTCCTGCCGTCTTTTTCCTTTTCATAAACGTCCATCCCTCCATTCATACTAAGCGCTCAGTACACTCATCGGTAAGTATGCTCAGCGCTTAGTATAGATGTCAACGCAGAATTTGCTTTCTTGATATGAGTAAGGCTAAGTTTGACCTTGCCCAATGTCCGACAAGAAAGAGAAGAATCCCAATGCCGTAGCTCTGGGTCGCCTAGGCGCGAAAGCGCGACAGGAGAAACTGACCCCGGAAAAACGGCGAGAGATTGCTCAGAAAGCGATTCGTGCCCGTTGGGCGAAGGCAGAAAAGAAGAAGACTTCCAGTTAATTTAGTGTGTCAAGCTGGAGGGCCGCATAGCTCCAAGGCAAAACCACCCGGTGTCCCTCCCCACCGCGATCGATAGGTAGAGTCAGGGCAGCAAGGAGGAAACCAGGTCGATGTACTGCTGCTTTGCATCTTGTGCAGTGGTGCCTTTGATCGCGCTCCAGGCATCGAATTTGGCGCGGCCGATGAAATCGAAGCTGCCCGGCTGCTCGCCCGTGGCATCGCCTTGGGTCGCCTGTTTATAGAGGGCGTATAGCTTCAGCATAGTGTTGTTGTCCGGGCGCTCGGCAAGAGCGTTCACATCCTGTTGAGCTTGTGCAAATCGAGCCTGCAAATCAGACATAAACCTCCTTTTGAACTGCAGAGCACGGTGATTGGATTTACTGGAGCTTCAATGTTGGCACTCTTTATGCTCTTCTGTAATTCTCAAACCGACGCTTCTGCGTGTTTCGCCTTATGACTGGACAAGAGATTATCTAAATAGCGTGACTTCATTTGCTGGTTCGCCATGAACTGTTTCAACGGCGGCAGTTTCAGAATCACACCAAGAATGGCGGCCATCGCGCGATGGCTGGCCAGGGCCCGATTGTCGAAGATGAGATCCTGGAGTTTGCCCCGCTCAATGGCCATGACAACCGTGCGATGAGCGGTATTCACCGGCGTGATCACGCGCTGGCCTCGTTGCTTCAGCCCGATGGCTTGCTTGTCGCAGACCCGAGCGCACACGGACCGGGTGGCGGCGATCCGGGTGAAAAGTGTTTCACATTGACGCGAAAAGACATTGGCGGGACAATGCCAGCCATCTGTGGGGGTCAAGAAGGAGATTCCCGCTCAGATGATACGGCCCGTGACCACGGGCCAAATTGACCAAAAGCCGCGCCGCGCGTACGATCGCGGGGCAATGATTGCCGCTTTTTTTAAGTGCAGTCAAACCAGGAGAAGTCCATGAAGAACAAGATGGCTTTGATAACGATGCTAATCGTGTGTCTCACGATCGCGCAGGCTGCCTGGGGACAGTGGTCGTCGGATCCGTCGGTGAACCTTCCTCTAGCCGACAAGCTGGGCAACGACCAGGTTCAACCAAAAGTAAAACCTCTGCCGAACAGCCAATGGTACGTAAGCTGGTTTGACGCAGACCCCAACAGCCCGCCGCCCGTCGGCTACGACGTGTACCTGCAGCGGTTGGATTCGGCCGGCGTGGAACAATTCCCGCACGATGGCAATCTGGTCGCCGATCTGAGCAACAGTTCCACTGAGGATTATGGCCTGGACATCGACACCACCGGCAATGCGCTGCTCGCTTTCCTGGACACGCGGGAAAGCAGGAATCAGCAGGTGACTGCGGCCAAGATGAACAAGTCAGGCAATCCATTGTGGGGAACCTACGGCGTGCAGCTCACCAGCAACGGTGCCGGGCACTACTCTCCGAAAATCATAGGCACCAGCGATGGCGGCGCCGTGGTTGGTTGGAGTGAGGGGGTGGGAAGTACCCTCAATGTGAAGATTCAGAAACTCGACAAAAATGGCCATCTGGTGTGGGCCCAGCCGGTCGTGTTTCATGAGAAGGGCTATCAATACTTCCTGTCGGATCTGCGCGCCGCCGACAACGGGAGCGTGATTGTTTCCTGGGTAAGGGAGGCGGGGTTCAACAGCGATAAGCAACTTCGCGCCAACAAACTTGCAGCCGACGGAACAATATTGTGGGGAAAGAGTAACGTGGTGATTTTCGATCAGGGTTCGCTGCAATTTGGCGAGTTTCCGTATTTCATTCCGGATGGCGCCGGGGGCGCGATCTTTGCCTGGTATACGAGCACTCCGATTTTGCAATGTTTCGCGCAACACATCCGGGCCGACGGAAGCGAGGCATTTCCGCACAACGGTTCTCCCGGTTCGACGGACACGAACAACGTGCGGGTCGACCCATCCGTCTCCTACCGGGCCAAGACCGACGAAACTTTTCTCTTCTGGACGGAGGAAGACAGCAACCAATTCGTAAACGGAGTGTACGGTCAGAAGTTTGACGGTCAGGGCACGTCCCAGTGGAGTTCGACCGGGGTAGTACTGATTCCGCTGGGTTCCGACACCCAGACCTTCGTCAAGAATGTGCAGATTGGCACCGGGGCGTTGGTGTTCTGGGTGGATTCGCCGGGATACGGATTGTCGACGATGCAGGCCGCCAAGCTCAATGGAAACGGCAAGGTGACATGCGCGCCGTTTCCGGTCTCGTCGGCTCCAGCCAACAAATATGGACTGGCAGTGGCCACTGCGCGTTCCGGCCTTACCGCCGTGGCGTGGGCGGACGACCGCATCGGCAACAATTCTATTTACATTCAGAACGTGAACCCGAATTGTTCGCTGGGGCCAAGGCAGTAATTCTCGGGAGAAGCCGTAGGACATCGCCTCCGGACGTTGCGAGGACAGGATTACGAATGTACTACGGCAAGGACCACAAAAGGAAGGGCCCAGGTTCATGCAGCGCCTGGTCGCCAAGCAGAAGTCCAGGGTCAAAGCTCGTGACCTGGCCACGGGAGGTGCGGGTGCGGACTGGGATTGTTGTGTAAAACGACAATGTGCCCTTGCGGACTTTGGCGAAGGTCCGCGCACGCCTCGGCAGCCTTCTTTTTGCCGGACCGGGGCCTGGGTGGGTCTGGTCCGGGGATCTGTCCGAAGTTGGCCCGGTCGCTTGATTTCTCGATCTCCCACGTTCGTCGTGAGAACAATACTGAGGCCAATAGTCTGGCCAGTTCGGCGGCCCGCAAACGCGGGAAAATGGTACAACGCTCAGGCAGGCCCGGAGAAGGACCCGCACGACAAAGCCCGATCTGCTGACATTTCCTTGAAATTGAGCAGAAACAACGCGGCGCCTTCCTACCCGAACCAGCCAAATCAGCGCTAGACGCTAAGCAGGAGAGTAGTGTCCAGGGTAGGGCCTGCCGCCGATCCTCCGGTGGACGCAGCGTATCTCCGTGGTCTAGACCAGCGATCCACCACGGGAAGGTGACAAGTCGCGTTGATCGCGTGTCACCCTTGAACAACCTCTCCTCGTTCGTTCACCACGACGGAGGCCACTGCGCGCAACGGCATGTTGAGTTGATAGCGCGTGTGCTTGTGCTCGCCCGTCCGAACCAGCGCACCCTTGGTTACCAGTTCGACTAGATCGCGAGTCGCGGTCGCCGGCGACGCTCCCGTGATGGCGGCGTACTTGCCAGCACTCAAGCCGCCCGCAAAGCCTTCGGGACCTTCGCGCAACATGCGGAGCAGCGCTCTCTCTTGACGCTGGTTTAGTTGACCGCGCAGACCATCGAGCAGCTTTGCCTTATCGATCAAGAACTCGACGAGTGCTGTGGTGCGCTGTTGCGCTTCAATCGACACTCCTGCAAACCAGGCTAGCCATCCCGTAATTTCGTTTTGCTTGTTCGCCGCTTCGAGTGCGTCGTAATAACTGTTGCGCTTGGCAAGGATCGTGGCCGCCAACACCGTCAAAGTTGGCCGGCCAATGCTTTGTGCCAGGGATTTTTCGGCCAGTGCACGGCCAATTCGGCCGTTGCCGTCTTCAAAGGGATGGATGCACTCGAAACAGAGGTGCGCCATCCCCGCCCTTGTCAGTGCGGGCATAGGCTCGCCATTGCTCGGTCCGGACCGGTTGAACCAGGCGATGAAGCGCTCCATCTCTGACTCCACACGCGCCGACGGCGGTGCTTCGAAGTGCACCTTGGGCGCATGAATTGCCCCCGAGACCACTTGCATCGGCTCACCGCCGGTTCGATAGCATCCGACATCTTTGAGATCATGCCTGCCGCGGACAAGCATCCGATGCCATGTGAACAACATCTCGCGCGAAAGCGGCACGGCGTAGGAGCGGTAGAGATCGACCATCATCTCAGCCATGCCCTGCTCGGCGGGTCCGACACGCCGTTTGTCTGTCGCCAGTCCGAACTGTTGGCGGATCGAGGATTGCACGCTGGCGCGATCTAGAATCTCGCCTTCGATCTCTGCCGTGGTCACGGCCTCGGTGCTGATGGCTTCGATGGTGATCTGGCTGCGCTCTTCTCCGTCCAGATGCTTGACTGCGCCTATGAGCGTGCCGGCCCCGAGCAGAAACTGTTGCTCGGCCTGTGCCAGACGAGACTTGTCCCAGGTGAACCTGGGCCAATCGGGTTGTTGCCAGTTCCAGTTCATGAGCGATAAGAATGCTTTTGTATCGCTCATAATAGTCCAGCATATGAGCGATAACAAGGCCAACCATGGCTCATGCCAAGCCCCCGGTCGCTAAAGCGGACTTTGGCGAAGGTCCGGGCGCGCCTCGGCAGCCTTCTTTTTGCCGGACCGGGGCCTGGGTGCGTCTGGTCCGGGGATCCGTTGCATTTGGCGGGAATTATTTCGCGTGCTCTTCCAGAACGGCGGCCATGCGGGTCTGATAACCGCGGCCACCGGCCTTGGACGCCTCGACCGTGCTTTCTTCAAGGCGCAGAGAGATCAGAACCTTGCGCGGTTTTTTCTGCGGGCCACGCTGGCCGCGTTTACGCTACGGCAGCCCGGCGCTCATCGATTTCCAATTGAAGTTTTCTTCGATAGAATCCTGACCGATGTACGGAGGGAAGAATCATGCGCAAACTGGTCATTGCGGTCCTCTTAATGCTTCCATGCCCGGCCCCACTCGTGGCCCAAGCTCTTTCGCCTCAGGTGCGCGGCTTTGTAAAGGTGGACGCGTCCGCGATCGCTCTGACCCACGTGCGAGTAATTGATGGAACGGGAGCCGCCGCGCGGGAGGACCAGACGGTCGTAATCTCCAAAGGCAACATCGAATCGGTTTCCGATGGCACGTCGGCGAGCGTTCCCAGTGACGCACAAGTTCTGGATTTGCACGGATACAGTGTTATTCCCGGTCTCGTCGGTATGCACGACCACATGTTCTATCCAATGGGCAACGGCATATTCGGCGAAATGGCCTTCAGCTTTCCCCGTTTATACCTTGCCGGAGGAGTGACAACCATTCGCACGACAGGTTCGATCGAGCCATACGCGGATCTTGAACTGAGGAAGCAAATTGAACGGGGCCAAACACCTGGCCCGAAGATCCACGTTACTGGTCCATATCTTGAAGGCGCGGGCACTTTCGCGGTGCAGATGCATCAGCTTTCCGGGCCTGACGACGCTACGAAGACGGTCACCTTCTGGTTGGATCAGGGTGTCGACAATTTCAAGGCGTACATGTTCATTACGCCGGCCGAGCTTTCCGCTGCCGTGGCCGCCGCCCATAAGCGAGGCGCCAAGGTTACAGGGCATCTTTGCTCCATCGGGTTTCGGGAAGCTGCTTCCATCGGCATTGACGACCTGGAACATGGGTTGCTTGTGGACACGGAATTCTTTCCCTGGAAAAAGCCCGGCGAGTGCCCCGATAAACTCGACTATGAGTTTATTTCCAAACTGGATGTGCAAAGCGGCGCGCTGCATGACATGATCGTGGACCTCGTTCAACGGCAGGTCGCGGTTACATCGACGCTGCCAGTCTTCGAAATGTTTGTTCCGGGCCGCCCCACAATCCAGCAGCGCATTCTCGACGCTCTGTCGCCTGACGCCCGCGGTGCACTACTCAACAACAAGGTGCGCGCTGGCGATGCAAATGTGATCCGCCAGCGATACCACGCCGACTCGTCGCCCTGGGCCGCCGCTTTCAAGAAGGAGATGGAATTCGAGCATGATTTCGCGCAGGCTGGAGGGACGCTGTTAGCCGGATTGGATCCCACTGGTATGGGAGGGGTGATCGCGGGCTTCGGCGATCAGCGGGAAGTTGAGTTGCTGGTTGAAGCCGGATTCACCCCTCTGGAGGCCATTCACATTGCGACCGCAAATGGCGCGCAGTTCCTGGGAGAGCTCGACCGCATTGGCACCATCGCTGCCGGCAAGCGGGCGGATTTGGTCGTGATCAAAGGCGACCCCTCGAGGCGGATCGAAGATATCGAAAACGTTGAGACCGTCTTCAAAGATGGTATCGGCTACGATTCACTCAAGCTGATCGAATCGGTGCGCGGCGTGGTTGGAAGCCGATAAACTGGTCCCAGATATCCGTTGTTTTTCCGGGCGACTCCAACACTTATCTCCCTGGCAGCGTGGCCTTCTCCAGATCATCGGCGGCTTTGCCAATCGCGACTGCGACGTTTTCGAGCACCTGGCCAACGACGGGGACCTGCGCCTCCGCTTCCTTCCATTTTTCCTGATCCATGTATTCACGAACCGCTGCAATTGGTTTGGCCCCATAACCGGTGTAGGCTCCGGGAGCATAAACCTGATGCTTGAACCACGGGCGCTCCGGTAGTCCTTTCTCCGTTAGAAACGCTCTCTGAATCTGCGTCAGTTCCGTGTTCAAAGCGGCGGCAGTTTGGCGCGGCAGATCGGTTCCGCCAGCCTGCCATTTGGAAAATACCGACTGGTAACGATCCGCGCTCTTCCTAATCGCCTCCACGCCGTTCTTCAGCGGCGCAAAGTTCATGAACGGCGGAACGGGCTTCGCCGGAGGAGGGACAGAAGTTTTACGTGGGTCGGCCGTTGCCGTGAACAAACCCTCTTTCAGTTCCAGATTGCGCTCGGTGATCTCGTCCTGTTTATCTTTGAGCAGCTTCTCCAGCTCTTTTACGTACCGTCCGACGGTCTCCGCCTCCGCGTTGTACTCGTAGGGAATCACTTCGGCGTCCGCCAGCCGCATGACCGCAGTCCCTGCTGTCTGTGCCAGTGCGGTGCCGTACGAGAAATCGGTATCCATAAACTTCGTGTACCAGTAGAAATCATCGTAGATGGAGTGATAGGCGTCAGCGTCATTCTCGCCGCCGTATCCGATGTTAAGAGCAGAGATGCCTGCGTGATCGATGAATGGCGCATAGTCCGAACCGTCCCCCAGCGCGCCGATCCGGATGTCGTTGCTTTTTCTGATTTCGGCTCGATCCTCCGCGTTGTGTGCATCAGCGATGCGCTGCAGACGCGCACGTTGCTGAACAGAAATGTGCTTCTCCGGATCCTGAATGTCCAGCGCGACATCGTTAATGAGGCGTTGCAGGTCATGCGATCCACCGGCGCGGAAAAACCCACGCCCATTGCTATCGGAATTGATGTAAGCAACGGCATGCTTCTGAAGTTCGCCGCGATGGGCTTCGACCCACTCGGTTGAACCGAGCAGCCCCGGCTCTTCCCCGTCCCACGCACAGAGGATGACGGTCCGCTTCGGGTTCCATCCCTGCTTGTGCAGCTCTCCGAGCATGCGAGCTTCCTCTAGAACCGCGACCATTCCTGAGATGGGATCATCGGCTCCATTGACCCAGGCGTCGTAGTGATTTCCGCGGATCACCCACTCATCGGGCTCATCCGATCCGCGCATAGTGGCAATCACGTCGTTGACGGGCTTCAAGTCCCAATTGGAAGCCACTTTCAAATGAACTTTCGCAGGGCCGGGGCCCACGTGATACGTAATCGGCAAGGCTCCTCGCCACGTCTCCGGCGCAACCGGCCCCTGCAACGCGGAAAGCAGCGGCAGCGCATCGCCCCACGAGATGGGCAGCACGGGAATCTTGGTGATAGTTTTTGCGTCTTTGATGTCGAGCCGCTTCGCATCGGCCGTGGCGCCGACTCCGGGCGTTAGTGGATCGCCGGGATAGTCCGTATCCATGACGCTGCCGCGTTGCACGCCTTCGCGCGGCCGCCAGCCACCGTTGGGGTAGTCGTCGCCGTTGAAAAAACCATCGTCCTTGGGATCGGAATAAATGATGCAGCCGATCGCCCCGTGTTCCGCCCCAACCTTGGGCTTGATGCCGCGCCAGCCTTCGCCGTAGCGCGCGATCACGATGGCGCCCTTGACGGAGATCCCCAGACGGTCGAGTTGCTCGTAATCTTCACGGTTGCCGTAGTTCACATACACCAGGGGGGCGCTCACGTCTCCGTCGATGGAATATGCGTTATAGGTCGGCAACTGCTCGGCGGTTTGATTGGATGTCGGATCGCCGGGAACCGCAGGTTCCTGCAGCTTGGCTTGGAACCTGGTTGGCTCGATCATTTCGACAATGCGCTCTTTCGGCGTCGGAAACAGCACCTGGAAGGTTTCGATGTGGGCGTCAAATCCCCATTCCTTAAACTTGGAGAGAATCCACTCCGAATTCTCTTTATCGTAGGGAGAACCCACGTGGTGCGGACGCGCACTCAAACGCTGCATGCTCTGACGCAAGTTCTTGGGGACAATACCGGCCTGGAGTTTCTTTTCCCAGTCGCGCTCTGCTTTGGATGATTGCGCAGAGTAGCCCGCCAGACGGGACGTCTCGGACGTTGGAGTTGGAGTCGCGGATTGTCCAAACGTGAGATGCACGAGACCGATCGTTGCAATTGCGAGATATACGGGAAGAGAGCGTAGTGAAGTCAAGAGAACCTCCTTAGGCAGTCGCTTTCTTGTCTGGATTGATCGCAGCGAATTATAGGACGAAGATCAGCAAAGAGGTAGTCAGCCAGCTCAGTTCGGGCGAACGACGAAGACGGGCCATCGCATATTTTCTTGTGATCACAGAGTGTGTTACACAGGAACGACGGAAAATTGCGGTTGCCGCGCTTGTCGCGTGTTGTTTGGACTGCAACATTCATCCCATAGGAGCCTTGTTGGAGATTTCGCGCACTATTTCAGGGAGTCAAGTCGAGAGACGGGCCGCTAGCCGGCCGCAACCCGAGAATCCGCTCGCCATCTGGGACCGCGCCCAGTACGCGGTCTACGCTCTTGCGCTCGCGGTTTCCATCTCTCTCTGGTTCCTTGCCATTCGCGCGCCACTCTGGCTGGACGAGACATCGTCGTTTTGGCAGATCAGCGCCGGCTTCTGGCAGATTTTCTCTCGACGGGGACACGTCTCCGCCGCTTATCCGTATATTCTCTGGCTGACGACAAGAATCACAGGCACGAGCGAAGTCGCCCTCAGAATCCCTTCGATTCTCGCCATGCTTGCGGCTGCCTATCTGTTGTACCGCGCCGCCCGGGAACTGTTCGATCGCGATGTCGCCCTGATTGTCGTCGTCTTCTTCTGCGCCCATCCCATCGTCGTTTTCGCATCGATCGATGCCCGGCCCTACGCGTTCGGGACGCTGGCGATCAATGCAGCCATATACATACTGGTCTGTTTACGCCGCAGCAATTCCAACTGGCTGGCGGCGGCGTTCGGCGTTGCTGCGGGCGCCAGTACACACTTCCAGTTCCTGTTTGGCGCCGTTCTGCCCGTGCTGGCGGTTTGCTTTCTGCTGGCCAAAGCCAGCGACCTGAAGACGCTGGCGCGCCAGGCCGGATTTGCCTTCGGCGCGTTTACGCTGGTGTTCCTGCCCGTTATTCCCGACGCGCTGCAGCTATTCCGCTATCGAGAGACCTATGTGTTCGAGAGAACAACTCCCCGCATCGTGGAGCTAAGCTCAACTCTGGCGCCGGGCTGGTCGGTGTTTATTTTTACCGGAATTGTGCTGCTCGCGGTAGCCACAAAAAAAGTCGATTGGCAGAACCGGCCTGATCGTTGGCGCTTCCTGGTGTGTGCGTCATTGGGGATGGTTCCGATTCTGATTCTCTACGGGGTGAGCGCCTTAACGCCAACAAACATTTTTGTCGCCAGGTACCGGCTGGTCGCAATCCCGGGGATCGCACTTTATTGGGGCTGGCTGGTCAGCCGCATCGACTCCCGTTTGCTTCGGGTGCTGTTCTGCGTGGCCCTTGTAGCCACCGGGGCTTACAGAAAACTCAGATCTGAGAATTCTCATCAGCACGGATACACCTGGAAATACGCCCTCGAACTCGCCGAGAAAAGCGCTTCGCCGGACAACGCCCCGGTGCTGATCTGCAGCGATTTTCCGAGTGCCGACTACTTTTCCATGCCCGTGGGCGCAGCCGCAAAAGACAGTGGCTTCTTCACTCCGCTTTCGTACTACAAATTGAGCGTGCCGGTTGTGGGCTTGCCGCGGGCGCTTAATGACGAGGCGATGCGCATTGGTTCAGATTTCGTGCATCAGGCAGGACAGCGCCGGGAGCGTTTCCTGGCGCTCGGCTACCGCCCTTCTTTCGAGACTCTGCGTTGGCTCAGGAAAATCGCCTCTCCGGCCTACGACGTAAGCACACTGGGGCAGCCCGACGGCATTCTCGTGCTTGAGTTCAGGCCGCGCAAGAGCCAACCCGAACCACGCTGAGCAAGTGCCTTTGGTTTCATTGCCGTTCTTGCCGCTTACACTGGGGATGAATAAAATGAATTCGCACCCATATCCTCCCGGAGAATCCCCGTGAAAGTGGTCTTGTTGTGCGGCGGACTCGGTACTCGTTTGCGCGAGGAAACCGAATTCCGCCCCAAGCCGATGGTCGAGATTGGCGGGCGTCCCATCCTCTGGCACATCATGAAACTCTATGCCCACAGCGGGTTTCGCGAGTTCGTCCTCTGCCTGGGATATAAGGGCAACACGATCAAGGAATACTTCCTGAACTACGAGGCGATGAATAACGACTTCACGATCTGCCTCGGTCGGGACTCCCAGATCCAATTCAACAACCTGCATACCGAGCAGGGCTTCAAGGTCACGCTTGCGGACACCGGCCAGTCCACGATGACCGGTGGGCGCGTAAAGCGCATCGAGAAATATATCGACGAAGATATATTCCTGATGACCTATGGCGACGGCCTTGCTGACCTGGACATCAACCAACTGGTAAAGTTCCACCAAAGCCACGGGAAACTGGCCACCATCACCGCCGTCTCGCCTACCTCGCGTTTCGGGGTTCTTGAGATGAACAAAAACCGGGTCATGAGTTTTCTGGAGAAGCCTCGCACCGAGGGGTTTGCCAGCGCGGGATTTTTCGTTTTCAACCGGAAGGTCTTCGATTACCTCGGCGGCGACGATTGCACTCTCGAACGCGAACCACTCGAACGCCTGGCCCGCGAAGGCGAACTAATGGCCTACAAGCACGAGGGTTTCTTTTTCGCCATGGATACCTACCGCGAATATGAGTACTTGAATCAACTCTGGAACAAGGGCGAAGCTCCCTGGAAGGTGTGGTAATGGCAAACAACTTCTGGCGCGATCGGCCAGTCCTGGTCACCGGCGCCACGGGTCTGTTGGGCGGCTGGCTCACGCGCAGCCTGGTGAGCCGTGGCGCCAGCGTGGTCTGCCTTGTGCGCGATTGGGTACCTCAATGCGAACTCGTTCGGCAGAACCAGTTGGAGCAGGTCAGTGTGGTGCGGGGCGATGTCACCGACCTTAGCGTCGTTGAGCGCGCTCTCGGCGAGTACGAAGTGCAGACCGTGTTTCATCTCGCTGCTCAGACCATCGTCGGCATTGCCAATCGCAATCCTGTCTCGACTTTCGAAAGCAACATTCAAGGCACGTGGAATCTGCTGGAAGCTTGCCGCCGCTCGCCGCTCATCAGCGCGATTGTCGTTGCATCGTCGGACAAAGCCTATGGCACTCACACGGTGCTGCCGTACTCCGAAGATATGGCGTTGCAGGGGCGGCATCCCTATGACGTCAGCAAGTCGTGCGCAGACCTGATTGCGCAAGCGTATGCGGCCACGTTTGACCTGCCGGTTGGCATCACTCGCTGCGGCAACTTTTATGGCGGAGGCGATCTGAACTGGAACCGCGTGGTGCCGGGGACGATCCGCTCCGTCCTGCGCGGAGAGCGCCCAATCATTCGCTCGGACGGCCAATTCATCCGGGATTACTTTTATGTCGAGGACGGCGCAGCGGCCTATATGCTGTTGGCCGAGCGGCTGAGCGGCGATCACGCACTTCGCGGCCAGGCATTCAATTTTTCGAACGAGATCCAAATTACGGTCTTGGAACTTGTCGAAAAACTTCTGGCCAAGATGGGCTCGAAGCTCGAGCCCGATGTCCAAAATCAGGCTTCCAATGAGGTTCGCCACCAATTTCTCAGTGCGGAGCGCGCACGCAGGCAACTGAACTGGGCCCCCAGCTTTACGTTGGATGAGGGGTTGGAGCGCACGATCGCGTGGTACCGGGAGGCGCTGAAGTAGTGTCACGACAGGACGAGTTGCGCGACCGCATCCGCGGCATGGTAGGCGAGTATTACCGTGAGGCCTTCCCTTCTCCTGCCTTCGTGCCCGGATCGTCCGCCGTACCCGTTTCCGGCCGCGTTTTCGACGAGCAGGAAGTCGCGCTGTTGGTCGACTCCGCACTCGATTTCTGGCTGACTACCGGCCGGTTCGCCGACCAGTTCGAACGTGAGTTTGCCAAGTTCTGCGGCGTGCGCGAAGCGGTGCTGGTGAACTCGGGCTCCTCGGCCAACCTGCTGGCGGTCACCGCCCTGACGTCGCACAAGCTGGGCGGTCGGCGGCTGCGGCCCGGCGACGAGGTCATCACCCTGGCCGCAGGATTTCCCACCACGGTCAATCCCATCCTGCAGAACGCGCTCGTCCCAGTCTTCATCGATGTTCAGATTCCTACGTATAACGTAGATGTCAGTCAGCTCGAAGCCGCGCTTTCGGAACGCACTCGAGCTGTCATCTTCGCCCACACGCTGGGGAATCCATTCGATCTTGACGCCGTCACCGCGTTTGCGAAGAGACATAAATTGTGGCTGATCGAGGACTGCTGCGACGCTCTCGGCTCGACATATCGCGGCCAGAAAGTGGGCACCTTCGGCGATCTCGCAACTGTCAGCTTCTATCCCGCGCACCACATCACCATGGGCGAGGGTGGATGCGTTCTAACCAACCAACCCATTTTGCGGACGATCGTCGAATCCTTCCGCGACTGGGGCCGGGATTGCTGGTGCGCGCCGGGAAATGAAAACACCTGCGGCAAGCGTTTTGACTGGCAAGCCGGCCAACTGCCATACGGCTACGATCACAAATACATTTATTCCCATGTGGGCTACAATCTCAAAGCCACTGACATGCAGGCTGCCGTAGGCGTGGCGCAGTTGCGGAAGTTGCCGGGCTTCATTGAGGCGAGAAAGCGAAATTTTGGGTACTTGAAGGCAGGCTTCAAAGCAGTCGAGGAACACTTCGTTTTGCCGGAGACGACGGCGAATTCCGATCCAAGCTGGTTTGGATTTCCGCTCCTGCTACGAGAAACGGCTTCATTTTCGCCGAAAGCGTTAATCGAGTTCCTGCATGCGCGAAAGATCGGCACTCGCCAGTTGTTTGGCGGCAACCTGGTGCGGCAACCGGCTTATGCGGACCGCAGCTATCGTGTAGTGGGCGACCTGCGAAACAGCGACCGGGTTATGAATCGCACTTTCTGGATCGGCGTATATCCCGGACTCACGCCCGCGATGTTGGATTACGTTTTGGAATCGATCGACGAAATCGCTTCGAAAGGGGTACATTCTGATGCCACAACCAAACAATAACCATGCTGTCGGACAGATTCCCGAGGTTCGCATCGGGTCCAAGACGGTGGGCTCCGGAAGACCTTGCTACGTGGTCGCTGAAATCGGGATCAACCACAACGGCGATATCGATCTAGCGAAAAAGCTGATCAACGTGGCCATCGGCGCGGATTGTGACGCCGTCAAATTTCAGAAGCGAACCATCGATGTCGTCTACACGCCGGAGGAATTGGCCAAGCCGCGCGAAAGCCCATTTGGCAATACCAATGGCGATCTCAAGCGCGGCCTCGAATTCGGCCGCGAGGAGTTCGAGGAACTCGACCGCTATTGCCGCGAGGTGAAGATTGACTGGTTCGCCTCCTGCTGGGATGAAGCTTCCGTCGATTTCATCGCGCAGTTTCAAGTCCCCTGTTTCAAGATCGCATCGGCGTCTATTACCGATGACAACCTGCTGCGCCATACTCGCGCCGTCGGTAAGCCGATCATCCTGTCGACCGGAATGAGCACCATCGAGCAGGTCGACCGTGCCGTGGACGTTCTTGGCAAGAAAGATCTCGTCATTCTTCACGCCTGTAGCACCTACCCCGCCTACTACGAGGAATTGAATCTGAAAGTGATCGATGTGCTTCGCGATCGCTACGGCGTACCCGTGGGCTATTCCGGCCACGAAACCGGCTTGCCTTCGAGCGTTGCCGCGGCCACGCTCGGCGCCTGCATCGTCGAGCGGCACATCACCCTCGATCGCTCCATGTGGGGATCGGACCACGCTGCGTCGCTGGAGCCGAATGGAATCACACGCCTGGTTCGAGATATTCGCCTGATCGAAAAATCGATGGGTGACGGCGTCAAGCGCGTACTGGAGCGCGAGCAACCCATCATCAAGAAACTGCGGCGCGTGGGAGCAGTGTAGTGCCGGAGGCCGTACAACCGCAGGTCATCGAGAAGATCAAGGCCATCGCCATGGACGTCGATGGCGTGCTTACCGACGGCGGCGTGTGGTGGGGACCGAACGGCGAAGAATGGAAGCGCTTTCACTTCGCTGACATCATGGGCCTTTCGCTGGCGCGCAGGGCGGGCATCGCCATCGCTCTCATTTCCGGCGAGAACAGTCCGCTGGTCGACCGCATGGCGGATAAAATGGGCATCACCGACGTTCACAAAGGTTGTAAGGACAAAGCGGGCGCGCTCCGCGCTTTTGCCGAACGCCATGGCCTGCCGCTTCAGCAAATCTGCTTTATCGGCGATGACGTGAACGATTTATCCGCGCTCGCAATCGCTGGCCTGAGTGCCTGTCCTGCGGATGCGCGCTTTTCTGTTCGCCAGCATTGCCAGGTTGTCGCCAAGCTTGGCGGGGGCAACGGCGCCGTGCGCGAGATCGTGGATTTGCTCCTCGCTGCCAAGGCAGCCACAAAAAGTGTTCCGGTAGGAGACGATGGTAAGGAGAGATGAGACTTGCTGACTATGTCATGCGCTTTGTCGCCCAGCAGGGCGTGAAGCACGTTTTCCTTCTCCCCGGTGGCGGAGCGATGCACTTGAACGACGCTCTGGCCCGGTGCAGCGATTTGACCTTCGTGTGCAACCACCACGAGCAGGCCAGCGCCATCGCGGCGGAAAACTATGCGAAGGCCACGGACAATCTTGGCGTCGTTATGGTCACAACCGGTCCCGGGGGCACGAATGCCATCACTGGCATTGTCGGAGCGTGGCTCGATTCGACGCCTGTGCTCTGCCTTTCGGGTCAGGTGAAACTTGCCGACCGCATGTTCCTCCCTGATGGCACGCCTCTCGGAGTGCGCCAGCGCGGCAGCCAGGAAGTCGATATTGTTTCTCTGGTCAAACCGGTTACCAAGTACGCGCTGACCATCGTTGACCCACAGACCATCCGTTACCATCTTGAAAAGGCGGTACACCTGGCTCATGCGGGACGGCCCGGTCCGGTCTGGATCGATATTCCGATCGATGTGCAAGCTGCCCAGGTTGACCCCGATTCCCTGCCCGGCTTCGATCCTGCGGAATCGTCTCTGCCGCTCGCTGCGACCACGCCAGAGCAGCCGCCGCTCGATACCCAGGTCTGCGATCTGCTCGATCGCCTCAGCCGCGCCGAGCGCCCTTTCATCTTCGCGGGCAATGGCGTTCGAGTCTCCGGAGCGGCCGCCGCTTTCGAGAAACTCGTCCATCTTCTGAACATTCCGGTCGGTTTGACTTGGTTAGCGATGGATTTGTTGGACGACGAAGATCCGCTCCTGGTCGGCCGCCCCGGCACCATCGCATCTCGTGGCGCAAACTTTGCGCTGCAGAATTCCGATTTCGTCCTTGTCATCGGCAATCGTCTCGATCCGCCGTTGAGGGGTTGGGATCTTCGTCAGTTCGCGCGCGGAGCCTACAAGACGGTCGTGGATATCGACCCCGCCGAACTGCGCAAGCTGGAAGGCGCGATCGATAATCCCATCTGCGCCGACGCGCGCGCGTTCATTGACCGCATGCTCAAACAGGCCGGCTCTGCACGTGGCCCGGAAAAAGATAAGGATCGTACCCCCTGGCTCGAGCGCTGCAAGCAGTGGAAGACCCGCTACCCTCTCGTCCTGCCCGAGCACCGGGCGCCCGGACTCGTCAGTCTCTACCATCTTGCAGAAGTCATCGGCCAGGAGGTTGGACCAAATGATCGCCTCGTCTCTGGCAGTTCCGGAAGCGGCATTGAAGTTTTCCTTTTTGCCTATCGTGCGCGAAAAGGACGGCGCATCATCTATAACGCGGGCCTGGGAGCGATGGGATACGGCATCCCCGCGAGCATCGGAGTGTGTCTCGGCACGGGTAAGAAAACCATCTGCGTTGACGGCGACGGCAGCCTTCAACTCAACATTCAGGAATTGGCGACCATCGCGCACCTGAAACTGCCGATCAAGATTTTCGTCCTGAACAATTTGGGATACACATCGATTCGCGCCACGCAACAGAACTACTTCGGCGGGGCCAATATCGGGTGCGATTCGAACACGGGCATCTCTATTCCCGATTACTGCAAGGTTGCTCGGGCCTATGGCCTGAAGACAGCGGTCATCGAGGATCAATCGGACTTGCACGCCGCAGTCCGTCGCGTTCTGCGCAGCCGCGGACCCGTCGTTTGCGATGTGCACGTAATTCCCGACGAAGGTCGGTCGCCGCGCGTAACGTCGGTTCAGCGGGCGGATGGATCATTTGTCTCAAAGCCGCTGGAAGATATGTGGCCATTCCTCGATCGCAAGGAGTTCCGCGAGAACATGATCGTGGACCCGGTGAGCGAGTGAAAAACGAATTCATACAAATATGACTCGACTCGGCATCATGCAAGGACGTCTCGTTCCGCCGGAACCTGGCCGGTTCCAGGCGTTTCCGCGTGAACGGTGGGAAGATGAATTTAGTTTTGCGGCGCAGGTTCCACTCTCATACATTGAGTGGGTTTACGATCTCTACGGCGCCGACGTTAACCCGCTCACGGCGGACATTGGAAAGATGCAGTCTCGCATCCGCGAATCTGGAGTTTCGGTCTTTTCCATGTGCGCCGACTATTTCATGGACAAGCCTTTCCTGCGTTGCTCGCAGGCCGAGCGCGTTGAACGGATCCAGTTCTTGCAACGGTTGCTGCCCTTGGCGAAGCAGGTAGGAATCGAGCGCATCGTTCTTCCCTTCGTGGATGCTTCGCGCATCGATTCGGACGAGGAAAAGGCGGCCGTCATTGGAGTTCTAAAGGAAGCCCTGCCGGTGGCCCGTGAGGCTGGAGTCGAGTTGCACCTCGAAGCTGACCTCGCTCCATTAGAATTCGCGAGGCTGCTAGACAAGCTTCCGGATCCATTTGTAAAGGTCAACTATGATTCGGGGAACAGCTCTTCACTCGGATACGCTCCCGAGCAGGAGTTCGCTGCATATGGCAATCGTGTAGGCAGCGTGCACATAAAGGATCGCATTCGCGGGGGAGGCACTGTGCTCCTGGGAACCGGCGATGCAGACTTCCCGGCAGTATTTGCCGCTCTGGAACGCATCGGCTATCAGGGAGACATCACCCTCCAGGTGGCGCGCTCCGAACCGGGTCAGGAAGTTGCGTGGGCCCGCACCAACCGCCTTTTTGTAGAGCGCTACTGGCCGTTGACTAAGGTGTGAATTTTGGATTTTCAGCTTAAAGAAAAAGTCTTCCTTGTTGCTGGCTCTTCGCGCGGCATCGGGCGCGCCATCGCTGCCGCCCTGATCGATGAAGGCGCGCGCGTTTGTGTAACGGGGCGAACCGAGAGTTCGCTGAGCGAGGCAGCACAAGAACTATCACGGCGCGGCCAGGTACTTACGTTTGTTGGTGACCTGACACAACCTGAGACCGTAGAGGGTGTTTTTCGCACCATCGGCAGCAAGTGGTCAGCGCTCGACGGTTTAGTCGCAAACTTGGGCACTGGGACTGGCAAGCCTGGGTGGGATCAGCCCGAAGAAGAATGGGAACGCCTTTTTCAACTCAACTTGCGGGCGAGCACTCGTTTAGCACAAGCTGCCATACCAATGCTGAAAACTGGCGGAGCGATCGTTTTCATTTCTTCGATCACCGGGATTGAAGCAACGCCCGCACCCTTGCCGTACAGCGCCGCCAAGGCTGCTCTTGTTAACTACAGCAAAAATCTTTCACGGCAAGTCGCAAACCTGGGGATTCGCGTAAACTGCGTAGCTCCCGGCAATGTGCTCTTTCCCGGAGGGACATGGGAGGGCCACCTGACCAATCGCCGTGAGGCTGTGATGCAGCACATTCAGGCAGAGGTTCCCATGGCTCGCTTTGGCACGCCCGAAGAGATCGCGAGCCTGGTCGCTTTCCTTTGCTCTCCTCGCGCCTCATTTATTACTGGCGCGTGCTTCGTCGCCGACGGCGGCCAAACCAGGAGCGTGTAACCCATCATGCCCGGATCAATCGACCAGCTGTTTTGTGTAAAAGACCGCGTTGCCGTCATTACAGGCGGTGCGGGCCTCCTTGGGACCAAGCACGCGGAAATCCTGGCAGAAGCGCACGCCGTTCCGGTTTTGATCGATCTCCCCGCGGCGGATCCTGTCGCCCGCGCGAAAACGATCTCCGAAACTTACCATGTTCCAGTACTTAGCCTGACCGGCGACATCACGGACCTTGCCCAGGTCGAACGCATGCGCGACGAAATTCTTCATCGCTATGGCCGCATCGATATCCTGATCAATAACGCCGCCAACAATCCGAAGATGGAGAACCGCGAAGGCACGAACTTCTCGCGCCTGGAAAACTTTCCCTTGGAGTTGTGGGAAGCTGATTTGAGAGTGGGGCTAAGGGGCGCGTTCCTCTGTAGCCGGGTGTTTGGCGCGGAAATGGCCAAGCGCGGGAAAGGAGTTATTCTCAACATAGCCTCCGACCTCGCGGTGATTGCGCCCGACCAACGGTTATATCGACAAGACGGTCGCGCGGACTCCGAGCAGCCGGTAAAGCCAGTTACCTACAGCGTCGTGAAGGCAGGCCTCGTTGGATTAACCCGTTATTTGGCCACTTACTGGCACGAGTCCGGCGTGCGCGCCAATGCGATTTCACCGGGAGGAATTTACAATAACCAGCCCGAGGAGTTCGTGCAGCGTTTGAGTAAACTGATCCCTCTAGGCCGCATGGCAGACAAAGACGAGTACAAGGGCGCTATCCTGTTCCTCTGCTCGGATGCTTCTTCCTACATCACTGGGATTAATCTGGTCGCCGATGGCGGCAGGAGTTGCTGGTGAACCTCACGCGAGACTCGATCTTCTCTCTTGAAGGAAAGACGGCGGTTCTAACCGGAGCCTCAGGATTTCTGGGGCGCACGTTTGCCGAGGCCCTGCTGGCCAACGGCGCACGCGTTGTGGCACTCGGCCGCTCGGAGAGGCTCGAACCCGAAGTAAAGAAGCTGGCCGAACGATTCGGCGACGACCGGATTCGATCGTTGCGCGTAGACATGTACGACCTGCGCGCGTTCGGGAAATGCCTCGAGGAGATCGCCTCGGAAGAGGAACGCGTGGATATTCTGGTGAACAATGCCCACGAACTTGGGCCCAAAACCGGTTTCAACGTTCCGGAGGGTTCGCTGGAACAGGGCTCGTTTGACCAGTGGATGCGGAATCTCACCGGCGGAGTATATTGGGCGGCATTAAGCGTCCAGAAGCTGGGGAAGCGCATGCAAGACGCGCATCGCGGCTCCATCATCAACATCTCGACCATGTACGCGGTCGTTGCTCCCAGTCCTCAGCTCTACGCGGGCACGAAATTCATGAATCCTCCCGGGTATTCGGCGTCGAAAGCGGCAATGCTCAGCTTCACTCGCTACATTGCGGCGTTCTGGGGACCGCATGGCATCCGGGCCAACGCGATTCTCCCCGGTCCGTTTTCGAATACCGAGGACGCTGGTCCCAATGCGGTAAATGCCGACGATCCTTTCGTTGAGCGGTTGAAGGCTCGCACATGCCTGGGACGGACCGGCAAGCCTCATGAATTGGCCGGAGCATTGGTGTTTCTCGCGTCCGACGCCTCTTCATACATAACTGGCCAGGGTTTGCTTGTCGATGGTGGATGGACGGTCACATAAGTGCTCGAGTCTATGGCAGAGAGACTACTTACTGGCGGTCCTATCCAGGCGTGGTGGACGAAGCTCACGGGCCACATTCCCCCCGGCCAGTTCGTGCGCTATCTGCTAGTTGGGCTCTGGAATACGTTGTTTGGCTACGGCACTTTCGCCCTGCTGACGGCGGTTTTGAATCCCATCGTGCCGCACAGTTACATGTGGGCCTCGCTTCTTTCCAGCCTGCTGAACATTACGGTCGCGTACCTGGGATACAAATGGTTCGTCTTCAAGACAAAAGGAAATTACCTGCACGAATGGCTACGTTGCGTCGCCGTTTACAGCACCGGCATTATCTTGACCCTGATCGCGTTGCCGATCCTGGTGCTCGTGATCCGGCGCAACACGCATTTTTTTGTTCAGGCTCCCTACATTGCAGGCGCGATTCTCACGGCCGTCGTCGTGTTTTACAGCTTCTTCGGCCATAAACACTTTTCGTTCCGGACTCCTTCATAATGCGCATCCTGATCACCGGCGGCTCGGGCTTCATCGGAAAAAATCTGGCGGAGCAGCTTGCCTCGAGCTACGACGTGTCGGCGCCCTCCTCGGCGGAACTCGATCTGCTCAAAGAGCAAGACGTACGCCACTACCTCAATGCGCACCATTTCGATGTGATCGTGCATGCTGCCACCACGCGCTCCAATCGGCGGGTGGCTGCTCCCACGGACCTGCTCGACCGCAATTGCCGCATGTTTTTCAATCTCGTGCGCAACCTCGAGCCAAACAAAGAACGCATCGGCAAGATGATTCACTTCGGCTCCGGTGCCGAGTACAGCCGCGCTCAACTGCCGGCTCGCGTTCCGGAAGATTATTTCGATACCCGCGTGCCCTCCGATGCCTACGGGTTTTCCAAGTACATCTGCGCCAAGTACATCGAGCGCTCCCACCGCATCGTCGATTTGCGTTTGTTCGGGGTCTTTGGTCCCTACGAGGACTACACCGTCCGTTTCATTTCGAACGCGTGTTGCCGGGCGCTGAAGGGTTTGCCGATCTTGCTGCGCCAGGATGTGGTCTTTGACTACCTGTACGTCAACGATCTCGCTTCCATCACGAGCTGGTTTATTGAAAATGACGCCCGCCACAAGGCATACAATGTCTGTTCTGGGAGTCCGGCCACGTTGACGGAATTGGCCCGGATCGTGGCCGAGGTCTCGGGTTCGAATCCACCTGTGTCCGCCACCGCCAGCGGAATGGGGGCCGAGTATACGGCGGACAACTCCCGCATGCTCGCTGAAATGGGCAAATTTGGTTTTTGGGACATGCGCCGCGCAATCCGTGACCTTTATTCCTGGTATCAGCGGCATGAATCCATGATCGACGCCGAATCGCTGCGATTCGACGAAAACAAGAAATCGGAGTAAGCAAGTGACCCCAGTCCGTCCACCGGCAAGCAACGACGTGGAGCAACTCGAAAGCATCTTGCGGCGCGTCGAAGCGGAAACACCAGATGCCGTCAGGGCGCGCGAGCGCAGTGCGTTTGACGACCTCGCACGTCCGCTTGGCGAAAGGTTGGTGCTATTCGGCGCCGGTCCGTTGGGCAAAAGCGTCCTCGCCGGACTGCGGAAAGCAGGTGTTGAGCCGCTGGCCTTTGCCGACAACAAACGCGATCTTTGGCACCAGCGGGTTCTGGGACTCCCAGTCCTTTCTGCCACGGAAGCCGTGGAGCAATACGGCAAGACGGCGTGCTTTGTGGTCACCGTATACCAAGGCTCTTCAGTCCGCCGTCAACTGGCATCACTGGGCTGTCAGCGAGTGGTGCCCTGTGCCCCACTCTTGTGGAAGTACTCCGATGTTTTTATCCCGCAATGCTGCCTGGAACTGCCCCACAGACTTGTGGAACAGTGCGACAGCATCCGGAAATGTTACGCCATGCTGGCGGACGAGGCCTCGAAAACGGAACTGCGTGAACAGCTACTCTGGCGGTATTGGCTAGACTTTTCCGCACTGTCGACACCGCTGGACGCGAGGGACACTTACTTCCCCATGGACTTACTGTCGCCAGTTCCCGACGAAGTGTTCGTCGATTGCGGCAGCTTCGACGGAGAAAGTACCCAGAGCTTCAATCGGCACTGGGGAGCCGAGTTCCGTCATGTCTTCGCTCTCGAACCCGATCCGGCAAGCCGAGCAGCGTTGACCGCCAATCTGGGAGCAATGGGAATCGGCGATCGCGTTACGGTGATGCCCTACGCCGTAGGGGACACAAATTGCCAGGTCTGTTTTGCTTCCAGCGGTTCTGTTACCTCACACGTAACGGCCCAGGATGGGGGTTCCACGGTCGAGTGCCGCCGTTTGGATGACATCGAGTGGTCTCTGATGCCGACTTACATCAAAATGGACATCGAGGGCGCGGAGCCAGAAGCGCTGGCCGGGGGACGCGAATTGTTACGACGGCATCAACCTGTGCTCGCAGTCTGCACCTATCACCGAAGTGAGCACCTTTGGCAGATACCGGATCTTATCCGATCCATTTCGCCCGACTACCATGTGTTCTTGCGGCGCTACGCCGAAGAGTGCTGGGAAGGTGTATGCTATGCCATTCCCGGCCGCAGACTTAAACGTACCTAGCTGCAATCCATGCCTAAGACCCTGACCATCCTCACACCCTGCTACAACGAAGAGGCCAACGTCCGCGAGGTATACCTGCAGGTGCGCGCGGCCGTCGCCGCCGCGGGCAACTACAAGTACGAACACCTTTTTATCGACAATGCATCGACGGACAACACCCTTAATGAACTGAAGGCGATCGCTGCCCGGGATACGAACGTAAAGATAATCAGGAACACCCGCAACTTCGGCCATATCCGCTCACCCATGCATGCGTTATATCAGGCCAGCGGAGATGCCGTGATCGGAATCGTGGCGGACCTGCAGGATCCTCCCGAGTTGATCGTTGACATGATCCGTAAGTGGGAAGAAGGCTACCCGGTCGTGATCTGCGTCAAGGCGACCAGCGGCGAAAACAGCCTGATGTTTTGGATCCGCAAGCAATACTACAGGCTGGTGAACCGGCTTTCAGGAGTCGAGACCTTCGAAAACTACACCGGCTTCGGCCTCTATGACCGCAAGGTAGTGGAAGTCATTAAAAGCTTCGATGACCCCTATCCCTATTTCCGCGGCATGATCGCCGAAGCAGGCTTTCGGCATTTCGATATTCCCTACCATCAGCCCGCGCGCAAGCGCGGAATTACCAAGAACAATTTCTATGCGCTCTATGACATGGCTATGCTCGCCATCACCAACCTTTCCAAAGTGCCGCTGCGGATGGTCACATTTTCCGGCTTTGCGGGCGCGTTGATTTCCGTTCTTGTGTCCATTGCTTACCTCGTTTACAAAATCATTTTCTGGAGCCGCTTCTCGGTTGGCATCGCTCCATTGGTCATCGGTGTGTTTTTCTTCCTGTCGATCCAGATGCTCTTCATGGGAATCATCGGTGAATATATCGGCACCATTCATACTCTGGTACAGAAGCGCCCCTTAGTGGTCGAGCAGGAACGAATCAATTTCGAATATGCCCCCGGTGAGCCATTGCGCGATGGCCAGCCGCAAGCGAGTACGGCTTCCCAACTCTTCCGCTCGAACGGAGATCTTCCATGAACGCTGATACGGCGCAGTCGCTGGCGATCGCGAGGATTTGCGACTGCACCTCGCTGATGCAGGCTCTGCTGCAATCATCCGAGTACTTGAGCGCAGTCGCCAATGTCGCCGAAGCAATGACCCGGTGCCTCCGCTCCGGAAACAAGATTCTGTTCTTCGGCAACGGTGGCAGCGCCGCCGACGCCCAGCACCTGGCTGCCGAACTGAACGGAAGATTTCTGAAAGAACGCAGAAGCCTCTCCGGATGGGCCCTGACCACGAATTCATCCGTCCTGACCGCCATCGGCAACGACTATTCCTTCGACGAAGTTTTCGCTCGCCAGATTCAGGGAATCGGCCGCCCCGAGGACGTGGCCTTCGCCATCACCACCAGCGGCAACTCCCCCAACGTCCTGCGAGCCGTCGCGGTCGCACGCGAACACCGGCTCGTCACCATAGGTCTGACCGGCAGAACCGGCGGAAAATTAGCGAGCTCCGTCGACCGCTGCGTCTGCATTCCCAGCGATCAAACTCCACGCATACAGGAAGCCCACATCCTGACCGGACATATACTCTGCGAACTCATCGAGGAATCTGTGCTTGCGACAAACTGACCAACGCCACGAGGACGCTCGGCAGTAAATGCAAGAAGAGCAAGTGTACGAATCGTAGTTGAGCCGTTTATTAAGTATGATGGGCCGACTAAGTATGGGCATACCCATTGCAAATACCTCCGGGGAGCCCGCTGGCAGTTCCACCCCGCAGCTCATCGAGATTTCCGTCGTCTTGCCATGCCTGAACGAAGGCGAGACGGTCGGCCTTTGCGTCACAAAAGCTCTCGCCGCTTTACACGCCGCCGGCCTGAACGGCGAAGTGATCGTCGCTGACAATGGATCGACCGATGGTTCGATCGAGATCGCGCAAGCGGCTGGGGCGCGCGTAATCCATGTCGAGCAGCGCGGTTACGGCAATGCGCTCAGAGGAGGAATCCAGGCTGCACGAGGAACATATGTTCTCATGGCCGACTCCGACGACAGCTACGATTTCGGCCATATTTTCCGTTTCGTCGAACAACTTAGACGCGGCGCCGATCTGGTAATGGGCAATCGCTTTCGCGGCGGCATTCAAAAGGGCGCCATGCCTTTCCTGCACCGCTATCTCGGCAACCCCGTCCTGACCGCCGTGGGCAGGTTGTTCTTTCATTCTCCCTGCCGTGATTTCCATTGTGGCTTACGCGCGTTTCGCAAGGACAGTTACGAACGCATGCAAATCCGCTCCATTGGCATGGAATTTGCCAGTGAGATGGTCGTCAAAGCGAGCTTGCTGCACATGAAAGTTTGTGAGGTCCCGACCACGCTCGCGCCTGACGGGCGCAGCCGCCCGCCTCATCTGCGCACTTGGCACGATGGCTGGCGCCATCTGCGCTTTTTGCTTCTCTACAGCCCGCGGTGGCTCTTTCTATACCCGGGCCTGTTCTTCATACTTTTTGGATTCACGGTCGGCGTCTGGCTCCTGCCGGGTCCTCGCCGCATCGGCACGGTTGTGTTTGACGTTCACACCCTGCTTTATGCCTTCGGCTCCATGCTGGTTGGTTTTCAATTGCTGGCCTTTGCCGTTCTTGCCAAAGTCTTCGCCATTACCGAAGGTCTTTTGCCCGAGGATCCTCGGCTCAATCGCCTTTTTGAATACGTAAGGCTCGAGACCGGATTGCTCGTCGGAGCTGCGCTGGTCCTGTCCGGAATTGGCGGGTCGGTCTTCGCGTTGTCGAGTTGGGCACAAACCAGCTTCGGCCCGCTCGACGCGCAAGCCATGCTTCGCATCGTTATGCCTTCGGTTTTCGCGCTGACGCTCGGAGCGCAGGTCATTTTCAGCAGTTTCCTTCTAAGCATCTTTGGTCTGCGCCGGCGCTGAAACGATTCTCGAGTTACGGTCGACCGCGGAATGCGAAGCTATGGCTTAATGCGCTCCGAAGAAAACCTACCACTCCAATATGCGAAAGAGTGCGCGCAGTGCCATCCAGTAAACAGCCGTTCCAAAACGGGACTTCCCGGGGAGTTTAACACTCGTCAGCGAGCCTTGACCCACGCCCCGTGGGTCACGCATCACCCCATTTCGTGACCATTATCACTGCCCTTGCGGCCTTAACCAACGACGATAGCTGAATATTCTTGTGGAGGATTTTGTGCCATCGGAATTCATGCGTGCGAGAGTGAGCCAGGAATTGGAGCAGGCTCTGCGCGAGATGATGACATCGCGCGCCTTTCTAAAAGGTGCGGCACTCTTTCACCAGGGAATGCCTGCTGCCGGCGTCTACCTGGTGGAAAAAGGTTCTGTTCGGGTGCTCCTGGCCACCGCAGCGGACCAGACCCAATTGCTCGATTTAGTCGGCCCGGGAAGCCTGCTCGCTCTTAGCGACAACGTAGCCGGGGGCCGCTACCGGGTTACCGTTGAAGCTGCCGAGCCAACGATCGCCGCGTTTGTCGAGCGCGAGGCCTTTATGAATTTTCTGGGCTGCCACCACGAGTTTTGCATGCAGGTAGTGCGCCTTTTAAGCGACAACTTGCACGCCCTTTATCATAAGTTCCGCAGCGTCAGCGCACATCCAGGCCGCCCCCGCCGCCGCTCTCTGAACGAACAGCTGAGCTAAGAGGGCGTCTGGCAAGTCCGCAACCCAAATCTGCCGGTCATTCTTCGCGATGGGGATCTGACCGGCTCTTCCGTTAGTTGCCTTTGAAGTTAATCGTGATCTCGGTCTGGATTTCAACCGGCTCGCCGTTCAGATAATAAGGTTTGTAACGCCATTGGCGAACCGCGTTCAACGCGGCCTTAGCCAGCATACTGTTCCCGCTCAGCACTTTCGGATGCACGACATTGCCTTCCTTGTCGATCGTCGCCTCGATCCGGACCGCTCCCCGCGCATGGGATGCCAGTGCGCCTGCAGGGTATTCGGGCTGCACACGCTTGATCAGCAGTCCCTGTGAGACGCCCTGAGAGATCTTAATTTGGGCCAGTGTGGGCGTGGAGACGTTCGTCTCCGAATCAACCAAGCCTTTCAGATTCGCGCCGTCCGGCGATTCAACGGCAAGCAGACTCGGCGGTTGAGCCGTCGCCTCCGGTTGGACTTGTGTTTTGGCTGCCGATGTATCGGGTCTTACTCGGATTGGTTCCGGCTCAGGACCCTTTCCTGCCGGCTCAGGGCTGGAAGGAATGTGCTCAGAGGATACGCCCGACGATGGTCTGCCGTTCTTCGACGAAGAAGTCTTCAGCGCGAAAGAAGACGACGACGTGCTCTGCTGGTTGACTTTACTTGTCGACGAGGGGGCGGGAGTGGAGTGCGACATCGGAGCCAAATCGGAGGTTGGCTCGATTGGTTGCCGATCAGGAACGAAGGCTGCCGGATGCGGCGTCGTGCTCGAAGGGGACCCGCCGAACGTGCTCCACCCGAAATACGCGGCAGCAGATAAACCCAGAAAAACGACAGTCACCATCAAAATCTTCTTGCCGCTGCCCGAGCCGTCGGCATCCTGCTCTCGGAAAGCCGCAAAGGATAAGCCATCCGAAACGCCTGCCCCGTATGAAAGCCTTTCTTCGGATCTGGCAGGCTCAACTTTCTTTGGATCAGCTAGCCTATCCGGCGCTTCTTCCTCTTTCGCCGGTTTCATCTCCGCTGGCTTGACCGCCTCTTTCGCTGGTGCGGGAGCGGCAGCCGCTGACGGGCGCGTGGAAGCCGCTAGAGCCACCGCCGGCGCCTCCACTGGCTTGAGCAACCTGATCTTCGCGGCTTCCTCGCCAGCGACGTCCCCTGAGGCCGAAGCCGCCAGTTGAGCCGTTTGGAGCGCGGCGGCGGGTGCTTCAATCTGTGCCGCGGGCATTAGGACTGCTGGCAGTCCTTCCACCTTTGCCGGGACGCTCATCGCCGGAAATGGGGCCGCTGGAGTAGAAACCGGTGCGAGAGAGGCTGTAAATGCGGGCGCGGCACCGTGACTTGGCCGAGCCCCCACGGGCCTGTTGTCGGCGGCCGCCTCAACTGAAATAGCGGGCGGAGCAGGCGCCTCGTTAGCGGGCGCGCTGCGCGCCATTGTGCTGGCTGCCGCTGCCATATCTACACTCTTTCGCAGCAATCCGCGGGCAACCCGCAACGTTCCTTTCGCCTGCTCGACATTGATCGGCTTCGTCAGTACGAGATTGGCGCCCATCCGATAAGCCTGGGCTATGCCCGCCTGTCCTTCGACGAGTGCGATGGCGAGCGAGTTTTGGTTGAAGGGAGAATTATGGGCGCTCTTAAAAAGCATCGAGCTGTTCTGCTCGCTTTCGCAGTCGACAACAATGGCATCGTAGTGCTTCGCCATTAACTTTTTGACCGTTGCGAACGGGTCGTTGACGGGGTCTACGGCAAAATCGACTTCGTCAAAAACCTGGCTTACGACGCGGGCAAGTTTCTCATCCGGGCAGAAAAGAACAGCTTGGTAACCCATAATGAGGCCATCGTAGTTACTGCAATGAGTACCAGCAAGTTACGGGGGTAATTGTAGCCGGCGCGATTTTCCTCGATCTTGCCAGGGGCGCGTCCATCGGAACCATGGTTCCTCGGAACAATGTTCATCCGAACAAAGCTCGTCAGGGCCGCGGAAAATCGATCTGCACAACCGTCTCGAAAGGAACAACCTTCCCGTCACGAATGTAAGGCCGGTAGCGCCACTGCTTGACCGCCTTCACGGCGGAATCGGCGAGAGCGGCGTTGCCCTGTACAACCTGGGCGCTCGACACTTTCCCATTCTCATCAATCACGGCCTTAAGAACGACCGGACCCTCGGCCCCACTGGAACGGGCCGACGCGGGATAGGTGGGTGGCACGGAATGGATCAGTCTTTTTTCCGCTCCCGTGGAGGAGAGAACCACCGCCTGGTCGGCAGACGTCTCGGCATTTGCTGAGACCGCGCTCGATGCATTCTTGTTATCTGCGCTCTTCTGGCTGGCTGGATTCGGAGCCGCGACCGTTTTGTCGCCGTCAGTCTTGCTGACATGGGTGTCGGCCGCTGGGCCAGCCATCGTTCCGTTCGCAGCTGACGGGGCTATGTCTGGCGTCTGGGCTGTTGCCTTCGAAGCCGGCGAAGATGGAGTGACTTGAGGCGTGGTGCCGGTGGCTGCCGTCGGAGCAGCCGAGTTTCCAGTCCCATCCGTCGTCCCTGGTTCAGCAGTGGGCGCAGATCCCACGGGGCTGACTGGCGCAGGCGCAGGCGGCTTGACTTGAACCGGAGCGGGAGCCGGAGTCTGCGGGTGCGGCGCCATGCCGACGAGACCTAATGCTTTTTCAACTTGCGGCTGGACCAGCGTTCTGAGTCCTGGTTGCGTCGTCCACACGGCGTACAATCCGCCGCATACCAAAGCCAGGGCAACGATAGCTAGCAGCGGACCGCGCGTTTTGCTCTGCTTGCCTTCGTTCTCCTGGTAAGCCGAAAAGACGGGGGCGGGCGAGCTTCCTTCCGTCCCAGCCTCTGTCTGTTCCAGTTCCGCAAGCACGGGATCGTCGGAGAATTGCCGGGTCGTCCCAGCCGTCGCCCCCTCCGCAACGGTCGTCCGCTTTGCGGCAGAAGCGCCATCAGTCTCCGAAACGGCGGAAACTGCTGCGCTCATCGTGGGAGTGGCGCTCGCTGAGGCCAAGACCGCCGCAGCCTCATGAAGCCCTTGTCCCTTCGCGCCAGCCGCCGCGGCCAGCGCGTGTGACTCGGCGGGTATTTGCGCCGCGGAGGAAGATCCCTCGCCGTAACTAGGCGGTGCTTCCGGCGAACCTACGCCGGCATTGCCCGCTTCGGTTTGTGCAACATCCACTTGCTCCGCGGTTTGGCCTGCACTTGCCGGTTGCTCTTTCTTCACCCGGTTGACGGCGCCGCGAATTGTAGTTCGAGCCTGGTCCTTTGCGACCGGCTTGGTCAGGATCAAATCTGCTCCCAGCCGAAACGCGGTCGGCAATCCGGCACGGCCATTGACAATCGCGATCGGAATCGGACTCTTCCCGCCAGTTCCCCGCCGGCACACATCAAAGATGAGTTTGGCAGCTGGCAGGTTTTCGCAGTCGACAATCACAAGATCGAAATTGTGGGAATTAAGTTGCTTGGCAGCGGCGACTCCGTCGAGCGGTCGCTCGCAACTCACGGACATCTCTTCAAGAACGGCGCTAATGGCGCTGACGGCTTGATCATCCGGCGATAACAGCAGAGCTAAGGGCATGGCTCCTTAATGCTAGGAAACCACAGCACAAGCCTGCAAGTTACATCGGTAAGCACGTCCCATCGTGATCTGGGGGAGCTGGTCCGGAATAGCGGCCGCTCAGCCTCTTGAGCCGCCCCACCCGCGATTTCAAAGCGGTTTCTTCGCCGTCGATGACTCCGGCGGCGGATAGACGATGGAATCGCGAAAAGAAGCCTTGTCCGCTGGCGCATAATCCGGAAACGGCAACTGCCGCTGGTCGCGCCACTGTTCCACCTGTTTCTCGGCAGCCTCGGCCTTTTCGCGGTCCAGCCCGGAATCGCGGCCCAGATAAAGCGTCTGCGACGGAAAAGCCAGCGCCGTGCCCGAACGTCCGACGATCTCCATGATACGCAGTAGCAGGTCCTCGCGAATGGCCACAAACTCGTTGAAGTCGCGGGTGGGAATATAAGCGGTGATCGCAATCGTCAGCGCGCTCGCGCCAAATCCGGTAAAGCGGATGTCGGCGGTGTCGGTATCGACTTTGGGATGTTCATACAGCAGGCGTCGGATTTCAGCGAGCAGATAGCGAAGCTGGTCGGGAGAAGTCTCGGGCCGCACGTTGAGCGTAGGATTCAACAGATACTTGTCGCGCCGCGAGATGTTCTCGACGTTCATCGCCGCGACCGCGCCGTTGGGAATGGAAAGCTGCGTCCGCTCGTCGGTGCGAATGCGGGTCGATCGCAGGCTGATGTCTTCGACCGTGCCCGACCTTTCCCCGAACTTACAGTAATCGCCCACCCGGATCACTTCATCGGCGAGTACCGAGATTCCGCCGAAAAGGTTCTCGAGCGTTTTCTGGGCGGCAAACGCAATGGCGATCCCGCCAATCCCGAGCCCGGCCAACACGGTGGTGAGATTGAAGCCGAAGATCGCAAGGATCACGAGGATCGCAAAGGTACCAATCACCACTTTCAGCAGCCGTTCGCCGAGAACCATCAGCGTTCCTGTGCCCATGCGGCCAACACCAATGGCGTGCGTGCGCAGCCGCTGCATCACGACCGTGATGATGCGGAAAAGGAACCAGAAGAAGCCGATGCTGGCAAGAACTGCGATGGTTCGCGAGTAGTAGAAGCGCGGCAGCAATGGCAACCCGAAGTATCCAGCAATCAGGCGATGCGCAATCGCGCTGAAGGTGAGCAGAAGCGGCTTTGACAAGCGGCTGTAAGAATGCAAATTCGGCCGCTTCTTATATTTGAGGTAGAGTCGCCGCGGAATCGCCAGAAACAGAACGACAGCCCAGCCAATGACAATCGCTACGGGAATCGCGGCAAGCAGCGCCAGCCACTGCCAAAGCGGCATTCCCAGCACAATATTCCGCACCAGGCTCTGCGGCAGTTTCGTTTCCACCTGGTGCGCTTCGACATTGTCGTAAAGCTCGGGAACCTTGCTGAGCGTATCGGCGGAAAATAACCAGATTTTCCCTGAATTCGGGTCGGTGACACGAACCAGCACCACCGGGACGTCGCTATCGGCGACGGAAAAAAGTCCGATCGTCTGCTGATCGAGAACGCCCAGGTCAGGATTGCCCTCGGGGCTGGTGCTGATCCGCCCCAGGTGGCCGACGAAGGCCCGATCCATCAGAACTTTCAGTTTCCCGGCCAGTTCCGGACCCTGCGACAGGCGGCGCGCCGCGCTCATTTGCAGATAATCCGCCGCAGCCTTGTCGTTTCCGTCCTGCTCCGCCTGAAGGAATCCAACCACGGTGCCTGACGGCGTACTGCGGCCCAGCGGGTCAACCTGCGCAGAAGCCGCACCCGGAGCCTGCTTCCCCCCAAGCAGGCTGCTCACCGACTGGGCAGCCGAACCATGAAGAAACAGCCCAAGGATTAGGACTAACAGAGCAAACTTCTTCATCAAATGTTTCTTACCCTAAGTCGAGTCGTTTCCGCTTGAATGTAGCGCCGGCATCTTGCCGGCTGTCCCGAGGGCGTCTCGCCCTCGGCGCGGCGGGCGAGAACACCCCCGGCTGCAGCGGTACATTCAGATGCTCGTTTCACTTCTTCGGCCGATAAATATCCGTCGCCTGCCCGTAGAAAATCTCCGCCGCTTCCATCATCGTCTCCGACAGCGTTGGATGCGGATGAATCGTCATGCCGATGTCCGCCGCCAGCGCGCACATTTCAATCGCCAGCACGCCTTCGGCGATCAGTTCCCCCGCGCCGGGCCCGCAAATACCGACGCCAAGCACGCGTTCGGTCTTCGGATCAATCAGCAGCTTAGTGAGACCTTCAGGCCGGTCAAGCGTGATGGCGCGCCCAGAGGCAGCCCACGGGAACTTGGCCACTTTGATCTCGCGTCCTTGTTCTTTGGCCTGCGTCTCGGTAAGCCCAGCCCACGCAATTTCGGGATCGGTGAACACGACCGCGGGAATGGCGTTCGGCTCGAACGCAACTTTGTGTCCGGCAATCGCTTCGACCGCAGTTCGGCCCTCATGCATGGCCTTGTGCGCAAGCATCGGCTCGCCGGCCACGTCGCCGATCGCGTAGATCGTGGGGTCGGCCGTCTGCCGCTGCTCGTTGATTTCGATAAATCCCTTGGTGTTGACCTTGACTTTCGTTTTGTCGAGCCCGGGAATTTCGGAATTCGGCCGCCGCCCCACCGACATCAACACGCGCTCGAACACCTGCTCCTTTTCTTTCACGTCCGCGCCGTCAAGGGTCACGCGAATTCCGCTCTTTTCGTCTTTCAGCGATTTGACGGTTGTATTAAGAAGGATGGCCGAGAAGAGTCTCTCCAACCGCTTATGCAGAGGCAACACTAAGTCGCGGTCGGCGCCCGGCAAAAGTCCGGGCATCATTTCCACGCAGGTCACTTTTGTGCCGAGCGTGGCGTAAACGGAGCCAAGCTCAAGCCCGATATACCCGCCGCCAATCACGAGCAATGTTTTCGGAATGTCGGCCAAATCAAGCGCTCCGGTCGAATCCATAAGCCGCGGGCTGTCAATCTTAAGACTCGGCACGACCGTCGGCCGCGACCCGGTGGCGATGACGATGCGATCGAACGTAAGCGTTTCTTCGCCGCCAGCCGCGGATTTCGTAACCTTAAGCGTCGCCGGATTCAAGAACGCAGCCTTGCCCTGGACGAACGTGACCGACCGCTGCTTGGCAAGCTGGCCAAGTCCCGCGGTCAGGCGTTTGACAACACTTTCTTTCCATCCGCGCAGCTTGGCGAGGTCAATCTTCGGTGCGGCAAATTCCACGCCCCAATTTTTCGCCTGCTCCGCTTCTTCCAGCAGCTTGGCTACGTGCAACAGCGCTTTGGAAGGAATACAGCCCCGATAAAGGCAAACGCCGCCGGGATTCACTTCCGGATCAATCAGCGTAACCTTCATGCCCAGATCGGCAGCCAAAAATGCGGCAGCGTACCCACCCGGCCCACCACCAATCACAGCCACACGAAGATTCGAATTAGTCGTCATGATCTTAGTTTATGTCCTTAATTGAACCGCCGAGACGCCGGGTACGCCGGGAAAAACTTACCCACAAAAGATCGGTCCCTTGAATTTCTCGGCGCCCTCTGCGTCTCGGCGGTGAATCACTGGCTACTGGGTACTGGGAACTGACAACTGACCTACCCCTGCACACTCAGCAAAAACGGCTGCTCGAACGCCTCCGCGATCCACCGCAGAAACCGCGCCGCGTCGGCGCCATCGATCAACCGGTGATCGTACGAGAGTGACAGCGGAAGAATCAAGCGCGGCTCGAACTTGTTATTGACCCACTCCGGCTCCATGCGCGACCGCGACAGCCCAAGAATCGCGACCTCCGGATGGTTGACGATCGGTGAGAATCCCGTCCCGCCAATCCCGCCCAGATTCGTAATCGTGAACGTCCCCCCCTCCATCTCCTCAGGCGTGAGCTTGCGGTCACGAGCTTTCTTCGAAAGCTGCGTCATCTCCGCGGCCAGTTCGACAATATTTTTCTTGTCCACGTCGCGAATCACAGGCACGAGCAACCCGCG
>Ga0182014_10000037_pt1 | contig 123100 bp, 116 predicted proteins | sample 612S2DmetaG_FD_120489 | JGI IMG/M metagenome (GOLD analysis project Ga0182014, IMG submission 120489) | Permafrost microbial communities from Stordalen Mire, Sweden - 612S2D metaG | ecosystem: Environmental > Terrestrial > Soil > Wetlands > Permafrost | place: Sweden: Stordalen | collected... | reverse complement strand
GGCGAAACTGGCGGTTGCGCTCAAGGTCCCGCTGCTAATCACAGATCCGGCGGCGGCATTGGTGAAATTCGCCGCGTTCCAGGTTCCGCTATTTGAAATCCCGCCAGCGTTCGATGCGACGTCCCCGGTCCAGGTACCCCTGTTGAAGATCGTGCCCGTATTGGCCAGCACGTTTCCCGTCCACGCGCCGCCGCCGACGACATCGCCGCCCCCGTTCGCGACGGTCCCGGCATTGTTCAGCGCAGCGGCGACGACGCCGAAATTGGCGATCGATCCGGTCGCATTATTGGCGATCTCCGCGACAGTGACCGCGCCGCCGGCATCGACGCGCAACACGCCGGAATTGGTGAGCGTGCTCGCATTATTTATCGAGCCGCCGCCGCCGATGATCAGCGTGGCGCCAGCGTCGATCGTCGTCGTCCCCGTATAGGTGTTGGCGCCCCGGAACATGACGGAACCGCCGACGCCGCTATTGGCGATGACGATATTGCCGGGCGTACCCGGCGCGGCGTTGGAGAAAACGCCCGTGAAAATCGAGTTATTGCCGAATTCGTCGATGGTGTTGGTCGTCGAGCCGTCGAGCGTGAAATTCTGCGTATAGGTCGCGCCCGGCTGATCCATGCGCAGCGTGCCGCCCGTGAACGCAGGATTCACCGTCAGACCCAGATTGCTGGCAAGATAGAAAGGCGCGGCGGTATCGATATTTGTGCCGCCAATCAGCTTTCCGTTGATCGTAGTTCCCGAATAGGCGAGGCCGGTATCATACGCCGTGTCGCCGACATTCGAGACGCCGAAAACGAGGACATAGGTCCCCCCCGCCGTGATGTCGTAGGTCTCGCTGACCCAGCCCGTATAGCCGCAGCCGGCGGCGTAACATTGGCCGGAGGACGAGCCGAGCGGCGACCAGTCGGGCGCGCCAGCGATAATCGGAACCGCGGCGGGGTCAAGCGTCCCCGATATGGGCGGAAAGCCCGTCCCCGTGGCTGGAATGATGTCGCCTGTCGCCTTCGTCTGCGCTGTGACCAGCGTGGCGACGACGGCGCCGGTCGATGTCCGCAGCTGGGCCCAGGCGTAATCTGGGAATCCGGCGCCGTCAGATGTGACGAAGTTGAAATCGAATTTTAGCACCGATCCGGGGTTGACGGTGAAAGCCGCCGACGTGAAGGTCGAGCCGTTGGTGCTGCTAGGCACCGGGGTTCCAAGGTAGGAGAGCGTTCCTCCGCCTGTGACGCCGCCGCTTGTCGAAACGAACTGATAAGCGCTTGCCCCGTTGGGCGGCGCCGTGACGACGCCGTTCGCGCCCAAAGTCCCGCAGTTACCGACGCAATCCGCTCTTGCGCTCGCCGCCGAGAGTGCCGCGAAACTGGACGCCAGCAGCAGGGGCGCAACGCGTCGAGCTGGGCGCCACGGGTTTCTCCCGGTGGGACGCTTCGCGGAGTGCGGTCGCGGATCGCAATTTGCACCGTCCATCGGCCCTGCACCTCAAAGAACAAGTCCAAATTTTTAGCCCCCGCAGCCGATAGGACGCAATGCACAATAAGCCCCTCGCAAATGCGGCCCGACTCTGCTCCGGACCCGCGTCACGCCGCGTTCTTCTTGCATTGCAAGGTCTTACGCACCACTATAATGCGGCGCAGCTCAGTAAAGCCGAAAGATAACCTTACGCCCACGCGTCGTTATTTTGGCGCATGTTGTGCCAGCGCCACACCAAATACCCCCTATTCCGCCGCGGATTGCGGCGGCAGCGCCGTCCCCATTTCGAGTACGCGACTCTTCGCCGAATAATGCGAGGCGTTGCTTCGCCCTGAGCAGGCGTCCCGCGCGAACATGATGAGGTGATGCGCGACGAGGCCGACGCTGAGGACGCGTTCGATTTGGAAGGTCAGCAGCCGGGGCAGAGCGAAAGACCAAAACGCGCGCCGGTACGATCCACGAAAACCGACGCTCCAGATCAGCTTTGAAAGCATGGTCAGCGCCATGCGGATATTGCGGGGCGACAGCCGTTGCCGGCTCCACGGCCGGCGCAGGCGGTTCGGCCGCGTCGCCCGCATCTGATATTCGTAGCGGCGAAACAACGCCTGTGGATCGTAGGCTTTCTCCATGCAGCCGCGCCACATGGCGAGGACCTCCGCATAGGGCATCACAAAATCGACGTTGGATTCGCGTGAAGAGTCGTCGTCGACAAGGCGCCCCTCGCGTTGCAGGCGGTCCCAAAGCGGCGTTCGCGGCAGCGCCTGCAGCAGATTGATCGTCGCCAGCGGAATATGCGACCCCTCGAGAAATTCGACGATGCGCGCGCCCGTCTCCGGCGTATCGGTGTCGAGCCCCAGGATGATGCCGGTGACGACCTCCATGCCTTGATCATTGATGGCGCGCACCGCATCCAGAATCGGCGTCGTCATGTTGTGAGATTTCTGAATGGCCTCGAGCGCCGCGGGCTCGGGCGTCTCGATGCCGCAGAAAATCGTGTCGAAGGCGGCCTCGCGCATCAGCGCGAGAATTTCGGGCGTGCGGGCGATGTTTAGCGTCGCCTCGCAGGAGAAGCTGACGGCGTAGCCATTGCGCTTTTGCCATTCGACGAGATGCGGCAGCAGATCGCGCAGCGCGCGCCGGTTGCCGACGAAATTATCGTCGACGAAATAGACCGAGCCATTGACGCCGCAGGCGAGCAGCTTGTCGAGTTCGGCGACGACCTGCGCCGGCGTCTTGAGGCGCGGCACGCGGCCGTAAAGGCCGGGAATGTCGCAGAATTCGCACGTATAGGGGCAGCCGCTCGAAAACTGGATGCTGCCTAGGAAATAGCGGTCGATCACGGCGAGCTCATAGGCAGGCGCCGGAAAATCGGCGAGCGCGCGACGCTCTTTCGTCGTCAACGCGATCTGCCGGGCGGGGCGCTCAATGCTCGCCGCGATGAAGGCGATCAGCGCGTCGGTGGCGTCGCCGAGTTCGCCGATATGCAGATAATCGAACTCCGGATAAAGCTCCGGGCAGGCTGAAACCGAAGGTCCGCCGAGCGCGACCGGCTTGCCCGCCGCATGGGCGCGCGCACAGATGTCCTGCATCTGGCGGCGCTGGATATGCATGCCGCTGACGAAGACCGCGTCGGCCCAGGCGAAATCATCCGCGCCCGCCGCGCCCATGTTTTCATCGATGAAGCGCACCTCCCAATGCCTCGGCAGCGCGGCGGCGATGACGAGAAGGCCCTGCGGCGGCATGAAGGCCTTGACGCGCGGCGTCAGCGCATAGGCGTATTCGAACGTGCCGAAGGACGGCACATAATGCGGGAAGACGCAGAGCACGCGGCGTTTTTGCAAAAGATCGCGCCCGGCCGCTTCGCGATGCGGCGCGCGGCTCTCGACGAAAGACTGGTTCGAGCGCTCCGCCAAGGGCATCGACCTCCCGCTTTCGTTTCGCCGACCGCCGATGTCTCCCAGAATAACGAGGCGAAGATAAGGAGGCGGCCACGCCGCGGCCGCAGCGTCAGCGCGGCCGGCGGACCAAGCCGCCGACCGTCGCGACAACGCAAGCCGCGAAGGATGGTTCACGCGACGGGTTCTCGCGGGTCGGGCTCCAGGGCGCGATCGGCGCCGCGGGCCGCCCGCGCCTCAGTTCCGCCGGCCGCTCGCCCGTCTTCGCGCCGGCCGGCCTTCCGCCAAAGGGCAGCGGATCAGAGGCGCTTCAGCCCTTCCTCATAATCTATCGTCTCATAGGCCTGCTCATATTTGGCGGCGCCGTCGGCGATGGCGTCGATCTTCTTCGCCGTATCGAATTTTTTCATCTTCGTCTTGTCGAGATAAAGAAAGTCGATCAGCTCATTATAGACCGAGGTGTCGTCGATCGGCAGGACGTAGACGCTGACGCCGTTGAAGCTGATCTGATAGCGCGACGCACGATCGAGATCGCTGACATAAATGAAATATTTGCCGCCCGGCTTCACCGTGGCGCCGAGCGTCTCCATCAGGGCGGGCAGCTGCTTGTAGGTCGAAAGCGATCCGGCGAGAAACGAGAACGCCGCCTCGCCCTCTTCGGCGGTGGCGAAGGCCGCTTCGAGATTGACGGGCGGCTCGAGCGTCAGGGCGATTTCGCCGCGAAAGCCGAAGCGGCCGGCGCTGTGGGTCGGCGCCTTGTGAGCCGGCTTCAAAAGCCGGCCTTCGGCCTCAAGGCGTTGAAAGGCGGTGGATTCAATGGCTGTCATGATTGGCTTTCATTGTTTCCGCTCGCGCCCAAGTTTTTCAGGAGCAAGACGGCCGATGTTGATGGTTTGGCGGCGCCGACGCGCCCGGCGCTAGTCGCCGTTCGCGCATCGCGGGCGTGCAGAAAAGCGGGAATGGAAAAGGGGAGCTTTCCCGACACGGCGTCAGGAAGGGCCGATAGGCGACAATCGCGACAACGCCCTGCACAGACGCGAGAGAGGGTCCCGCAACGCCGGCGCCGCGTTGTTTTCGCGGCGATTGCCGGCGCGGATGACGCGAACTGACTCTAAACGGCCGTCATTCCTTCCGATCGCGCTTTGCCGCGCCTGACGCTCCGACCCGTTTCAGCGCATGGATCGTGCCAGCAGCGGCCGCGGACGGGCCACCGCGCCGCTACTTCCCCACCGCCGGCCCCAAAATCTCGAAGGCCTCCACGGGCCGGCGGAAGCCTTTGAGCGTCATCGGCTCAAGCTCGCGCGCCGCGAACCGGCCTTCGACGGCGTGATAGGCCCGCGTCTCGATGATGATCTGGCCCGACTTCGCCTCGTCGCAAAGGCGCGAGGCGAGATTGGTGACGCTGCCGACGGCGGAATAATCGAAGCGCCGCTCAAAGCCGATCCGGCCCAGCGTCGCAAAGCCGAGCGCAATGCCGATGCCAAAGCCTAGTTCATGGCCGCGCTTGCGCCAGACCACCGCGCGCGCCCTGATCGCCGACTGCATGTCGAGCGCCATATTAACGGCGCGGGCGGCGTGATCCTCGCAGGGCAGAGGATCGTTGAACAGGACCAGCATGCCGTCGCCCGCGAAGCGCTCGAGCGTTGCATCATATTGGTCGATCAGCGCGCCCAGCGTTTCGTGATAATCATTGAGGACGCGCATGACCTCCTCGGGCTCGGCCGTCTCGGTGAAGGCGGTGAAACCGCGCAGATCGCAAAATAGCACGCTGACCTCGCGCCTGTGGCTTTCGAGCAGGCTCGCCGCATCGCCGCTGGCCGCCACCACATCGGCGATCTGCGGCGATAGAAAACGCTTGAGTCGGCTCATCCGCTCGATCTCGCAGACCTGCTCCTCGACCCGCGCCTCCAGCGTCGCGTTGAAGGCGGCGAGCTCCTTCGTCTGCTCGGCGAGCCTCAAAGCCTGCTCCTGCGCCAGATCATGCAGCGCCTTGATGCGCAGCATTGCGCGCACGCGCGCGACGAGCGCGGCTTGATCGAAAGGCTTCGTCAGATAATCATCGGCGCCGGCGTCGAGCCCGGCGATGACGTCCCTGCGGTCGGCCTTGGCGGTGAGCAGGATCACCGGGATGAAGCCGAGGTTTTCGTCGCGCTTCAATTCCTTGAGCACGGAGATGCCGTCGAGCTTCGGCATCATGATGTCGAGCAGGATGAGATCGGGCTTTTCGGCGCGCGCCTTGGCGAGGCCCTCTTCTCCGTCGGCTGCGGTGATGATCTCATAGCCGTGTGCTTTCAGGCGCACCACGACGATCTCCCGATTCTCGGCGACGTCGTCGACGGCGAGAATGCGCGGCGGTTTATGCACGGGACGTTTCCTCCCGCTGTGACGGCGCGGCGCTCACGCCGCAGCCTTCTGCCGTTCGACGCGGATCGGAATGAGGATCGTGAAGGCGGCGCCCTCGCCGAGCTTCGAGGCGACCGAGATCTCGCCGCCATGCATCTCGACGAAGCGCTTGCTGATTGAGAGGCCAAGCCCCGTGCCGCCCTTGAGCCGCGTCGAGGTGTTGTCGCCCTGCTGAAACGCCTCGAAGATGCGCGCCTGATCCTCCGGCGCGATGCCGGGCCCGGTGTCCTTGACGACGATCTCGAACATCTCGCCAACCGCGCGGGCGTGGACGGTGACGGCGCCCTCGTCGGCGAATTTGATGGCGTTGCTTAGAATGTTCAACAGCACCTGCACGAGGCGGCGCTCGTCGCCGCGTCCAAGCGGCAGCGGCTCCTCGAGCTCCTGCACGATCTCGAGCCCCTTGGCGTGGGCCAGCGAATAGGTCGTGCCGACGGCCTGCTCGATGATGGCGCGCAGCGAATATTCGTCGAGAACGAGCGACACCTCGCCAGCCTCGAGCTTCGAGAGATCGAGCACGTCATTGATCAGGCCGAGCAGATGCGCCCCATTGGTTTCGACGCGCTCCAGCACGCCCTTGGCGCGCTCGGGCAGCTCGCCATAAAGCCCGTCGCGCAGCAGCTCGGCATAGCCCAGAATGGCGTTGAGCGGCGTTCTGAGCTCATGGCTCATATTGGCGAAGAAACGCGACTTGTGCTCGCTGACGAGCGCAAGCTGGCGGCTCTTTTCCTCGATCCTGCGGAACAGCCGCGCATTGCGCATGGCGAGCACCGACTGATGCGCGAAGGCCTGCATCAGGCTCACCTTGTTGGCCGGAAAGGGACCCGGCCTGCGGCTCTCGACAAGAAGGGCGCCGAGCACGCCCTCCGGCGCGATGAGCGGAACGACGAGCGCGGAGCGAAAGCCCGCAGCGATCGTCGCCGCGCGCAAGGGAAAGCCTTCGCAGTCGTTGATTTCGGGAACCTGCACGGTGCGGCCATGCTCGGCGACCTCGGCGAGAAGCCCGTCGAGGCGCGTCAGCTTCACCTCGCGCAGCGCAGCGACGAAGGAAGGATCAAGGCCATGCGCCTCGGCGAGATGGAACGCGCCGCGTTCGCGGTCGAAATTGTAGATGGCGCCGCCGTCCGCCTCGGCAAGTTCGACCGCGCGGGTCAGCGCCGTCTGCAGGACCTCGCCGAGTTCAAGCGAAGCGGCGAGCGCCCGGCCGATCTCTTCGAGGGAGATAAGCTCGCGCACCGAACGGGCGAGATCATGCGTGCGGTCGTCGACCTTCTGCTCCAGCCTTGCGTAGAACTCGCGCAATTGCGCGGCCATGCGGTTGAACTCATCGGCGAGCGCCTCGACCTCGTCGCCGGTGCGGACATCGATGCTGTGACTGAAATCGCCGGCGGCGACGCGCGAGGCGCCCTCATGCACGGCGCGGATCGGCACGATCATCCGGCGCGCGAGCAGCATGCCGGCGCCGACGCAAAGGAGGAGGCCGAGCGCGGATAGCCAGGCGAGCCGCGCGAGCAGCGCAAGGACCGGCGCAAAGGATTGCGAAACAGGCTGTTCGACGAAGAGCAGCCAGTTGAGCCGCGGCACCGTCACCGCCGCGCTCAGCACCGATTCCCCTTGCAGATCGGAGCCAATGTCGACCGGCGCGCTGGCCTGTTTCAGGGCATGCACCTGCGGCAGCTTCGACATGTCGAGGTTGCGGCCAACGAGGCTCGGATCCGTATGGGCGATCAGGCGGCCTTCGCTCGTCGTGATATAGGCAAAGCCGCCAGAGCCCGTCTGGGCGCCGTTCAGGATGTCCGACAGATAACTCAGTTCGATTTCGGCGACGGTGAAGCCGGCCGCCTTGCCGGCCTGCGCCATCGCGATCTGAATGCGCGGCCCGCTCGAGGCGAACACCACGGGGCCGAACCAGGCGGCGTTCTTCCCCACCTCGCGAAAGGCCGCGGTGAGGGTCCAGTTATCGCCGGTGTGCAGCAAGCCGCCGGCGCGCGAGAGCGTCATCACTTCCGCGCCCGCGCCATTGATCTGAGCGATTTCCGCGACCGCCGGCGTTTCGGCCAGAATGCGCCGGTAATCGCTGAGGCGCTGGTCCCCGCTCGCCGTGTTTTCCCGCGTCGCCCAGCCGATCTGACGTTCGAGTTCGGTGAGGAACAGCTCGACCCGCCGCGCCGCCGCATCGGCTTTTTCGCCCTGCGCATGAAGCAGCATGTTCTTGGTGTCGCGGTAGGTGATCCAGACATCGACCGCGCTGCTCACCGCCAGCACGAAGGCCACCAGCCCGACGAAATAGGCGACATATTTGCCAAACAGACTCTGCCGGCGAAACAAGTTCCGCAACAGCGTTAAGTACGGTACGCTCGGATGTAGGGCCTCGGCCAGTTTCAAGGTCTCATCTTCCTGCGTCCTGCTCGCGCCCGCGGCGACGGACCACGCTTCAAAATCGCAAATTTCCGCAATCAAACCAGATTTAGCGCGTTTACGTGCTGGCGACAAAGTTGAAAGCATGATTCCTTTGGGCGCTCGTTCGCCGGCATGAGACAGCGGGCGCTGCCGGCCCGCGACGGGATTTTAAGTCAAGCAGCCGCGGCGACGCGGCTTTCGCCGCGCCCCATATCCGCCGCTCCCGAAGAAAAAGTGTAAAAATAGCCGTATCGGCCGGGCGCGTTTGTGAGCTGGCGCACATCCGCCGCCGCCGCGCCGTGCTGGCGCCCCCTTGCCTCCCGCCGGCATGTTCGGCCAAACTTCGGCCCGGCCTGCGCCGCCCGGCGCGCCCGCAAACCTCGAAGGCCCTCGCCGCTGGACAGACTTGAACTCATCTGCGGCGGCGCGCGCGCGGAAATCGCCCTGCGCGGCGCGGAACTGCGCGGCTGGAGCGTCGGCGGGACGCCGCTGATTTGGCGAAAGGATCCGGCGCATTGGGACGAGACCGCGCCAATCCTGTTCCCGATCGTCGGCTGGACGCGCGACGGCGCGCGCGTGGCGGGGGAACGCTTTCCTCTCGGCCTGCACGGCTTCGCCCGCGCCATGAATTTCTCGGTCGAGGCGCATGAGCCCGCGCGGGCGCGCCTCGCCCTGCGAAGCGGCGCGGAGAGCCTGGCGCTCTATCCCTTCCCGTTCGAATTCCACGTCGAATATTCGCTTGCCGAAGACAGCCTGACGACAAGCCTCATCGTTGAAAACAGCGGCGAAAGGCCAATGTCCTACGCCTGCGGGCTGCATCCGGGATTTCGCTGGCCCTTCGCGGCGCATGGCGACTATTGCATCCTGTTTTCAGCCGATGAAGTCCCGCTCGTCCCCAAGATTTCGCCAAAAGGGCTGTTTCTCAAGAGCTTGCGCGCCATTCCCCTTGAGGGCCGCAAACTCGCGTTGAACCCGGCGCTTTTCGCCGCCGAGGCCTTGTGCTTCCTCAATGCGCGGAGCCGCAGCCTTCGCTTCCAGCATGAGGGCGGCGCGGCGCTGATCGTCGAAACAACGAATTTCCCGCATCTCGCGCTCTGGTCGAAGCCGCCCGCCGAATTTCTGGCGATCGAATGCTGGACCGGCCATGGCGATCCGGCCCATTTCGACGGCGACCTTTTCGAGAAGCCCTCGATGCGCATTCTGGAGCCGGGCGCCATCGCCCGGCATGAAGCGCATTATCGCTTCGCCGCCGCGCCTTAGGTCGCCGTAGCGCCGATCATCGCTTCCGGCTTTGCGGCAACGCCCAAATTCGGCTTACTGTCCGCGATCCACCCGTGTGCTTGCCCAACCGTTTCGACGCATAGTCCGGAGACCAAGATGGATCACGCCATCACCGACGGCGCGATGACCGCAATCATCAACGCGCATGGCGCCGAACTCGCCTCCCTGCGCGACCCGCGGGGCACGGAATATATCTGGCAGGCGGGCCCGGCCTGGCCCCGCCGGGCGCCCGTGCTGTTTCCGATCGTCGGGCGCCTCGCGCGCGACCAGTTGCGCCACGGCGGCAAGGCTTATCGCTTATCGCAGCACGGCTTCGCCCGCGACCGCGTCTTCGCCTGGCTCGAGCGCGGCCCCGATTCGTGCCGTCTGGCGCTGGTCGACGATGACGAAACCCGCGCGATCTATCCTTTCGGCTTCCGCTTCGAACTCGCCTATGCGCTGACAGGGGGCGAACTCGCCATGACCTTCACCGTCCTCAACACGGGCGCCGAAACCCTGCCGGTCTCGTTTGGCGCGCATCCCGCGTTCAACTGGCCGCTCCATCCCGAAACGCCGCGCGACGCCTATGCGCTGACATTCGCGGCGGAGGAGCCGGCGCCGATCCGCCGCCTTTCCGGCGGCCTCATGCAGCGCGAGCCGGTCCCCTCGCCGATCGAAAGGCGGATCCTGAAGCTGCGCGAGGATCTGTTCGACGCCGACGCCATCATCATGGATCGCGTCGAGAGCGGCGCGGTGCGCTTCGCCGCGCCCGAGGGGCCCGGCCTCGACATGGCGTGGGAGGGATTCCGCGAACTCGGCCTCTGGACCAAACCCGGCGCCGGCTTCCTGTGCATCGAGCCATGGCTTGGCGCCGCGAGCCCGGTCGATTTCGATGGACCATTCGTCGAAAAGCCCGGCATTATTTTGCTCGCGCCCGGCGAATCCCGCTCGGCCGCGCTACGCATCACAGCATTTTCTTCCAGCTCCTCCGTTTCGAGGCCATCGCTCTAAATGCCTGTCGTCCGCGTCCCCAAAAGCGCAACGCCGTCCGCGCCCGCGGCGGACGCGCCCCGCATCTGCGCCGGCGCTCTCGCGATCCTCGGCTGGACGGCGCTTGGCGTCGAACTCGCCTTCACCGTCTCCGGCGCGCTCGGCAAAGGCGACCCTTTGGCGCCCGCGCTCATACGCTTTTTCAGCTTTTTCACGATTCTGACCAATCTGCTTCTGGCGCTGATCCTGACCACCTCCTGCCTGCGGCCGGCAGCGGACAGTTTTTTCCTGCGGCCCGGGGTCCGAACCGGCGCGCTTGTCTATATCGTCATGGTCGGCGCGGTATACGCCCTGCTGCTCAGCAACCTATATCACTGGACAGGTCTTGTCGCCGCCGCTGACCATACCCTGCACATCGCGATGCCGATCCTTTACCCGCTATATTGGCTCGCCTTCGTTGCGAAGGGCCATATCAAATGGACTCATGCGCTGGTTTGGCAGTTTTTCCCGATCGTTTACTTTATTTACATTCTTCTGCGCGGGGCGATTACAAATATTTATCCCTATCCCTTCCTCGACGTCGCCAGGCTCGGCTATGATCAGGTCGTCCTCAATGCGCTCGGGCTGATGGCGGCGCAGTTCGCGCTCGGCCTCGTCGTCGCGGCGATCGACCATGCGCTCGCGGCGCAGAAACGGCGGAGCGCCGGCGCGCTTGGCAGCGCCGCCGATTTCTGACACAAGAATTTTCCCGCCAGAACATCGCGCCCGGAGAAGAACGATGGCCCCCGCCTCCCCGACGACGCCATGCGCCGAAACCAGCGCCAGGGGCCAGCGGGCGCAAACCTCCCGCCGGTGCGCCTGAACGCCGCAACCCTTCCACGCCAAACGACCTCAACCTACGAGACCGCCATGACAGAAAAACTTTTGTTCCTGTTCGACACCGATCCGGCGCCGAGCGTCTTCGACACGGTCGTCGGCTATGACGGCGGCGCCGATCACATCATCGGCTATGGCGGCGTGACGCCTGAAAACGTCGGCGCTTTCGTCGACGGAACCATCTACACGCGCGGCCCCAAGGAAAAGCAATATACGGCGATCTTCGTCGGCGGCGGCGACATGACCGCGGGCGAGGCCGTCTTCAAGGCGGTCAGGAAGCGCTTCTTCTCCAATTTCCGCGTCTCCGTGATGCTGGACAGCAATGGCTCCAACACCACCGCCGCCGCCGCCGTGGCGCTGCTCGCCAAGGCGAAGCCCCTCGCCGGCAAGAAGGCGGTCGTGCTCGCCGGCACCGGCCCGGTCGGCATGCGCGCCGCCGCGATGCTGAATATTGAAGGCGCCGAAGTCGCCATCACCGGGCGTTCGCTGCCGCGTGCGCAAGCCGCGAGCAAGGCCATCAATGAGCGCTTCGGCTTCGCCCCGACGGCGATCGAGGCCGTCGACAACGCCGCCCGCGCGAAAGCCGTCAAGGGCGCCCATATCGTCGTCGCCGCCGGCGGCATCGGCATCACGCTGCTCGAGGAAAAGGACTGGAAGGACAGCCCGACGATCGAGCTGATCGCCGACTGCAACGCGCAGCCGCCACTCGGCATCGCCGGCGTCGAGGCGACCGATAAAGGGGTGGAGCGGCATGGCAAGATCGTCTTCGGCGCGCTTGGCCTTGGCGGCCTCAAGCTGAAGCTGCACCGCGAATGCGTGCGCCAGCTGTTCGAAAGCTCGGACAAGGTCTTCGACGCCGAGAATATCTATGCGCAAGCCAAAGAGCTGGCCTGATTTTTAAGGACCCCACCGCCCAATGACCAAAAACAGTTCCATCGCGACTTTTCTCGACGAACTCGCCAGCGAACGTCCGACCCCCGGCGGCGGCGGCGCCGCGGCGGTCTCCGGCGCCATCGGCGCGGCTCTCGTCTCCATGGTGGCCAATCTCACCATCGGCAAAAAGAACTATGAGGCCGTCTCCGACGACCTCAAGGCCGTCAACGCCAAGGCCGAAAAGCTGCGCGCCGAGCTGACCGCGGCGATCGACGAGGATGTCGTCGCCTTCAATTCCGTGATGGGCGCCTATGGCCTGCCGCGCGCGACCGACGACGAAAAGGCCGCGCGCACGGCCGCCATTCAGGCCGCGCTGAAGGAGGCGACGCTCGCGCCGCTACGCGCCGTCAAGGCCTGTTTCGAGGTGATCCGCCTCTCCGCGGATGTCGCTGAAAAAGGCAATCTCAACGTCATCAGCGACGCCGGCGTCGCGGTGCTCGCCGCCAATGCGGGGCTTCGCAGCGCCGCGCTGAACGTGTTCATCAACGCCAAATCGATCAAGGATCGCGAATTCGCCGAGAAACAGCTCGCCGAGGTCAATGCGCTGCTCGACGAATCGGCGAAGACGACCGAGGCAGTCTATCAGACGGTGCGGACCAAGATCGGCTCATAAGCGCGACGGGGGAGGGCGCAACTCAGGTTGCGCCCCGCCTCAACGTCCGTCCGGGCCGGAATAATCCCTTTCGACCCGGGCGACCCGCACCTGATAATGCGAATACCAGCTCTCCTTGCCGCGGCGCTGCGCGTCGAGGTGTTGGGCATTCTGCTTCCAGGCGCGGATCGAGGCTTCGTCAACGAAATAAGCCACCGTTACGCCAAGCCCGCTTTCGCCTCGCGCGGATTCCGCGCCGAGGCAACCGGGCTGTTCAAGCGCCAGCGCAAGCATCTTTTCCGCCATCGCCGCATAGCCCTCGTCGGAAGGCTTGCGCTGCGAGGTGAAAATCACCGCGTAATATGGCGGCTCCGGCGTCTTGGCGAACCCATCCGGCATTTAGCCCCCTCAAACTTCCTATTTTCCGAAAGCGCCAAGCGCCGCCAGCACGTCGCCAGTTCCAACGATTCTCGCGCAGGTCCGGGCCATCCGCCGCAATCCCTCGCCATGATCCTCAGGTGTGAAATCCGCCATTGCGTCGGCGACGGCGAACGCCTTGATGTCGCGCATGAATGCGTCCATGGCGGAGGCGGCGCAGCCGATGGATGTGTAGACCCCGGACACGATGAGCGAGCTTTTGCCGAGACGCCGGAGAAGAACCTCGAAATCGCTCGCGAAAAACACGCTGTAACTTCGCTTGCGCACCTCGCGAAAGCCGCCCTCTGGCAATCTTAGGCCGGGAACCAGCCCCTCGACGCCTTGTGTCGGCCCAGCGCCCCACATCTCCAGCATGAGGCCACGCTCCTCCGGATCGGCGCATTCGCCGCGCGGCAAGCGGATGCGATGCGCGCGACATTGCCGATCATCGGCGCCGCGGCGGCGCCTACGGCGCAGACATAATGCGGCTGCATATCGTGGATGAGAAGCGCCGATTTCTCCGGGTCGATCGTCCAGGCGACACGATTAGCGAAAGTCATGCATCCCCCATTTCACCCGGCTCACCGGCCCGCCAGAAGCTCCGGCAGATCGGCCAGCATGGCGGCGCGCGTACGCGGACCGGCGTATGTCTCGTTCTTTGCCTCGTCCTTCGAGAGCCGGGCGAAAACCACCCGGCGCCCGCCCTTTTGCGCCCAGCCGACGAACCAGCCGAACTGGCGGTCGCGATCGGGCTTGCCATCCGGCCCCGGCTGGAAACCCGTGCCGGTTTTGCCATAGACAATCCAGCCGTCCGGCAGCGGAAATTGCGGCATGATCGCTTCTGTCTGATCCATCGCCGCCTTCGAGACCGGCAACTGGCGGCTCAAAAGCCTGCGCAGGAAGGCCGTCTGCTCAACGGGCGAGATTTTTAGCGAAGAGCTGAGCCAGGCGTTGGTCAGGCCGTTATTCTCGCCCGGATCGCCGGACAGGTCGCGATTTCCGTAGTCGAAACCGTCGATGAAGCTCTGGAAGCGCGCGGCGCCGAGCCGGCGCGTGATCTCGCGCGAATACCAGACGACGGAATCGCGCAGCCAGCTGGTGGGGTCGACGACATTTCCCCAATTCGCCATGGCGGGTCCATATTCCGGCTTGTAGGGCCATGCCGGCGCATGCGCATCGCTGAGGATTCCGGCGTCAAAGCCCATCAAGGCGAGCGCGATCTTGAAAGATGAGGCGGGGCTGTTGCGCGTCTCGCATTGCCCGCCCTGCCGCGCCAGCGCCTCGCCGCTCTCCGCCTCAACCACGAGCGTGCAGACCGGCGCCGCCGGGACGGGACCGGCGAGAATGCAGAACAGGGCGGCGCCTGCGGCGGGTCGAAGCCTCAGCATGTTTTCCTTCCTGCCGCCGCATCGCGGTCTGGTGCAATCTTCGCTGCGGCCCGACCGCCAAATCGCCAAAAGCGCCGCAGTCCTAAAACAGGATAGATATTTCGCACAGGCAGGTCACGCAGCCGTGACGGCGCGGCAAGTCGCGCCGCCCTTTTCCACAAGCTTTATCCGGCCGCGTTAACCACTCCGAAACCATAGAAGCGTTTCATATTGGGGCGTTGCGGACTCGCGGAGCGGACCGATGCATTGGCTTGATATGGGGCGCGACTCGGGGGCCTTTTGCGGGCTCGACCCGGAAGCGCCCGATTTTGAGCGCGCCCGCCCGTTCGATTTTCTTCGCAACGCCCTCGCGCTCCATAAATCGGGGCTGATTGCGGGCCTGATCGCGGCCCCTCTCGCCGTCGCGCTTTTTCTCGTCGTCGCGCCGCTGCAATATCGCGCCGTCGCGCGCCTCGCCGCGCCCGTCGCGGACGGCGCCAACGCCGGCGCGGCGCTCGCCGGCGAGGCCCGGCTCATCGCCTCGCGCGAATTTGGCCGCCACGCCATCAAGGCGCTCGATCTCGACGGCCGGCCCGAATTCGATCCCGCGTCCATGGGCGCAGGTCCGGTCGGCGCGGCGCTCGTCTTCCTCGGGCTCGCCCCCGACCCCGCCCGCATCAGCCGGGACGAGCGCATCCTGCGAGCCTATGAAGACCGCCTCAGCGTCAGCGCCTCGGCGAGCGGGCTCGACATCGGCTTCCGCTCGCGCGACCGGACCTTCGCCGCCGCGGCCGCCAATCGCATCGCCGCGCTCTATCTCGATCTGCGCGGCAAAACCCCGGAGTCCGGCGATCCCGACGCGCCCACGGTCCTCGCGGCGGTGATTTCGCCCGCCGCCCGGCCGGTGCGGCCCTTGCTGCCGGCGCACCGCCTCGTGATCGAGATCGCGGCGGGCGCGGCGGCGCTGGCGGTCTTCGTATTTGGCGCGATGCGCCGCCCGCCCCGACGCCGGCCCGAGGCCGAAGCGCCGATGGAGCCGCCCCGCGCGATCGGCGACTCGCCGGTTTTCGCCCGGATCGGCGACCCCCGGCGGCCGCTTTCACAGGCCGGCCAGAATGCGGCGGCGAAACGCTATGCGGATGAAGACGCCGACCTTCTCGACAAGGTCGCCGCGCGAATCCTCGCCGGCCGCCGGGACGGCGGCGCGCTGCGCATCGTCGGCGCCGGGCTCGCGCCGGGCGCCGCGGCCCCCGCCCTGATGCTGACCCTGGCGCGCAGGCTCGGCAATGAGGGGCGCTCGATTCTGGTCCGCCTCGACGATAGCGACGGCGCGACCGACGCGCTCGCCTTCAGCGGCGCGCCAGGCGTGCGCGATCTCATCGAAGCCAGCGCCTCCTTCGCCGAAGCGATCCGGCGCGATCCGCGCTCGCGCCTGCATGTCATTCCGGCCGGTCCGCGCCGGGCGCCGGACGAGCTCCCGCTGGAGCCGGGTGCGATTGCGGCGAACGAGCTTGGCGGCGTGCTCGACGCGCTGGCGCGAACCTATGATTTCATCTGGCTGCTCACGCCCGCGCTCGGCGCGGACGATCTGGCGCGCGGCCTCGCCGCGGAGGCCGATTTCGTCGTGCTCGCCGCGCCGCCGCGGCCGCAGGGCGGCGCCATCGCGCGGGCGGAGGCGGAACTGCGCGCAGCCGGCGCGCGCGACATTCTCGTCATCGGAGCGGCGCTGCCCCCCGCCCGCAGCTTTGGCCAGGACGCCGCCTGAAGCCTTTAAGAATCAGGGCGTTGCATCCAGCGGATCAGCGGCATCAACGGCAAAATCCAGGCGAGGCCCAAAATCGCATAGAAAAAGATCTGCACCGGCGGCGAGGCTTCCTGCAGGGGACGCGCCTGCGCCAGCGCCATGGCGACGAGCGCATAAACCGTCACAAAACCGACGGTGATGATCGTGCCGATCAGTTTGCGCGTGCGCATGCGCATGATTTGCTCTCCAAAAGCGGGCGTTTTAGACGATTTGCCGGAAATGTCCTAAAAGACCGCGCCGCCCCGGCGGCCTGTAAGATTGGCGCTAGAACCGTATGGGGTGTTTCACGTGAAACACCCCCAAAAGGAGCCGCATGACCTGGGTTTATGATCCGCTTCCGATTGGCGCGCCGGCCCTTGGGGCGCGGGACGAGAGGCGCTGGGTCGCCGTTTGGCTCTGGGTTCTCGCCGGCCTCGTGTTTCTGATGGTCATCGTCGGCGGCGCGACGCGATTGACCGAATCCGGCCTTTCGATCACGCAATGGAAGCCGCTAACCGGAATCATTCCGCCGCTCAGCGCCGCCGACTGGCAGGCCGAGTTCGACAACTACAGGCGGATTCCGCAATATTCGGCGGTCTTCCCGAACATGGATCTTGCCGGCTTCAAGTTCATTTTCTTCTTCGAATGGAGCCACCGCCTGCTCGGCCGCCTGATCGGACTGGCCACCGCTCTGCCGCTGGTCTTTTTTTGGATCAGGGGCGCGCTTACCCCCACGCTCAAGCTGAAACTTATGGGCGTCTTCGCCCTCGGCGGGTTGCAGGGTTTCGTCGGCTGGTGGATGGTGAAATCCGGCCTCGCCGACCGCATTGAGGTTGCGCCGGAGCGCCTCGCCATCCATCTGCTGCTGGCCTCGGCGCTGTTCGTCGCGCTGGTGTGGCTCGCCTCCGCGCAGGGCCGCGCGGAAAAGCGCCCCGCCCCGCGCGGGCTGCGCATGACGGCCATCATATTCGTCATCGCCGTGCTGGTTCAGATTGGGCTCGGCGCCCTCGTCGCGGGATTGCGGGCCGGCCGCGCCTATAACACATGGCCGCTGATCGAGGGCCGCTTCATCCCGCCGCTCGACCAGCTCGCCCTGCTCTCGCCTCCATGGCGCAATTTTTTCGACAATCTGCTGACCGTGCAGTTCCAGCACCGGATGGCGGCCTATGCGGTGCTGGCCTTCGCGCTGGCGCAGGCCGCCGCCGCATGGCGCATGATGGGGCCGGGCCGCGACGCCTTGCGCGCCAGCGCGCTCGCCGTCCTTGTCGCCGCCCAGGCTTCGATTGGCGTTGTTGTGCTTTTGCTCGCCGTGCCGCTATGGGCCGGGCTGCTGCATCAGGCTTTCGCCATGCTCGTGCTGGGGCTAGCCGTGGTCAATGCGCAGGCTCTCTACGGGCGTCATGCCCGGCCTTGAGCCGGGCATCCATGCGCCGACGCCGGGAGACTGGATGGCCGGGTTACGCCCGGCCATGACGGCTTGAGAGCGCGGAAATCACGCCGCGCCCTCGCCCTCGCGCCCCAATCCCAGCCGCGCATATTCGATCTTCGGGCAGCGGTCCATGACGACCTCTATGCCCTTTGCTTCAGCGCGCGCGGCCGCCGCCGCATTGACGACGCCAAGCTGCATCCAGATCACGAGCGGGCGCCAATCGAGCGCAAGAACCTCGTCCACGACATCGCCTGCGGCGTCCGAATTGCGAAACACGTCGATCATATCGACCGGCCCGGGCAAATCCTTCAGCGTCCCGACGCAGGGCGCGCCGAGCAGTGTCTGCCCGGCGAGGCCCGGATTGACCCCGGTGAGGCGATAGCCGTGCGACTGGAGAAAGGCGAACACCTCATAGGATGGGCGCGCCGGATTTTCGGAAACGCCGACGACGGCGATGGTTTTGACTTTGCGCAGCAGGCCGCGCAGATAATCGTCGGAATATGCTTTCTCGCGGGTCATGGGGTTTTCCTTTGTGGCGCGCGAGGATAACGCGGATGCGTCGCGATCGGCGCCGCGCGCCGGGAAATTTGCGTGAGACCCGAGAAATAATGCGGTATTATATTACCGTGCAGCCTAACCATATGTTTATTTTGCCATTTCATTCGTTTTGCCCGTCTCAAACCGCTTGACCCGCGCGCGCCGACGCCCTAAACAGCGACATCGACCGCCCGCGTAAAAAACGCCGGGCGGCCTTTTACGCTGGAATTTAAAAACCATGTTCGGCAAGACCTATTCCGCCAAACCGACGGATATCGAAAAGAATTGGGTGCTGATCGACGCCTCCGGGCTCGTCGTCGGCCGCCTCGCGACGCTCATCGCGCTGCGCCTGCGCGGCAAGCACAAGGCGACCTTCACCCCCCATATGGACGATGGCGACAATATCGTCGTCATCAACGCCGAGAAGGTGGTGTTCACCGGCCGCAAGCGCGACCAGAAGGTGTATTACCATCACACCGGCTATCCGGGCGGCATCAAGGAACGCACGGCCAAGTTCATTCTGGACGGGCGCTTTCCCGAGCGCGTCGTCGAGAAGGCCGTCGAGCGCATGCTTCCGCATGGACCGCTCGGCCGCCGGCAGCTCGGCAATCTGCGCGTCTATAAGGGGGCGGAGCATCCGCACGCGGCGCAGCAGCCCGTGACTCTCGACGTCGCCAGTCTCAACCGCAAGAATTCGAGGACCGTCTGATATGGCTGAGACTTTGTCTTCGCTTCAGGATTTGAAGGGCGCCACCGCCGCGCCGCAGCCCGAAGCCCCGCATTATGTGCAAAAGCTCGACGCGCAGGGCCGCGCTTACGCCACCGGCAAGCGCAAGGACGCCGTCGCCCGCGTGTGGATCAAGCCGGGCACCGGCAAGGTCACCGTCAATGGCCGCGCCATCGAGGTCTATTTCGCCCGTCCCGTGCTGCGCATGATCCTGCAGCAGCCGCTCGGCGTCGCCAAGCGCGTCGAACAATATGATCTCGTCGCGACCGTCGCGGGCGGCGGCCTTTCCGGCCAGGCCGGCGCGGTGCGCCACGGCCTCTCCAAGGCGCTCGTCGCCTTCGAGCCGGATCTGCGCGGCGTGCTCAAGAAGGAAGGCTTCCTGACGCGCGACTCGCGCGTGGTGGAGCGCAAGAAATACGGCAAGAAGAAAGCCCGCCGCAGCTTCCAGTTCTCGAAGCGCTAAGGTGTCTTCCGATTTCGACGATCAGGGCGGCCCTCGGGCCGCCTTTTTTTGTTTGGTCGAACTCGCACGGTCCATGCGCCGCCCGGCGAACGAAAATCCGCCAATATTTTGTGCAAACTTGCCGGAATGTCCCGGCCGGACGCCGTGTTCCGGAGCGCCAGCGTGCGCTGGAAAGACCCGATGGGCGTCGAGGCGGCCGGGCGCGTAAGGGAATTAAGCGCAAGAGCGTTGAAAGACGCCTTCCCGCGAGCGCGGCTCGTGCGATGGTCTGGCGGGTGCGTCGCCGGCGCGCGATGTCCCATGCGCGAAAGCCGCAAAGGAATTCATCCATGCCGGAGCAAGCGGAAGATTCAATTCCCGCGTTCATTTCGAAGAACATCGACGCCATCATCGACGCTGAGCAGGCGGCGAACCGGCGCAGGTCGCGCAGCGAGACGGTTTACGAAAATGTCGGCGGGTTTATCGGCACGCTGCGCTTCGTCGTGCTGCAGCTGATCGGCATTGTCATCTGGGTGGCGGTCAATTCCGGCCTGACGCCGCTGGCGCACCCGTTTGACCGATACCCGTTCCCGATCCTGAACCAGATCATCGCGCTCGAGGCCGTACTGATGACGGCCTTCGTGCTGATGAAGCAAAACCGCATGAGCAAGCTCGCCGACCGGCGCGCGCATCTCGATCTTCAGATCAATCTGATGACCGAACGCGAGACGACCAAATTGATCGGCATGCTGCTGGAGATCGGCGAGCGGCTCGGCATCAAGCACAAGATGCTCGACGAGGAGAGCCACCAGCTCAGCCGGTCGCTGATCATCGAGACGCTGATCGAGGCGATGCACAGCAAGTTCCCGGACAGCTAGGGATCGACAAGCCAGAGCGGGAGTTCGCCGCCCTGATTTTCGAAGGAGCGCCGTCCTCACGCGCCCGGAGCGGCGCGGCTGCGCGCGTCGCATCCGCGCGTCCTCGTGGTATGATTGATTGATGACAAACCTCGGCGTCAGAGCGCTACGCGGACTTCTACTCACGCTCTTCGTCGTGGGCGCGATGCTGTTTCTCGCCGCCGGGACGCTTCGCTACTGGCAGGCTTGGGTCTTCCTCGCTTTGTTTGGCGCGCTGGCGCTCGCTGTTACGCTCTACCTAATCAAATATGACCCGGAGCTGCTCGCGCGGCGCCTGCGCGGCGGCCCCACCGCGGAGAAAGAACCACGCCATAAGATTATCATGTGGTTTGCCTCGATCGGGTTCGGCGCGGTCCTCGTCGTCTGCGGCCTCGACCGCCGCTTCGGCTGGTCGGCGGCGCCAGCCTCCGTTACGATTGCGGGAAGCGCCATCGTCGCGCTTGGTTGGGCGATCATCTTTTGCGTGTTTCGAGAAAACAGCTTTTCCTCGGCCACCATCGAAATTGCGCCAGACCAGAAAGTCATATCGACCGGACCCTATGCGCTGGTGCGGCACCCGATGTACGCCGGCGGCCTCTTGTATATTCTCGGCATGCCGGTGATGCTTGGCTCATGGTGGGGGCTCTACGCCGCTCTTCTGACGACGCCCCCACTGATCTGGCGGATCTTCGAGGAGGAGAAATTCCTTGGCGAGAAGCTGCCGGGCTATCGGGACTATCGCGACAAGGTGAAATATCGCCTTGCACCCTTCATCTGGTAGGCCGTTTCAGAGACTCGCCAAGTGTGGCCGCGTTCACGCACCGGTCAAATTAAAGCCGCGCATTCTTGCGCCGCGACATAAATTCGCCTCTAACGGGCGTGAATTTAAGCCGTCGCCGAACCGATACAGGAGGCCGAAATGCGGGCGCCCACCACCCTGATGCAGAGCAAGGGGCCGCATGACGTGACGCAAAAAATGCTCGCCGGGGTTCTCGTCGCGAGCCTCGCCTTCATTGTCGTCGTCGTCCTCGTTTCCCGTCCGACAAAGCCCGCGCCCGCGGCCGTGGCCTCGCGCCTGACCCTGGCCGAAGGCGAAGCGACGCCGGACGAGGCCAGCAACGCCACCGCCGATTTCCTCGAACGCGTCGCGCTCTCCCACCTCGCCACGCCGAAGGCCGTTGCGGCCGGCGAAACGGGCGCCGCGACGGGCGAAGTCTCCGGCGATTCGACTGTTCCGGCGCCGCCAAAGCGCCGCGCCGCGACGCAGACCCGCACGGGCAAGGAGCGCGTCGCCGCCAACGCTCCGGCCGGCGCCCCGAAGGATCCCGCGTCGCCGCAGCCGGCGCTCGCGGCGGGCGAACCCGCGCCCGACATCGCGGAGCACCCGAACGCGTTGCAATATGGCATGAAGCTCGTCGGCAATGTCGGCGATTTCGTCGTCGCTTCGGACAAGCGCGTGATCGAAGGCATGGCCTCCGTCGGCGATGCGCTGACGTCCTTCGTCAAGAAGTGGAAATCCTGACGAGCGGCGCCTAGGGCCGCCGACCGGGGCGGCGATGCGAAAATATTCCCTCGGAATGGTTCTCGGCGCGCTGGCGCTCGGCGCGCTGATCGGCGGCGCCTTGACCGTCTTCCTGATTTACCGATTGACTTTTTGGCCGGACTGAGCCGCCATCCGCGCGCGATCGCAGGCGTTGAAAGCAACGGGACAAGCTACCTCCATGCACGGCAAAATCTTCATCGACGGCGAGGCCGGCACGACCGGGCTTGGCATTAAATCGCGGCTTCAGGCGCAATCCGGCGTGGAGCTGGCGAGCCTTGCGCCGGAACTGCGCAAGGACGCGGGCGCCAAGAAAGAGCTGCTCGCCGGCGTGGACGTCGTCGTGCTCTGCCTGCCGGACGACGCGGCGCGGGAGACGGCGGCGATCGTCGCCGCGCTCGGCGACGCGGGGCCGCGCATTCTCGACGCCTCGACCGCCCATCGCGTCGCCGACGGCTGGACCTATGGCTTCCCCGAACTCGCCGCCGGCCAGGCCGAGGCCATCGCGGCGGCGCGGCGCGTCTCCAATCCCGGTTGCTACGCCACCGGCGCCATCGCGCTGCTGCGTCCTCTCACCGACGCGGGCCTGATCCCGCGCGACTGGCCGCTCGCGATCAATGCGGTGTCGGGCTATTCCGGCGGCGGCAAGGCGATGATCGCCGATTACGAGCGGGGCGTCGCGCCCGCCTTCGAGATTTACGCGCTTTCGCTGGAGCACAAGCACATCCCCGAGATCGAGCGCTATGCGGGCCTGACGCGCCGGCCGCTGTTTGCGCCCTCGGTCGGAAATTTCGCGCAAGGGATGCTGGTTTCGATTCCCCTGTTTCTCGACGATCTGCCGGGAAAGCCCGGCGTCCCGGAGCTGGAGCGCGCCCTTCGCGCCCATTACGCCGGGAGCGAATATGTCCGCGTCAGCCCGGCCGAGGCGGGCGGCAGGATCGAGCCGCAGGCGCTGAACGGCAGCAATGATCTTGAGCTGCGCGTGTTCGCCAATACGGCGCATCGGCAGGCGGTCCTGATCGCGCGGCTCGACAATCTCGGCAAGGGCGCTTCCGGCGCGGCGCTGCAAAATCTCGAACTGATGCTGGCGCGATAGGAGGCGTCCCGACGGGGCGGAGCCAGGCATGAAGTTCGCTGTTGCCTTCGCCGCGATCCTCCTCGCCGCCCCCGCCTGGGCGCAGCAGGCCGATCCTGAACTGACCTCGCGTTGCGCGCCCTGCCACGGCCCCAATGGGGTTTCAAAATTCGGGTCCGTGCCCAATCTCGCCGGCCAGAACGCGCCTTACCTTTTGAACCAGTTGCGCGCGTTCCACACAGGCAAACGCGCGCATAAGGAAATGCGCTACATGAGCCGGAACATGACGGCAGCCGAAATGGAGGCCATCGCGGCCTATTTCTCGAGCCTGCCTCCGCGGTGATCCGCGCAGGACGACTCTCGCCGGTATGCGGCCTGACCGGAGAAGGCCCTGGCGCGAAGGAACCGCGGCGCCAATGCACGCGTTCGTCTTGGTAATGTACGGGCGTCATCGGGAAGATATTGCCGGCAAGGATGCCGGAGACGGGCGCAGGGGAAGACGCCGCCATGCATCTGGTCCCCATCCTTCAGGGGCTGGTTCTCGTATTCGTCGCAAATGGCGCGCCGATTCTGGCGACGCGGTTTTTTGGCGCGTGGGGCGCGGCGCCGCTTGATTTTGGCGCGCGCTGGCTCGACGGCGAGCCCCTGTTCGGCCATTCGAAGACCATTCGCGGCATTCTCGCCAGCCTTGCCGCCGCCGCTCTGGCCGCGCCCCTCATCCGCCTCGACTGGCGCGTTGGCGCGCTGGCCGCGGGAGCCGCAATGGCGGGCGATCTTTTTTCGAGCTTCATCAAGCGCCGTCTGAAGCTGCCGCCGCACAGCATGGCGCCGGGCCTCGATCAGGCCCCCGAAAGCCTGCTGCCCCTGATCGTCTGCGCCGCGCCGCTCGGCTTGACGCTGACTGATGTCGTCGTCGCAACGCTTTTGTTCTGGATCGGCGTGGTGATTCTCTCGCGCGCGTTGTTCAGCCTGAAGATCCGCGAGCGGCCTTATTAGGGTCGGTTCGGGACGCTCATTATCGAGCGCAAAGCGCTCGCAGCAAGAGGCGGATGGGCCGGCGCGCTGTTGCCGTCGATCCCCGCGCGGCGCTTCTCCCGTAACGCGCGGCGAATGCTTTCCGACGCACCGTTGCAATTCCACGGATCGAAGCAACCGGAGAGCGCGCTTCCGTAGCCCCTCCCGATTCAGGCAGTCTCCGGAGACTCACAAAGGACACATCCGATTCAACCGCGTCCCGAATGAACGCTTCAGATCGCGGATTGGCGAGCGCCTTTTTCACACGCCTTTCACATGCCTTTCACATGCCTCCACTAGCGTGCCGCCCGCATGTCAATCGCAGCATGAATCATAGAACTTTACGCCAGAGGACTTCTCCATGCCCACGCCATTTCGTTGTTCACCTTCCAGCTTGCTGTTGGCTTTCGCCATGGCGGCGGCATTCAATGCGCCGGCCCAGGCCGCCACACACCGTCTGCAACTGGATCTGGACGCCCGTGACCATTCCCACCCCGAGCAGGCTACGGCGGAGGATTGGAAACTGGTGGATGAGCAACAATTTTTTCTGCAGACGCCGCCAAACTCTTTCACCGGCCTGTACCGTTCGCAGGGCATAGCGACGGATAGCCGCCGTTGGTTTTTTTCGTGGCAATATGGCCTCGAAATCGCCGACAACAAATTCCAGTCCGTCCGGCGCAACTCGTCGTTCCAGCTGCCGATGAATCTGGTCCCCGGAATTCCGACGAGCCTGTTGGCGCAGGGTCTCAACCACATTGGCGACATCGATTATTACAATGGCATCATCTATGCGTCATTGGACACGACGAGCGGCTATACCAACGGTCACGTCGCTCTCTATAATGCGTCCGATCTGACCTACACCGGCGTCTCCTATCCGCTGACCGGAGCGCCGAGCAACCCGCACAAGGATGTCGCCAGCTGGGTCGCTGTCGACGCGAAGCGGCACTACGGCTACGGCAAGGAATGGCAAAGCGGCAACACCATCAATGTCTACAATCTCCCGGACTGGAGCTTCAATCGCACCATTACGATGGATACGGCGCTGGAGAATATTCAGGGCGCGAAGGTCCATGGCGACTGGCTCTACATGTCTTCGAACAACACCACGCAGTCCGTATATCGCGTCAATCTGATCAACGGTCACGTCCAGGAACTGTTCCGCCTGCCGACCCCCGTCGGCGACCGGGAAGTGGAAGGCATTGCGCTGCGCGAAGGGCCGGGCGACGAACTCAACGTGTATGTCGAAATGGTTGTCGATCCGGATCGGTCGGGACAGAATTTCACCAACCCCAACTTGCACGTCTCGCTTTACCATTACCGTCATGAGGCGCGGTAGTCATACGACTTCGGCAACCGCCTTAGAAAACAGGGGCGCGCGATGCGCTCCTGTCTTTATCTCAATGCTCGCGATTCATCGCCGCCGCAGTTCGTGCAGCGTGATCTCTGGAGGGCAGTTCAGCCGCACCGGCAGCACGCTGGAGCCGGCGCCGCGCGAGGTGTAGCCGCTCATCGCCTTATATTTCCAGGCGCCCGAGCCGAAGGCGCGCGGCAGGGTCGAATCGAGCGTGATCGGGATCCGGCCCGGAAGGCAGATCTGGCCGCCATGGGTGTGGCCGGACAGAAGCGCGTCGAAGCCGGCGTTGGCCGCCTGACGGTAAATTTCGGGCGTGTGCGACAAAAGGATGGAGAAATCCTCGAAGGGAATTTCGGCGGCCGCCTTCTCGATATTGTCGACCCGAAAAAAATGCGCGTCGTCGATCCCGGCGAGATGGATCGCCGCGTCGCCGCGCGCAATGCGCACCGCTTCATTGAGCAGCATGGCGACGCCCATATCCTCAAGGCCCGGCGTCATCTTGATGGTGTCGTGATTGCCGAGCACCCCGTAAACCGGCCGTTTGAGGCAGGCGACCAAAGGCGCCATCGCCGCCAGCGTGCCCGCATAAGGCCCGAAGGTGCCGGCGCGATAATCGCCGGTCATGACACAGATGTCATAGTCGAGGCCGGCGACAAGCTCGGCGACGCGCGCCATGGCTGGGCGGCTCATTTCGACATGGAGATCGCTGAGATGGAGGATCGTGAACCCCTCGAAGGCGGCGGGCAGCCGGGCCGAGCAAATCGCGTTGCGGCGCAGCTCGACCCGGCCGGCGTTGCGCATGCCCCGGCCGTAAAGCCCGCAAAGGCGCAAAGTGAGGCGCATCATCGCATGCACCGAATACCAGTTCTCGATATGGAAGAAATTCAGGCCCTGCCCGAATGCCTGCGCCTCGTGATCCTCCTCGATGCCGATGCGCTGGCGCGCGTGGACCGCGCCGAGGCGCCGGTCGAGGCGGCGGACGACCTCGAAAGAAGCGACGTCAGGGGGATGCACCGATGGTCCCTTCACGATTGGAGCGCGGCCGCGCGGGTCAAAGATCGAGCAATGGGGTCTGGCGGCGAAATCCTGCTTGTCGAAAATCGACTTCGAAATTCCTTGTTGAAACTCCTGTCCGAATCCGGCTTGCCGGAAACGCGCGTGCGGAGGCTTCATTCAAGACATCGTCAGGCAGGCGGCGTCAAGCGTGAGGCGAAGAGAGTTGAGGGTTGCGGTTTGCCCGGCGAAGCTCCATTTTGGCCGGCGAAACAAGTTTGCAACCGTGTTCAGGCGGCGTTGCCGAAGGAGAGCTTGAGATGGCGGGATTAATCGGCCTCGACGCCGGACAGCCCAAGCCGAATGCGGGCGCGGCGGCGCCCGCAGGCAAAGCAACAGCGACAACCGACGCGAGTTTCGGCGCCGACGTCATCACGGAATCCGCGCGCCAGCCGGTTCTCGTCGATTTCTGGGCGCCATGGTGCGAGCCCTGCAAGCAGCTGACGCCAATTCTCGAAAAAGCCGTCGCGATGGCCGGCGGGAAGGTGAAGCTGGTGACGATGAATATCGACGCGCATCCGGGCATCGCGGAGCGCCTCGGCGTTCGCTCGATTCCGGCGGTGATCGCCTTCCAGCGGGCGCAGCCGGTCGACGGCTTCATGGGCGCCCTGCCCGAATCCGAAGTGCGCGGCTTCATCGAGCGGCTCGTCGGCCCGATCGGCGGCGCGGAAGATCTCCTCGCCGAAGCCCAGGCGTTGCTCGAAGCCGGGGACGCCGTGGCGGCGGCCGAGCTTTACGCCGCGTTTCTGGAAGAAAATCCGGCTGATCCTGAAGCTCTGGCGGGGCTGGCGAAGCTGCATGTCGAGACCGGCGATCTTGAAGCCGCGCGGGGCATTCTGGACCTCGCGCCCGCCGGCGCCGACCAGCACCCGGGCCTCGCCGCGGCGCGCGCGGCCCTCGCCCTCGCCGAACAGGCGGCCGAGGTCGGCGATCTCGCCGGACTGAAGCGCAAGAGCGAGGCGGACCCGAACGATCATCAGGCACGCTTCGATTATGCGATCGCGCTCAACGCCAATAACCGCCGCGAGGAGGCGGCGGCCGCGCTGCTCGAGATCATCCGGCGCGACCGCAGCTTCAACGACGACGCCGCCCGCAAGCAGCTGCTGCAATTTTTCGAGGCGTGGGGCGTCGCCGACCCCGCCGCGATCGCCGCGCGCAAGCGGCTTTCAACAGTGCTGTTCTCCTGACCGGCCACGGATTTTTGCGCCGGCGGCCGGCAAAATCATCCGCGCGGATGCCGTAATGTGAGTTTCCGCACGGAACTTGACCCGAAGTCGCACATTTTGACGCAACATGGTTTTTCGCGCGATATCATAGTATAAAGCCGGTGTCTGACGGTCTTTCGCGGCGATTTTCCGCAACGCCGGAGGCGGACAAGGCTTGAGGATCTGCATATGAGCCTGAACCTGACCTATAGCGACGCGGATGCGCTGCCGGCGACGTTCCCGATCTTTCCGCTCGCCAAGGCTCTGCTGTTGCCACGCGGACAATTGCCGCTGAATATTTTCGAGCCGCGTTATCTCGCCATGATCGACGACGTCCTCAAGGGCGATCGCATCATCGGCATGATCCAGCCGAATCCCGACGCTCCCCTCGGGCTGTTCCCCGTCGGCTGCGCCGGCCGCATCACCCAGCTCGCCGAGACCGGCGACGGGCGCTATCTCGTGACCTTGACCGGAATTGCGAGGTTCAGGATCATCGAGGAAATCGAGGCCGGCGCCCCATATCGCCGGGCCCGCGCGGATTTCTCGGGTTTCGCCGTCGATTTCAGCCCTCGCGCCGGCGAGGATCTCGTCGATCGCGACGGCCTCCTGCGCACATTGCGCAGCTTCGCCGACACCAATGACCTCCAGCTCGACTGGGAGAGCATTCACGAGGCGCCCAATGAGGCCCTCGTCAACGCGCTCTCGATGATGAGTCCGTTCGGCGCGAAGGAGAAGCAGGCGCTGCTCGAAGCGATTGATCTCAAAGGCCGCGCGGACGTGCTCGTCGCGATGACCGAATTCGAACTCGCGCGCGGCAAGAACGCTTATCCCACCCTGCAGTGAGGACGGACCGACCGATGGGCGACAAGACGACAAAGCCGGGGCCGGCGCCGGAGGCCTCGCGCATCGATCCGCGCCTCCTCGAGATTTTGGTCTGCCCGCGCACGGGGGCGACGCTTGAATATGACGCGGTCAATCAGGAGCTGATTTCGCGCGCGGCGAATCTCGCCTATCCGATCCGCGACGGCATTCCGATCATGCTGCCAGAGGAAGCGCGCCCGCTGCAGGGGTAAGTGCACCCGCCTCACCGCATCCGACGCCTGCGTCGCCGGCCCCCTGCAATCTCCGATTTGTTTCTGATCGCGGCGGCTTGGCCTATAAGCGGATTCGCGCGTCAATGCGGCTCGCTCGAGCGAAGCCAGATCGCGAAAAGGAGAACGCCATGTTCCGTCGGTGGATCGCCGCGGGCGCCGCGGTTTTGCTCGCTTTCTCGCCGCTGCTGGCCTTCGCCTGCACCGGCATACGCCTGACCGCGCAGGACGGGTCCGTCATCGCCGCGCGAACGCTGGAATTCTCGATCGATCTGGACTCCAACGTGCTCGTCGTGCCGCGCGGCTACGCCCGGACCGGAACGACGCCCGACGGCGAGGAAGGCCTGAAATGGACGTCGAAATACGCCAGCGTCGGCGCCAATGGCGTCGGCCTCCCGGTGATTTTCGACGGCTTCAACGAGAAGGGCCTCTACGCCGGGCTGTTCTACTTCCCGACCTCGGCCGGATACATGCCTTACGCCGCCGCCGACGCGGGCAAGACCCTCGCGCCATGGGAGCTTGGCTCGTGGATCTTGGAAAATTTCGCCAGCGTCGCGGAGGTCAAGGCCAACATAGCGAATGTCACCGTCCCCGCCGTCGTCTTTCAGGGCTGGGGCTTCGCGCCCGAAGTTCATTTCAAGGTGCAGGACGCTTCCGGCGGCAGCATCGTGATCGAATATACCGGCGGCAAGCTCAATGTTTATGAGAACCCGCTCGGCGTCTTCACCAATTCGCCGGCCTTCGATTGGCACATGACCAATCTGCGCAACTATCTGAATTTCTCGCTGAGCAACGCGCCGCCGGTGAAGCTTGGACCGGTAACGCTCGAACCCCTCGGTCAGGGCTCGGGGATGCTCGGAATGCCGGGCGATTTCACGCCGCCCTCGCGCTTCGTGCGCGCGGTCGCCTTCACACAGTCGGTGTTCGCGTCAAAGACCGGCGACGACGCGGTGCTCGAGGCCTTCCATATCCTGAACAATTTTGACATCCCGAAAGGCTCGGCGCGCGAGCGCGAGAAGGACGCGCATGGCAATATCCTCGCCGACTACACAAACTGGACGGCGGCCAGCGACCTCAAGGCGAAGCGCTATTATTTTCGCACCTACGACGACAGTCAGATCCGAAGCGTCGATCTCGCCAAGGCGAACCCCGACGCGAAAGACATTGCGACGATCTCGATGAAGGGCGAGGAAGTCATCAAGCCGCTGTCGCCCTGAAGCCGGAGGCGACGCAGCCGGCGACTTGACGCGGGCGGCGGCGCCGGGGCCTCATGGCGGCGAAACCGTTTTCGTCGTAACGCAAAGCATGACCAAAACCACCTCGACGGCCGTCGCCGAACTCCTGAGCATCCTCGATCTCGAAAAGATCGAGGAGAACATCTTCCGCGGCCGAAGCCCGACGAGCGGCTGGCAGCGCGTCTTCGGCGGCCTTGTCGTCGCGCAGGCGCTGGTCGCCTCGGCCCGCACCGTCGAAGGCCGCGCGCCGCATTCGCTGCATGGCTATTTTCTGCTGCCCGGCGATCCGCGGGCGCCGATCGTCTATGAGGTCGACCGGCTGCGCGACGGCAAGAGCTTCACGACGCGGCGCTGCAACGCGATCCAGCACGGGCGGGCGATTTTCTCGCTCTCGGCGTCGTTTCAGATCGACGAAAAGGGCCTCGAACACGCCGTTGCGATGCCCGACGTCCCGCTCCCGGAAACGCTGCCGAGCGAAGCCGAGATCGTAGCCGAATATGGCGCGATCATGCCAGAGCCGATCCTGCGCTGGTTTGCGAGCGACCGCCCGATCGAGACGCGTCCGGTCGATCCTTCGCGCTATGTGCGGCATGATCCCGGCGCGCCGGCCCAGGACGTCTGGCTGCGCACGACGGGGCCGTTGCCCGACGATCCCGCGATCCACCGCGCGGTGCTCGCCTATCTCTCCGACATGACCCTGCTCGATACGGCGCTGATCGGACACGGGCACTATGTCTTCGACGTCAAGCTGCAGATCGCCAGCCTCGATCACGCCTTGTGGTTCCACCGGCCGTTTCGCGCCGACGAATGGCTGCTCTATACGCAGGACAGCCCGAATGCGAGCGGGGCGCGGGGGCTGACGCGCGGCCTTCTCTTTTCGCGCGATGGCCGGCTCGTCGCCACCGCCATGCAGGAGGGCTTGATGCGGCCGCCGGCGCAGGCGTGAGCGGAGCGAGACGTCGCCGCGGGGCCCAATTGCTTTTAGGCCGGTTTTCTTGCGCTTTCCGCCAAAAAAAGCGCCGCAAAGCTGCTTCCAGGATAGCTTTGGATCAGAAATTCCCGATTGTGCGGTAAAAAGAGCCGCGCCGTATCGAAATCCCGCGCCGCGAAAACTGCCTAGTTTTTAGGCTTTTTGTTTTTTTTGGTGCGATGGCCTGAAATGCCGCGGCGTCAAAGCATGACGACTGTCGCTTCTCTTCCGGCGACAGTATCTTTGCGCGCCCGCAACGCCGCGATGTGGGCGGCGGCGCCAGCTGAAACACGGCAAACCGGCGTTTTCGCCGTAAAAATGGAACGCCGGCGCCGAAAAGGCCCGACGCTTGCAAAGAGCCATGCACGCATAGGCTCCGTCGAGGGGCCTTGCTGTTTAGCGGCGGGCCGGCTCACGGACAAATCAGCGGCTCTCAGGTAGACGCAAACAGGAAAATACACATGAAAATAGTTGTTGCGATCATCAAGCCGTTCAAGTTGGACGAGGTCCGTGACGCGCTGACCAACCTCGGCGTGCACGGAATGACAGTTACTGAAGTCAAAGGTTACGGACGCCAAAAAGGCCACACGGAGATTTACCGTGGGGCTGAATACGCAGTCAGTTTCTTACCGAAACTGAAAGTCGAAGTCGCCGTCCCATCCGAACTTGTGGCGGCGACAGTGGAGGCGATCTCGGCCGCCGCGCGAACCGGTCAGATCGGAGACGGCAAGATCTTCGTCAGCGGGCTGGATCAGGCCGTTCGCATTCGTACCGGCGAACGCGACACGGACGCCCTTTGACCCTTCCTTTCAAGACTCGCAGGAGAATATGATGAAAATTGCGTTTCCACCACCGGTCCGAGCCCGGGCGATAGGCCTTGGGCTGCTCGTGGCTTGCGCCGCGGCGGGCCTCGCGTTCGCGCAGGAGCCCGCTGCCGTAGCCGCCGCAGCCGCGGCCGCCCCACCAGCGCCCGTTCCGAACAAGGGCGACACCGCCTGGATGCTCATCTCCACCGCCCTCGTGCTGATGATGTCCGTCCCGGGCCTGGCGCTTTTCTACGGTGGCCTGGTGCGCACCAAGAATATGGCGTCGGTTCTCTCTCAAGTGTTCATGATCGTCGCATTGGTGTCGATCATCTGGGTCGTCTACGGCTATTCGCTGGCGTTCACCGAAGGATCGCACGCCGCGCTGCCGTTTCTCGGCGCTAATCTCAACGCCTTTTATGGCGGCCTCGATCGCGCCTTCCTGAAGGGCATGGACGCCAGTTCAACCTCGGCGACCTTCTCCAACGGCGTGGTCATTCCCGAATTCGCCTATATGGCGTTTCAGATGACCTTCGCCTGCATCACGCCGGCGCTGATCATCGGCTCCTTCGCCGAGCGCATAAAATTCTCCGCGCTGCTCGTCTTCATCGTCCTCTGGGTCACCTTCATCTATTTCCCGATCGCGCATGCGGTCTGGTACTGGGCCGGCCCGGACGCAATCGCCGAAGCCGCGAAGGCGCTGGCCGCCGCCAAGGACGACGCCGCCAAGGCGACCGCCCAGGCCGCGCTCGACGCCGTCAACGCCAACGCCGGCTATTTCTTCCAGCTCGGCGCTCTCGACTTCGCCGGCGGCACAGTGGTGCATATCAATGCGGGCATCGCCGGCTTCGTCGGCTGTCTCGTCATGGGCAAGCGCATCGGCTTCCCGCGTGAAGTCGGGCCGCCCCATTCGGTGACCATGTCGATGATCGGCGCCTCCCTCCTGTGGGTCGGCTGGTTCGGCTTCAACGCTGGTTCGAACCTCGAGTCGAACGGCACGACGGCGCTCGCCTTCGTCAACACCTTCGTCGCCACCTCGGCGGCAACCCTCTCGTGGATGTTCGTCGAATGGGCGCTGAAGGGCAAACCCTCGCTGCTCGGCATGATCTCGGGCGCCGTCGCCGGCCTTGTCGCCGTCACGCCCGCCTCCGGCTTCGCCGGACCGATGGGATCTGTTGTGCTCGGCCTCGCGGTCGGCGCGATCTGCTTCTTCTTCGTCGATTATGTGAAAAAATGGGGCGGTTATGACGACTCGCTCGACGTCTTCGGCGTTCATTGCGTCGGCGGCATCGTCGGGGCGCTCAGCACCGGCATTCTGGTGGCGCCCTATCTCGGCGGCGTCGGCCTCACCGACTACGCTAAAGTGCCCGGCACCGGCTCGCCCGGCGATTACGACATGCTCACGCAGGTCATCATTCAGGCGAAAACGGTGGGCTTCACCCTGCTCTGGTCCGGCGTCGGCTCGTTCATCCTCTATAAGCTCGTCGATCTCGTGATCGGTCTTCGCGTCAAGAAAGACGCCGAGATGGAAGGTCTCGACATCACCTCGCACGGCGAGCGCGCCTACAACCCGTAAGCGATCCCGGCGGCTTCTTCGCCGGCCGCCCATCCCCAAACCGATCCGCCGGGCCGAAAGGTCCGGCGGATTCGCGTCGGAGCGGCGATATCTTTCGCCCGAAGCCCACCCGGCCTTTGCCGCGACAAGACGGATCGGTTAGATAGCCGCGTCGCGTCAGTCGAGGTTCGCCATGCCGGACAATGAAGTTGCGAAAGCCTGGGCCGCGCTCGAAGCGCATCGGGAGGATTGGCGCGGACGGACCATCGCGGATCTGTTCGCCGCCGATCCGCATCGATTCGACCGATTCCACGTCCAGCTCGATGATCTCCTGTTCGATTTTTCAAAGCATCGCCTCGACGACGAAACGCTTGGCCTGCTGATCGATCTCGCCCGCGCCGCGCAGCTCGAAGCGCGCCGCGACGCGCTGTTCTCGGGCGCCCCCGTCAACGTCACCGAGAACCGCCCGGCGCTGCATATGGCGCTGCGCAATCTCTCCGGCGCGCCGATGTTCGCCGGCGGCCGCGACGTCATGCCGGACGTCCGCGCCGAGCGCGCCAGAATTTTCGCCTTCGCCGAGGCCGTGCGGAACGGCGAAATCACCGCCGCCGACGGCCGTCGCTTCACCGACATCGTCAATTTCGGCATCGGCGGCTCCGACCTTGGCCCGGCCATGGCGGCGCGCGCCCTGTCGCCCTTCATCGCCGATCATCTCTCCCTGCATTTCATCGCCAATGTCGACGGCGCCGATTTCGCCGATGTGATGCGGCGCGTTCCCGTCGAGACGACGCTCTTCATCGTCTGCTCGAAAACCTTCACGACGACCGAGACGATGACCAATGCCGCCACCGCGCGGAAGTTCGTCGCCGCCGCGCTCGGCGAAGCGGCGGTGGCCGATCATTTCTGCGCCGTCTCGACGCAGCTTGACAGGATAAAGGCCTTCGGCATCAGGAGCGATCGCGTCTTCGGCTTCTGGGATTGGGTCGGCGGGCGCTATTCGATCTGGTCGGCGATCGGGCTTTCGCTGGCGATCGGCATCGGGAAGGCCAATTTCGAGGAATTCCTGCGCGGCGGCGAAGATGTCGATCGTCATTTCGTCGAGGCGCCGCTCGAACGCAACATCCCCGTGCTGATGGCGCTGCTTGGCGTCTGGTACCGCAACCTGTTCGGCTACGGCGCCCATGCCGTAATCCCCTACGACCAGCGCATGGCGCGCTTTCCCGCCTATCTGCAACAGCTCGACATGGAATCGAACGGCAAGTCCGTCACGCTCGCGGGCGAGAGGTCGCTGGTCGCGACGGCGCCCGTGGTCTGGGGCGAACCCGGCACCAACGGCCAGCACGCCTTTTTCCAATTGCTGCATCAGGGCACGGAAATCGTTCCGATCGATTTCCTCATCGCCGCAGAGCCGACCGCAGCTGATGAAGAACATCATGAGCTGTTGTTCGCCAACTGCCTCGCGCAGGCGCAGGCCTTTATGCAGGGCCGCTCGATCGAGGAGGTCGTCGCCCGGCTCGAAGCCCAGGATTTGAGCGCGGAGACGATCGCCGCGCTGGCGCCGCACAAGCTGTTTGAAGGCGACCGGCCGTCCAGCACCTTTCTCTACAGGCAGCTGACGCCGCGCACGCTCGGCCGCCTGATCGCGCTCTACGAGCACAAAGTGTTCGTGCAAGGCGTGATCTGGAACATCAATTCATTCGACCAATGGGGCGTCGAACTCGGCAAGGAACTGGCGACGCAGCTGGCCCCGATCGTCGCCGACGCGAGCCTTTCGACGGAAGGGCTCGATTCCTCGACCGCCGGATTAATCGAGGCGCGAAGGCGGTTCGAAATCGGCTAGTAGGGTCGATGGCGCGCGACTTTGACGGGGACCACGTGGGTTCCCTTCCCCGTTGCCCGCGCCCCCCTTCTTGCGTATCTTCAGCTCGTCCGTTGACCGGGCAATTTGTTGTGAGCGGGCAAATGCGACGTTGGAGCCGGGCGGGATGGGCAGCCACCCTTATTTTACTTCTTATCCTGGCGCTGACGGAAGTTTGCGTTCGTTCTTTTGGGCTTGTTGATTTTCCCATCTACAATGTAGACGACAAAATCGGATTTATTGTCAAAGAGAACCAGAAGGGCCTGTTTCTTAATAAAAACGATTGGTATTTCAACGATAAAAACATGCCCATACAAAGAAATTGGGATGACAACGCCCCCCCAAACGTTTTGCTGATTGGAAACTCTATAATAATGGGAGGAATTTCGTTTCGCCAGCAAGAAAAACTGACTACGCTTCTGCAGGACCGTCTCGGCAAAACGCCTGTGGTCTGGCCGATTGCGATCGGAGGCTGGACCGACGTCAATGAGATTGTTTATCTTGACCGGCACCCGGAGATCGTCGCCAAAGCGGACTATATCGCGTGGGAATATATGTACGGCGGCTTGAGCCGGACCTCGCCTTGGGCCGGCGAATATGTTTTCCCGTCGCATCGGCCGTTCTACGCAACCTGGTACCTTTTTCGGCGCTATGTCGTGCCGAGACTACTGCCCTTTTTGCTCGGTAGCGAGCTTCCCGCGACCGGTGAGGCGATCCCCGCGAACATCCAGAACTTTGACGAGCATGTAGGGGCGCTGGTCCGCGCCGCGCATCGATCCGAGGGCGGATTTATCTGGTTCTATCCGACAGCGGAGCAGCTGAGAGATGCCAGAAATCAGCGCGAATGGTTGCCGGAACGCCCGCAGATCGTAAGTATTGCGGAGAAAAACGGATTAAGAATCGTTGACATCGCTGCTTTCAAAGAATGGAACCTGAGCCTTTACCAGCCGGACGGAATTCACCCTACCGTTGCAGGCAATGAGGTCCTCGCGTCCATTCTGAGTCAGGAAATCCGGAAAGACCAAAAATAACGATGTTTGAACGAGCGGGACGACGGCTGTCGAACAGGCCTGACTTCGATCGTCATCGCGTCCACCGAAAATGTTCCATCCTGCCCAATAGAGAAATGCTTCGTCACGTCTTTCGACATAAGCCGCTGAAATGCCAAGATCGCATCGGCGCGAAGGGCGAGCGTTCCGATGCGGGCGATCCAGGTGGGAATTTGAGCCGGATCCGGCCCCCCCTTGAGCGAGGCTAGATCGTGATGATTGCCGGGCGCTGGATTGCACTCTCAAAATCTGGGCAGTCAAAATGAGCAATTGCGACGCCGCCGCGTGGCAAGATCGTTACCTTATCCCTTACCTACGCCTTCGCCGAGCAATGCGCGCAGTTGCGAGACAACTACCCGCTCGATCAAGCAGCACTTGAAGCTATCACGAATTATCTGTCGACTGAGCTATGGGATCGGGGATTCAGCCAGTCCGGAATCAAGGCTTCATTTGAGGCGGCCGTCACCGAACTTGTGGGATATGCCACCGGAGAAGAACGCCGGGGTGATGGGGACCCAGATAAACCCACCTGATTTTGGTGTGGGTTTGTCACATGCAATATCTTCAAAGGTTTCGAGCAATGGTCAGGCGGCGACGGCTTCCAGCGTCATGACGTCGAGCCAGAACGATCCATCCGCCTCGATCGCGAAATGCTTCGTCACGTCCTTTGACATCAGCCGCTGCAGCGCCAAAATCGCATCGGCGAGAACCGCGGGCGTTCCGATGCGGGCGACCCAAGTGGCGAATTCAAGCCGGATCCGGTGCGCCTTGGTCTTCGTGAGCTGAAAGCCGGCGGCGGTGAGCGCATTTTTCCATTCGCGCGGCGCATAATCGCGCACATGCGAGGGATCGCGCAGCATTTCGACCGTCTGCAGATAGGTGTCGAGCAGCGGATCTTCCGGCGCGACGACGTCGATGAAGGCCGCCGACCCGCCCGGCCGCAGCGCGCGCCGCGCCTCCTTGAGAGCGCCGCCGAGATCGCGCCAATGGTGGGCGCTGTAGCGGCTAAACACGAAATCGAATTCGCTCGTCTCGAAAGGCATGAATTCGACGCTGCCCTGACGCGTGCGCAGATTGGAAAGGCCGCGCTTTTGCGCCTCCCCGGCGACGGTCCCAAGCATGTCGTCGGAGAGATCGTAGGCGACGACTTCCGCCACATGCGGCGCGACATGGAAACTCACATGGCCGCCGCCGCACCCCATGTCGAGCGCGCGTGCGCCGCCATGGCCGCGCACGATCTCGACCAGCCGCAGAAGATCCTCGCCCCGCGCATGAACCGCACTCGCGACATAGGCCGCGGCGCGCGGGCCGAACTGGTCGGCGACCAGATTTTCATGCGTCTTGCCGGTCATTTTTCAAAGCCTCATCGGGAACAGATCAAAAAGAACGGCGCAACGGTTCAGATCTTCTTCAGTGCGAGGCTCTTGGCGTCCTTGGCGTCCTTCAGCCAGGTTCCATCCGGCTGGAGATCGAACTGCGCGCTATGGCCTTTTCGCGCGACGAGCGCGAGGCGCCCGCCGACGAGCCGCCAGGCGGTGGGATCGAAGATCACGATGCCCTGATCGCGGCAGGCCGGCGCGAGAAACGCCTTGCCGGAAACGTCGAGAGTGACCATGCAGCCCGTGTCGCGGCCGGCCTCGCGCAGAACGGCGTAGCGGCCGGCGACGTCGCCGGGGCGCTGGGCGACCCGCGGCGGGACGATTTTAGCGGCGGCGACCTGCTGCGGAACCGCAGCAGCCGGCAGATTTCCGGGCGGCGGCGCGCCCTCGACGAAGGTCAGAACATAGGCCTCGCCCTGCGCGCCGGCGGCGGCGAGGCGACCGCCTTCGGACAGCGCGAAAAAGAGCTGGGACTTGCCATAGGCGTCGGCGAGATCGAGGTGGCTGTTGTCCGGAAGGCTCCAAGCGACAACGCTCGCAAGGCCCGGCAGCGCGCGCCGGCAGCCCGGCGGCATGCCAACGAAAAAACCGCCCGCCACCCGCTCGCCGCGCAAGGTGAGGCGGCACGAATGGGCGCCGGGGGAAGCTGAGAGATCCCATTGTCCGATCGCGGCCTCCGGTCCGTCGAGCGTCAGCGCCGCGGCGGGGCGGCCGGCGCAAGCGAGGGCGAAGAAGAAAGCGGCGGACAGGAGGCGGAGCTTGTCGCCGAAAATCAGGCGCATATCGCAGAATGTCCCTTAATGGCGCCACGCATGCGCAATGATGGAGCTTATAAAGAAAATCCAGCCCGCGCCAAGCTACGCCTCACCGGCCGATGCGGGCTTGACCCTTGCGCGCGAGGCTCGAATGATGCCACCCTCGCGCGAGACATCCCCGCGCCGCCGTCGCAGACCCCGGCGATCCTTCGTGAACTGCCAAAATCCGCCGCCATTTCAGACAAAATTTGCGTCTAGGACGATATGACAGCGCGATCGACCCGGGTACCGAAAGTCGCCGCGCCGAGGAGACTGACCTTGATTCGCCCTGCCGGCTCCATCTTCGCTCTTGGCTTTGGCCTGCTTTGCGGCCTCATTCCCGCCAGCGCCGATGTCGTGCGCGCGCGCTATTCGGTCAGCATCGTTGGTCTCCATATTGGAGAGGCGGCGGCCGTGAGTTCGCTCGAGCCCGGTAAATACCGGATCGACTTCAACGCGCAACTGACCGGCGTCGCGGCGATGGTCGCGGATGTGAAAATGGCGCTGTCTTCCTCCGGCGCCTTGCGCAAGGGGCTGCTGCTCCCGGCGACTTACGCGACGACGTCGGGAAATTCGCGCGAGACCCGCACCGTGCGGATGTCCCTCGACGGCGGCAATGTGAAGGCCGTCAATATCTCGCCGCCCTGGGAGGACTGGGACAATCGCATTCCAGTCACCGAGGCGCATAAGCGCAACATCCTCGACCCGACCAGCGCCTTCATCATGGCCGTGCCGGACGGGCAACCCCTCGTCGGGCCGTCGGCTTGCAACCGCAAGATACCGATTTACGACGGCTTCGTGCGCTTCGACATCACGCTGGCCTATGTCGCTACCCGCAATGTGTCGATCGGCGGCTATTCCGGCCCGGTGTCGGTCTGCGCCGCGCGCTATACGCCGATCGCCGGGCAGAAGCGCGATTCGCGTTCGGCGCGCTTCATGGCTGCGAACAGGCAGATGGAGGCGTGGCTGGCGCCGGTCCCGGGGGCCCATGTCGTCGTGCCGATCCGCGTCGAACTGATGACGCTCGCCGGCGACGCGCTGATCGAGGCGGTGGAGTTTTCCGTCGATCCCGCCAATGTCACCGCAGCGACCCATTAGAGCGGAAGAGCAGCAGCAACTTTTCCGCTCGCGCCCCGCGCGAGACTGCAAGGCCCGCGCGGTCTTAGTGCGCGGCGGCCCCCGCGCGCAGATCCATTTCAGGCACGTGATCCGGCACGATCAGCCGCGCCGTGGTGACGTTGAGAATGTCCTCGACCGAGATGTCCGGCGCGCGCTCGCGCAGGACAAGGCCCTCGTCGGTCGGCTCGATCACGGCGAAGTCTGTGACGATCAGCGTGACCCGGCGCGTCGAGGTCAGCGGCAAGGTGCAGGTCGGAACGATCTTCGGGCGCCCCTTGGCGGTATGCTGCATGGCGACGATGACGCGGCGCGCGCCGGTTACGAGATCCATGGCGCCGCCCATGCCGGGCACCATGCGGCCCGGCACCATCCAGTTGGCGAGATGGCCGGCTTCATCGACCTCTAGACCGCCAAGCACGGTCGCATCGAGATGGCCGCCGCGGATAAGGCCGAAGGAGACCGTGCTGTCGACGGTCGCCGCGCCCGGCACGGCGGTTACGAAACTGCCGCCGGCGTCGGTCAGCTCGGAATATTCCATGCCTTCGGGGGGACGCGCGCCCATGCCGACAATGCCGTTCTCGGACTGGAACAGGATTCCATCCTCCGGCAAAATGAACTGGCTCACGCCTGTGGGCAGTCCGATGCCGAGATTGACGAGCGTGCCGGGATGCAGCTCGCGGGCGACGCGGCGCTGGATGATCTCTTCATATTTCATCGCGAAGCCCTTTCGATCAGATGGTCCACGAGGACGCCCGGCGTGTTCACCGCATCGGGCGGGACCGCGCCGACGGGCAGGATTTCACGCGGCTCGCAGATCACGATGGCGCCCGCCATGGCCATCACAGGATTGAAGTTCGTCGCGGTGAGCTGGTACGACAGGTTGCCGTTATAGTCGGCGCGTTCGCAGGCAAGCAGCGCGAAGTCGGCGGTGAGCGGCGGCGCATAGAGCCAAGGATCCCCGTCGATGTCGATGATGCGCTGACCCTCGGCCGCGACAGTGCCAAGCCCCGTCTTCGTCAGCACGCCGCCGAGACCGAAACCAGCCGCGCGGATGCGTTCGGCCAGCGTTCCCTGCGGCACGAGCTCGACCTTGATCTCACCCGCCATCATGCACTTCTGCGTTTCCGGATTGAGGCCGATATGCGAGGCGATCACGCGCGAGACGCAGCGCGCTGCAATGAGCTTGCCGATCCCCACGCCCGGCATCGCGGTGTCGTTGGCGATCACCGTGAGGCCCCTCTTGTCGGCCGCGACGATGGCGTCGATCAGGCGATGCGGCGAGCCGACGCCCATGAAGCCGCCGATCATCAAGATGGCGCCGTCAGGGATGAGCGCGGCCGCGGCGGCGGGGGAGATGGCGTGTTTCATCGAAGCTCTCCTGCGTGCCGATCCGGCCTGGTCATCTCATCCGCCAGCCCCGCTGGGTCGGCGGCTTAACGTCGTTTGCGCGGCCAGCATACGCTGGTCGCAGGTCCCGCCACAAGTTCGCGCGAGGAACCGCCGCCGACGAAATGTCGCAACGCGCCGGATCGACCGGCCAGCCGTTTCGAGCGATAGAAACACGGGGTGAGTTTGAAGGAAAGAACGCCACCCAGCCGGGAGGGCGGTTGGCGCTTTGCGGGGGATCTTCCTCGTGGCACCGGGAGATAAACAAACCTCATGACCAACATGTGACGAAGGCGGCTCCCGGCGACGCCCGCGCGCCGCTCTGTTGCGCCTTGCGGAATTGCCTCGCCTGAATCAGCCCACCCACAGCGGCCTCGCAGCGGAGGCCGAAACCAGAAAAGCGCAGCTCCACCGCATCGCCGCTTTTCGCGGCGCGTCCATGTGGTAAACGAAGGACGAGCAAAAGTTTCAAAACAATGCGAAAGCCGGAACGTCGGGGGGCGCCGGAATGAACTTCCTGATTGTTCTAGCCGCGCTGCTCCTTTTGATGTTCGTCGCCTATCGCGGCTTCAGCGTCATTCTTTTCGCGCCGATCGCGGCCATGCTCGCGGTCCTGCTCACTGATCCCTCGGCTGTGCCGACCGTCTTCACCTCGCTGTTCATGGAGAAGATGGTCGTCTTCGTGAAGCTCTATTTCCCGGTGTTCCTGCTCGGCGCTGTGTTCGGCAAGATCATCGAGATGTCGGGCTTCGCGCGATCGATCGTGACGGCGGTCATCGGCGTCGTCGGCAAGCAGCGCGCGATCCTTTCGATCGTTCTCGTCTGCGCGATTTTGACCTATGGCGGCGTTTCGCTGTTCGTCGTCGTCTTCGCGGCCTATCCCTTCGCGGCAGAAATGTTCCGGCAGAGCGCCATCCCGAAGCGGCTGATTCCCGGAACCATCGCGCTCGGCGCGTTCAGTTTCACGATGGATTCTCTGCCCGGCACGCCGCAAATTCAAAACATCATCCCGACCACATTCTTCGACACGACGACCTGGGCCGCGCCGATCCTCGGCGTCGTCGGCGCCATCTTCATTCTGGCGTCGGGCCTCGCCTGGCTCGAATGGCGGCGCAACCAGGCCGCCGCGGCCGGCGAAGGCTACGGAATCAATCACATCAACGAGCCGGAGCCAATGGTTGACGAAAAGCTCGTCGCGCCCGCCATCGCCATCCTGCCGCTGGTCTCGGTCTTCGTCGCCAACCGCGTGTTGACGTCGGTCATTCCCGCCGTCTATGGCGCCAAACACGCCGTGCAGCTCGCCGGAATGGCCGCCCCCATCACGGCCGACGTGGCGTCGGTGACAGCCATATGGGCCGTCATGGGCGCGCTGCTGCTTGGCATATTGATGGTGTTCGCCTTCGCCTTTCGCCCTGTCATCGCAAAATTCGCCGAAGGCTCGAAAGCGGCGGTCTCGGGCGCGCTGCTCGCCTCGCTCAACACGGCTTCGGAATATGGCTTCGGCGCGGTGATCGCCGCCCTGCCGGGCTTCCTCACGATCCGCGACGCACTGTCCCAGATCCCGAACCCGCTGGTCAATGAGGCGATCACCGTCACGACGCTCGCCGGCATCACCGGCTCGGCGTCGGGCGGGCTCAGCATCGCTCTCGCCGCGATGTCGAAACAGTTCATCGCCGCAGCGGAAGCGGCGCATATTCCGCTGGAGGTGCTGCACCGCGTCGCCGCGATGGCGAGCGGCGGCATGGACACGCTGCCGCATAATGGCGCGGTCATCACGGTGCTGGCGGTGACCGGCCTGACGCACGAAGTATCCTACGCGGACATCTTCGCGGTGACCGTCCTGAAGACAGTCGCCGTCTTCGTCGTGATCGGCTTTTACTACGCTACGGGGCTTTACTAGCTGACCGATCATGGCGCGAATCGGCGATGCCTGAACAGAACGTTGCGCAGCGGCTGCGTGCGGCCGGGCGGGCTTCCTTAATGGGGCGAGTTGATTGATCAAGTTCGACGCGAAGAACCGCGTGCCCGGCGATTCAATCTTCGTCTCGCCGGCTTTCCCACTGTAGGGCGTCGAACCCGACAACCGGACCCCGCCTCGGGTCCGGCGTCCATCTTCAAGATATAAGAGGAGAAGCCCCGAATTTATCGGAGCTTCGGCGCGCGGCGAAAGCTCACTTCAAAAAGACGTAGATGTCGGCCTGAAGCGTTGCGTCGTCGCTCTCCTTGGTGTCGGAGAGATATTCCTCGATGAAGAGGTTTTTGGCCTCAAGGCCCTTTTCGTCGAGATAGGCGGTGATGAGGTCATAGGTCGAGTCGATGTCGTCATAGGCGCCGCGGTGGAGGAACTTGATCGCCTTGCCGGCGGGCGATTCGCCGATCTTGACGTCGCTGGAGAGTTCGCTCTTGCCCTCCGGCTTTTCGGCGAGCGGAACCATCGCCTCATAATGGAAGGAGACATCGTCAGTTGACAGGAAAACCGCGAAAGGCGGTCCGGCCTGCTTCAGCCCGGCGGCTTTGACCGCATCCTGCACTTTCGCGATCGCGCCGGTGATGGACTTGAAGCCATCGGCCCATTGCGCGTCGCCGGTGAGAAGCGCAACCGGGCGCGCCGGCACATCGACCGTCTCGGCACTGGAATCGCTCGGAATGCCTGGCGCGGCCTTGTCGTGATCGGGCTCCGGCACGGAAGCGTCGGGCGCGGGCGCGCTTTGGTCGGGCGTGGGCGTGGCGTCGCTGGGCGCGGGCTTGGCGTCGCTGGGCGCGGGCGCAGCCTGGCCGGCTTCCTCGCCGAAGGCGGGCGCCGGAAGGCTGGCGAAAAGGCCCATGAGGCCCAGAACGAGGCCAAGGGCCACACTCAACGCCGCCGATCGTCTGATCTCGTCAAATCTCATCTGCCGCTCCAGTTCACGACCCGTCCACCCCGGCCGCATCTCTTAAACAGTGGGACGAAGGACGCCAAGCGCCTTGGTCCGATTCAGCGCGCCCGCACGATTAAGAACGCCCGTCGGCGACAAAACAATGGCCGATTCGGACTAAATTTCTTATATGAGCCCCAGCCCACGGAAAAATGACGCTGCCCGGATGAAGCCCGCCATGAGTCCCCTCGCCGACAGGCTGGTCACCAAGATGAACGGTCTCGGCAACGAGATCCTCGTCCTCGATCTGCGCGGCTCCGGCCTGTCCGTCAGCGCCGCAGAGGCGCGCGCGATCGCGCGGACGAAGCAACTGGCCTTCGACCAATTGATGGCGCTGCACGATCCGCGGACGGTGGGGACCGAGGCTTTCGTGCGGATTTTCAACGCCGACGGCACCGAAGCCGGCGCCTGCGGCAATGGAACCCGCTGCGTCGCCTGGGCGCTTTTGCGTGGCGACGCGCGGCGCGAAATCACCATCGAGACCGTCGCCGGCCCGCTCGCGTGCCGCCGCCTCGGCGAATGGCGCTATTCCGTCGAAATGGGCGCGCCGCGCCTCGACTGGCGCGACATTCCGCTGGCGCGGGCGGCCGAAGACACGAGCGCGATCGATCTTTCATATGGCCCGCCCGGCGCGCCGATCCTGCAAAATCCCGCCGTCGTCAATATGGGCAATCCGCATGCGATTTTCTTTGTCGACGATATCGGCGCCTATGATCTCGCCACGCTCGGCCCCGTACTGGAGCACGACCCGATCTTCCCCGAGCGCGCCAATATTTCGCTCGCCCGGATCGTCGCGCGCGACCACGTCGAACTCAAGGTCTGGGAACGCGGCGCCGGCCTGACGCTGGCCTGCGGCTCCGGCGCCTGCGCGGCCCTCGTCGCCGCCGCGCGGCGCGGGCTCACCGGCCGGCGGGCGACTGTCAGCCTGCCCGGCGGCGATCTCGACATCCTGTGGCGCGAGAGCGACGGCGTGGTGGTGATGGAGGGTCCCGTCGCCCTCGAATTCGAGACGCGGCTCGATCCCGCCCTGTTCGCGGATGCCGCCGCGTGACGCGCTCGACGCCTTGCGGGGACGTGAAACTCGTCACTTTCGGTTGCCGCCTGAACCTCGTCGAATCGGAGGCCATGCGCCGCGCCGCGGCGGCCGCCGGCCATGACAATCTCGTCATCGTCAACACCTGCGCCGTGACCGCCGAGGCGACCCGGCAGGCGCGCCAGGCGATCCGGCGCCTCGCGCGGGAGAACCCGGGCGCCGAGATCATCGTCACCGGCTGCGCCGCCGAGATCGATCCCCTGCGCTTTTCCGAAATGCCCGAGGTCGCGCGCGTCATCGGCAATGCGCGCAAGACCGATCCCGGGACATGGGCGACTTCCGCCGGGGGACCATTGGCGACGGACGGTTTCAGCCATGCGTTGGCGCCGCAGGAAGGCGTCGAGGATCACACCCGCACCTTTCTCGCGATACAGACCGGCTGCGATCATCGCTGCACCTTCTGCATCATTCCCTTCGGGCGCGGCCCGTCACGCTCCGCGACGCCGGAAACGATCCTTTCCGCCGTCCGCCGCCTCGGCGACAAGGGCTTTCGCGAGATCGTGCTGACCGGCGTGGACCTTACCTCCTATGGCGCGGATCTGGGCGGCGCGCCCCGCCTGGGCGGGCTTGTCAAGGCGATCCTTCGCGCCGCGCCGGATCTTGAACGGCTGCGGCTCTCCTCGATCGACTGCATCGAGGCGGACGCCGAGCTCGTCGACGCCTTCGCCGCCGAGCCGCGATTGACGCCGCATCTGCATCTGTCGCTTCAGGCCGGCGACGACATGATTTTGAAGCGCATGAAGCGCCGGCATTCGCGGGAAGACGCCGTGCGTTTTTGCGCTGAATTGCGGCGGCTGCGCCCGGACATCGTCTTCGGCGCCGACCTCATCGCGGGCTTTCCGACCGAGACCGACGCGATGTTCGAAAATACGCTTCGCCTCATTGAGGATTGCAGGCTGACCTATCTGCATGTCTTTCCCTTTTCGGCCCGGCCCGGAACGCCGGCCGCGAAAATGCCGCCCGTTGCCGGGCAAATCATCAAGGGACGGGCGCGGCGCCTGCGCGAGGCCGGCGAGGCCGCGCTTGGCGAACACCACGCCGCGCAGATCGGCCGCGTGCTGCGAGTCCTCTCCGAGCGCGGCGGCCTTGGCCGCGCCGCCGATTTCACCTGCGTTCGCACCAATGACGCGCCGCCCGGGCTGATGCTCGACGTCGCGATCGAGCGGGACGAGGGCAAGGCGCTCGCCGGCGCAGTGCTGCCCGGGCGAACATATCGCGCGCGGCAACTTGCGCCGGAAGCGGCGCTCTGCCCATAAAGACGCCTGCGAGGACCGTTTGCCGAGCCTGATTCGTTTTCTTCTCGTGATCGCCCTTCTGGCCGGCGCCGTTTTCGGCGCCATGGTCGCGCTTGTCGCCTTCGTGCAGCCGGAGCCGCGCGAGATCATCCAGACGATTCCATCGGCGCGGCTGAACAAATAGGATCGCCGCCATGGCGCCTCAGCCCGGATCCTCCCGTCTGATCGAGAGCTTTCTCGAAATGATCGCGGCCGAGCGCGGCGGCGCGAAAAACACCATTCAGGCCTACGCCCGCGACCTCGCGGACTATTCCGCGCGGCTCTCAGCCATCGGCAAGACGCCGCTCGACGCATCGAGCGAAGACCTCCGCGCCTATCTCAAAATGCTCGAAAAGCGCGGCCTCAAGGCTGCCTCAAGCGCCCGCAAGCTCTCCTCGATCCGCCAGTTCCACCGCTTTCTGCTCGCCGAGGGCGCACGCGGCGAAAATCCCGCCGCCATTATCGAAGGGCCGCGGCGCGGCCGGGGCCTGCCGAAAACGCTCTCGATCGCCGAGGTCGATCATCTCCTCAAGGTCTCGCGCGAGGGTCTCGACGATGGCGCGCGCGCGCCCGGCGAGCGTCTCCGCGCCCTGCGCACCGCAGGCCTCATCGAACTCCTCTACGCCACGGGCCTGCGCGTCTCCGAACTCGTCGCGCTGCCGAAGGGGATTGCGCGGGGAAATGAGCCGCTCATTCCAATCCGGGGCAAGGGCGGCCGCGACAGGCTGGCGCCGATCTCGCCCGCCGCGCGCACGGCGATAGCGGCCTATCGGCTTGAACTGGAAAAGCGCCAGCCAGGCGCCGCCGCCAGCCCCTGGCTGTTTCCCTCCGACGGCGAGAGCGGCCATCTGACCCGGCAGGCTTTCGCGCGCGATCTCAAAACCTGCGGCGCGGCGGCCGGCATCAGTTCGGCGCGAATCAGCCCGCATGTGCTGCGTCACGCCTTCGCCAGCCATCTTTTGCAAAATGGCGCGGATCTGCGCGTCGTGCAGGAATTGCTCGGCCACGCGGACATCGCGACGACGCAAATTTACACCCATGTGCTCGACGAACGCATGAAGGCGATGGTGCGCGACCTGCATCCGCTCGGCGACGCCTGACGCCGCCGCGCGACGTTCACTTCACAGAAAACACGATGCCCCGGCCGCCGCCTTCACCGCCCGCGGGCGCATGGGCGGCGCCATGGCCCTTCGCCCGCAGTTCGGCGGGCGGAGCGCCGGCGGCGATGAGAGCGTCTCGAACCGCGTCCGCGCGATGGCGCGGCAGAAGGAGATCGGCGACGGCATCGCCCGCCGGATCGGCATAGCCGTCGATTTGCACCTTCGCGCCGGGCGGCAGTTGTTTGATGCGGGCCGCCGCCTGTCGCAGGATGGACTTGCCGGACTCGGAAATCGTCGCGCGGCCGGCCTCGAAATGAATTGCGTATTTATTCAGAATGGCGACCAGTTCCGCTGCGGTGAAGCCCGGCTTCAGCCCGGCCAGCGCGGCGGCTGTCTGTTCCTCTGCATTCGCGGGCGCACGCGCGCTGCTCGTGGCGGCGCTGTCCGGCTTTGGCTGCTCCGGCGCAGCGGATTGGGGCGGCGGGATCGCGGCAGGAGCGGCGGGCGCAGGAGGAACCGGCGCAGGCGCGGGAGCCGACACCACTGCAGTCGGCGCAGGCGCGGGAGGAGCCGGGTGAGGGGCGCCCTCCACATGTTCCGGCGCCTCGGCGCTGGGCGCCAGCTTCTCATAGAGGACGGGCTCGTAGTTCTTGAGGAGGCCAGGACCGTAAAAGGTCGCCAGTCCGAGCGCCGCCAGCAGAAAGAAGGGGACGGCCCAGGGACCGGCCGAACTTTCGGTCTCTCGGCTCCGCGCGACGGGTCGCGCCAACGCCTCCGGCAGGCGCGCCGGCGCGCTGCTTGACGGCGCCGCAATGGAAGCGGGAAGTTCTTTGGGAATAACGCCGCCGGGGGCCAGCAGGCGGACCAGTTTGGGCAGCGCGTAGCCAATCGCGTCGCCGGCGATCCCGGCCGGAAGGACCAGCTTGGCGGCGATCGCGCCGACGACGCCCCGTCCGAGCGTCTTTTCGACCTGCAGCCCGGAAAGCGCCGCTCCCTCGCTTCCACTGAGCCAGGAAGCGACTTGACCTTCAAAGCCGGCGTTTCTGAACTGGTCGAGGAAACCGTCCAGCCCCTCGGGATGATCATTGATCAGGAGAAGCAGTTCCTGAAGCAGAGCCTCCGCCTTCGGTCCCAGACTGAAGCGCGCGCGGACATCGGCGATCAACTCATCGAACAACGCCATCGGGTCCAGCTCCGGAGCGGACCTCCCCCCGAGGCTCCCGCTCGCGGCAGGAGAACACCATGGCCTTCACAATGCAATATTTTTGCGCGTCGCTATCTTTTTAGCCTTGCAACAGCTTTGCGCCGCAGCCCAAGCTCGCGCACAACTACTGCGTGATTCGTGGAGGACCGCATTTCTTATTCGCGCCATTTGTCAAAATGACGCAGGCCCCCCTTGTCTTCGCGGCTGCATAGCCGTATGGTCAGATGTGTCGTGTTTTTAACCGACGACGTGGCCTCGCTAAATCGCGTCCGCTTACGACATCCTTCTTAAAACACCGATGCGACACCGGCGTCATCGATTGGCGCTCGCTTACTTACGATTCTAAGGATGCACTATATGACTACGGGAACTGTGAAGTGGTTTAATCCGGACAAAGGATACGGCTTCATCCAGCCAGACGATGGCGGCAAGGACGTATTCGTCCACATCAGCGCTGTGGAGCAATCAGGGTTGAGGCACCTTCAGGAAGGCCAAAAGATCAACTATGAAGTGATCGCTGACAAGCGTACCGGCAAATCATCCGCCGGGAACCTTCGCGCGGCCTGACGCACGACGCCCTTCGATACAGAGCCCTGGCGGAAGCCGGGGCTTTTTATTGGTGGTCTATCGACGTGAAGCTCGGACCAAACGCTTCGGGAAGAAGGGCGCCGATCGAAAAGCTGGCGCGGACCCCATCGGGCCCCGCCACCAGAATCCTGGCGTCCCTCCCGGCGAATTCGAAGATGCGCTGGCGGCAGGCGCCGCATGGCGTCGTCAGCCCTTCGCCATCGCCAAGGATCAGAATTTCGGCGATCTCCCGCTCGCCGGCGACGATCATCGCGGCGATGGCGCCGGTCTCTGCGCAGGCCCCGACCGGATAAGACGCGTTTTCAACATTCGCGCCGCGGTAGATGGCGCCCGACGCCGACCGGATCGCCGCGCCGACGGCGAAGCGCGAATAGGGCGCGTAAGCATTGCGCCGCGCGGCTGAAGCCGCCTCAAATAATTCGTCGATTGCAGTCATGATCCCGCGGCCCCCGCTTTCCGGCGGGGCTGATTCGTCGCCCGGCGGGGAATAGCGCCAAATCAAAGTTTAGCAGATTCCTCGCAATCTGATCGGTTCAATCCGATCGGAATCGCTCGGCGAGCGGCACGCGCGGAGCGGTTCTCCGCCATTCCAACAGACGCGGCGCGCCTGCCACGATCCACAGCGCATAAAAAAGGCGCGGCGGCGTTTCCGCCACCGCGCTCAATGCGCCCTTGCGTCCCAGCAAACGCGCGCTTGCGCTCCGTTTCGCGATCGATCTCTCGCGCGATCCGCGCCGCCATCCCGAAATCGCTCCGCGATGGCTTTGCTTTTCGACGCGGCTTCCGCCCGTCGGAGATCAGTCCACTATGGTCTTCTTCGGTCCGCCATGCGACGCATGACCGCCTTTACGGCCGGCCTCGGACGCTAGCGCATGGTTACGCGAGAAGCTGCGCTTGTTTGGATTAACGCTTTGTCCGCCCTTGCGGCCGGCCTCGGCGGCAAGACCTGGATTTTGCGAAAAGCTGCGTTTCTCATGCGGCACGCTTTCGCCGCCCTTGCGCGCGATGGCGCGCTGTTTCTCGGGATCCATGGAAGCGAAGCCACGGGTCGAAGTCGCCGATTTCTTGGTGGTCTCAACTGCGCTCATTGCCTTGCTCTCTTCAGGATTTTACGATCTCATATGTAATGTCTGGCAGCGGCAAAGGTTTCGAAAATTTCTTCAAGTTCACGTGACATTTTCAAAATAGTTTTGCTGCACCGCGTTATTTTTGTTTGCATCTGCGAAGCAGAACTCATCTTCAGCGCTGCTGGAGCCTAACCCAATTAGGTTGAATCGTTCTAAACTTTGAGAAGTAGCGTGGCGTTGCGACACTGGCGCGCTCTCATCGGCCGAATGACCCGATCGGGGCAAACTTGTTTAGTATCCAATTCCAAGAACGATTGCGCCAGGACAGGCTAGGGAGGCGCAGGCCGGACGAGACGGGGAACCGAGCGTGGCCTCGCGCGACGGCGCGTGGAGGGATCCCCGCGCGGCTAGCCGCATTTCGGGCGGGCGAGCCTGTCGCGGCTGCGCCGCCTTTCTCGCGACGGCGGGCGCCGGCTGGTCGCATTCGGACGTCCGCGCCGCCGTGCAGGCGACGAAGAGGAAAACGCTCGCCGACAACATGGCCCGCGTAGAATATTTCATGAATTCAATGCTTTGGTCGCTAAAATTAGCCAAAATGGGGGAAAAATTCCGGCGCGCTATGTGAGTTAAATGATCCTGTTGAAACAAACGCGTCGTCGAAACCGCCGGCGCGCGACCGCAGGCTTGGGGGCGCCTGACGACCGAAGCTTCATTTTGGATCTCAAGGCGGCTGGCCTGATGTCTGATTGCGCACATTCATCCGCCGCAGAATGGAAGACGATCCATGCGCGAAGCTGGCGCTTCAATCTGGCGGAGGCGGTCCGGAACGACCGTTTCGAATGATTTTCAAGCGTCATGATTCTGGATCGATTCAATCCAGAACCGTGAATAGCCGAGATTGCTGAAGTTCAGAGCGGGAAAGCGGCGCGATCGGCGAAGATGCGGATGGCGCCGCGTGTCGCAATGCGGGCGGCGGGCAGCGCGCGGTCATTGGCGAGCACGCGGGCCAAAATCTCCTTCTTCACCGCGCCCGCGACGAGAAAAACGATGTCGGCGCTGGATTCGAGCGCCGGATAGGTTAACGAAATGCGCGGCTCCGGCATCGCGCCGATGACCGCCGTCGCCCAGGCGCCGCGCTCGTCGAGCGCGGGCGCGCCCGGAAACAGCGACGCCGTGTGCCCGTCCGTTCCGAGCCCCAGCAGCGTGACGTCGAACAGCGGGCGCGCCGGATCGAGCGTCTTTGCGCCGTAGAAATCCCGCAGGACGGCCTGATACAGCGCCGCAGCCTCTTGCGGCGAGCCCGCGTCGACCGGAATCCGATGAACCTCGCCCGGCGGAACCGGCAGGCGGCTCAGTAGAGCTTCAGAGGTCATGCGGAAATTGCTGTCCTTGTGGTCGAAGGGCACGAAACGCTCGTCGCCCCAGAACAGCGCGACCTTGCGCCACGCGATCCCGCTGCGATAGGGCTCCGCCCCGAGCAATTGATACACCTCGCGGGGCGTCGAGCCGCCGGAGAGATTGAGCGCCAGCCGTTGCGGCGCGGCCTTGATGCGGGCCGCTATGAAGGCGGCGACGCGATGGGCGAGTTCGTCCGCATCGGCGGCGACATCGATCTGTGGGTCCGGGCTCATGCCAGCCATCCTGCAAGGTTCATGCGCGAAGCTGCGGTTCCCTGGGCCCTTCAATGCAGCGCGGTCAGCCCGTGATTCTGCAGGCCCTCGATGACGCCGTTAAAGACCAGCCCGACGCCCATCGCGGAGACGAAGAAGCCGACGATGCGGGTGATTGCGTCAATGCCCATAGGGCCGAGGCGATCGACCAGTCTGCCGGCGAAGGCGAGGCAGAGATAAGTGACGAACATTGCGGCGAGAACCGCGGCGACGATCGGGGCGAAAGCGCCGAGCCGCCAGGTCTCAACCTGCGCCGTCATGCCGAGAACGGTGGCGATGGCGCCGGGGCCGCACATGATCGGCAAGGCCAGCGGCACGAAGGCGATGTTGGCGTCCTCGTTCGCGCCGCCCGCAGGAACCATCGAGCCGCGCCCGTGCGAGCCGGAGAACAGGTCAAAGCCGATTTTGGTCAGGATGATGCCGCCGACGATGCGCACCATGGCAATGGGAACGCCAAACAGCCGCAGAATGAGCGAGCCGAAGAATAAAAAGAAAAGCAGGAGCAAGGTGGCGTAAAGGCTCGACCGCGCAGCGACCCTGTGGTGCTCGGCGGGATCCTTGCCTTCGAGCAGCAGCAGGAAGACCGGCAACGCCTCGAACGGATTGATGATCGCAAGAAGGGTCGCGAAGGTGCTGACGAAAAGAGGCCATGCCATGCGTCGGTTTCCCCCAAGCAAGCTCCGAACCCGCCCGCCGACCCTTTGGTAGCATAGGCCATGCTGCGATCAAGCTGCGAAGCAAGTGCCTGTCGCAAATCCGTCAGATCGATCTGCTTCGCTTGAATTGCATTGCGTTCGGGCGCCCTATGCCCTTCGAGGTCCATCGATTGGAGAAGACCAATATGTCGAAGTCCCCTCGCAAATTCGTCTGGTACGAACTGCTGACGTCCGATCCGGCGGCGGCGGAGAGCTTCTACAGCGATGTCGTCGGCTGGAATGCGCAGGATTCCGGCGTGCCGGGCATGTCCTATACGATCCTCCACGCGGGCGCGATCCCGATCGGGGGGCTGATGGCGCTGCCCGAGGCCGCCCACGCCGCCGGCGCGCGGCCGGGCTGGATCGGCTATGTCGGCGTCGATGACGTCGACGCCGAGGCGGATGCGTTTGCGAAAGCGGGCGGCGTGATCCACAAGGCGCCGGCCGACATTCCGGGCGTCGGCCGCTTCGCCGTCGTCGGCGATCCTCAGGGCGCGGCGCTGACGCTGTTCAAAGCCGCCTCCGACGCCGAGCCTGCGCCGGTCCCGCGCGGCGCGCCGGGCCAGATCGGCTGGCGCGAGTTGCACGCCGTCGACAGGGAGGCGGCCTTCGCTTTTTACGCCGAGCGCTTCGGCTGGACCAAGGGCGACGCGATGGACTTGGGCCCGATGGGCGTCTACCAGCTTTTCAAAGCCGGCGGCGAGGAGGCCATTGGCGGCATGATGACCAAGCTCGCGGCCATGCCCGTTCCGTTCTGGCTCTATTATTTCAATGTCGCGGGAATCGACGCCGCGGCCAAAGCCGTCGCGGCGGCCGGCGGGCAGATCCTCAACGGCCCGCATGAAGTGCCGGGCGGAGACTTCATCCTGCAGGGCCTCGATCCGCAGGGCGCCATGTTCGCCCTGGTCGGGCCGCGCGGCTAGATCAAACTCCCGGCGGGCGGGCGGCGCGCCGAAGGCGCCGCTTGCCGCTTGCCGCTTGCCGCGCGCGTGCGTAAAGCTGTCCTCGAACTTGGCCTTGACGCTTGGCGGTTCAACCGATCCCGGGCGTTTCGAAGTTTGGAGGAGCCATGATCGGCCTGACGCGCGGGAAGTCAGCGACCGCGGGAAGTCCGCCGATCTGCGTTCTCGCGGGGGTCGCCGCGTTTTTCGCCTGTTGCGCGCCCGCCGCGGCGGCCGAAGGCCTCGACGGCGCGAGCCTGCCCCTGCCGCTTGGGCTTCCCTTCGTCGGCATCCTGCTGTCGATCGCGCTCGGACCGCTTGTCGTCAAGGAGTGGTGGCACATCCACTATGAGAAGGCCGCCGCCTTCTGGGCCGTCTTGACGCTCGCCGGCCTCGTCGCCGCCAAGGGCTTCGACGCCGCCGCCGCCGCGCTCGTCCATAATGCAGCGCTCGAATATCTGCCTTTCATCCTCATGCTGCTGGCGCTGTTCACCGCCGCGGGCGGCATCGCCATCAAAGGCTCGCTCAGCGGATCGCCCGTCCTCAATACAGCGATCCTCGCCTTCGGCGCGGCGATCGCCAGCATCATCGGCACCACCGGCGCCTCGATGATCCTGATCAGGCCGCTGATACGCGCCAATGAAGGGCGCAGCTTCAATGCGCATGTCGTGGTGTTCTTCATCTTTCTCGTGTCGAACATCGGCGGCGCGCTGACGCCGCTCGGCGATCCGCCGCTGTTCCTCGGCTTTCTGCACGGCGTCGATTTCTTCTGGACGATGCAACAGCTCTGGCCGGAAACCCTGTTCGCCGTGACCGTCCTTCTGGCCGTCTTTTTCCTGATCGACCTTTATTTTTTCAGGCGCGAAGGCCCCCGCGCCGCGAGCGGCCCCACGATCCCCCTCAGCGTGACGGGCCTCGTCAACATCGCGCTCATCGGCTTCGCGATCGCCGCCATCGTCGCCAGCGGACTTTGGCGCCCCGGCGTCAGCTGGAGCCTTGTTGGCACGAAGATCGAGCTGCAGAACGTCGTGCGGGAAGCCGTGATGATCGGCGTCACCATCGCGTCGATGCTATTGACGAACAAGCAGTCCCGGGCGGAAAACGGCTTCGACTGGGAGCCGATCCGCGAGGTCGCCTATCTCTTCGCCGGGATCTTCATCGCCATCATCCCGGTCATGGCGATGCTTCAGGCCGGCAAAAACGGACCCTTCGCCTTTGTCATCGGCCTGCTCGAACATGCCGACGGATCACCGAACAGCGCCGTCTATTTCTGGGCGACCGGACTGCTTTCATCCTTCCTCGACAATGCGCCGACCTATCTCGTGTTTTTCGAACTCGCCGGCGGCGAGGCGGCGAAGCTGATGGGGCCGATGGCCCACACGCTTGCGGCGATCTCGCTCGGCGCCGTGTTCATGGGCGCCAACACCTATATCGGCAACGCGCCGAACTTCATGGTCTACGCCATCGCCCGCAACGCCGGGGTGAAGATGCCGGGCTTCTTCCCTTACATGCTTTGGTCGGGCGCGATCCTGCTGCCTCTGTTCGCCGCCGTCACATATTTCTTCCTCTGATTGGGTCGCGCCGGCGCGGCAACCGGAGAGCGGCCCGATCGCGCCCACTACTCATTTAATTGTGCGATACGATACGGATTTCACGAACCTTTATCGATAATTCGGCGTTTCCATACGCAGCCGGCATGCGACAATTACTTTGCGAATCGGCGGGCAAATGCAGGAGATGGCGCCATGAAAATGTTCGTCGGCGTCGGAGTTTTATTGTGCGCCCTGCTTGGCGCCGGAGCCGCGCAGGCGCGGGTGCAGATCGACGTCGATCTCAGTTCGCAGACCATGCATGTGAGCGGGGACGGCGCGGAATATGACTGGCCCGTCTCCACGGCGCGCGCAGGTTACGCGACGCCCCGCGGCCATTACCACTCAAGCCACCTCGAGCGCATGCATTATTCTCATAAATACCACATGTCGCCGATGCCCTATTCGATCTTCTTCGCCGGCGGCTACGCCATCCACGGCACCTATTCGACGGCCGATCTTGGCCGCCCGGCCTCGCATGGCTGCATCCGCCTTTCGCCCGCCCACGCCGAGATCCTCTACGGCATGGTGCAGGGACAGGGCGCCAATATTGATATTACCGGCACAGCACCGCGCTCGACGCCCTTCTCGTCGCATCGACGCCATCGCGCGGTTCGCTCTGAGGAAGAGCCCCGCGCCGAACCGGTTTTCGGGCAGTGGCGGCAAAGATGGCCGGAAGCGGCGCCCGAAACTTCCGCCTATGCGCCGGCGCGGCGCGCGCCATATCCCGCGAGGACGCCCCGGATGACCGATCCCCTGATGCGGTCGGACGGCTGGGCGCAATAAAACCGGATGTGTTTCTTGCGCGATCTCCGTCAAAAAGCCCGCGCTATTCGGGATCGAGGTCTCAGATGTCGCGGCCGTTCACGTCGAGCGACAGTTTTTCGACCGTATCCTTGAGATCAGGCTGCGCGGGATAGATTTCTAGCGTTTTGTTGAAGACTTCGAGAGCGCGTTTGTTGAGGCCCTCGCGCTGAAGGATCACGGCCATGCCGGTCAGGGCGCCGAAATGGCGCGGCTCCAGCTTGAGGACTTTGTCGATATCGGCCATAGAGCCGTCGAAGTCCTCGCTCAGGAAACGAACCGTGGCGCGCTGGTTCCAGGCCTCCGCCCAATCCGGTTCGAGCGCCACGAGTTTGTCGAGCAGGGTGAGCGCGAGCGGATAATTCTTCATCCGGCTCGCCAGCATCGCCCGCTGCATGATGAGATTGGCCGTGTCGGATCGCGACTGCAGCCAGACGTGCTGGATCGCATCGGCGTAGCCTTTCGCCTCCTCGGGATCGGCGGCGGCGCCAAGATGCCTGAACAATTCATCAAGCGTGCGCTGGCGCAAAACGGCCGGCTCCGGTCGCGGCGCCAGCGCCTTTTTAAGCTCCTCGGCCCGCGCCTTGTCCCTGGCGGCCTTCGCCGCGGCCGCGTCCTTCACGGGATCGGGGGATTTCAGCTGGTCGGGGGCGCGTCTTTGAGTGAGGCTCGGCGCTTGCCCAGGCGGCGGAAGCCGCCGGAAGTCGAACTGGCCGGGCGACTGATCGCCGGACGTCGGCCCCTCATCATCGCCGAAGACACGCCAGTCGTTCGGCAATCCGCCGGGCCATTGCTGTCTGTCAGCGGCAAGCGTCGCGCCGGCCAAGGCCGGGAGGCCCGCAAGCTGCAATTGCGCCAGACAAGCTGAAATGAAGAGCCAACGCCGCATCGGCTCAGTCTAGAGAGCGGGAATGCAAACGTCAAAAGCCTTTGGCACCGCGGCGGCCGCGTTCGGGCCGGGCGCCAAAAGCGATCAGCCCTGGCGGGCTTTGTAGCGCTTCTGCGTCTTGTTGATGATGTAGACGCGGCCCTTGCGGCGCACCAGCTGGTTGTCGCGATGACGCCCGCGCAGAGATTTCAAAGAGTTACGGACTTTCATCGGACGGGTTCCCAAAAATTAAAGAACCGGCCCAGAGGCCGGCGCGGATGGATTTGACGCTTCTATGCCCGATCCCGCTCATTTGATCAACCCGAATCGCAAAAACGCCGTTGGCCAGGGCGGCGGAAGGGATCGCCTCGCTTTGGCCAGACTTCTGCGATCAAAGAACGAACGCGGGATAAGGCGCATCTCCCGCGCCCCGCATCAGCGCCATCTTTAAGAACATTTGCGGATTTTTCGATAGATGATGCGGTCAAGCAAGGCCATGCGTCTTCAGGGATCTTGATGCGCGCTCTTTTCCGGCTGAGACTCGCGCTTCTCGCGCCCTTCGCCGCTATTTTCGCAAACGCCGCCGCGGCGCATCCACATGTCTGGATCACCGGGCAGGAACAGGTGATCTTCGGGCCGAACGGCGAGATCACGGCGATCCGGCACGCCTGGGTTTTCGATGAGATGTATTCGGCTTTCGTGACCGAGGGCGTCGGCAAGAAAGGCGCGCTCCTGACCAAGGAGGACCTCGCGCCGCTGGCCAAGAGCAATGTCGAGGATCTGGCCGAATTCGGCTATTTCACCCATGCCAAACTGCAGAACGTCAAGGTCGAGTTCGGCGCCCCGACCGACTATTCGCTGGAGGAGCGGCCCGACAAGCTCGTCGTGCTGCGCTTCACCATGCCGCTCAAGGCGCCGGCGGCGGCGAAACTGTTTTCCTTTCAGGTCTATGATCCGACCTATTTCGTCGCCTTCGAACTCGACAAGCAAAATGGCGTCAGCTTCGTCAACGCGCCGAAGGGCTGCACGAACAACGTCGCGGGGGCTAAGCCCCTTGCTGCGGATGAATCGAAAAAGCTCACGGAATCATTTTTCAGCGGACTGTCGCCAGGAGCGGATTTCGGCGTCAAGCTCGCCTCCGCCGTCATCGTCGCCTGTCCGTGAGAGGGAGGCGGGCTTGAGAACGTCGTCGCAACTTTCGCGCCGGATCCTGCTAGCCATTGCGCTGGCGGCGGCGCTCGCTTCGCCGGCGCTGGCGCAAGGGGTCCATCATCCCTTCGCGGTCGGCGTCAACGAAGGGGCGGCGAGCGCGACCGGCGTCGCCGGCTGGATTCTGGCGCAGGAGAGCGGTTTCTACCGCCTGCTGACCGGCGCCATACGCGCCGTGAAGGAGAGCGGATCCGCGGCATGGACCTTGGCCGCCCTGAGCTTCGGCTATGGCGTGTTCCACGCCGCAGGGCCCGGCCACGGCAAGGCGGTGATCGCCTCCTATATGGTCGCCAATGAACGGATTTTGCGGCGCGGGCTCGTCATTTGCCTCGCCGCGGCGCTTCTGCAGGGGCTTGTCGCCGTCGCTCTCGTCGGGACCGCGTTCCTGATCCTCGGCGCGACCGCGAAACATATGACGGCGGCGGCCAACTGGATCGAGATCGCGAGCTATGCCGGCGTGATGATCCTCGGCGCCTCCCTCCTCGCCTCGAAGGGCGCGGCCGTCGCCAGCGTCTGGCGGCAGCGGCCGAGAGCTACGGGCGATGTCATGCTCGGCGCCTTCGGTCCTTTGCAGGCGGCGGGCGGCGCGTTGCAGAGCGCCGGCGCACAATATTTGGCCGAAGACGGCGCCTGCCTCGCTCATGGTCCGGGCTGCGGCCATTACCATGCGCCCGATCCCGCCGCGCTCGGGGCCGGATTTTCGTGGCGGCAGGCGTGCCTCACCGTCGCGGCGGCGGGCTCGCGGCCCTGCTCCGGCGCCATTCTCGTCCTTGTGTTCGCCTCTGCGCAGGGCATTTTTCCAGCCGGATGCGCCGCCGTTCTCGCCATGTCGCTCGGCGTCGCGATCACGACGGGAGCGCTCGCGACCTCAGCGGTTTACGCGAAGAAGCTGGTCGCGCATTTCGCCGGCGCGGAGAGCTGGCGAGCGATGATGGCCGGCCGGCTGTTCGAGGCGGCGGCGGCGCTGGCCGTGTTCGCCTTCGGCCTCGCGCTGCTGATGGCGGCGCTGTACGGCGGCGGCATGCGGGGGTAGGTAAGCAAGCTTCAGGAGGCGCGCGCGCCGGAGCAAGGAGCGCCTGAACGATGCTGAAGATCCTCGCCAACCGCACCTTCCGTCATCTTTTCCTGGCGCAGGTGATCGCGCTTGTCGGCTCGGGCCTTGCGACGGTCGCGCTCGGGCTCCTCGCCTTCGATATCGCGGGGCCCGACGCCGGCGCGGTGCTCGGCACGGCGCTGGCCATAAAGATGATCGCCTATGTCGGCGTCGCGCCAGTCGCGGCGGCCTTCGCCGAACGCCTGCCGCGACGGGCGATGCTCGTCCGCCTCGATCTGTTCCGCGCCGCGATCGCGCTGTTTCTGCCCTTCGTGACGCAGGTCTGGCAGGTCTATGTGCTGATTTTCCTGCTGCAATCGGCCTCCGCTGCCTTCACGCCGACCTTCCAGGCGACCATTCCCGACGTGCTGCCCGACGAGAAGGACTACACGCGGGCGCTTTCGCTCTCCCGGCTCGCCTATGATCTCGAGAATGTCGCAAGCCCGATGCTCGCCGCCGCCCTGCTCGGGCTCGTCAGCTTTCACGCCCTCTTCGGGGGAACGGTCTTAGGCTTTCTCTGCTCCGCCGCGCTCGTCGTCTCGGTTGCGCTGCCAAGCCCGCAGGCGAGCGAGCGCCGCGGCATCTATGATCGCACGACGAGCGGGATTCGCATCTATCTGGCGACGCCGCGCCTGCGCGGGCTCCTCGCGCTCAATCTCGCGACCGCCGCCGCCGGCGCGATGGTGATCGTCAACACGGTCGTGATCGTGCAGGGCGGGTTTGGCCTCAGCCAGCGCGCGACCGCCCTCGCCCTTGCGGCCTTCGGCGGCGGCTCGATGCTGGCGGCGCTCATCCTGCCGCCGCTGCTCGACAAGATTCCCGACCGGGGCGCCATGCTGACGGGGGCAGCGCTTCTCGCCGGCGGGCTCTTTATCGGCGTTCTCATCCCCAATTTCGGGCTGCTGCTGGCGCTCTGGTTCGCGCTTGGCCTCGGCTATTCCCTGACGCAGACCCCGTCGGGACGCCTCTTGCGCAGATCCTCGGCGCCGGAAGACCGCCCTGCTCTTTTCGCGGCGCAATTCGCGCTCTCGCACGCCTGCTGGCTGATCGCCTATCTCGCCGCCGGCTGGCTCGGGGCGAGGGCAGGCCTGCCGCCCACATTCGCGGCGCTCGGCCTGCTTGCGGGCGCAGCGACTCTCGCGGCGATGCGGCTTTGGCCGGCGCATGACCCCGATGAGATCGCGCACCGTCACGACGGGCTTGACGAGAGCAGCCCGCATGTCGCCGGCGCCGAGCGGGTCGGCGACGGCTACCGACACGCCCACCCTTTCGTCATCGACAGCCGCCACCCCAAATGGCCGCGTTCGGCGTGATTCGCTTTACGTGAATTTTGTCAATTTTCCCTGAATCCGGGTGAACTTTGCGGCCTGTTCGCGCGTTTCTACGCGGGCAGGATGCGCGCAGATTTCTGCGAGGCGTTGGAGAGTTCGATGACATTTTTTGCAAGAGTCGCCGTTGGAACCATGATGGGCGCGGCGGCCGTCTGTGCGCTTTCGACCTTGGCGGCGGCGCAAGCGCAAGTTCGCACCTTTGGGCCCGCCGCGCCGTTTCTGGTGACGGGCCGTAGCGTCAGCGTGCCGCCCTATCATCAGGTCGGCCAGCAGTCCATCGACAAATCCGGCCAGACGAATCGGGCGCCCGGCAACGATGATTCAGGCCGCGCGGCGCCTGCCGGCGGCGATCTCCCCGCGCCAAAATAGAGCGATTTTCGGCGCGCGCCCCATGCCTCAGGGGAGCGCGTCCCTTTTCGCCCGCGCCCGGGTTCTCCGCGCCGTTTACGCGAATGTCCACATCCTGTGCGCCAGAAACGTCCATAGCATCACGATGCCGGTGGTCACGACCTGCGCCGGCAGATAGGGCGCGCCGGCGACTTTCACGAAAAGCGACATCAGAAAATAGGTGAGCCCGGCGGCCCCAAGCGCGACGAGCGCGAAGCGCACGCCCGTCTGCCGGTGCGGCAGATCGCTACGGAACGTATGCCGGCGATTTAACGTGTAAGAAACCAGCGCGCCAAGGATGCTGCCGGCGAAGGCCGCGGACGGCGCCGACGCATGGGCGAACTCGACGAGACAGATCAACAGAGCATAGTGGACGCCAGTGGCGATCAGGCCGACGCCGGCGAAAGATGAAAACTGGCGGAAAAGCTGCACCATCGCTATAGCAACAAATCGCCGGGGGAGGTCCGTCGGCAGCACCCTGTTCGCATCGCCGCCGATCGCGGCGTCGATCCGTCCGCAGCCCAACGCGGAATCGGCCGGATCGTCAAGGAGGAAACGGAATGAACGCATCTTTTTGGCCGAAGTTATCAGCGTGCCTGACCGCCGCCGCCGTGATCGGCCTCGCGGCTGGCGCCGCGCAGGCGGCCCCGCGCGTCGGCGTGCTGACGTGCAATGTCGCGCCCGGCGTCGGCTTCATCGTGACGTCCGACCGCGCCCTGTCCTGCGTCCTCACGCCGAATCATGGCCCCCGGCAATATTATGTCGGATCGATCCGCAACGTCGGCGTTGACCTCGGCTTCACCGCGGGCGGCCGGCTCGCCTGGGCCGTGCTGACCGCCGGCAGCGCCCTGCCGCAAAATGCGCTCGCGGGCGAATTTGTCGGCGCGAGCGGCAGCGCCTCTTTCGGCGGCGGCGTCAGCGGCAATCTGCTGGTCGGCGGCAACAATCGTTCGGTCAGCCTGCAGCCGCTGTCCCTCGGCGTTCAGTCCGGCGTCAATGTTTCGGCCGGCGTCGGAGCCCTCAGCCTGCAACCGGCCGCGCCGCCGCCGGGCCGCTGATCAAGCTCGTCTGATCGCGCAACAGGTTGCGGCCGGGGTTTCGGCTGAATAGATTTCTTTTTCAGCCGCTCCGGCCGCGTCCGCACATCGAGAACCCCAATGTCCGCATCCTCCTCCGGCTCGCACGCTAAAACGATCATCATCGGCTCGGGACCGGCCGGCTACACCGCGGCGATCTACGCGGCGCGGGCCATGCTGGAGCCGCTGCTGATCGCGGGCTTCGAGGCGGGCGGCCAGTTGATGATCACGACGGACGTCGAGAATTATCCAGGATTTGCGCAGGCGATCCAGGGTCCCTGGCTGATGGAGCAGATGAAGGCGCAGGCCGAGCATGTCGGAACCCGCATGATCTCGGACCACATCGTCAAGGTCGAGCTTGGGCATCGCCCCTTCCGGCTGTTCGGCGATAGCGGCGAAGCCTATGTCTGCGATACGCTGGTGATCGCCACCGGCGCCAAGGCCAAATGGCTGAATTTGCCCTCCGAGCAGAAATTCAAGGGCTATGGCGTCTCCGCCTGCGCCACCTGCGACGGGTTTTTCTATCGCGGCAAGGAGGTCGTTGTCGTCGGCGGCGGCAATTCCGCCGTCGAGGAAGCGCTCTATCTCAGCCATCTCGCGTCGAAAGTCACGGTGGTGCATCGCGGCTCGGCCTTCCGGGCCGAACGCATCCTGCAGGAGCGCCTGTTCAAGCGCGACAATGTCGCGGTGATCTGGGACCATGCAGTCGACGAGATCCATGGCTCGGAGGATCCCCTGAACGTCACCCATGTCAGCCTGAAAAACGTCAAGACGGGCGCGGTGCGCTCGCATGAGACGCATGGCGTCTTCGTCGCCATCGGCCACGCGCCGGCGTCAAGCCTCTTCGAGGGCCAGCTCGACATCAAGCCGAACGGCTATATCTGGACGGCTTCGGATTCGACCGCGACAAGCGTGCCGGGAGTCTTCGCGGCGGGCGATGTGACGGACGACGTCTACCGCCAGGCGGTGACGGCCGCGGGCATGGGCTGCATGGCGGCGCTGGAGGCCGAGCGCTGGCTCGCAGCCGAGAACCATAAGCGTATCGCAGCGGAATAGGATTTCGCGTCCACGCGCCGTTGCGGATTTTGAAATTAGGGTCATTCTGGCTTCAAAAGTCGGGTTTCGACCTTGAAAACCCGGCCACAACGCGAAGAGCCTGATCGCTCGAAACAGAATCGATCAGGCCCTTTCGTTTTTTGCCGCGTGATCTTGTTCAAAAAGCCTTCCGCTTTTTGAGGTCATGCTCCGGGGGACCGCCATGGACTTCTGCCGCAAATCCCTGCTCGCTTTGTCGTTTTTAGTCGCCACCAGCTTTGGCGGCGCCAGCTTCGCGCAGACCGCCCAGCCGGCGGCCCCGGCCAAGGCGCCGCCGCCAGCCGCCTCCACCGCCGCGCCGGCGCCGGCTCCTGCGGCGAAGACCCCCGCAGCCGCGCTTCTCGACATCAATTCGGCGAGCGAAGCGGAGCTTCAGGCCCTGCCGGGAATCGGCGACAAGCGCGCGGCCGACATCATCAAGAACCGGCCCTACAAGGGTAAAGACGAACTGGTCCAGAAAAAAATCATCCCAGCTGGCGTCTATGCCAAGATCAAGGGCCAGATCATCGCCAAGCAGAAGTGAGGCTGCGCCCGGTAGCTTCGGCCCGCGGCCTCGCCGCGACGCATCGATGCGGCGGGCTGGCCCATTCATCTTAGGCGCGGCTTGTGCTAATCGCAGCGCAACGCTGACGCTTTCGATCGCGCGACAGCCCCGTCGCAAAGGATGACCTCATGTTTCCGAAGCCTGCGCCGCTGTTGCTGCCGAACACCTATGCCTATGAGACGACGCCGATGGTGAAAGCCACCGGCTTTCGCGAATATGACGCCCGCTGGCTGTTTGAAAAAGAAATCAATCTGATGGGCGTTCAGGCGCTCGGCCTCGGCCTCGGAACGCTGCTCCGCGAGATGGGCGTCCGGCCTGAACTCGTCACGGGGCATGACTTCCGCTCCTATTCGGCCTCGATCAAGCTTGCTTTGATCACCGGCCTGATGGCGGCCGGCGTCAAAGTGCACGACATTGGCCTCGCGCTCTCGCCAATGGCCTATTTCGCCCAGTTCGAACTCGACGTTCCCGCCGTCGCCATGGTCACCGCGTCGCATAATGACAATGGCTGGACAGGCGTGAAGATGGGCGCCCAGCGGCCGGTGACCTTCGGCCCCGACGAGATGGGCCGGCTCAAGGAAATCGTGCTCTCCGGCAAATTCGAATATGCCGATGGCGGCTCCTACCGCTTCGTCGAGAATTTCCCGGCCCGCTACGCCGCTGATCTCACCGACCGGCCGAAACTGACCCGCAAGCTGAAAGTGGTCGCCGCCTGCGGCAATGGCACCGCGGGCGCCTTCGCGCCGCAGATTCTGGAGAAACTCGGCTGCGAGGTCATCCCGCTCGACACGGAGCTGGATTTCACCTTCCCGCGCTACAATCCGAACCCCGAAGACCTCGAAATGCTGCATGCCATGGCGGCGAAGGTGCGCGAGACGGGCGCCGACGTCGCCCTTGGCTTTGACGGGGACGGCGATCGCTGCGGCGTCGTCGACGACCAGGGCGACGAAATCTTCGCCGACAAAATCGGCGTCATGCTCGCGCGCGATCTCTCCAAACTTTATCCGCAGGCGACCTTCGTCGTCGATGTCAAGTCGACCGGTCTCTTCGCAACCGATCCCGAGCTTCTCGCGCGCGGCGTCAAGGCCGACTACTGGAAGACCGGGCACTCCCACATCAAACGCCGGGTCAGCGATCTCGGCGCGCTCGCGGGTTTTGAAAAATCAGGACATTTCTTTTTCAATGCGCCGGTCGGGCGCGGCTATGACGATGGCCTCGTCACCGCCATTCACATTCTCGACATGCTCGACCGCAATCCGGGCAAGTCCATGTCCGAACTCTACCGGGCTTTGCCGAAGACCTGGGGATCGCCGACGATGTCGCCGCATTGCGACGATGAAAAAAAATATGGCGTCGTCGAGAAGGTGCTGAAGCGGTTCGAATCGTTGCAGCGCGAGGGGGCGACCGTGACGGGGCAGAAAATCCGCGATCTCGTCACTGTCAACGGCGTGCGCGTGACGGTCGAGGACGGAACCTGGGGCCTTGTGCGCGCATCCTCGAACAAGCCGGAACTCGTCGTCGTCGTCGAAAGCCCGGTGTCGGAAGCGCGCATGCGGGAAATGTTCGCCGCCGTCGACGGCATTCTGCGCGAGAACCCCGAGGTCGGCGCCTATAATCAGACGATCTGACCGATCGCGCCCTGCGGGCTCGCGGGCGCCAGACAGGGCCAGACAAAGGGAGGGGGCGCGATCGCATGATCGCGCCCCCTCCCCATTTCACGCCGGACCTATGTCCGGACTGATTCCCGGCGCTCAGTGCGCGCCGACGTTATTGTAGTCCCAGGGCACGAAGCCGAGGCCGCAGGCCGGGCTGACGGTTCCAGCTCCCGTCCCGCCGCAGGCGCTGGCCGTGCCCGCTCCGGAGTAGGTCGCATTGAACCGGAAGTCGCCAGTGTCGAGCGAGACGAAATTGGGCGTGATGCCCGCTCCGTCAGGGGCTTTGGTCGCGCCATAGAGCGAACCCACATCCTGCAGCAGGCCTTGCCCGCCCTTCATCGCAAGCCATTGCGCGAAAGTGAAGCTGGACGAAATTTTATAAATTGTGTTTCCGGCCATCGAATACAGGTTTTTGCTAAACTGTCCGTATTGCGGAAACTGGGGATAAGCGTCCGCATACACGAAATCGGTTACTGTGCCAGCGGGTTTGCTTGTGACCTTCCACGCGGTGATATTCGAGTATTCCTGCAGATAAGGCGTACCCGGGAGGTTTTCGACGAAGGTCCAGGTGACGCCGCCGTCCGTGCATGTGCCGCCCGTGCAGGTCGGTGGCGTGTTATTTCCCGTGGTGCGGGAGTTGGAGAAAGTCGACGAATAGATTTTACTGTTATGCATGACATAGCAGGTGGAACTGCAGGCTCCCGCTGCATAAGTGTAGTTGCTGGCCGGTTCCGGAACGAGGAAATTGGGCGTTATGTCCATTCTTGGAACGTAATCCTCGTCGATCTTCTCATCCGCCCCGAACACGCCGGCGAAGATGTTGTTCGTAATCACCGTTCTCAGATTTCCGGTGTGCTGGGAGAGCCGTTCCGGGTAGGTGGTCGCGCCGATGGCGGCCGCGGATCTGTTGTAGAACAGATTATACTTCTCCACGATGCCATTGGAATTATTGCCGTCATGATAGTCAAGAATAGCGTCCTCGCCGTGGCGTTCCAACACGAGATCGTCATTGGTGTTGAGCGGATAGGCTGCGCCGCTGACGTCGTGGACCTTGTTATAGGTGATTTGCAGCGCATTGGCCGGGTTGGTTCCATCGCCGTCCTGAGGTCCGGAGATGTAGAAGCAACCAAAGTCATCCATCATCGCGCCGCCCGGAACGCGGGCGCCCATCACCGTCGTCTCGTAGCCGCAGTTATAGATTTCATTGTAGGAAAATACATTGGCGTAGAACGGAGCGTAAATCGTCGAGCCGCTGTGAACGGCTTGCACGATGCCATGGAACGAAGGCGGTCCATCGCTGACCGCGACGTCCGTCGTCGCGGTGAAGCCAAACCCGCCGCAGTCATGCATCGTGTTATGCGTGACCGCGAACTTCTGCCATCCGGAGATTTTAATGCAGGCCGTGCCCGGATTCACAATGCCGCCGTCATAAAGGAAGTTGTTCGTGATGGTCTGGCAGCAGTCGCTGGCGCCGGTCAGATCCTTGTTGGTTGCGTAATAGCCCGTATTGAAAGACGGCGTGGATGGACCAAAATCGCTGGTGCCGTAATAACCCGAATCACTGTTGTAGTGATAAGGGTCGAAAAAGCTCAGGGCGCCGCCCGCCGTGATCAGGGCGCCGCCGGCGTCGTAAAGCTGGCTGTTCTGCACCGTGTCGTGGTTAGAGCCCCATCCGATCGCAAGGGCGCTTCCGCCAAAGTGAGCCATCGTCACGGCATCGAAAGTAACGTTCTTGGCGCCGATCGTCACGACGGCTGAAGTGAGCGGCCCCGCATAATGGGTCGAAATGGTCGAGACAAATCCGCCGACGGCGCCGGAGAGGTTATGGTCGCCAGTGAAGACCGATGTATTGGTATGCTCGAAAAGAATGTGCTTGAACACGAAATTGCCAACCGCGGCGCCCGGCGCGCCAGCTCCGGCCGTGGCGATGTCGGCTTTCGCGCTGGAGATCTTGACCAGCGTCTCCAGCGACGACGGTATGATCGCCTGCCCGGTTGCATTGATGCTGGCGCAGGTCTCCTTGAGATCGGTCCGCGGCGTGTAATAAATGAGACCCGTCGTCCGGTTGGTGTAGAGTTCGCCCGTGTAGCCGCCGGAGCCGAGATCTTCGAAACGGTTCCAGACGCGATAGCCATTTCCGGGGATCATTTTTGTGACGGTGAACATCCGGCTGTTGAGCGCGACGACGCCCTTGCCGTTCACCATGGCGACGGGGGCAAGGTTGGGTTCTGAAGCCGAAACTTCCCCCTTCACGTCGGTCTGGTTATAGGCGGTGGCGAAGTCGGCGACGCTGGCGTTGTAGGGAAATACGTTCTCGCCCATTGAATTGGAGCGGTCACCGGCGTTAATCGATTGAACCGGGTCTTCGAGCGGAACGGTCGCTTTGACCGAAGGCGTGAGCGCCGCGCCGCCGGGCGACGCGGAGATCGTGATCTTTCCTCCCCCCGAGGCGCCGCTCTTGGTCAGAATCCAGTAGGGGCGATGCGCCGCAAGTCCGCCCCCGTCCGTATTGAAACTGATGGGCTCGCCCACGATGCCGATGTCTTCCAGGTAGTTGATCTGGATCGATGTGCTCCCTGAATTAAGAGAGGCGGTCCGACCCATGAACTGCGAAGAGCCGCGGTCCGGGTTGCCCGCATAGCCGGGCACCCGCGCCCATGGGTTGCCGCTGCGCGGATTGATGGTCTCCTGAACGCGATGACCGTTAATCCAGGCGGCGCCGACGTAACTTTTCGCATTGGCCTCCTTGAGCGGCGCCAGACGCGCAAGATATGACGAAACGCATCCCTGGGCGCCGCTCGGCAGAGTGGTCGATGTCCATGTGCCGGCCGTATCCAGGCCGCCGCTCCATTCCGCCTGCGTCCCGTTATAGACATCGAAAGTCGTCGTATATCCTGGCGAGACAGTGTGCGCGGAGGTCAGGATCAGCGTGCTGGCGAGCCGGAACGGCCCGCTGCCGCCATCAAAGGCCAAGTTGTAATTGCGGCCCGCGCCCGCTCCGCGAGCAATGTTGCTGGCCAGGAACGAGAGCGCCTTGGTGACGGTCTTGCAAGGGGCTGTATAGGTGCAGTCGACCCCGATCGCGAATCCCGCGCTGTCCGTGCCAGCCGGTGAGAAATACGCGTCGGCCGCCAGGGTGGGGGACGCGAGAGCCAAAGCCGACAAAGAGACACCCGCGGCGCCGGCGAGGCAGAGGCGCGCGGAATAGGCCAATGCGCGAGCTGGGTGGAGCCGCCGACTATTGGGTTGCCCTTCTAACGGCGGGGCCGTGAATGACAAGAGTTTCATTTTACTATGTCCCTATGTATTAAATAGAATAAAAGAGTCTTTGTTATAAATTTCGCAGTGATATATTCTTTTTGTACTCATGATAATGACTCCAGAATTGGCAGATTGCTGTTGGTTTTGCACGAGTTTATTCTTCACGTTACGTGCGTAACGCGGCTAATATTTTAATTGAAGAACGGGTGGCGGCTTAGATTGGGGGCGGCATCGCCTTGAGCGGGACCAAAAGCGGGACTTCGGCGAAGCGCCGCCGCCACTCCCGCTCAAGGTATCGGCGGTCGCCCATCAAAGACTTGCGATAGAGAAGAGCCGAAAATTTCTTGCGCCGGGATACCCGGCAAAAAGCAGGGACTCTAAAGGGCACTGAAACGCTCCGTCATTTGAAAAAAGGCTTTTCCTAAAAACTTGGAACCGTAAAAACTTCCCCTAAAAATGCGACTTTGCAGCCGTCTTGTAGAAATTCGCTCCAAATCGAGATGTGCGCAATGATAATAATCAATATTTAACCATGAACCGCAATTTCGCCGTTTTCGTAAGTATTCCCCCTCGGTCCTTCGCGAAGGGTCTTGCGAGCGCACGATCCAACTCCGGCTACGCGCCGGGTAAGGGCCTATGGCGAGGGGGGCCAATCGCCTGCCCCCCTCCGTTGCGGCGCCGCAATGATCAATCATGTCCAACGAGCGTGCCTGTCGAAGCCGGGCCCGCTTTGATGAAGGCCCAATCCTTCAAAAACGTGGAATTAATGCCCGGCGCGGTCTTGGTGGTCGCATTCCAGATCGTCGTGTTGATGGAGCCTGTGTTGAGCGTGTAGCTAATGGGACAGTTGCCGCAGCTATTGCCCTGAAACACGGTTCCAACAAATCCGCCCGTGCCCTGGTCGACATAGGGTCCGCCCGGCGTCTGATAATAGCTGACGCTCTGTACCGCTTCCGGGTACGGGAAGGGCGTCGTTCCGGCGCGGGCTGTAATCACATTGTTGCGAACTTCCACCCCGATCGCGCTTTTGCCCCAAAACGTCGGCAACGTATTCATCTGAAACAGAATCGCGAGATAGGCCGGGTAGTTCCCTGTCGTGTTCGCTATCGTGTTCCCATTTATTTCGATATTGCGCGAGACATTGAAATAGGTCAGCGTCGACGCGGCCCTGTCCACGGTGTTTCTTTGAGACGGAACGAGGTCGATCCCGCCATTATTCGTCATCGTGTTTGCGACGACCGAGACATTGAGAAAGGCGCCATGATAGAGATCGATGCCCTTTGGGTTGCCATTCAACTGATTGCCGCGGATGAGCGCATTTTCGAACGACGGGTAGCTCAGCGTGAAATGATCGCCCGGAGCGGGGATCACGTCGAATGGCTTGTCAACGGCGAATGAGTTGCCGTTCTGCGCTGTGATCCGGCGCCATTGGCCGGCGCCCGCGCCGCTGACGACGACAATCATCGAGTAATTCGGATAGTAACCCCAGGCGCAGGTTCCGTCGCATTTCTCGGCGTCTGTGATGCTTGTTGCGCTCGCCGCCGTGACCGTGCCGGTATCCTCCCGCTCATCCCAGCCTCCGCCTTCATTCTGGATCGATTCGCCATCGTTCCAGTTATATTTCAGGACGCCGTCCGCGGATTTGAAAACATTGTTCTGCAGCACCACATTCTTGCCGAAATTGAACGCGAGCTGACGCCCCATGACGCGCTGGATCCTGTCGCCGACATGAAGCGGATATCCATTGTTGGGCCATGTCAGTTGCGCCGCGCCCACGATGACATAGTCGGATGCGCTTCGCGTGAAGACATTATTTTCAACCACGGCGTTGACGACATCCTTCATCGCATTCTGGGCGGTCGCCCAGGTGACGGCATTGTTCCTGAACTGCACATTGCTGGCCGACGTGATGTATATCGGACCCATGCCTCCCGTTTTCTGGGCGGGGTCGCCGTTTTGATAATTGATCGCCTGCGTGAACGTGGAGTTCTGGATCGCGATCCTGTCGCCTTGAAGAACCAATCCCTTGCCGGAGCCGAAATTCCAATTCACCCGTTGCAGGAATAATTTGTTGATGGGCTGGTTACCCGTTCCAAGATTGACGATGTAATTACTGGTGAGATCAACATTCTGGATGGATAGATCGACGAACCCGACCATCTGCATTCCGCCCGCAACGTAAAATCCGCCGGCTGCGGCCGGCCCCAGGATAATCTTGGTGCTGGTGGCGCCCGCGCCCTGCAAAACCACATTTGACCGCATTGGGATGGAGGTCGATCCTATGTTGTAGACGCCGGCCGGCAGATAGACCACGCCGCCGTTGACGCCGGCGAGTCTGATCGCCGCGGAGATCGCCGCCGCATCATTGGTTTTGCCGTCACCCTTTGCGAGGATGGTGAGGCTTGGATCGGTCTTCACATTGAAGACATGATGATCCGCCTGATTGGTCCCCTTGACGCCCGCCTTGTAGGTCGGACCATCTGCGTAGATGAAATCATAGGCCCAGGGCTGTCCGATCGCGAAGTGATCGGTTCCCGGCGCGTGGCCGAGGATCGTCGCATCGGTAAGCGCCGCCGCGTAGCCATTCGAGACATTGGCCTGATAGGCGTGTCCGGCGATAACGCCGGACGGCGCCACGACATCGAGGTAATAGGGGCTGCTCGTTGCTGTCGCGACCGTCGCTTTCAACTGCGCCTTCGTCTGCGCGTCAACGAGGGTGACGGCCGGCGCCTTGGCGTTGACATAGAGATTGCGGCCGAAAATACGGAAATGCGCGCCGCTGACGATTTCGGCATTGTCGAAATGCATCGGATGCGGCGCATTGAGAACGATCTGCGGACTCGTCGCCGCGCCATTCGCGATCCAGACGTTGTAGAGATCGAAGGCGCTGGTTTTCGGCAACTCCACGACGAAGGTTCCGTCATCGGCGGTCTTCGTCGCCAGCACGATCGGCGCCGCCTGAAGCGACGGTTTCAGATAGACTTTCGGCGCCGCGCCGAAGCCGCTTCCCTCGAGACTTATGACATCGCCAGGGTGCGCGGTGAACGGATAACTGATGATGACCGGCCCGGCTTCGGCCGCGACCGCAGCCGCAATCCAGAAGCCTGTGGAATAGGCGAAGGCGCGGACGCCTGCCAACAGGAGCATCCGCAGTCGCTCACGATAGAGGCCTGTGCGGAAAAGTAGTATTTTCATTTTATTTCGTCCCCATTTGCATAAAACTGGACACGACATTCGAGTCTAAGTCGAATGTTCGTCAGGACGCGATGCCTGTTACGATGATCGGGGACAGTCGTTGCGATTTGTTCTGCTACTGCTGAATGTTTTTAGGGATATACTTGCATCAATTGCGCGCGCTGCACGCTTACGTTACGCGCGCAACGCAATGGAGACCGGATATGTTGAGCCATGACGCAGGGGCCGGCGCGGCGATGCGGGCGAATTGCTGGAGCGGGCGAGACGGACCGGCGACGGACGCTGCGGAAGTCAGCCCCAGAGCGCGGATGAAGCCGGATCGATCACTGACCCCTCATAGACGAGGCCGTCCGGACGGTCCCGCTCCAGCAGCAAGGGTCCGTCAAGGTCGAGGAACCTCGCGCGCCCGGCGAGCAGGAGCGCGGGAGCCATGGCCAGCGAAGTCGCCACCATGCAACCAATGAAGAGCGCGAAGCCCGCGGCCTCGGCCGCCGCCGCCATGGCCAGCATTTCGGTGAGGCCGCCTGTCTTGTCGAGCTTCAAATTGAGGGCGTCGTAACGGTCGGCAAGTTCGGCGAGACCTTGCCGGGCATGAACGCTTTCATCGGCGCAGACCGGGATGATGCGCTCGATTTTGGCGAGCGCCGCGTCCTGGCCCGCCGGAAGAGGCTGCTCGACGAGTGCGACGGACGCCCTGGCGCAGGCTTCAAGATAAAAGGGAAGTTCGGCGTCCGTCCACGCCTCGTTGGCGTCGACAATCAGCTTTGATTGCGGCGCGGCGGCGCGGACGGCGGCGATCCGCGCCGGATCGCCCGCCCCCGCGAGCTTGATTTTCAGCAAGGGGCGCCAAGCCGCCTTGGCCGCCGCCGCCGCCATCTCTTGCGGACTCGCCACCGAGATGGTGAAGGCTGTGGTCGCCGGCTCCGGCCGCCGCTGTCCGGCAAGCGCGTAAGCCGGAACGCCGCTGCTTTTCGCGGCGAGATCCCATAGCGCGCAATCGAGCGCATTGCGCGCGGCGCCCGGCGGCAGGAGCGCCTGCAGGCCATCGCAGTCAACGCCCGCCTCGATCGCGGCTCTGACGGATTCGATCTGCGCGCAGACGGTCTCGACCGTTTCGCCATAGCGGGCATAGGGCGTGCATTCGCCGCGCCCGCGCGCGCCGGCGGCCACGATCGTCGCGACGACGACGACCGCCTCTGTCTTCGCGCCGCGGGATATCGCGAACTTTCCTGCGATCGGAAAGCGCTCGACCGCGACGTGGAGGTTTGGCATGCCTGTCTGATCGCATAAGTCCCCGCCGCGGCGCAACCCGCTTCACCGCGCCTCGCGGCGCGCTTTTGGCGATGGCCGGGATTGCCAAAATCCATCGACATAGGCAATCTTCGACGCCATGCGTTCATCACTCGGCGACAATCGGCCCCGAACGACCCAGCGATCGCCCGTGCGCGGCGCGCAAATGGCGTGCGCATGATCCAGGCGTGGCTGGACCTGCCCCTTCCGTTGATGTTCGCCACTGTCGCCGGGTTTTATGGCTCGACCGCGCTCTTCCTATTCTGGCTGTGTTTCGGACGCTGGACGCGGCGCTGGATGCTCACGTTCAACGGCGCGGTCGCCGAACTCTTCGGCGCCATCATGGTCATCTTCGGCATTCTGATCGGCTTCGTCGCCGGCGACGTATGGGACGGCTGGCGCCAGGCGGTTTCGACCGTCGAGAGCGAGGCCGCGAGCCTCGCCATGCTAAGCGAACTGGCGTCCGCCAGCGGCCTTCCGACCGATGACATCCGGCGCGATATCCGCGTCTATGTCGCGGCGGTCACGGAAAAGGAATGGCCGAGCATGGGCGATACGGGGAGAGGCGCCCCGGAGGCCCGGCAAGCGCTTGGAACTCTTTTGAAAGACGTCGCTTCGCTGCAGCACGATCCGAAGGATCCCAGCGCCAGATTCGACAATCTGATGCTCGACATGGCGCTGAAGGTGCAGGGCGCCCGGGCGGCTCGCCTCGCGCTGAGCGCGCCAAGTTCGGAAGACGTCAAATGGGCCTGCGTTCTCCTTCTCGCCTTGATGGGCCAGATCAGCATCGCCATGCTGCATCTCGACAAGCCGCGACCCCATATCGCCGCCATGACGATCCTGACAACGAGCATTGTCCTGATCATCGTCCTGATCGCCGCGAGCGAAGGTCCCTTCCAACCGCCGATCTATGTCAGAAGCGATCCGATCTCGCGGGTCTTGACGCTGCTTCCGGAAGAGGGCGTGCCGCTGCCGCCGCCAGCGGACGCCTCGGCGAGCGGCAAGGGCATCTAACAGATCAAGCATATTCCAATCAGATTGAAGCAATCTGACCGACAAGACTGTGCTTCAGGAGCCTCAGCTGACGATCCGTCCCCGGCCGGCTCTCGATTGAATCATTGCGGTGGCGGCGTGACGCCGAGCACGGCGGCGGCGCCAAGCACAAACAAGCCAAGGGCAAGTTCAGCGGCGACGTTTCGGGTCAGCGCGCTCGTCCGCGCGGCGCACGCGCCCGAAGCGGGTCGCGATCGCGGCATCGCGACGAATCGGTTGAAAAAAGCCAGCGCGAGCATCAAGGCGACAAGCGCCAGCTTCGCGCAAAGAACGTCGCCATAGGCCGTGTCGAACAGCTTGCCGAACGAACCAGCAACGCGAAACCCGGCGTTGATCGTTCCGCTGACCACGATCAGGGTGACGGCCGCCATGCCCATCGCCGAAAAGCGATAAAGGATCTTCAAATTTTCAAGCGCCGGATTCCCGGCCGTCCGGCGCTGTTCGACGAGAACGAAAAGCAAAGGCGCCAGGCCGCCAACCCAAGCGCCGCCGGCCAGGACATGGACGCCATAGGCCGCAATCATGACGGCGCCCTTGAGTCCTGCGCCGCCCTCGGCCGCGTGGCCGAGCCAGGCGTGGCTGACGAGAAGGACGGCGCCAATCAGGACCGGCGCGACGAGGAACGAGCGTCCCGTCAGGGAGAGCGCGACGGTGACGGCGGCAGTTGCGAGCAACGCCAGACGAATGATCGAAACGACGCCGAAACTCGTCTCGAAAAAGAACAGCCGCAAGGTCTCGGGATCCTTGAGGACGCTCCAGTCGGGCGTCGCCGGATCGCTCGTCATATTGACCAACATTCCGGCGAGCCAGGCGAGGCCGGAGAGAGCCGCCGCGGGCGCGGCGATGCGAAGGAGGCGGCGCGTCGCCGTGAGGCTCGCCGGCGCGCGCGCGCCGGCGCTCGAAGGCGCATAGAACCAGAACAGCGCCGCGCCAAACAATGCGAAGACCGAGGCGAAATGGATCCAGCGCGCGATGACGAGGAATTCGAAAATCGTCACGGGTTCCTCAATAGCCACGCGAGAGGTTGCGGCCGAGGGGATGACGTCCGGCGCGCGGCGGCGCGCGAAAGAAGCGCCCCGGCCTCCCCGCCGCGCGCACGCCCATTCTCAAGGCGCGACGGTGAAAGCGTACGAGCCTTCGGTGCGATGGGTGTCGATCGAGACCACATGCCAGGTTACCTTGTACGCGCCGGGCTTCAGCGGCTGAGCGAGCCGCACGTGGAGCGTCGCTGGGTCGGACGGATCCGCCGTCGCCTTTCCGGCCGGGACCGGGGCGCCTCCCGCGGTTGTGATCTGCACGCTGGCGAAGGCGGGCGCGAGCGATTGCGTGAAGGTGAGCGTCAGTTCGCTCGGCGACCCTGAAACCGTGGCGCCGACGCCCGGAACGGCGTGATCGATGAAGGCATGGGCGAAGGCGGCGGTCGCGGCGAAGGAGCAGGCGAGGGCGGCGCCGAGAATGGTTTTCCGGATGTGGTGCATGATGTCCTCCTTGAAGCATTTTCCCGCGAATCGGATGCCGCTTCGCGCAAAGGAAAAGTGATGGACAGAGCGTTGGCGCTTGGAGCGTCATCCGACCGAACGGATCATTCGGTCGGATAAAATTCACGCCGGATCAAAAGCCTCAGCGAATTCCGCACTATCAGATCGATCGAATCTGATCCTAGCGGAGAGCAAAGCCGCGTGGCTGGGGCGGTCCAAACAGCGGCTTGCCGAGCGAATTCGGCAGGATGTCGTCAATGAAGAAGTCCAGCTTGGCCAGCACGCCGACATGCCTGCCGCTCGCCTGATTGATCGGGATTTGCGCCATCACGCCAATTTCAAAATAATTGCCCATGTAATAGAGCGATGGGCCGACCACGCCGGTGGTTGTATGAGTCCATTCGCCCGGGACCGATGGTCCAACATTCGACACGGGCGAACTGAAGATGCCTTCGAAAGCCGGGATCAGCCGTTTGAAAAGGTCCGGAACTTCGAAAACATACGAATTCGCGTAAAGCAGGCTGTATTGCACGCTGAAGCCATAGGTCAGCACGGTCGGGTTCAGGGTCAAATCGTAAGTTGTTAGCCCTGTGTCGGGATCAGGCACGATCGTCGCGTCGATCGGATGGGTCGGGATGTTGTAATCGACTTCGCCGGTGATCGCGAAGGGTCGCGCCCAATCGACGCCGAGGTCGCCAAAACCCTTGCCGATATAGACTTTCGGCGTGACCGTCGTATGGGGATCGGAGGGGAGCGACGAATTCTGGGGGCTGCCTGTGCCGCCCCATTCCGCGGCGAGAGCGCCCGCGATGATGAATTCATGCTCGGGGTTCTGGTAGAAAACATATTTCAGCTGGGTTTCGATATTCGCCCATCCGCCGGCGGCGGGATTTCTCTGCCAGGTATAGCCCTCCGAGCCCACCGAGAATCCGAGATCCGCCGTGATCGTCTTGGCGTATTCCCAGCCAAGCGTATAGGAGATCGGGCCTGGCGTGCCGTCATAGTTGGAAGAGGCCAAATAGCCGAACGAGGGCAGCGTCAGTTCGTCATTGACGCCGGGGTCGTCGATGGTGAGCGTCGCCGGGAAAACCCGGTTGCCGACGATTGTATGGGCGAGCGCGGGGCTGACGCCCGTGAGGATGGCGGCGGCGCAGAGGGCGCCCGCTTTGGCGATGAAAACCTTGTGAGACATGGTGAAATCCGTGATCTGGAACGAGCGATGTCGGGCGCCGCCGCTTTGAAGCGGACGCGGGCGCCGGGCGAAAGGCCGGTCAGATCAGGATGGGAGGCGCTCGCGGCCGCGCGGCGGGAATCCTGGCCGCGACGCGAAATCCGAGGGTTTCTGGCGGCGCCAAAATGTCGATCGCGCCTTGCGCATGGGCGACCGCCGCCAGCGCTGGCGGAGGGATGAGCGCGGCGCCTTCGGCCAGATGGCAGCCGGGGCATTGATCCCCGTTGGGGGAGGCTGGCGCACGATCCCGGCGGTCGCCGCCATGGTGCGCGCAATGGATGACATCGAAGCCCGGACCGGCGGCCGCGTCGACGCTGGAGGCGACCGGATAATTGGCGCAACAGAGGTGGAGAGGCGTAAGCAGAAAGGCCAGCAGAGCCGCGAATGCGAAGCCATGCGCGAGCGCGCGCCAAGCCCGCGGCAGCCGGCCTCGGACAGAGGCCAATGCCACGTCGCGCCGCCCAAGGCTGTGCAGCCGGCCCACACGCAATCTGGTCGCTCCAAGTTCGTTAACAATTTAGACGAACTCTTCGGTTATGACCGGGTTCGCGCGGCGTGCAAGACGAAACCGCGCCGTGCGCCCCGATTTCGGCGGCGCCCCGGCATAGAACACGGTTTCGTCGGCCTTCGTGACTTTGCGGCAACAGCGCGGGCTGGCGAATGCTTGGCCGGCAGGCGCTTTTGAGGCGAATGCTTGCCAGATCCGCGCGGGGTCTCTTCCCTCCTGCGCGAGAATACTGGCCTCGGCTTCGCCGCACTTGGCGCGTATGGGGCCGGTTATGCGAATTTTACGCCCCTTGCGCGCGTGCGGCGGGACCGAACGATGAATGTTGCAGAAGGCCCGACATTTTCGAGCGAGCGGTCGGGAGACGCTGTTACGCTCAAGCTTGCCGGGCATTGGACGCTGGACGCCTGCGCCGGGATCGAGACCGGGGCCGCCGCGCTGACGGCGGAGGCGCGCGGTTCGAGCCGGGCGATCCTCGATCTTTCCGACGTGCGGCGCCTCGATACGGCCGGCGCCTGGCTGATCGACAGGACGCGCCAGGAGCTCGACTCCAACGGCGTCGCCGCCGAATTCGCGTCGGTCCGCCCTGAATTCGGGATTTTGCTGAAAGAAGCCCATTTCCGCACCTTCGAAGAGGCGAAACCGCGTCGCAGCGCCTTTCTGATGGCGCTCTGCGCCGATATCGGCGAGAGCGTCGTCAACGCCGGCCGCGACCTGATGAAGGGAATCGCGTTTCTCGGCGCCGTGGTCGCGGCGATCGGCAGAAGCGTTGGAAATCCATCGTTTTTCCGGGCGACTTCGCTGGTGTCCCACATAGAATCGATCGCGTTTCGCGGCGTCCCCATCGTCATTCTCATCAATTTCCTTGTCGGCGCCATCGTCGCGCAGCAGGGCATTTTCCAGTTGCGGCGCTTTGGCGCGACCATTCTCGTCGTCGACCTCATCGGCATTCTGATCCTACGCGAACTGGGCGTGCTCCTGACCTCGATCATGATCGCCGGACGATCCGGCTCGGCCATTACGGCGGAGCTTGGCTCCATGAAAATGCGCGAGGAGATCGACGCGCTGCTGGTGATGGGCCTGAAGCCGATCGAGGTGCTGATCGTTCCGCGCATCCTCGCCCTGATTATCAGCCTGCCGCTGCTCACCTTTCTCGCCGACATGGCGGCGATCGCGGGCGGCATTCTCGTCGCCTGGTTTTATGGCGGCATCACGCCGAAGAGTTTCCTCGCCCTGCTGCCGGAGGCGATCGCCGTGCACACCTTCCTCAGCGGCGTCATCAAGGCGCCGTTCATGGGGCTCGTGATCGGCCTCATCGCCTGCATCGAGGGCCTCGCGGTCGCGGGCTCCGCTGAATCGCTCGGACGGCAGGTGACGGCCTCGGTTGTGAAATCGATTTTCATGGTGATCGTGGTCGACGGCATTTTCGCCGTTTTCTTCGCCGCGATACGGTTCTAGGCGGCGCACATGCAACCGATCGCTCCGGCGAAACCGAAAAAGTCCTTCGCCCTGCTGAAGCGGGGCGCCAAGCAGATCACGCGCGGCGCGGCGCCCGAGATTGCGATCCGCGTGCGCAATCTCGTCGTTGGCTTTGACGGCAAACCCGTCCTCGACGGGCTCGATCTCGACGTCCGCCGCGGCGAGGTGATGGGCTTCGTCGGCGGCTCCGGCACCGGAAAATCGGTCCTGACGCGGACCATTCTGGAGCTGATCCCGAAACAGGGCGGAACCATTGAACTGTTCGGCTCCGATCTCGATCGCGTCACGCGCGCCGAACATGACGCGCTGGAGCGGCGCATGGGCGTCATGTTCCAGCAGGGCGCGCTGTTTTCTGGCCTCACCGTGAAGCAGAATGTCCAGGTGCCGATGCGTGAGCATCTGAACCTTTCGCCGCGCCTCGCCGAAGAACTCGCCATGCTCAAGATAGAGTTGGTCGGCCTCAGCCTTGACGCGGCGGACAAAGTTCCGTCGGAATTGTCTGGCGGCATGATCAAGCGGGCCGCGCTGGCGCGGGCGCTCGCGCTCGATCCCGAGCTCTTGTTTCTCGACGAGCCGACGTCGGGCCTCGATCCGATCGGCGCTGCCGAGTTTGACGATTTGATCTCGACCCTGCAGAAGACCCTGGGCCTGACGGTCTTCATGGTGACGCATGATCTCGACAGCCTTTATTCGATCTGCGACCGGATCGCGGCGCTGGCGGACCAGAAAGTGATTGCGACAGGCCCGATCGACACCATGTTGGCGTCAGATCATCCGTGGCTGCGCGCTTATTTCCACGGCAAGAGGGCGCGCCAGTTCGACCCCTCCGCGATCAAGCCAACGATGGTTGGCGCGAGTCTCGAGGCCGCCGCGGCCAAGGAATGAAGCGTAGCGTGAACAGGAAGAGACGATAGATGGAAACCCGAGCGAACTATGCCCTGATCGGCATTTTCACGCTGGCCGTGATCGCCTCCGCTTTCGGCTTCGTGCTGTGGTTTTCGGGCGGCGACAAGTCGAGCGGCCAGCGCATCTACAAGGTCGTCTTCGACGGCTCCGTATCGGGCCTTTTGCGCGGCGCGCCGGTCCGGTTCAATGGCGTCAGCGTTGGCGACGTGACGCAGATCGACTTCATTCCCTCCGATCCGAGCCATGTGTCCGCGCTTGTCGAGATCGATGCGCGGGTCCCGATCCGCGTCGACACCAAGGCGCGGCTCGAGGCGACGGGCCTCACGGGCGTCGCCTCCGTGGCTCTCTCCGGTGGTTCGGAGACCTCGCCGCCTCTACCGCCGGGTCCGGGCGGTGGGCCGCCCACGCTCACGGCCGACCGCTCCGAGTTCCAGGAGCTGATCGAGACGGCGCACAAGATCGCCGGTCAGGCCACCGAGTTTCTGGATAAAACCAACAAGGTGATCGACGACAATTCCAGCTCCATTTCCGCCTCGGTGAAGAATATTCAGAAGTTTTCGGATGCGCTCGCCGCCAACTCGGACGGCCTCAAGGGTTTGACCGCCAAGTTGGACGGCCTTGCAAGCGACGCCGATAATCTGGTGAAAGCGGCCGATCCGGCGCAGGTGGCGAACATGATTTCCGAATTCAGCGCGACGTCGAAATCGATCCGCAAGCTGACCGACGACGTCGATGCGCGTTGGAAGGACATCGGCGCGAACCTCGCCCGCTTCAGCGGGTCTGGACTGCGCGAATATGAGGCGCTCGCTTCCGATGGCCGCAAAACGCTGGATCAGGTCAACCAAGCGATCCGTTCGCTCGAACAGAACCCACAGCAATTCATCTTCGGCAAAAAATAGCCCGATCCGACGCCGCCCGCGCCAGCCTCCGCCGCGATTGCGCGACGCGGGCGGGCGGATGTAGACGAACCTCCGGTTGCAATAGCCGCGCGGCGAGAGCGCCGGCCCCGGCTGGCTCCGCTGACAGGCGACATCGATTGTCTTGGCGGCGTGATTCGCTCAACGCCGCCGCTTGCGTCGACGCCCCGGGGTGCGCTGTCTTCGGAATTATCGCAAAGAGCGCGCCGAAACGCGGCGCAATCGTCCACCCGCAGAGGAAAACAAGGCCTCAAGGCGGGTCTTCCGCCGGTAGATGCTGTAGATTTCGTGTACTCTATAGATTCCACGATGGAATTGTGCCACTAACGATTCTCCGGTACGCGTGCTTTCCTACAGCAGGCGCAAACCGGACCGTTGACGAAGCGCGGCGCCGCGGATTTTTCTCCATATTCAGCATAGGCCGAAGGCCTGAATTGAATGCGAAACATCCCGGCGCCTAACTTGACAAGCAAAGGCATCATGGACACTTCACTCGAACGCATCCGCGCCAAGATCGATGAACTGGAAGCGAAGGTTGCCGACCTTCGCATCGCTGAACGCGCGCTCCAGTCTCTTGAGAGCCTACCGGCTCGCAAGACGAAAGTTGCGGCGGCGCCGGCGGCGGCGCCAGCGCCGAAGGCAAAGGTGACGGCTAAGGCGAAGCCGACGGCCAAGGCGAAAGCAACCCCGAAAGCGCCACGCGCGCCGAGGAGCCAGACGATCGGCGCGGCCATTGCTGATGTGCTCGAACAGCATGGCTCTGTTTCGGCCGCCGAGATCGCGGAGCACATCAAGGCCGCAGGCCGGGACATCAGCAACCGCACGGTATCCTTTGCGCTGCAGGCGTTGAAGAAACGCGGCCTCGCCAAGAACACCGATGGCAAGTGGTCGCCCCCGAAAGCCCGCGCGAAAAGCTAACGCCTGATCGAACGCCGCCAACCCATAGGTGACGCTCTGGGTGGCCGGCGTCTGAAAAAGTGAGCGATAGACGAACGGGGCCGTAGGCGGCCCACGCATTTCGATTCGTCGCTCGCGTCAGGCAACCGAGCAAGCGCGTGTCCATTGCGGTGGCGAACACGGAGATTTGAACTCCGGACATGGGATGCCGGGCTGTAATCGCCCGGCCCCGTCGCGCATTCGCTGTGGAAGTCAGGCCGCCGCAAATCGACGCGTAGGTCGCTCAGACCACCTCATCTGGGGCGAGCGCGCAGATTGTCGCCTCATCGGTCTCGACCTGCAGGGTCACGTGACCGATCCTGAAGCGCTGTTGCAGACGTTGCGCCGTCTCCATCAAGAATGCATCGCCCGGATGTCCAGCTGGCATCAGGAGATGGCCAGTGAGGCAGATGTCGCTCGTGCTCATCGACCAGATATGCAAATCATGAAGGGCGGTCACTCCTGGCAATTCCGTCAGGAACCGGCGCACATCGGCGCTGGCGATCCCGGCTGGAACGGCGCCGAGCGACATGGCGAGGCTCTCGCGCAACAGTCCCCAGGTACCGGCGACGACGACGCCATTGATGATGAGGCTCATCAGCGGATCGAGCCACAGCTGGCCTGTCAGTAGAATGAGAAGGCCGGCGATGACGACGCCGCCGGAAACCGCCGCGTCCGCCGCCATGTGCAGGAACGCGCCGCGCACATTGAGGTCGTCCTTGCGTCCGGAGGCGAACAGCGACGCCGTAATCGCGTTGATGATCATGCCTATCGCGGCGACGATCATCATTGTTCCGGCGGCGACTGGCTCCGGCTCGAAGAAACGACGGATCGCCTCATAGCTGAGCGCGCCAATGACGAGCAGCAGAAAGACCGCGTTGAACAAGGCGGCGAGAATGGAGGTGCCCTTCAACCCGTAGGTGAAGCGCGCTGAGGGCGCCCGCGCGGAAAGGACCACCGCGCCGAATGCGACGGCGAGACCAAGAACGTCGGAGAGATTATGACCGGCGTCTGCGATCAGCGCGACCGAGCCCGAAATGATTCCGTAGACCAGTTCGAGAGCCACGATGAGGATGTTCAGCGCAATGCCTATGACGAAGCGCGGACCGAAGTCGGTCGGCGCCGCGTGGGAATGCGCATGGCTGTGGGCGTCGTCGCCGGCGTGGCTGTGGCCCTCGCCGTGTTCGTCGCAATGGCTCATTGTCTTTTCCGCTCCAGTCGCCGGGATGTTTGCAAGTCTGCACGGCGCCATTGACGTTTTAAGGACAAAGCGCGCCGCGACGCAAAGATTTGCGCGCGTGGCCCCCGCGACGGCGCCGCATTCGTCATAATTCGCCGGGCAGGCTCGCCATGCGGCCAAAGGACGGGTAGCTTCCCCTGCGCGCCAATTGCGAGCTGCCGTGACAAAGCCGGATCCGCCCCGCAAGACGCCGAGCATGACGCCGAAAGGAACGCCGATGTTCAATCTTTATGAGATCGTGCAAAACGCCCAGAACGGGCAGGCCATCGAAAATCTCGCCAGACAGTTCAACATCTCCCCTGAAGAGGCTGATAGCGCCGTCAGGGCCCTTTTGCCGGGGCTGTCGACTGCGTTCATGCAGCGCGCGGCCGAACCAGCGGCTTTCGGCTCCATTCTTGGCGCGCTGGGGGACCAGCAGCACATCGCCGCGTTCGCGGACGCCGCCGTCGCGCAGTCGAGCGAAACCACGCAAAAGGGCGGTGCGGCGCTGCAGGATCTGTTCGGATCGCCCGACGCGAGCGCGGCGATCAACCAGCACGCAGCGGCCATCGCGGGGCTGCCACCGGCGCTGATCCAGCAGATGGCGCCGGTGATCGCCTCGATGGTCCTTGGCGGCCTCGGCAAGGGCCTCGCCAATCAGGGCTGGGGCGGCGTGTTCGGACAGCTCGCCAGCGCCGCCGGACAAGGCGGCCTCGGCTCCCTTCTCGGCAGTTTGCTCGGCGGCGCGCCGGCGGCGCAGGCGCAACCGGCCGGCGGCGCTCAGCCAGCCAATCCAGGCGCCCCTGGCGGCGCTTCCCTGGACGGTCTCGGCGGCCTCGGCTCCATTCTGGGCAGCCTGCTCGGCGGCGCGGCCTCGGGGCAGGCGCAACCGCAAGGCGGCCCACCGGCGGCAAACGCTGGCGCGGGCAATCTTGGCGGCCTCCTGCAATCAATCCTCGGCGGTCTCCTCGCCGGCAAGCCCGCGCCGCAGGGGGGAGCTGCGGCGCAGGCGCCCGGCGGGATCGACGCCGGCGCGGTCCAGGGCGGCCTTGATGCGCTGATCAAGCTGCAACCGGGCACGCCGCCGCCGGCCGGCCAGCAGGCCGGGCTTCAGGACGAGATCAACGCGATTTTGACTGGAAAGCGGTCCTGACGGGTTTCCTCTCCGGGGGCGCCGGGAAAAGACTGTAACTGTTTGTTTCGGCGCCTTTTCCGAGTGCTGACGCACGCACCGAGCGGCGGCCTGCGCGTTTTGCCCGGAGGGGGATCAAGACGAGCGGCGGACTCGGCGCGGCGGCGGCGCTGACCGAAAATGCCAAGCCTTCGGCGCCCGCCGCGTTGCGCTGCGGCGGCGGGCCGCCTATGTAGCTTTGCAACGCGGGTCTCTTATGTCCCGGCGCGGGCGCTTCGGGCGCGCGCCCAGCGGCGTGGACGGGCTTTGGAGCAGATGGCGCGCGACGTTTCCGATACGACCCCTGTGACGTCGCGCGATGAGCTTGTCGCCTGGTTCGAGGCGGGCTCGAAGCCGCCGGAGCAATTCGCCGTCGGCACCGAGCATGAGAAAATACCGTTCTACCGGAGCGGACATTCCCCGGTCGCCTATGGCGGCGAGCCCGGCGCCGGGCGCTGCGGCATCCGCGCCCTCCTCGATGGCATGCGCCACGATCTCGGCTGGGCCGCGATCTGCGACGGCCCCAATATCATCGGCTTGTTTCAAGAGCGGAGCGGCGGCGCCATCTCGCTCGAACCCGGCGGGCAGTTCGAACTTTCGGGCGCGCCGGTGGCGACGATCCACGAAACCGACGCCGAACTCGACGTCCATTTCAAGAGCGTCAAGACCTTCGCCGCGAGCTGCGGGATCGGCTTTTTGACGCTCGGCATGAATCCGAAGCAGCGGCTTGCCGAAATTCCGATGATGCCGAAGCAGCGCTACGCCATTATGGCGAAATATATGCCCAAGGTCGGCGGGCACGGCCTCGACATGATGTTCCGCACGGCGACGGTGCAGGCCAATCTGGATTTTTCGAGCGAAGCCGACATGGTGAAAAAGCTGCGGGTTTCGCTCGCGCTGCAGCCGGTCGCGACAGCGCTGTTCGCCAATTCGCCCTTTACCGACGGCAAGCTCAACGGCTTTCTCTCGGCGCGATCCGAGGTCTGGCGCGACACGGATCCGGCGCGCACCGGAATGCTGCCTTTCGCCTTCGAGCCCGGCATGGGCTTCGAGCGCTACGTCGATTACGCTCTCGACGTTCCGATGTATTTCCTGAAGCGCGGCGAGACCTATGTCGATGTCGCCGGAGCGAGTTTCCGCGATCTGCTCGATGGCGGCCTCAAGGCCGCGCCGGGCGAGCGGGCGACCCTTTCGGACTGGGCCAATCATCTCTCGACGATTTTCCCCGAGGTCCGGCTGAAGCGTTATCTCGAGATGCGCGGGGCCGACGCGGGGCCCCGGCCGATGCTGACCGCCCTGCCAGCCCTGTTCGTCGGGCTCCTCTACGATCCCGCCGCGCTCGACGGCGCCTTGGAACTGATCAAGACCTGGAGCGGGGAGGACCGCGAAAAATTGCGCGCCGACGCGCCGCGCCTCGCGCTCAAGGCGCGGATTGCCGGCCGCCCGCTGCGCGAAGTCGCCAGCGACGTGCTGGCGCTGGCGCGGGGCGGCCTCGCAAGGCGGCGGCGCCTCGATTCGCGCGGACGCGACGAAACCCATTTTCTCGACCCGCTCGACGCAATCGTCGCGGGCCGGACCGAGGCGGAACGGCTGATCGCGGCGTTTCGCACGGACTGGGGCGGAAGCGTGGAGCCGGCCTTCGAGCACTGCGTCTATTGACCGCCCCTCGGCCACGCTGCTCCCGCCGCGACGCACGACGCCTGAGCCGGCTTTTCCCCAGAAGTTTGCACCGGCTCGGCGGGGACAAAGATTGGCAAAAAACGCCGGAGAGCGTGGAAACGCCCTCCATTAAAAGCTTCGATTGCGCATGGTTTTGCACGTTGAAGAAGCGTTGCGCGCACTTTCCATTGCGTAGGCGCGAAAAACCTCTGTTCCTCGCTTGACGGAGCGCGATGGTTAGGGTTCCGTCAGGCATTAGAATCAGCGACAAACGCTGGACTTCGCGCTGAAATTTCCTCGCTGATAATCATGGAAGGTCGACGGGATGACGAGTTCAACCAAGAAGCCCGCGCCGGCAAAGGGCGCCACTCCGGCAAAGGCTGCGCCGAAGGCCGCCGCCGCCAAGGCGGCGAAGCCTGCGACGGCGAGCGCTTTCGCCAAGCCGCTGCAGCCCTCCAAAGAGCTTGCCGCCGTGGTCGGGGCCGCTCCCCTCCCGCGCACTGAAGTGGTGAGCAAGGTGTGGGAATATATCAAGAAGCATAAGCTGCAGAACGAGGCGAACAAGCGCGAAATCATCGCCGACGAGAAGCTCAAAGCCGTTTTCGGCCGAGACAAAGTGACGATGTTCGAGATGAACAAATATCTCGCCCAGCATCTGAAATAGAGCGCATAGAAGATCGCGGGGCGAATCGGGACAAAACGAGCCCTGACCTCGCCGCGCGCCTTTACCCATGGCCGCTTCTTCCGCCGAAAGGGCCTTCGCGCCCGCGACGCCAGTTCAGCCCCATAACGACGATTCGATAAGGCCCCGGCGCTTTGGCCAGGCCAGAGCATTTCCGTTTCAGATCGAAACAATCTGATGCCCGGAAAATGCTCAAGCTTGTGAATCTGGGGCGGCTTCCATCGACCGAATGATCTCGGCCGGTGAGCGCTCCACGGGCCCCTGTGCGATCGATCCAGTTCAAAGCGCGGGGCGATCTCGCCCCCTCGATCAGATGATTTTGGATTGAATCAATTCAAAATCATGAACGTGATCGAATTCATTCGATTAGAAGGGGATGGGGCGTCCGGGAGGATTGGCTCCTTGCGGAAGGTTCGTGATGAAATATCGCCGGCTCGGCTCCAGCGACCTTGACGTCTCGACGATCGCGCTCGGATCGTGGCTCACCATTTCCGGCGGGGTCGGCAAGGCGGACGCGATCGCCTGCGTGCGCAAGGCGCTCGACGTCGGCGTCAATTTCATCGACACGGCGAATGTTTACGGGCGCGGCGCGGCGGAGACGCTGCTCGGCGAAGCGCTCGAGGGCGTAGCGCGGAACTCCTATATCCTCGCGACGAAAGTCTATTTCCCGATGAGCGAGCAGGACAGGGGCCTCTCCCGCGCGCAAATCCTGAAGCAGATCGACGCCTCGCTGGCGCGCCTCAAGACGGATCATGTCGACCTCTATCAATGCCATCGCTATGACGAGAATACGCCGCTCGAAGAAACGATGGCGGCGTTGACCGAGGTCGTCCGCGCCGGCAAGGCGCGCTACATCGGCTTCAGCGAATGGCCGGCGGCGAAGATCGAAGCCGCCGCGGCGCTTGAAGGCGTCGCCCGCTTCGTCTCCAGCCAGCCGCAATATTCCCTGCTCCACCCCTATCCGCAGGCCGATATTTTTCCTTTGTGCGCTGAACTCGGCATTGGCCAGATCGTCTGGTCGCCGCTGGCGCAGGGCGTCTTGACGGGAAAATACAGCCCCGGCGCGCCGCCGCCGCCAGATTCGCGGGCGAACAGCGCGACGATGGGCGCGATGCTGCCGAAGCGCTGGCTGGAGCCGCCGGTGCTTGAGGCCGTGCGGCAGGTGAAACAAATCGCCGCGGAGGCGGGCGTCAGCCTCGCCCAATTCGCGCTTGCCTGGGTTTTGCGCAAGCCAGTCGTCGCCTCGGCGATCATCGGCGCCAGCCGGCCCGAACAGGTCGCAGAAAATGCGGCGGCGGCCGATCTCTCGATCGACCCGGCCTATTTTCTGCGCGCCGAGCAGATTCTGGAGACCGTCCGCTAGCTCGGAGCGCATCGCGATCGCGCTTCCACGACGTTTTGGCGACGACGCCATTGCTTTTCGCCGCGCAATCATTATAACCCGCGCTTCCGAACCGACCGGCTCAAAGGGCTGCCGTGGCGGTTCGTTCGCTCGTTCGGAAACGAACGGGAGTGGCCGCTATGCGCCCACTCAATCAAATCATTGCAAGAAATTGCAGACAATCAAAGGGCGCGCGCGCCCGACGGAGACGAGCAAAATGCCCAAACTGAAGACGAAATCGGGCGCGAAGAAGCGCTTCAAGATCACCGGAACCGGCAAGGTGCTTTACGCCCAGGCCGGCAAGCGTCACGGCATGATCAAGCGGACCAACAAGCAGATCCGGAACCTGCGCGGAACCAATGTTCTGTTCAAAAGCGATGGCGACAACATCATCAAGTATTTTCTGCCGAACGGCTGAAAATACCTCCATCCCTCGTCTTTGATCCTCTTTAGCCAGTCCGGAGATTTTAGCCATGGCTCGCGTCAAACGCGGCGTCACTTCGCACGCCAAACATAAGAAAACCCTTGAAGCGGCAAAGGGTTTTTATGGCCGCCGCAAGAACACCATCCGCACCGCCAAAGCGGCCGTCGATCGCTCGATGCAATATGCGACGCGCGACCGCCGCGCCAAGAAGCGCGTTTTCCGCGCCTTGTGGATCCAGCGACTGAACGCTGCGGTGCGCGAATCCGGCATCACCTATTCGCGCTTCATCGACGGTCTATCGAAGGCCGGGATCGAGATCGACCGCAAGGTTTTGTCCGAGCTGGCGATCACCCAGCCCGACGCCTTCAAGGCGATCGTCGAGAAGGCCAAGAGCGCCCTGCCCGCCTTCGCCTGATCCAGAAAGCCTAACCTTAACGCGCCGCGCCGGGCTCGTCCGGGCGCGGCGCGTTGCGTTTGAAGCTTCAGCGGCGTCTCCAGACTGGCGCACCTGTCGGAGCGATCTTGAAATGTGCGACGGCTCAGGCGCGGCGGGCGGGCCGTCGCTTCGGGGCGTGCACGCGCGCCTAAGCGCCGAAGCAGCAGCGCTCGGCATTGGAGCCCGCGCCTGAGACAGCGGAATGCCTGTTGCGGAATGAAAAGGCTCGCGGCGATCCAGCCCGCGTCACCTGGTTCTGGTGTGGCCCGAGATCACGTTGAAGGCGACGCGCTTGGCCTTGCCATGCGTTTCATAGGCGCTGCTATGGCCATGATGGCTGTAATTATGGCCATAATATCGATGGTGCGCGCTATGCGCCCAATGTCCATGGGAATGCCGCCCATGCGAGGCGTGCGCCTCTTGCACGGGAACTGAAGCTTCAGGATTGGTCTTCTCCACGACGTCGGCGCCGGCGCCAACCCCATCGCCGCCGAAATCCTTCGTTGATGCGCCGCGCGTATGGGCGACCGGGCCGAACATGGCGAGGCACTGATTATAGGCGTCGGCCGCCTCGATCTTCTCGCAATCATTGATCGAGTTCGGGGCCGCTCCCGCCGGCGCCGCCAGCGCGAAAGCAAGGCCCGCCGCTAACAATGTCGTTGGAAAATATCGCAAAGCCTTATCCTCTCAAGGTCGCGCCTGTCTTTTGCATCACCGCCGCGACGATCCGCGCCGCGACGCCGTCGATTTCCGCGTCGGTCAGTGTCCTGTCGCGGGGCTGCAAAATGACTGAGATGGCGACAGATTTCTTGCCGTCGGCGATCCCGGCGCCTTCATACACGTCGAAAACCTCAGCGTCGGTCACGACCGTCCGGTCGCCGCCAAGCGCCGCCTTCACGACATCGCCAGCGAGGACGGATCGGTCGACAACGAAGGCGAAATCGCGTTGCAGGGGCATGAACTCCGAGAGTTCAACCTTTGGTCTGGCCTTTGTCGCCTTCGATTTTGTCACTGGTATGTCATTTAGGATGATTTCGAAGGCGACGAGCGGGCCTTCCGCGCCGATCGCCTCCAATGCGCGTGGGTGAATTTCGCCAAACGCGCCGATTTTGCCTTTCGGGCCGAATTGCACGGTCGCCGAACGGCCGGGATGCATCCATGCCGGGCCGCCGGGGACGATCTGCAGGCCGCCAGCCGGCGCGCCGAGCGCGGTGAGCAGGTCGAGGAGATCGGTCTTGGCGTCGAACAGATCGACGGGCGCGTTCCCGCCGGTCCAGTGGCGTCCGACGCCGCTGGTTTTGGCGGCCCCCTGACGAAGGGCGGCGGCGGCGATCTTCTGATCGTTCTCGCCCGGCCCGAGAAAGATCTGGCCGACCTCGAACAAGGCGACGTCGCCATGGCCGCGATCGGCGTTGCGCTGCGCCGCCGCGATCAGTCCCGGCAGCAGGCTCGGCCGCATGTCAGAGAGGTCCGCCGAAATCGGGTTCGCGAGCGAAAGCGCGGGATCGCCGCCGCCAAATGCGCGCGCCCGGGCGTTCGAGATGAACGACCAGGTCACCGCCTCGACGAGCCCGGCTGCCGCCAGAGCCCGCTTGGCCGTCCCGACGCGCTTCTGCAGAAGGGTCAGCACCGGCGCCGGCACGCCCTGATGTTCGCGCGGGAAGGGCCGCGCCCGCACGCGGTCGAGGCCGGCGATGCGCACGATCTCCTCGACGAGATCGGCCTTGCCTTCGATATCCGGCCGCCACGAGGGAACCTTGACGACGAAGCGATCGCTGTTGCCCGGGGAGCAGCTGAGTTCGAAGCCGAGGTTTTCGAGAATCCCGGCCATTTCGGACGGGTCGAGTTCCAGCCCGGTCAACCGCGCCACTTCGCTGAGAAAGAACATGAGGCGCTTGTCGGGCTGCGGAATCTGGCCGGCAAGCGCGATTTGCGAAGGCTCGCCGCCGCAGAATTCGAGGACAAGCGCGGTGGCGAGTTCGAGGCCGGGCAGCAGGAAGGTCGGATCGACGCCGCGCTCGAAACGGTAGCGCGCATCCGAATTGATCCCGAGCTTGCGGCCCGTGCGCGCAATATTCGTCGGATCCCAGAGCGCCGATTCGATCAGCACGTCCGTCGTCGCCTCGTCGCAGCCCGAGGCGGCGCCGCCCATGACGCCGGCAAGCGATTCAACGCCCGCGTCGTCGGCGACGACGACCATCTCGGAGTCGAGCGCATAGGTTCGCCCGTCGAGAGCTTCGAGGCTTTCGCCCGCGCGCGCGCGCCGCACGGCGAGATCGCCGCGAACCTTGCCGGCATCGAACACATGCAGCGGACGGGCGCGATCGAAGCTCAGATAATTGGTGATGTCGACGAGGGCGTTGATGGGCCGCAGCCCGATCGCGGCGAGGCGCTTTTGCATCCAGGGCGGGCTTGGACCGTTGCGCACGCCGCGCACGAGGCGCAGTGCGAAAGCCGGCGCAAGATTGGCGTCCTCGCGGGCGAAGTCGAGACGCGGCGTCACCGGGCAGGCGAAGACGCCCGCGATCGGGGCGATGTCGCGCCCCTTGAAGCGGCCGAGGCCGGCGGCGGCGAGGTCGCGGGCGATGCCCTCGACGCCCATGGCGTCGGGCCGGTTCGGCAGCAGGTTGATGTCGATGACGGGATCGGCGAGGCCGGCGAAAGGCGCGAAGGCGTGGCCGATGGGGGCATCCTCCGGCAGCTCCATAATGCCGTCGCGCGCCTCGGAAACGCCAAGCTCCGCCGCCGAACACAGCATGCCGCCCGATTCGACGCCGCGGATGACGCCCTTGCCGAGCGTTTGCCCGCTCGCCGGAATGACCGCGCCCGGCGGCGCGAAGACGGTTCTAAGCCCCGCCCGCGCATTGGGCGCGCCGCAGACGACCTGCACGAGAGCGCCCGATCCGATGTCGACGCCGCAGACCTGCAAGCGATCGGCGTTCGGATGCGGCTTCGCCTCGACGACGGCGGCGATGATGAAATCCTTGAGCGCGGCGGCCGGATCCTGGATCCCCTCGACTTCGAGGCCGATCCGCGTCAGCGCATCGACGATCTCGTTCAGCGAGGCGTCGGTCTCGATATGGTTCTTCAGCCAGGAAAGCGTGAACTTCATTACGGTTCCAGAAGAAAGGCGGGATTTGACGGCGCCGCGCGGCGATGCGGCGGCGCTGAACGAGCGCGCAGACTTCTCTAGGGCTTTTCCGCGCCAAGGGAAATCCGCGATGCGCGAGGCGCCGGATGCGCCGCCCCGCGCAAGCAGGATTAGAGGCTTGCGAACAGGCTCTTTTATAGGCAAAGGTTGAGCAGCTTTCGCGTCGCGAGAAATAGCTTTCTTTCGACCGTTCGCAACCGAAATCGAAGGGATGGCGCGATGATCCTTGCCGCAATCAGCCGCGGTGAAGCCGGCAAGATACAAAAACGCGAAGCCGGCGCCCTCGCCTGCAAGGCGGGCGTTCTCGTCTGCGGCCTGCTGCTCGGGCTGACAGCATGCTTTCCCCCGCATCCCGCGCGGGCCGCGGACGCCTCCGACTCGCAGCTGGCGACCGCGCCGCACGAGGGCGTCGCCTGCTCGATCGGTCAGCCGTTCTGGGTCCCGTCGCGGGAGACCGCGGAAACCTTGCCGTGGCCTTCGGTCTATCTTGGGCATTTTTCCGGCGGGCGGCCCTATCTCGCCGCCGACGGACAGACCCTTGTCGACTGGCGCGACGATTACGTCTGCTTCCCGTCTCGCGCGCAATGCCGCGAATGGGTGCGCGACTCTTACCGGGCGTATCATCGGCCGGAAGGCTATCGCGCCTGCCTTTTTCTGCGCTGATCCCCTGATTAGGCGCCGCCGCCGCGTGGCGGTCCTCCGCGCGGGACCTGAAGCGGATCCGAGAGAGTTTCGATGTTCGATGCCCTGAAGAATTTTGTCGCCGAACTCGCCGGCGCGGATCCGACCGAGAAATCCTTCGCCGAGGATGATTACCGGCTCGCGGCCGCGGCTCTCCTCGTCCATGTCGCCGCCTCCGACGGCGAGACGGACGACGCGGAGAGGCGGCGCCTCAAGACGGTGATCGAGGAACGCTTCGGGCTCGACGACGCCGCGACCCAACGCCTCATCGAAAACGCCGAGCAAAGCGACCGCGACGCGGTGGACTTTTACCAGTTCACGAGCATCCTCAAGCGCTCTCTCGACGAGGACGGCCGGCTCAAGATCGTCGAAATGATGTGGGACATCGCCTACGCTGATGGCGCCATCCACGAGTTCGAGGAGAATACGGTCTGGCGCGTCGCCGAATTGCTCGGCGTCTCGACGCGCGACCGGGTTCTGCTGCGCCAGCGCGTCGCCGACGCGGCCAAGTCCGGCGCGGGGCAAAAAGGGCCCTGGGGAGCGCCGGCCGACCGCAAGGATTAAATTCCGGGGCGGAACGGCGCCGGGACGGCGAAGCAATCGCGCCAGCGCCGCGCGAATGCAGGCCGAAGGATCGGCTCGAAAGGTCAAGACATGGCTGGACAAGACGCAGGATTGCCGCGCCGCGTGACGCTGATCACCGGCGCCTCGAGCGGAATAGGCGCGGATCTCGCCCGCGTTTTCGCGCGCGAGGGCCACGATCTCGCCCTCGTCGCGCGCAGCGGCGACAAGCTTGCCCGGCTCGCCGACGAAATCGAGGCCTCGGGCCGCCGGCGCCCGCTGCTTTTTCCGCTTGATCTGACCGCGGCCGGGGCGACGGAGGCTCTCGCCGCCGGCCTCGCGGCCGCGCAGGCGACGCCGAACATCCTCGTCAACAACGCCGGCTTCGGCCTCATCGGCGACGTCGCTCAGCTGAACGCCGCCGAACAGCTGGCCATCGTCGATCTCAACATCCGCTCCCTCGTCGAGATCACATTGCGGTTTTTGCCGCAGATCCGGGCGACCCAGGGCAAGATCCTGAACGTCGCCTCGATCGCCTCGTTTTTTCCGGGCGGTCCGGGCATGGCGGTCTATTACGCCTCGAAAGCCTTCGTACTGTCCTTCTCGCTGGGCCTGGCGCAGGAGTTGCGTAAGGATTCGGTGGAAGTTTCGGCTCTCTGTCCGGGCGCGACCCCTTCCGGGTTCCAGGACCGCGCCGGCTTCGGGCCCGAAGTCATGCTGAACAAGATTCCGATGACCAGTTCCCTCGAGGTGGCGGAGGCGGGCTACAAGGGCCTGATGGCCGGCCAGCGCGAGATCATTCCGGGCTGGCTCAATAAAATTGGGGCAGCGCTATTGCCCTTTGTGCCGAATTCCGTAATCTTGACGTTGATTTCGCGAATGCAGCAAAAGCGTCTCTGATGCTGATTCGCGCCTAAATTGCGAGCGATGCCGACAGCAGAGAGAAGTTCAGGCAGGGTTCTGATCATCCTGCACCAAAAATGTTCGACGCCGGGCAGGATCGGCCGGCTTCTGCGCGGGGCCGGATTCGAGCTCGACATCCGCCGCCCGGCCTTCGGCGATCCGTTGCCGAAGACCCTCGCCGACCATGTCGGCGTCATCATTTTTGGCGGTCCCATGAGCGCCAATGACGGCGACGACTGGATTCGCCGCGAGATCGACTGGATCGGCGTTCCTCTCAAGGAAAAGAAGCCGTTTCTCGGCATCTGCCTCGGCGCGCAGATGCTCGCCCGCCACCTTGGCCATCGCGTTCGCCCGCATCCGCAAGGACGGGTCGAAGTCGGCTATTATCCGATCGACCCGACCGAACATGGCCATCAGGTCTGCGACTGCCGTTTTCCCGACCGGGTCTACCAATGGCACCGCGAGGGGTTCGATCTGCCCAATGGCGCAGTTCTCCTCGCAAAGGGACGCGACTTCGAAGCCCAGGCGTTCAGTTACGGCCCCTCCGCCTTCGGGCTTCAGTTCCACCCCGAGGTGACCTTGCCGATGATCTGCCGCTGGTCGGCGCGGTCGAGCGAACGGCTCGACTGCCCTGGCGCGCGACCGCTTCATCGCCATTTCGAGGGCTGGTTTCGCCACGACCGCGCCGTCGCGCGCTGGTGTAGCGCCTTCCTTGACAGCTGGCTCGCCAGCGGTCTGGCGGACGCCCCGCAATCTTCATCGGACTGTCGCGCTTGATCCCTAGTCTGCGGCGGGACAGCGTCGGACGCCGTCCACGCGATCCGATCGGGCGTCCCAACACGCGCTGAAGGCTGGACCAAACGCCGCCTTTCGTCCTAGCATCCTGTCTGGGATCCAAGCGTCGCGGAATTTGCGCTCGTTTTAGAAGCCCCGGTCGGTTTGATCTGTGGCGTCAATGGCGGAAAATCCTGAACAAGCCGCCTCGCCATTCTGGAAGTCGGCAATTCAGAACATGCTCCCCCCGCACACCGAATTTAAAGGGAACCTGAACATGAGCATTTTCGGCACTATCGCAGCCAAGCTTTTTGGTCACTCCAGCGCCCAGGCCACGCCGGCGCCCGGCGCCGCACCCGCCCCGACGCCTGCCGCCTCCGCGCAGGCCGCGGCGCCCGCGAGCGCCCCGGCGGCCGCTCCCACCGCCGGCGGCGCCGCTGCGCAGAACGTCGACGTCGCCGCGATCCTGGACGAGCTTGTCGCCAAGCACCATGAAAAGCTCGACTGGCGCCATTCCATTGTCGATCTCCTCAAGGCGCTCGATATCGACAGCAGCCTGTCGGCGCGCAAGGAGCTCGCCAAGGAACTGCACTATGCGGGCGACACCAGCGAAAGCGCGGCCATGAATATGTGGCTGACCAAGCAGGTCATAGCCAAGCTCGCGGAGCATGGCGGGAAGCTGCCGCCCGAACTGCTGCACTAGATCGCGATGGTTTTGGATCGAATCGATCCAAAACCATGAAACTGATCGATTCCAATATTTGAAGCGAGATGCGGAAAGGCGGTTTCCCGCGTTCCGCGTCCCGCTCCGAAATTCGCCGCTGCGCGGTCTCTAAATGAACGACGCCGGCAATCCCAGCGCGCGACAGAACTCAACACTCGGTGAAATTGACGGCGAGGCCGCCGAGCGAGGTTTCCTTGTATTTCGACTGCATGTCGGCGCCGGTCTGATACATGGTCGCGATCACCTGATCGAGCGAAACGCGATGGACGCCATCGCCATTCAGCGCAAGCGACGCCGCGTTGACCGCCTTCACCGCGCCAAAGGCGTTGCGCTCGATGCAGGGAATCTGGACGAGCCCGCCGATCGGATCGCAGGTCATGCCGAGATGATGCTCCATGCCGATCTCGGCCGCGTTTTCGATCTGCTCATTGGCGCCGCCGAGCGCGGCGGCGAGGCCAGCGGCGGCCATTGAGCAGGCGACGCCGACTTCGCCCTGACAGCCAACCTCGGCGCCCGAGATCGACGCGTTCATCTTGAACAGCGCGCCGACCGCCGTCGCCGTCAGCAGAAAAATGCGCATGCCGGCCTCCGACGCGCCGGGGCAATAGTCGCGATAATAGCGCAGCACGGAGGGGGCGACGCCGGCCGCGCCATTGGTCGGTGCCGTCACGACGCGCCCACCGGCGGCGTTCTCTTCATTGACTGCGATGGCGAAGAGGCTGAGCCTATCCATGATCTCATGCGGCGGACGCGCGTTGTTGCGCCGGTCCGCCTCGAAACGCGCGAGAAGCATTTTGGCGCGGCGGCGAACGCGAAGGCCGCCTGGCAATTCGCCATCGAAGCGAAGGCCGCGATCAATGCAGCCCATCATGGCCTCGATGATTGCTGAAAGGTGACGCTCGACTTCCTCCTTTGGCCGAAGAGCGAGTTCATTGGCGTAGATGACGTCCGCGATGCGGAGGCCCGCGGCGGCGGCGACATCGAGCAGTTCGGCGGCGTTTGCGAATGGATAGGGGACCTTGACCGCCGCTGCAGGCGGGCTCGTCAGGTCCTCCTCGCGCAGGATGAACCCGCCGCCGATGGAGCACCAGCGCTCCTCAGCCAGCGTTTCGCCGGCGGCGTTGAAGGCGCTGAAACGCAGCGTGTTTGGATGATGCGGCGCCTTGGTGATGCGATCGAAAACAATGTCGCGTTCGGCGTGGAAGGCGACAGGCGTCCCGCCGCCGAGCGGCAGGCTGTGGGTCTTTTCGATGGCCGCGACGAGTTCGTCTGCCCGATCGGGATCGACCGTCTCGGGTTTCTCTCCTGAAAGCCCGAGAATCACGGCTTTGTCCGTCGAATGGCCGCGGCCGGTCCAGGCGAGCGAACCGTAAAGGTCGACGCGCACGCGGGCGACCGAACTCAGCGGACCAGCCGCCGCGAGCGCGCGCACAAATGCGTCCGCCGCCTTCATCGGTCCGATCGTATGCGACGAGGACGGCCCGATGCCGATCTTGAACAATTCGAAAATGCTGATCATGCCAATCCAATCCGCCAAGGGGCGGCTTAATCCCAGCGCTTGGTTCCGGGCCTTTATATAGGAAGCGCCTCTACTCCGGCGCCGATGTCGCGGGCGGGCGGCCGATCGGGCCGAATGGACGCTCCAGCGCGGCGCGATCCCATCGGGCGCCGTCGGCCGCCGCCTCATAGGTGCTTTGCAGGAATTGAACCAGCGCGACGTCGGGCGAAGCGGCGTTGCGCACCGCGTCATAGGGCAGGATGAATTCCTGCAAGGCTTCGCTGAAGAAGGCGCCCTCGGGCAAGACCGCGGCCGAGGCGAAACCGGGCGGCGCCGGATAGGCGTAGGAATAGAAGGCGGCGTAGTCGATCCCGCCGCCGCCAGGCCAGAAGCCCGCGCTGCTCACCTCATGCGAATAGGCCTCGCGCACGACCGCATCGGAAAGATGCGGAACGCCGCCCGGATGCAGCGGCGCCCGCCGTCCGGAAAACCGCGTCACGGCGAGATCGAAACTGCCCCAGAAAAAATGAACCGGGCTGCATTTGCCGATGAAGCCGGTGCGGAACAATTTGAACACACGATCGATCTGCACCAGCGCCTTCCAGTGCCGATGCGCATATTCGGCGTCATATGACGCATGAACCCGGTCCTCGCTGAACCGGATTGGATCAGGCAATTCATTGGGCGTCTGGTCGATCGTAACCTCAATGCCCAAACCGGCCAGCCCCTCGATGACGGCGGCGTAGAAGTCCGCGATCGGCATGGGCCGAAGCTGCATGCGCCAGATTTGGCCATCGCTCGTCTCGATGAGCAGCCGATGCGCGATGAAGTCAAACGCGATCTCGAAGCTGCGTTCGCCGTCCGGGATCGGCGAAGTGGTCAGCCCGCGCGGCGAGACATAGAGCGTCGCATGCCATGAATGATTGAGCCATGGCGTACGCGCGAGCCTGATCTTGCCGACGATCTGCGTCATGAGGTGAAGCGTTTCGTACGCGCCGCGCCAAGCCGTGTAGGGCAGATCGGGCCAGGCGTTCGAGCTGCCTTGCGAGGATGCGTCCGGCATGATTTCGCCCTCGATCAAAATGGGAAATTCCGCTGCGACGCTACAGCATATGCGAACCGCGAACTTTCCGCGAGGCGATGGATGCGCCATGCCCCTCCAGGCGCCCGTAAACAGCGCTGGCCTAAGCGCAGGCGACCGCGTCGCCAATGGCGATCCTGCCGCTGCGTTTCATCTCGACGTAAATGCCCATGTCCGGATGATTGAAAGCGCGGACCAGCGCGCCGGGCAGATTGGCGTCCCGCGCCGCCGTCGCCGGATTGACGTTGGTCGCGCCGCAACGTTTCGTGCGCAAGGCCGCGAGCGCGCTGGCCGAGCCGATGCTGACCGTCTTGCCGATCCAGTCGAACTCCTCGAAGGCGCGCGTCCCCTCGAAATAGACATTGGCGCGAAAGCGCAGCGGATCAAGTGGCGTTCCGATCGCCTCTTCGAGCGCGCGCACCGACTTCAGATTGATCAAAGACACCGCCCGCATCATCGAATCGCCGCGTCCGGCGACATCGGTGAACTGGCGTCCCGGGAAGCGCAGCAGCTTTGGCCTGCGCGGCGCCTTTTCGCGCATGAAGGGCGCCATATAGGCCGCGATGAAATCTTCGAGGCGCGCGACGTCGCGCGCTTCGGTGAGGGAGCCTTCAAAGAGCAGCTTTCCGGCCTCAAAGAGCGACAAGCGATCGTCGCCGGCGTCATCTTCGAACCGCGCATCCAGCGCCGCGAGCCGCTCGTCGCGCAAAAGCATCAAAAATTCGGTCTTCGGGCGCGCCTCGGCATAATGGTCCGGCGGAAACTCGCCGCGGCTGAAGGCGTAAAATCGATCCTTCGGGAATCCGGCCTCCGCCTTGATCGCGACTTCCGCCAGCGGCTGCGCATTGAAGCCCTTGACGGGATAGCGATAGAGCGCCGCGACTTTTCCCATTGCCTCTCGACCCCACTGTGGTCCCAACGAACGCGCGTTAACAGCGCCACGCAACCGCGCGAGGCGGTCCACTTCAAATCGCAAGCGGGAGGCGCTTCAAGCGCCACGCCTGCGTTTGCGCAGAAGAGTTGGTAATTTTCTCTTGAAGGGAAATCAATTCTCTCGGATATCGTCGCGGCGCATATCTTGCTTTGGAACATTCCATGCGCATTCTTGTCTTTCAGCACCTCGCCGTCGAACATCCCGGCATTTTTCGTTCATTCTGGAATGAGGCGGGGCACGACTGGCGCACGGTCGAACTTGACGGCGGCGAACCGATCCCGCCCCTCGACGGCTTCGACCTTCTGGCCGTCATGGGCGGTCCCATGGATGTCTGGCAGGACAAGACCTATCCTTGGCTGGTCCGCGAAAAGGCCGCCATCCGGCGCTGGGTGCGCGATTTGAAGCGCCCCTATTTCGGCGTGTGCCTCGGCCACCAGCTGCTCGCCGCCGCGCTCGGCGGCGCGGTCGGCCTGATGGCGCGGCCCGAAGTCGGCCTCTCCCACGTCGACCTGACGCCGGACGGCCAGGATGATCCCCTGTTCCAAGGCTTCGAGCCGAGCTTCGAGACTTTCCAGTGGCATGGCGCGGAAGTGAACCGGCTTCCCGAGGGCGCTCGCATTTTGGCCGGCAACTCGGCCTGCCCGGCGCAGGCGATTCGCGTCGGGCCGCATGCTTATGGCCTCCAGTTCCACACCGAGATCGAAGCCAGCGCGGTCGACGAGTGGGAGCAGATTCCCGAATACCGGGCGAGCCTCGAAAAGGCGATCGGCGCGACGGAAGCCGCCCGCCTCGGCGCGAAGATCGCGCCCAAAATGGCGGCGTTCAACGCCGCCGCGCGGCTGCTCAACGACAATCTTTTCGGCATCCTCGCCAAGGCGACCCAAAAGCAGGGCGTCTGACGCCCGCCCCCTATCGCCGGAAGGTGACGACCAGCACATCCCTGTGGGCGGGGCGCGCGGGATCCAATGGCGCGACCGGCGTCACGCCATGATACACGCGCGAATCATCGACGACGGCGGCGTCGAATGGCTGCGTCAGGGTGAAATTGCCGATATTGCGTTTGGCGAGATCATGGATCGACGTCATTGCGCTTGCAACATTCTCCCGCGCGACGAGGAGGACAAGCACCCAGTCGACCCCATCCTGATGGAGCCCTTCCGGCGTCGGATGCCCCTGCATGCAGGCATGGGCCTCGATGCGGAACTGGTGGACCTCGACATGCCAGACGGGCGGCCTCGCATCTTGCGGCGTGAGGCTGTCGAAGAGATCGACGCAGGTCCGCAGAATCGATCGCATGGCCGGATGGGCGCCTATGGCGTCGGCGACGGGCGCGAACCAGCGCTCGATGCCGCCATTCAACGGATTATAGTCCCGGCTCTGATAATGCGGCTGATGCGGCTTGCGCGCGATGTCGTCTCGTGAGGCCGCGAACGCCGCATAGCGCCGGCGGCGGTAGCGCCCCCCGTCGGCCATATAGGCGTCAATGCCGAGATCGTTCCAGCTTTTCGCAAAGCGCTCCCAATCGGCGAGGCCCGCCGCGCCCAGCGCGCGCTCCATAGCGGCGGCCTCGACGAAAGCGAAACCATCTCGCTTGAGAGATTCTGCGATCGGCTGCAGGTTCTTATTCATTCCTTGCTTTCCATGACCCATTTCAACGGCGTTCGCCTCCATATAGGCTGCGACGGCCGGTTCGGCGAGAGCCGCGCGCAGCATGATCGCCGCAGGGCGGTTATCGGCCGCGGGTTCCGGGCTTTAATTGAGTCGGGACTGGGCGCATGTTAGCAATGATGTTCCGCGACGCTGTCAAAAAGGAGCCGAAAAATGTCTATCGTCGCTTATCATGTCGTCGAGCACGACGGAGGCTGGGCCTATGCGGTCGATGGCGTGTTCTCCGAGACGTTCCCGAGCCATGAGGCGGCGGTGAAGGCCGCCAAGCGAGCAGCCGGCGAGCAGCGCGCGCCGGGAAAGGCCGAAGAAATCGAATATGAGACCCCGGCCGGAAAGTGGAAGGTCGAGCACGCCGAAGGCGGCGACCGGCCCACGACCGAAGTGATCGACAAGAAAGATTGACGCCGCTCCGCGATCAGAGTGATTCAATCCGGGCGGAATATGCCTAGCGGCGCGCCTCGGAAAGATGGTCGAAGCGGCGGCGGAAACCGCCGAGGCCCATCGTATCCGATCTGAGATCCATGATGAGGTCATGAAGCTCGGCCGCCGGCGCCAGCGCTTCGACATCGTCCCAGCCAGGCCAACCGGGTTTTTCGCTATAGCCCATGATCTGGCCGTGACGCCCGCTGAGCAGGCGCTGGGCGGCCGCCGTGAAGGCGTTGGGCACGCTGACAGTGATATGATCGACCGGCTCCAGCAGAATGGGATCGGCCTTGGCCAGCCCTTCGGCGACGGCCGCGCGGGTCGCGCTCTTGAACGCCATGTCGGAGCTGTCGACGGCGTGAAATCCGCCGTCGACGAGGGTCACGCTGACGTCAACGACAGGATAGCCGAGCGGACCCTTCTGCATCGCCTCCTCGGCGGCTTCGCGCACCGCCGGGATATAGTTTTTCGGCACCGAGCCGCCGACAACCTTGTCCGTGAACAGGAATCCGGAGCCGCGCGGGCGCGGCTCGATCTCAAGCTTCACGTCGGCGAACTGGCCGTGACCGCCGGTCTGGCGCTTGACCCGGCCATGCTGCGAGACGGCGTGCCGGATCGTCTCCTTGAAGGCGATTTTGGGCGCGCTCACCGCGACGATGACATTATAGGCCGAGGACAGCCGCTCGATCGCATTGTTGAGATGAATTTCGCCCTGCCCTTGCAGCACCGTCTCGCCGGTCTCGCTTCTGTGCTCGACGCTGATGGACGGATCGTCCTGCACGAGCTTCTGCAGCGCCGCCGAAAGCTTGACGTCATCCTTGCGATCCCTGGTCGCGATGGCGAGTTCGTAAACCGGCGGCGGCGGCTCGGGAAAGGGCTCCGGCGCCGCGGCGCCCAGAAAAGCCCCGGTCGCAACGCCATCGAGCCGGCCGAGCGCAACGAGTTCGCCGGCGTCCGCCTCGGTGGCCCGCACCGATTCCGTTCCGGCGAAACGATGGATGCCGCCAATGCGGACGCTGCCCAGCGTCGCGCCGTCGCGCAGCGGACCGCGCCAGACGCGGCCGTAACAGAGCTTGCCCGCCTGCACGGTCTTGAAGATCTGGACCGCCGGCTGATCGCCGACCGGGACGCCGCGCCGCAGCGCCGTCTCGGACGCCTCCGGCACATCGTGGCGCAGGGCCTTCCAGAGGCGCCAGACGCCATGGCCCCGGCTCGCGGAGCCGATCAGCACTTCGACGATCGCACCTTTCGCCTGATCCTTCCGCAAATGCTGGAAGAGTTCATCCGCCGTCGGCGTCTCGTCCTCGAGCAGCTTCTCCATCAATTCGTCGTCCTGGTCGGCCAGCGCCTCGGTGAGTCCGGTCAGCGCCTCCTTCTCCGTTTCGCGCATCTGCGGCGGCAGTTCGATCGGCTCGACGGCCTGCTTCTCGCCATAGCGGAAAGCGCGCTCGGTCACGACGTCGATATAACCGATGACGGCGTCGCCGGCGCGGATCGGCAATTGGCGCGGCACCAGCGGGCGCGCCGAATGGGTCTGCAGCGCCGCGATGGCGTCATGGAACGAACCCGCCAGCGCATCGATCTTGTTGATGAAGACGAGATGGGGCAGGCCGCGCTCTTCCACCAGTTTCAGCAGTAGCGGCAGATTGGAGACGCGCTCGGTCGCCGGTTCGCAAACGATCACGGCGAGATCGACCGCCGTCAGCGCGGCCTGGGTCTCATAGGAAAATTCAACCGAGCCGGGACAATCGACGATCGACCAGCGCTCGTTGAGGAACGAGCAATGTCCGAGGCGCGCCTCGCCGGCGCCCTGGCGCCCGCGGTTCTCCGCCTGCCGTTTCAAGGGCGCGCCGGCCGCCGCCAGAAGGGCGTCGAACAAGGTCGATTTGCCAGACCCTTGAGGGCCTATGAGGGCGATCGAGCGCGGTCCGGCTGCTGGTTTTGGGGGATGTTCCGTCATGGTGGCCGCCTCCATCTGATCGGGCCACCGACGAAGACGCCCCGGCCGCAGATTGGCTTTTCTTATTTGAAACTGATATTCGGACGATCCCGGTTTTTGTCAATCGAGCCTTCCCGCGAACGATGCCGCGGCGGTTTGAGCCTCGACTGGCGCGTTATTTGCTGTTCGGCTCCTTTGCGCCAAGACGCCGAAAGACGTCGCGCCGCCGCCGCACAGAGGAAACCGGCAACGCGACCGCCACGGCCCCGCCATGCACCCGCCCGCCAAACGGCAAAGTTCGACCCCAAAGAGGCATTGATGACGAAATCTCTCGACCCTGCACAGCCGACAGGCGCCGCCTCCATCGAGCGTCCGCTGATTGACGACATCCGTCTGCTCGGCCAGCTGCTCGGCGACACCATTCGCGAACAGGAGGGCGAGGAGACATTCGCGCGGATCGAGACCATCCGGCGCCTAAGCGTCGCCTTTCAGCGCGGCTCCGATCCGGAGGCGGGCCACAAGCTCGACGCGCTGCTGCGCGGCCTGACCTCGGAAAAGACCATGGCGGTCATCCGCGCGTTCAGCTATTTCGCCCATCTCGCCAATATCGCCGAGGACCGGCACAATATCCGCACCCGCGCCGCGCTGGCCGAGAAAGAGCCGCAAACGCATGAGGGCGGCACCCTCGCCAAGACGTTCGAGCGACTGGCCGCCGCGGCGATCGCGCCGCGGACGGTGGCGGAGGCGCTGGAGCGCAGCATGATCTCGCCCGTGCTCACAGCGCACCCGACCGAAGTTCAGCGCAGAAGCCAGCTCGAAGCCGAGCGCTCGATCGCGCAGCTGCTGCTCGCGCATGAAGGGCTCAAGGGCGCGCGCGCGCGGAAACAGAACGAACTCCTGCTGCGCGCCCGCATCGCGCAGCTGTGGCAGACGCGGCTGTTGCGTTATGCGCGCCTCACCGTCCGCGACGAGATCGAGAACGCGCTGAGCTTCTACCAGATGACTTTCCTGCAGCAGATTCCGCGGCTCTACGCCGAACTCGAGGACCATCTTCCCGGCGAACGCATCGACAGTTTCTTCCGCATGGGATCCTGGATCGGCGGCGACCGCGACGGCAATCCGAACATCAATGCCGACACGCTGGAGCTGGCCCTGCGCCGCCAGTGCGATGTCGCGCTGCGCTATTACCTGACCGAGATCCACCATCTCGGCGGGGAGCTTTCCATCTCGCGCAGGCTGGTCGGCGCCACGCCGGAGCTGGAAGCCCTTGCCGATCGATCGGGCGATGAAAACCCCCATCGCGAGGACGAACCCTATCGGCGCGCGCTCGCCGGCGTCTATTCGCGGCTGGCGTCAACTCTCGTCCTGCTGACCGGCGGCGAAGCGCTGCGCCACGCCGTCGCGCCGGGCGAACCTTATATCGACGCCGGCGAGCTGCAGGCCGATCTCGCGATCATCGAGGCTTCGCTTCGCGCCAACCATGGCGCCGCCCTCATTCCCGCCCGGCTCGCGCCGCTGCGCCGCGCCGTGGACGTATTCGGATTCCACCTCGCCTCCGTCGACCTGCGCCAGAGCTCCGACCGGCATGAGGAGACGCTGAAAGAGCTGATGTCGGTCGCGCGCGCGTGCGACGACTATAGCGCGCTCGACGAAGCAGGCCGGCGCAAGCTGCTGCTGCAACTCCTGAGCGATCCGCGCCCGTTGCGGGTTCCGGGCGTCGTCTACGGGCCACGCACGGAAGAGGAGCTCGACATCTTCGAGGCGGCGCGGGACGTGCGCAAGTCGTTCGGCCGACGGGCGGTGGTGCATTACATCATCAGCCATACGGAGACCGTCAGCGACCTTCTCGAAGTCCTCGTGCTGCAGAAGGAATGCGGCATGATGCACCGCGCGCTCGGCGATCCCGGCTCCTCCGTCGAACTGATGGTCGTGCCGCTGTTCGAGACGATCGAGGATCTGCGCAACGCTGAAGCCATCATGCGCGAATTTTACGCCCTGCCGGGCGTCGCCGATCTCGTGCGCGGCTCCGGCGCCGAGCAGGAAATCATGCTCGGCTATTCCGACAGCAACAAGGATGGCGGCTTCTTCACCAGCAACTGGGAACTCTACCGCTCCTCGACGGCGCTCGCCGGATTATTCGCGAAACTCGACGGCATCGCCCTGCGGCTGTTCCACGGACGCGGCGGCACGGTCGGGCGCGGCGGCGGCCCGAGCTATCAGGCGATCCTGGCGCAACCGCCGGGGACAGTTGAAGGGCAGATCAGGCTGACCGAACAGGGCGAGGTCATCTCCTCGAAATACGCCAATCCCGACATCGGGCTTCTCAATCTCGAAGCCCTGGTCGCGGCGACGCTGGAGGCGACCCTGTTGCCTTCCGGCGGCGCGGCTCCCGCCGCGTTTCTCGATGCCGCGGCGGCCATTTCGGAGGCCAGCATGAAGGCGTTCCGGGCGGTGATTTACGACAATCCCCGCTTCGTCGATTATTTCTTCACCGCGACGCCGATCGCCGAAATCGCCGAGCTCAACATCGGCTCGCGGCCGGCCTCGCGGCGCTCGACGCGGCGAATCGAGGATCTGCGCGCCATTCCCTGGAGCTTTTCCTGGGGTCAAGCGCGCCTCAACCTGCCCGGCTGGTTCGGCTTCGGCTCGGCAGTCGAATCCTTTGTTGCGGAGGCGCCGAAAGAGCGCATGGCGCTGCTGCAGCGCATGAGCGACGAATGGCCATTCTTCCGCGCGCTTCTTTCCAACATGGACATGGTGCTGGCCAAAGCCGACATGCACCTCGCCAAACGCTACTCTGAGCTGGTTCCAGACCAGGATCTCGCCCGCACAGTGTTCGCCTCTCTCGAAGAGGAGTGGCGGCGCACGACGAAAGCGCTGAACGAGATCACCGGCACGACGACACGGCTCGCCGACAATCCCGCGCTGGCCGCCTCGCTCAGCCATCGCTTCCCCTATATTTCGCCGCTCAACCATTTGCAGGTGGAGCTGCTGCGCCGGTGGCGCGAGGGCGAGCATGACGACAAGACCTTGCGGGCGATCCTGATCTCGATCAACGGCATCGCCGCCGGCCTGCGCAACACGGGATAAGTCGCATGCAAGCGAATTATCGCTTTTTGCATTAGATCAAAAAGAAAACGCCCGGGATGACCGGGCGTTTTCCCTCGAAGCCAGCGGGAGCAGCGCCGCTTCGACGTCGGGATATCTGAGGCGATTGCGGCCGCTCAGGAGCTGAGACGGCGCAACGCCTGACTGTTCTTCACGCAAACGCGGCGCGCCGTCGGCAGCGAAATGACATCGTCGCGTTCGAGGATCGAAAGCGTCCGCGAGACGGTTTCGATGGTGAGGCCAAGATAGTCGGCGATGTCCTGACGCGCCATGGCGAGATCGAAGACCTGATCGGAGGTCGCCCGATCCGCCATCTCGACAAGGAAGGCGGCGACTTTCTGCGCGGCGCTGCGGCGCCCAAGCAGCAAGGAATGTTCCTGCGCCCGCTGCAGGTTCTGCATCGCATAACCAAAAAACTGCCCGGCCAGCCGATCGTCGATTTCGCCGGAGGATTCCAAAGCGCGCCAGCGATAGGCGACGATGGCGGAATCGCAAACCGCTTCGGCGGAGAGACGATGCCTGGAGCCGGCGTCGAACCCGAAAATCTCCCCGGCCAGATGAAACCCGTCGATTTGCCGCCGGCCGTCGCTCCTGAACTTGCAGGTGCGCACGACGCCGCTGAGGACTTTATAGAACGAGACGTTCTCGTCGCCGTCGCCATAAATCTCGCTGTCAGGCGCAAAATGCAGCACTTGCCCGCTATGGGCGCCGCCGCCCGTCTCGCGCCGGTCGGAGAAGGACCGGGCCATGCGCGGCATGTCCGTAGGCGCGGCCTTAACCGCCGCCAGTCCAATATCGGCGAAGTTCGAAAATGAATTCAGCATCAGGCGCTCCCACTTGGCTTAAGGCCATGTTTTGTGTAGCGCCGATGGGCCGCCGCGAATATCGGGTTCTACCCTAAGGGTCTTTACGTAGATTCGACGAAGATTCTGAGTCCGTGTCCTCTTTTTGAAGGATCGCCAGAATGCTCTCGACAAGCGCGTCATCCATCAGTGGCTTCTCGAGAACGAGCCTGACGCCGGCGGCGTCCGCGCGCGCGCGGAGCCGGGCGGTCGCATGATTGGTGAGCAAAATGGCCGGCGACCGGATGTTACGGGCGCGAAGACGCTTCAACAGCTCGAAACCATTCAAATGCGGGGTGCCGTCATCCAGTATGATGCAGCTCGCGTGCGGCAGATCCGCGTCTGCCAGCAGTTCGGCGCCGCCGCCATGGACATGCACCTCAAGACCGAGGAGCCCGAGCGCAAACTGGAGCGAATCGCGGACCGCGACGTCGTCGTCCGCAATCAATATGAGAGGCTTCCTGTCGGCCATCGACCAGCTCCGTCGCCCCTCACGAGCTGCCAAATCGCAAATTCCCATCATTCGCAAAGGCTAGCGGAGTCAGGCGGCGGACGCCTTGATTCAGCGCAACCCGCTGTTTCATGGGACAGTTACGGCTGAAAATCGCTCAATGCGGACGCGCAAGTGGCGGGTGAGGTCAACCCCCGTCCATTGGCCGGACCAAAAAAGCCATCCGCAGCAATTCCGACAGATTGGCGGCGCCCATCTTGGCCATGAGATGAGCGCGATGGACCTCGACGGTGCGGACGCTTATCGACAAATCATAGGCGATCGTTTTGTTCGGTCGCCCCGCGAGGAGGCCCTCGAGGACTTCGGTTTCGCGCACCGACAGGCTCGCGAGTTTCAACGCGACGGCGGCGGCTTCGTCGTATCGGCGCGCGCCCTCGGCGCGGCGGTTGACAGCAGTCCTGATCGCCGACAACAAAACCTCGTCGTTGAACGGTTTTTCGAGAAAATCGATCGCGCCCGCCTTCATGGCTTCAACAGCGAGGGGCACGTCGCCGTGGCCCGTCATGACGATGACCGGCAGGCCGATTCGCCTTTCGTTGAGCTGGCGCTGAAGTTCCAACCCGTCGATCCCGGGCATCCTGACGTCGGTCACGACACAGCCCGGCTGAACGCTCGGCAGGGCGTCCAGAAAGGCGACGGCCGATTCGTAAACCCGAACGGCGAAGCCAGAAGCCGTCAGCAGGAAGGCGAGCCCCTGCCGCACGCCCTCATCGTCCTCGATCAGATGCACCACAGGATCAAGCGCCATCAACCGCCTCTTCTGGGTTCACGGCCTTGAGCGTGAAGCGGAAGATTGTGCCGCCCTCGGCGTTGGGCTCGACCCAAAGCCGCCCGCCATGCGCCTCGATGATGGTTCGCGAGATCGAAAGTCCAATGCCCATGCCATCCGCCTTGGTCGTGACGAAAGGCTGAAACAGCTGGTGTACGATCTCCTTGGCGATGCCGGGGCCCGTATCGGTCACGACGACCTCGACCGTGTCCGCGTCGATTTCGACGGTCGAGACCGTCAGCTCGCGGCGGGACATATCCTGCATGGCCTCGATCGCATTGCGCATCAGGTTCAGGATCACCTGTTGAATCTGGATCTTGTCGACGAGGACGAAAGCGGCGCGGCGATCGAGGTGAAACGTGACGCGCACGCCGGTTTCCTTGATGCCGACGAGCGCGAGCGCGCTCGCTTCCTCAATCAGCTTTGCGAGGTTTTCGACGTGCCGCTCGGTATCGCCCCGGGCCACGAACTGCCGCATCCGGCGGATGATCTGGCCCGCGCGCAGCGCCTGGTCGGCGGCGCGATCGACGGCGTCCCTGATCATCACGGCCTTCTTGTCATCGACGTCAAGAAGCAACCGCCGGCACCCGTTAAGATAGCTGGCGACCGCCGTCAGGGGCTGGTTCAGCTCATGCGCCAGCGTCGACGCCATTTCGCCCATCGCGCTGAAACGCGAAATGTGGACGAGCGCGGCCTGCAGATCCTGCAGCCTCTGTTGGGTTTCCTGCCGTTCGGTGAGGTCGCGCACGAAGCCCGTGAAGAAATGGCCCGCGCCCGAGCGCGCCTCGCCAACCGACAGCTCCATCGGGAACGTCGAGCCGTCGCGGCGCAGGCCGACAACAACCCGGCCGCGCCCGATGACCCGCCGCTCCCTGGTCCTGGCGTAGCGCGCCAGATGACCGTCATGCTCCTCGCGATAGGGCGCCGGCATCAGAAGGCTGACGTTCTGGCCGATGATCTCGTCGGCGGCAAAGCCGAAAAGACGCTCGGCCGCGGCGCTGAAGGACTGGATGATCCCGCGCGCATCGATGACGATCATCGCATCTGGAATTGTTTCGAGAACAGAGCGCAAATGCGCCTCGCGCTCCACAAGCACCGCCTGCGCCTGCTTCGCTGCGGTGATGTCGCGCGCCACCTTGGCGGCGCCCAGCAGGCGTCCTGAGCCGTCCCGCACCGGCGAGACCGTGAGCGACACATCGATGATCCGGCCATCCTTGCGCCGCCGCCGCGTCTCGAAATGCGTGACCGGCTCGCCGCGCTTGATGCGCTCAAGCGCGTCGAAAGCATCCCGCTGATTTTCGGCCGGCACGAGGACGGCGATGGTCTTGCCGATCATTTCTTCGGAAGTGTAGCCGAAAACCGCTTCCGCGCCCCGGTTCCAGTCCGTGACAATGCCTTCGAGCGTTGCGCCGGCGATGGCGTCCTCTGAAGATGTCACGATAGCGGCGAGGCGGCTCATCGCATCTTCGTCGGATTTTCGATGCGCGAGGCCGAGCACGATCCCGACCGCCTCGATCGATTCGCCATCGCGGATGATTCGCCCGCGCGTCCTGATCCATTCCTCCGTCGTCGGTCTGGCTGGCCGGAGGTCGAAGTCGAAGGCGTCGAGGCGCGAGATGGCCTCGCGCAGGGCCTGATCGACGGCGGCCCTGTCGTCTGCATGAACGAGGTCGAGAAACCCCGCGTAATCGAGCTTGTCGCCGGAGAGGTGACCAAGCAGCGCCGCCGATTGTGCGCTGAGCGCCAGTTCGTCCGTGGCGGGAACGTAACGCCAGACGCCGACGCCAGCCGCCTCAATGCCGCGCGCAAGGGCGCTGGCGCTTTCGGGAGAATCAATTCCGTGCGGGAGATTCGTGGAGGGCATGTGGGCAAACTAGATTAGCGTGGCGCCATCCGTAACCCTTTTATCTAACAAAATTTTTCCACCCGGCGCATCTCAATTTTAAAGTATGTCACAGATGCGTGAGCAAAGCTTTCGCCTCGGCGCCGGCATTGCGCGAGGTCATGGCGCGGGGCACGGCAGCATGATCTCCTATGACTGGTAATTTTTACTGCATACAACCAGCAGGACATGTCATGAAAGCGCTCGTTTACGGCGGCCCCGGCAAGAAATCCCTCGAAAACCGCCCCAAGCCCGAGATCCTGGCGCCAGGAGACGCCATCGTCAAAATCGTCAAAACGACGATCTGCGGCACGGATCTTCATATCCTCAAGGGCGATGTCGCCACCTGCGCGCCGGGGCGAATCCTCGGCCATGAGGGCGTTGGCGTCATCGACAGCGTCGGCGCCGGCGTCACCGCCTTCAGGCCCGGCGACCGCGTGCTGATCTCCTGCATTTCATCCTGCGGCAAATGCGAATATTGCCGCAAGGGACTATACTCCCACTGCACAACCGGAGGCTGGATTCTCGGCAACGAGATCGACGGCACACAGGCCGAATATGTCCGCACGCCACATGCCGACACAAGCCTCTACAGGGTTCCCGCCGGCGCGGACGAGGAGGCGCTCGTCATGCTGAGCGACATTCTGCCAACCGGCTTCGAATGCGGCGTGCTGAACGGCAAGGTCGCGCCCGGATCGAGCGTCGCCATCGTCGGCGCGGGACCGATCGGCCTCGCCGCGCTGCTCACGGCGCAGTTCTACTCGCCCGCCGAAATCATCATGATCGATCTCGACGACAACCGGCTGGAGGTCGCCCGCCGGTTCGGCGCGACGCAGACGGTGAATAGCGCCGATGGCAAGGCCGCCGAACGCGTCAAGGCGCTGACGGAGGGCGTCGGCGTCGATACGGCGATCGAGGCGGTCGGCATCCCGGCGACTTTCCTCATCTGCGAAGATATTGTCGCGCCCGGCGGCGTCATCGCGAATGTCGGCGTTCATGGCGTCAAGGTCGACCTGCATCTCGAACGGCTGTGGTCGCAGAACGTCACCATCACCACACGGCTTGTCGACACGGTGACGACGCCGATGCTGCTCAAAACCGTGCGCTCGAAGAAGCTCGACCCGGCCCGACTCATCACGCACCGATTCGCGCTGGATCAGATTCTCGAGGCCTACGACACCTTCGGCCGAGCGGCGGACACGCACGCCCTGAAGGTTATCATCTCCGCTTGAAGCAGCCTGGCGCCGGCCTCAGCCGCCCGTTTTCGACCCAGAGTCTTCGGGCGGCTGGATGTCGAAGCCCTGATTGATCGCCGCGAACATCTGATAAAAGCCCGAGATCACGACGATCTCGACGAGACCCTCCTTGCCCCACTCCGCCGCCGCGCGGGCCTGGAGCGCGTCCGGCACGGGCTGCCAGGCCATGGTCTTCTTCAGGATTTCGCGCAACAGCTCGAAGGGCTGGGGCAGGCTTGCGCCGGGTCCTTCCACGATGGCGTCCACGACGGACTGCGGCAGCCCGGCGGCCAGCGCGTGGCGAACATGATCGCTCCACTCGAAGGCGGCGCCGGTCGCTTTCGCGACGCTCAACACGATGAACTGATAGGCCGGCCGGGGGAGAACTCCGTCAAATTTCAGAAAGAAGCCCAGCGCCTCGACACGCTCCGCCAGCGCGGGATGATTGAACAACGCGAGATAGGGACCGCCGAAGCCCTCGCCGAGAGCCCGGCGTTTCGCGGCGATGCTGTCGAACATCGCTTTGGCCGGGGCGGGGAGCTTGGCGGCATCCATTTCGAGCACGGTCATGGCGCCTCTCCTATTCGTGATAAGACCATGCGCGCGCGCCGGCATTGAAGTCATAGACCGGCGTCGGGCAGTCCTTGTCGGCTTTCACGTCGATGACGACGGCGGCGTTCGCCGCGAGCGCCTTTTCGAAGGCGGCGCCGAGATCGGCTGGATCTTCGACCGTCATGCCCTGCGCGCCGAGCGCGCGCGCAAAACCGGCCCAATCATGGTCGGGGATGGTCGTCAGCTCCGCCGGCAGCGGACCATATTGATGGGCGCGCAGCCAGACATTGCCAAGGGCGCCATTGTTCAGCACCACGAACACGATCGGCAGGCGATAGCGGGCGGCGGTCTGGACATCCATGCCATGCATCTGCATGCAGCCGTCGCCGGTAATCACGGCGACGCGGCGGCCCGGCAAGGCGCATTGCACGCCGACCGCCGCCGGGATCGCCCAGCCCATCGGTCCGAGATTGGTCGCCGAAATATAGGTGCGCGGCTCAAAGGCGCTCCAGTAGTGGCCGGCGAAGGCGCGGTGCGCGCCGGAATCGACGAGCAGAACGCCATCGCGCGGAAAGGCCGCGCGCAGCGCCGTCACCGCCGTCGCGGGATGGATCGGCTGAGTCGGCCGGCTGCAATTCTCGACGTCGAAGAGCCTCGGCCCCGACTTGATGGCGCCGATCCAGCCGCGGCGCTCAGCCTCCCCTTGCGCAAGCGCCGCCGCCGTCGCCCCTTCCGCGCGGCCGAGCAACTCGAGGAAAGCGCGCGCGCTGCCGGGGACGATATGTCCGGCCTCGCTCTGGGAGGTCAGCTCCTGCATGTCCGTGTTGACGTGGATCATCAGCGCCCCGGACTTCTGGCGCAGGGTCCAGTGCATGGTGTCGCGCTCATTGAGGCCGGAGCCGAGGATCAGCAGGACGTCGAGATCCGAGCCAAGCAGCGCGGCGGTCGCGTGCCGCGCGCCGGCATAGCCGAAAACCCCGAGCGAGAGATCATGGTCCTCGGGGAAGACGCCCTTCGCCCGCAGCGTCGTCGCGACCGGAATCGACCAGCGCTCGGCGATCGTCTTCAGTAGCGCCGCGGAGGAGTCATGCTCGACCCCCGCTCCAGCCAGGATCGCGATGCGCGGTCCGCGCCCGGCGAGCAGCGTCAGGGCCGCGCCGGGCGCGGGCGCGCTGAGCGGGGCCGCCGCCGCGAAGAAATCGGAGACGGGGGCGTAGTCCGCCGTGCAGTCCGCCATCAGAACGTCGTGCGCGAGGGAAAGATGCGCGGGGCCACGGGGCTGCGCCAGCATCGACGTCAGCGCGCGACGGAGCCAATGATTGAGGTTGCGGGCGCTCGCGACGCTCGCCGAGAGCCGGGTCAGCGCCTTCATCACGCCGCTATCGTCGAGCGTCGCCTGGCTCGCGTCCTGAAATTCGCCAAGCCCCTCCATATCGACCGGAACTTCGCCGCTGAGGACCAGCACGGGCGAGCCATCCGTCTTCGCCGCGGCGACGGCGGTCGCCATATTGAGAAGGCCGGGGCCGCCGATGGCGAGCGCGGCGCCGAAGCGTCCGCTCGCCCGCGCGTATCCGTCGGCCATGTAAGCGGCTGCGCCCTCATGGGCGGCGACGATCGGCTTCAGGCCGGGATGGCGGGCGAGCGCGGGCAGGAAAGGATCGACCAGGCCGCCCGGAACCATGAACAGATGATCAAGGCCCTCGCGCAGGAGCGCCTCAAGAATGAAATCCGCGCCGGCCGCCATTGCACTCGTCTCCTGTGATCCCCGCGAAGCAGATCACCTGCGCCATCAACGGCGCGCCAGTAAATCGCGGATTGTGCAGCTGATGACGTGAGTGGCGCGCCCGAAGAGATTCGAACTCCTGACCCCTAGATTCGTAGTCTAGTGCTCTATCCAGCTGAGCTACGGGCGCATGCCAATGAGTCGGGGCGCCGTGCGAGCTTTTTGGCTCGACGGCGCGGGGTGACCGCAAGGCGAGGCAGACTTAACGGCTCCGCGCCCGCATGGCAAGGGGCGCGTTGACGGGAAATTTCGCGCAGGGCGGCGGGGCGCGGATACGCGCCTCTATCTGGAGGCCAGCGCGGGCGGCGGACTTGCGTGAAGCGGAAAGCTCAGGGTCGCGTAGATCGTATCGCCCTGGACGCGGTTATAGGCGCCGAATTCGTGGAACCACCTGGCGTCGAAATCGACCTGCTGCGCGCCCGCTGCGAGTTTGTAAGTGATGATCGGCCCAACGGCCGCCACACGCCCCCTGAAAGTCCCGTTGGCGTCGCCGGGGCCGCCGTCATTCGTGATCTGCTGATAGAAATAGCCGCCGACGCCGGCTGAAAGGCCGAAGGGCAGGTGCTGCGCCAGCGCCCACTCAATGTGAAGCTCGGCGCCGCTCTGATAATTCGTCGCCGCGTTGATGGCGTTGACGTTGACGCCCAGCGCTGCGGAGAGTTCGAGGCCGGACTGGAGGCTGAGAAAGGTGTAAGCGCCCTTGACGTCGAGCGACGGGCGATTGAGGCCAGTCTGCGCGATCCGCGCCGCGTCGTAATTCCCGGTGGGGACGAAGCCGCTGACCGTCAGGCTCCAGTGCCGGTCGCCGGCCTGCCAGCCAAGGATGGCGCTGAATTCAGTGTCGGCGAAGGCGGCGACGCTTTGCTGGGTCGTGACGTGGCGCTCGGCGCCGAGGGCGTCGACATAGGGCGTCGCCACCGTGGTCGTTTCCGAACCATAGGCGCTGGTGTTGGCGAAGCCGAGTTCGCCGCCGAACAGAGTGGCGTCTGTAAACCATGCGAGAATGCCGATGTTGGCCGCAAGGTTGTAGGTGACGTTGGACCGGTTTCTCGTGGCGCTGTTCTGGTAGAGATTGCCGTTGCCCTGATAGAGATAATACGTGTCCCAGAAATAAACGCCGGGCGGCGGCACGCATCCGGCGAGCGGAAGCACCAATCCAAGCTGGTAATTGCCGAGGCCATATTCCGTCGCGCCCGCCCGAGCGGCCAATGCCAGGCTGGCGACGAAGAGCAACGCTGGGCCTGACGATGATCGCCGCATCTCGCCGACTTCCTCAAACCGCACATCGCCGAGAACTCGGGCGAACAAGTCCAGTCTAAAGCCGGCGCCCGACGCGCGACACGCGTTTTGATCGCAGTTGATCCTTCCCGGTGCAATTTCATCGAACAGTTACATAAAGGCTACACGATAGTCCGTTTTCGCCGCCGCCGCGGCAAGTCAGGCTCTGCTTCCCGCGGATTGGCGCCGAACCATTCGGCGCCGATCCGCGGGAGGTCACGCTGTTCGCAGCGAAGCGGATTCCGATTCGCGCCGGGAGAGCCGACCAAGCCGAAAATATAAATCCTGTAAGGGGCGACCATTTTCCGAATTCCGCTGAACCGGAAAATGTCTCGCGTCGCCCTTTATTGACGCCGGACGCCCTCGCCAGCTATTTATTGACTTCGATGCCTTTTTTCTCGCGATATTCGTCGATGATGCGGCCGAGCACCTTGATGATCTTCTCATCGGGATGCGATTTGCAATAGACAATCGTTTCGTGCTCGGCCTCTTTGCTGCGGGGGATATTGGCGAAATGCTTTTTGGCCAGACCATTGTACCAGCCGCTGTACCAGGCCGTGAGGTAGTTGGCGTCTTCCTGGAAGGTATTGGCGAGTTGCGCGCAGCTCAGCTCCTGAACATCGAGATAGCCATCCTTGTCGGCATAGGTGTTCAGCTCCACCGCGGCATGCGCAATCGCGCCCAGTCCGAAGCACGCGGCCGCAGCGACCGTCGCAAGCAAGATCTTTCGCATTTATCTCTCCCTGGTCCCTAATCAATCAAGGACGGATTTATTTTCACCCGGTCCGGCGCGCCGCCACAGGCGTTCACGCCGCCGTGATCTTCTACTTCGAAGCGCAAGCTTGAAACAAGGGGCGATCGGCAAAGATGGGCCGCGACGCGAGCCGTCACAAAAACGCATCGCCGTTGGATTACGCCGCCGTTTTGAAGCATGATCCCGAGGCGCGCCTTTCGACGCGGCGGCAAAATTCTCTAAATCACGTCAAGATCAAAGGAATTATCGATTGCGCCTGGCATTGAAGGTGACGGCGGGCGTCCTGATCGTCGCGGCGGCCGGGCTTGCCGCCTATTATTTCATCTTGCCTCATGCCGCCCTGCGCGTGACGACGGGGGCGCCCGGAACCACGGCGCACCGCTTCGTCTCCGCTTTCGCCGCGACGACCATCGCCCAGCATCCGCGCGTGCAGATCCGTCTGGTCGAGGTCGCGGACCTCGCCGCAAGCGCCAAGGCGATCGAGAATCACACCGTCGACCTCGCCATCATCCGCTCCGACGCCGTCCTTCCGGCCAATGGCGCGACGATCGCCATTTTGCGCCGTGACGTCTTCGCCATCGTGACGCCCGCCAAAACGGCGATCGACAAGATTCCGGCCCTTGTCGGCCGGACCATCGGCATTCCGGCCGGACCGCTGCAAAGCTACAATGAGCACGCCCTCGACACGATCCTGAGCTATTACGACATCCAGCCCGGCAGCGTTAAGCGGGCATTCCTGCCAATGGCCGAAATCGGCCGCGCGGTCGCCGACAAACGCATCGCGGCCGTCCTCGCCATCGGGCCGATGGGGCCGGGCGAAGTCGTCGACGTCGTCGCTGCGGTCAAGGCGGCGACGAAGAATTCGCCGAAAATCCTCGGCATCGACGAAGCCGACGCCATCAACAAGCAATTTCCCGGATTCGAATCGATCGACGTTCCGGCCGGCGCGTTCCGGGGACGCCCAGCCGTTCCGGACGACACGGTATCGACGCTCGCCGTCACCTACCGGTTCGTCGCGCCGAACACGATGCTCGACATCGTGGCGGGCGCTATCGCGCAATCGCTGTTCACAGCCAAGGCAAAGCTTATGCAAAGCACGCCTGCGGCCGCGCAGATAGAGGCGCCCGATCCCGACGACAAGAACCCCGTCCTGCCCGTGCACCCGGGCGTCGCGGCCTATCTCAACAATGGCCAGCAGAGCTTTTTCGACGAGTTCCAGAGTTATTTCTATATGGGCGGGCTCGCCCTCAGCACGCTGGGTTCGCTCGTCGCGGTGGTGATTGGCCGGCTTAACCAGCGAAAATCACAAGAAGAGCTTTCGCAAATCGATCGCCTGATCGGGCTCGCCGATCAGGCGCTCCGCGCGCGCCGGCTGTCCGAAATCGAGGCGCTGGAGGAAGAGCTCAACGGAATCGTCGGCTGGTTCGTGAAAAACGGCGGCGGCGGCGGAGACGGCAGCGCCTTCTCCGTGGCCATCGCGCATGCCCGCTACGCCATAGATAAGCAGCGGACGACGATTTTGCGCGAAGCCACGGATGGAGCCAGGCGCAAGGACTCCCCACTCGCTCCGGAGGCCAAGGCCAGCGCTTCGCAGCAGGAGGATCCCGCTTCGCAGCAGGAGACTTCGAGCGCGCCCGTGGAAGCCCTGAATTCGTAACGGCGTTCGGCCAGGCGACGGCGCGGGCTTGACTGAACCGGCGCGGCATGGCTGCCTTCGGCTAGTCGCAGGAAAGTTTGGATCACATGCCGCTCAATGTCGCCGTCCAGATGGACCCGATCGAAAAAATCGCCATCGCCGGCGATACGACCTTCGCCCTCATGCTGGAGGCGCAGGCGCGCGGCCATAAGCTGATCTACTATACCCCGGACAAGCTTTCGCTTGTCGGCGGCCGGGTCGTCGCCGAGGCCGCCCCGATTGCGGTCCGCGATGTCGCCGGCGACCATTTCACCCTTGGCGAAGCGAAGCCCGTCGATCTCGCCGGCGTGGACGTCGTGCTGCTGCGCCAGGATCCTCCGTTCGATCTCGCCTATATCACCTCGACGCATCTGCTTGAGCTGCTGCCGCCGGAAACGCTCGTCGTCAACGACCCCGCGAGCGTGCGCAACGCCCCGGAGAAACTGTTCGTCATGCAGTTTCCGCAGCTGATGCCGCCAACCCTCATCACGCGCGATAAAAAGGCGATCGAGGCGTTTCGCGAGGCGCAGGGCGAGGTGGTGATGAAGCCGCTCTACGGCCACGGCGGCGCAGCGGTGTTCAAGATCGCCCGCAAGGACCCGAATTTCGGCTCGCTTTACGATATGTTCGCGGCCACCTTTCGCGAACCCTTCGTGGTGCAGCGCTTCCTGCCGGCGGTGAGCCTCGGCGACAAGCGCATCATCCTGATCGACGGCGTCGCCATGGGGGCGGTGAACCGGGTGCCCGCCGAGAACGACATCCGCTCCAATATGGTCCGCGGCGGCGCCGCGGCGGCGACCGAGTTCACGCCGCGCGAGAAGGAAATTTGCGAAACGATCGGCCCGGAACTAAAAAGGCGGGGCCTTGTTCTCGTAGGGATCGACGTCATCGACGGAAATCTGACAGAAATCAACGTGACCTCGCCGACCGGGATCAGGGCGATCAAGCGCCTTGGCGGGCCGGATTTGGCGGTTACTGCCTGGGACGCGATCGAAACTGCGAGGGCCTCATCGCCTCGCATCGGAGGCAGCGGCCCGCCCGACCCAGTCGAACCAAGCAAGCCGCAACCGCCCCTTAAGTCCGATCGGAACGTTTGACGCCATGCTCGAAACAGTCTCCGCGCGACGCCGCCGCGGGCCAATTCTCCCGGCGTCGAAACTGTTTGATCGCGCCGGCCTGTGCGCGAACGTCGTGGCGCTGCACGCCGACGGACGCTCGGTCGAGACCGTGCGCCCCGAAGCGCTGGCGCTCTTCCGCGCCTCTCTCGAGCATGGCCGGGCCCTTGTCCGGGCGGCGCTCGAGAACAATGGCGGCGGTCTCGTCTGCGCCGGCCAGCTTGCGCATATCGAAGACGAATTGATCCACGCGATCCACGATTACGTCACAACCTATGTTCATCCGGCAACGGACGCGGCCTCGGCCAAAATCGGCGTCGTCGCCGCCGTCGGCGGCTACGGCCGCGCGACCCTTGCGCCCGGCTCCGATATCGACCTGCTTTTCCTGCTGCCGGACGACGCGCCGCGGCGATCCCAGTCCGTCGTCCAGTCGATCCTGTATGTGCTCTGGGATCTCGGCCAGAAGGTCGGTCACTCGACCCGCACCGTCGGCGAGTGCCTCGATGAGGCGCGCGCCGACATGACCGTGCGCACGGCGCTTCTCGAGGCCCGTTTCCTGATCGGCGAGGCCGCCCTCTTCGAGACCATGCGCACGCGGTTTGAGCGCGAGATCGTGCATGGATCGGCGCCCGAATTCGTCGCCGCCAAGCTCGCCGAACGCGACGCCCGCGTCGCCAAGGCCGGCCGTTCGCGCTACCTTGTCGAGCCGAACGTCAAAGACGGCAAAGGCGGCCTGCGCGACCTCAACACGCTGTTCTGGATCGCCAAATATGTCTACGAGGTGCGCGAGGCCGGAGAACTCGTCGGCGCCGGCCTTTTCTCACGCGCCGAATACAGGCTGTTCTGCCGCTGCGAGGAGTTTCTCTGGCGGGTCCGCTGCCATCTCCATTTCATGACCGGCCGGCCGGAAGAGAGGCTGACCTTCGACCATCAGCGCCAGATCGCGTCGCAGCTCGGCTATTCCACGCGCGGCGGCCTCGCCAGCGTCGAACGCTTCATGAAGCATTATTTTCTCGTCGCCAAGGAGGTCGGCGACCTGACGGCGATCGTCTGCGCCGCCATGGAGGAGCGCGAGGCCAAGCCGCATGCGGTGCTCGATCGCTTCGGCCCGTTCCTGCCGGCCCCGGCCGCCATCGCCGCCGGGGATTTCGCCATCGAGAGCGGTCGCGTGACGGTCGCGGGGCCGCAGATCTTCGAGGATAATCCGGTCAATCTCATCAAGCTGTTCTGGGTCGCTGACCGCAACGGGCTAGCGATCCATCCGGACGCGACGCGCCTCGTGACCAGATCGCTCAAGCGCATCGACGCGAAATTGCGCGCAAACGCCGAAGCCAATCGCCTGTTCCTCGATATTCTGACCTCGCGCAATACGCCGGAGATCGTACTGCGCCTGATGAATGAGGCCGGCGTGCTTGGCCGCTTCGTGCCGGATTTCGGCAGGATCGTCGCCTTGATGCAATTCAACATGTACCACCACTACACTGTGGATGAACATCTGTTGCGCGCGGTCGGCAATCTCGTCGACATTGAGCAACAGCGCTTTTCGGGCGAACATCCGCTGGCCTGCGAAATCCTGTTGTCGATCAACAACCGGACCGCGCTGATCGTCGCCCTGTTCCTGCACGATGTCGCCAAGGGGCGCATCGAGGATCATTCGATCGCTGGCGCCGGCGTCGCGCGCGCGCTCGGTCCGCGCCTTGGCCTCAGCGACGCGGAGACCGAGACCGTCGCCTGGCTCATCGAAAACCATCTCGTCATGTCCGACACGGCGCAACGGCGCGACCTTGGCGAACGCAAGACGATTTTGACCTTCGCGCATAAGGTGCAAACGCTCGAACGGCTTAAAATGCTGTTCATCCTGACGATTTGCGACATCCGCGCGGTCGGCCCCGGCGTCTGGAACCACTGGAAATCCGAACTGATGCGCACCCTTTATTGGGAAACCGAAATGGTGCTCGCCGGCGGCCATTCAACAATCGACCGCCGGCGGCGCGTTGCGCAAGCGCAGCTGGAGCTGCGTCGCGGGCTGCCGCAATGGAGCGATCTCGATTTCGCCGCCTACGCCGAGCGCCACCCGCAGGCCTATTGGCTCAAGGCCGATCTCGAACAGCAGATCCTGCACGCCAAACTCCTCAACATGACCGAGGTCGAAATGCGCGCGCCGGTGACGCATATCGTCATCGACCCCTCGCGCGGCGTCACCGAACTCACCGTCATCGCGCCCGATCATCCGCGTCTTTTGTCGATCATCGCCGGGGCCTGCGCCGCATCCTCCGCCAATATCGTCGACGCGCAGGTCTTCACGACGAGCGACGGCATGGCGCTCGACACCATCGCCGTGTCGCGCGCCTTCGATTATGACGAGGACGAGCTGCGGCGCGCGAGCCGCATCGCCTTCGCGATCGAGCAGGCGCTCGCCGGCGACATCGAACTCAAGGACATCGTGGCGGCGCGCAGCGGCCAGCCCGGCGCCCGGCAGAAGACCTTCCCGCTGCATCCGGAGGTCACGATCGACAATTCCCTGTCGACGCGCCTGACCGTCGTCGAGGTCTCGGGGCTCGACAGGCCCGGACTGCTGTTCGATCTCACCGCCGCGCTTTCGCGCCTCGATCTCAATATCGGCTCGGCCCATATCGCGACCTTCGGCGAAAAAGCCGCCGACGTCTTTTATGTGACCGACCTCAAGGGCGACAAGATCATTGCGCGCGACCAGCACGAATTGATCCGTCAGGCGCTGCTTGCCGTCTTCGAGCCGGGCGGGGACGCCGCCGCCCTGAAATCGGCGAGGCGCTGACCGACGCTTGAGGCTCACGAAGAACCCCGGATTTGCGAAAAACTTGATTTTTTCCGGCGGAAAACTGATATCCAGCCCTCCTTTCATATGAGCGGATGACCCATGATCGATCCAGCCGACAATGGCCCAGATGACGCGGATGCGACGCAGGCGGACTCGGGCGCGCGTCAGGAAAATCCTGACCCCTTCATCGTGCTCGAAAATCTTCAGCTCGAAAACACCGGGCTGAAGGACAAGCTGTTGCGCACACTGGCCGACATGGAGAATTTGCGCCGGCGCACGGAGAAGGAAGTCGCCGACGCCAAAATCTATGGCGTCACCTCTTTTGCGCGCGACATGCTGACCTTCGCCGACAATCTGCACCGGGCGCTGGCCAATGTGCCGGTTGAAGTGCGGGCCAAGGCCGAGCCCGCCGTCAAAAGCCTGATTGAAGGGCTGGAGCTGACCGAGCGCGATTTTGCCTCAAGGCTCGAACGCTTTGGCGTCAAAAAGCTCGATCCGCTAGGGGGCAAGTTCGACCCCAATCTGCATGAAGCCTTGTTTGAACTGCCCGACGAAAGCGTGCCGACCGGCACCGTCGTGCAGGTGATCGAGCCCGGCTATGTCATCGGCGAGCGCGTGCTGCGCCCGGCCAAGGTCGGCGTCTCGCGCGGCGGCCCGAAGGGGTAAGGGGCGCCCCGCCATCTCACTGTAGCTGACGAGCGGATTCAGGAGAGGCGGCGACAAGCGCGTCGCCTGTCCGCCGACGAGGCAGTTCGCGTGGCCTATCGATTATCCCGCAGGATGGCCGCCAGCAACTCGTCCCCGCCCTCGATGGATTCATCGCCGCGAAAGCGCGAGATTTCGAGATGATCATCCTCGAAAATATCAATTTCGATCCTTTCGCCCACAAGCGTGACGGATAGCCTTATAGTGTCAGGCCGAGTCCGTTCGATGTAGAAATGGACGTGGGCGGCTTCAAGCGCCTTGATGGTTGCAAAAACTGCCGAGGACATGTGGCCTCCTGGTTCGACCTTGGAAATCCGCGTGGGTCGTTCTTAGACGTCGGCGTTCCCCTCAAGGAAAAATTGGTTTCCGGCTTCGCAGGATAAGGAGCCGCCCCTTTCAAAAAACAATGTCCATTGCGTGTCTTCGTCTTCCTCCAAATGTTGCTCCCGGATCAGAAGTGTTCCCGACAGGTCGAAGGTGAACAGCCATCCGGCGGACGCGGGCGCGTAGGCGACCGAAACCAACTTCTGCCCGTCGAGCTGGTCAAATGCTCTTGTGTCGAATTGCTCATCGAGCCGATTGCAACCAAATCCGCCCGCCTCTACGCTCCACAGGCCGGCTTCTACAAACAGATGCCACTCTCCGGTCGGAATCACCAAACGCCGCTGAAGGACGATGGCGAGTCGCTCGGATTTGCCGGCGGTCGGGGAGGGCTCGCGCACCGATAAATGCGGGCTCCCGAAATCGAGCCTCAGAACGCCATACTCGTCGCAGCACACAGACCAGACATATTGGCCGTGCATCGCGGACAACATCTCGGCGGCTTTATTTGTGTCTAATTTATCCTTATCAGCCACGGCCATCTCCAATTGAATCGGTCAAGGCGTTTTTTTGACGGATTTTGCCCATTCTACAAGTTCCCAAAAGTCTGTAATTCCCTGCCCACTAATGAGCTTATGAAATGCCGCCCTTTCTTCGTCTGTCGTCAACCCTGCCGCCTTCGCAGCTGCGCGCGCCATCTTAAGACCCTGTGGGTCATTTGCCGACGCTGCGGGTGCAATCGGCGTCCCGTCAGGCGCGAACCCGATCGTCGGCTGCTCAACGGATTGCGCCGCCTCGACCGCCGGGGCCGCCGACTCGACAGAAATATCGGATAAAGCCTGCCCGTGGCCGATCAGCGTTGGAGCCGCGCCGCTCGCGCCGCCGCCCGATCCCCATCGCCCGCTGGCCCGCCCGCTGCCGGCCGGCACGCGCGGCTGATCGGGATTGTATTTCTCCAGTGCGGCCGGATCGAGCCCGAGGCCCTTCAACAGCGCGCGGGCCGTCATGCCCTCTTTCAGCAGTTCGTCCGCCGCGCAAAGCGCGAAAGCCTGCGATCAATGGCCGGCGAGAATCGCGGGATAATGTTGGATCGTCTCCGGCAGGGGCTCAGC
>Ga0182014_10000036_pt1 | contig 123771 bp, 120 predicted proteins | sample 612S2DmetaG_FD_120489 | JGI IMG/M metagenome (GOLD analysis project Ga0182014, IMG submission 120489) | Permafrost microbial communities from Stordalen Mire, Sweden - 612S2D metaG | ecosystem: Environmental > Terrestrial > Soil > Wetlands > Permafrost | place: Sweden: Stordalen | collected... | reverse complement strand
GCCTCAACAATAAAATCCGCGTGGTCACCAGACGCGCGTATGGCTTCCGCACCTACAAAGCCATGGAAATTGCCCTGTATCACAACTTAGGAAAGCTACCCGAACCTAATGAATTAACCCACAAATTCTGCTGACCAAACGAAAGATGAATGTGCCGCACTCGGCCCCTCGCTACTCGTTGACTTGAACCACTTTGGCGGGGGCGAAGCCGTTGAACCAGGTGGCGGAGGCGTTGCTGTAGGCGCCGATGGCTTCGCAATAGACCAGGTCGTCCAATTGCAGTTCGGGCAAATCCTCCGACAGTGAGATCGTGTCCAGCGCGTCGCAGGTCTGGCCGAATACGGCGCAGATTTCCGGCTGGCCGCGCTTGAAGGCTTTGAGGTGATACTGGCAATGATCGAAGATGATGCCGGAGAAGGTGTGGTAAACCCCGTCGTCTATGTAATAGCAGGTCTTGCCGTCCCGCCGAGCTTTGCCGATGACTTTGGCAATGGAGGTCGCCGCCGAAGCGACGACGAACCGGCCCGGTTCGGCTATGATGTCGGTTTCCTTGGAAAAGAGGCGCTCGATCTCCGCGTTGATTTTCCGGGCCAGGACTTCAATGGATTCGACGTCGCGATGATAAGGGGCGGGGAAGCCGCCGCCGATGTCCAGAATTTTGATCTTGTGGCCCCGCGCCTCGGCCTCCTGCATCACGCTGGCCGAGATGTTCAGGGCCTGGACGAAGTTCTCGAAGTTCATGCACTGGCTGCCCACATGGAAGCTCAACCCCTCCACCACCAAGCCAAGGTCGAAGGCGGCCTGTATCAGCGTCACCGCCTCGCTGGGGTCCGCGCCAAATTTGGACGACAGCTCGACGACCGAGCCGGTGTTGGGCACGCGCAGGCGCAGCACGACGCCGGCGTGGGGCGCGAAGCGTTTGATCTTCTTCAACTCGTTGAGGTTGTCGTAGGTGACCAGCGGCTTGTATTGGTCCAGCGCCTCGAGCGTTTCGCGGGGCTTGGTCGGATTGGCGTAGATGATTTTGTCCCAGATGAAATCCTGCTGTTCGCGGGCGGGGAGGTCCTTGATGTTCTCGTACACCAGCCTGAATTCCGCCAGCGACGCCACATCAAAGCTGGCCCCGATCTTGTAGAGGCTGCGGACGATGGCCGGCTCCGGGTTGGCCTTGACGGCGTAATAGGCCTGAACGCGGGGCATGTGCCGGTGGAAAGCCTTGTAGTTGGCGCGAACGACGTTGTGATCGATCACCACAACGGGCGTGCCCTCTTTGCGGGCGATCTCCTTTAATTGCTTGCGCGTCATTCTCCTAAATCACCGGCTCGGACCCGTCGAGCATCTTCACCTTGTTGTGGGCGAAATACTCCTTGGTCAAAGACTTGACCAACTGGGGCCGCTTGTCATAGAGGCGCTTGAGCGGGCGTTTGGCGTGCCGCGCCAGCGCGTAATGCGTGATGATCGGCAGCGCGATGCTCGTGTCCGTGTAGCAGACCACCGCGTCCGGCAAACGGTCCGGGTCCACCTTCCCCCAACTGACCGCCTCGCTGGGCGTCGCGCCCGAAAGGCCCCCGGTGTCCGGGCGGGCGTCGGTGATCTGGAAGAAATAATCCTGGCCGTACTCCCTCATCCGCAGGACTTCCTGAATCTGCGGCTCGGTTTGGAGCATGAAGTTCTTGGGGCTTCCGCCGCCCATGAGCATGACGCCGCTCTTGCCGCCGGCCCGCTTGGCGCCCAGGACGATGGCGGTCGTTTCATTGACATCAATGGCGGGATTCATCCGCAGCTTGTTGCCGCGCAGTTCGACTCCGGCGACGTTCATGCCGATGGTCGAATCGCCGGGCGAGGAGGTGTAGCAGGGGACGCCGGCCCGGTAGGCGGCCGCCATCACCGAAACATCCTTCAGCCCGGCCTTGCGTTCCCATTCGGCGGCGTAGCGGCCAATCAAATAATGCAATTCAGCCGTGCCCATTTCCCTCTGAAATTCAGGCTGGATGAGAATGTTGCGCAGGATTTCGTCCGTCGCCATCAGGCAGTCGCTGTAGCCGATGAGCACGTCATAAACGCGCACGATGTCGTTGGTGCGCAAATCGGTGTCATTAAAGAGATGGCTGCCAACGTGGACGGGGAAATTGAGGGCGAAATGCAGATCGTGGTAGAGGATGGCTCCGGTGCTCACGATCCAGTCCACGAATCCGGCTTTGATCAGCGGCACGATGGAGGAACAGCCCAGGCCGGCGGGCGTCAACGCGCCCGACAAGCTCATCCCCAGCGTCACATCCGGTTGGAGCATCCGCTCCGTGTACAAGCGGCACACCTCGCGCAGGCGCGCCGAATTGTAGGCCAGGAAGCAATCATCCATGAGGTCGGGGAACTTCTCCTTGCCGGTGATGCCCTTGGGCATGATGCGTTTGCCGGCCAGATACTTGTCCCGGTTGGGGCATTTCTTCTGGCGCAGCCAATCGGGCGCGTCGGTCAAATCTTCACGGTGACGGCTTGTTCTCTTGGTGCTCATAAATTTCAATGCAATCAAATAATCTATTTCGCGCAGACTATACGCGGCCTTCCCGGTTGCCAACCCTTTAGTTGCATTTGTTGGCCAAAAACAACAGGTTGGTGCTTGATTTCAAAGGTTTTCAGAGTATTATGTTGTTTATGACGCAAACAAAGATTTCAAAGGCGTTTCAAACGACGATTTCGGCGGAAGCGATTCGGGCGCTCGGATTGCGGCCCGGCCATCGCGTCAACCAGATTGTCGAGGGCGGAAGGCTGATCTTGGAACTCGTCGAAGACGCGGACGCCCTGGCCGGCTCGCTGGGGAAGGGCAGGCGCGGGCATTCCGTTGACGAGATGAATGCCGCGGGGACAAAGGGCATCGCGAAAGCCGGCGCGGCGGGATTGGAGGAGGACCTGTAAATGGCTGCGTCCATTGCGATTGATGCCAGCGTGGTGGTCCGCTACCTGACTGGCGATGAGAAAACCCAGTCCGCTGCCGCCGCCGATCTTTTCCGGGCGGCGCAATCCGGCAAGGTCAAGCTGGTGATTCCAACCTCAACGATTCAGGAGACGGTCTATGTGCTGGAACGCCTTTACGACCTTGATGCCGCCGCCATAGCGCCGAGGTTGATTTCCCTGTTGACCCTTCCAAACGTGAACACGCCGGACAGCCGCTGGGTTGTGGAAGCCCTCCAGTTTTATCGTGTGAAGAATAGCGATTTTGGCGACGCGCTTCTCTGCGCCTTCGCCCGCTCCGAAGGCTGCGACGTGGCCACGTTCGACAAAGGGATAGTCAGGAAGTTCCCCGAAGTCGCCGTCCATACCCCGGCAGAGTGCCTCGCAAAAAAGCCCCAAGCGGGCACCAAGGGAGAGCAGAACTAGGGCTGGGGAGTTGATCAGACCATATTCTCTCTTGTGCGACATTATAGGCGGGGTGGGAAGCGCGTGAATCCAAAAGCAAACACTCATGACCTTGCACTGGAGGCCGGTTCCTTGGCAAACCTGCTACGCCGGGACAACAATCAATAATATGCGCTTATGCGGGACCCTCTGCCGCTCGACCTCGCTGCGTTGTTGAACAGTTTGGCCCCAAACCGTCCTATTGGGATACAAGCTGAACTGCTACTCACAAGGACAGCCTGCCTTCGTGCCCCGATTCCTCATGACCGTTTTCTATTAATACAAGGGCCTGTTCGGTTATTGCGAGAGTAAAGAAAGTCTCCGCATTTTTTGCCCACGGCGGAAGGGGCAGTTCGCGTATCCGGCTGAAGAAGCGCGTCTGTGGGTTCCGGCGCCCGTTCACCAGACGAACGGGATCAGGCGGAAGCGCGTGCGCAGGCAGTATTCGGCATGGCCGGGCAACTCCCGGCGAAGGACTTTTTCTTCGTTCTGAAGGGGTACATGTATCGGGCTTGCGACGCGGATGAGGGTGCGGCAGGATGCGGTCATGCCACATCAGAGGCGGCGTAAATGAACCCTGGAACTCCATTGGCCGCGCCAGACGTCATCGTCATCGGTTCCGGGATCGGCGGTCTTACGATCGCGAGCTTGCTGGCACAGTTGCAGCGCAAACGGGTGTTGGTGCTGGAACGGCATTTTCAACCCGGCGGTTTCACCCATCAATTCAGCCGCGGCAAGTATCATTGGGACGTCGGCCTGCATTACGTCGGAGAGATGGACAAGGATTCAATCATTCGACAGATGTTTGACTTGGTGACACGTTCGCAGGTGGAGTGGGCGCGCCTGCCCGAACCGTTCGAACGGTTTTCCTATCCGGGCTTTGAGTTTGATGTGTATGGCGATCCGCAACGGTATGCCGCGGACTTGATTGAACGCTTTCCCGCTGAACGAGCGGCCATCCGCGCTTACTTTAAAGATCTGAGCCGGGCGGCCCGGGCGATGAACTTCACCGCGCTTGAAACGAACACCCAAGGTTGGCTGCGCGTTTTGATGACCGCGGGCCGGCTTTGGACGGGCCGGCATCTCTCCGCGACGACCAAGGATTATCTGGAAGGCCGATTCGGGGATCCGATGCTGCGGGCGGTTTTGGCTTCGCAGTGGGGCGACTACGGATTGCCGCCGGCTGCGAGCGCTTTTCCGGTTCATGCCACCATTGCGCATCATTACCTGAATGGGGCCTATTACCCGGTCGGCGGAGCGGGTGGCATTGCCGGGAGTGTGCGGAAAATTGTTGAGGAGGCCGGCGGGCAGATCCTGCTCCGGCGCGACGTCACTGAAATCATCATTGAAAATGACCGCGCCACAGGCGTCCGCGTCGCGGCGCCCGGGACAATCACCGAGGAATATCGCGCGCCGGTGGTCGTCTCCGACGCGGGAGCCGCGGCGACTTTTCTGCGACTGGTGCCGCAATCGCATCCTGTTCCCTTTCGCGACGAGCTTCGTCAGTTTGTGCAACAGCATCCGCCGACGGCGCACGCTTGTCTCCATGTTGGATTCTCGGCCGATCCGCGCTCGATTGGGATTCAGGGCGGCAACGTCTGGATATATCAGCATAGGGACCACGACGCATCCTTTGCGCGGCGGGGCGCGGCGCTCGAACAAGGCGCCCCCGAGCAGGCTTACGTTTCGTTCCCTTCCCTGCGCGACCCACTGGCTGTGGCGCACACCGCGGAGATCATTACGTTCGCCGACTATGATCAATTTGCGCGCTGGCGCGGCCAACCCTGGTTGCATCGAGATGAGGAATACAGTCAATTCAAAGAGCGAATTGCCGACGGGCTGCTGCGACTGGTGGAGTCGCGCCTGCCCGGTTTTTCTTCGCTTGTCGCGGAGCGGGAACTTTCCACGCCGATCACGACCGAGCACTTCACCGGGCATCACGGGGGCGCCATCTATGGATTGACGGGGTTTCCCGGACGGCTCAAACGCGGGACCGGCAACTGGACAAGAGTGAGGACGCCCATTCCCGGGCTTTATCTTACTGGCGTGGATACAATGAAAACGGCTGGAATCGTTCCCGGCATGCTTTCCGGGATTGTCGCGTTAAACGCCTTGCCAGGGGGCCTCTCTCTTGCCTCAGTGTTTAGGGAAGCCCGCCGGCGCGCGCGCGCAAAGAAAACCCCCCTGTGACTTTGCGTTTTACATTTTGCCGTGGCGCAGCATGGCGAGCAGGAGCCAGAAACCCATCAGGCCCGCCAACAGGTAGCCCAGGACGCCCAGGACCGACATGTCATGCCAGAGCGGGGGCACGCGGGCGTGGACGATCACGGCGGAAGCGATGATGAGGGCGGACAGGACCAGGGAGAAGGCCAGGCGGTTGACGACGCGTTCGAGGGTGTTGAGCAATGAATCCAGGCCGTGATGCCGGATGACAAACCGGGCGCGCCCCTCTTTGATTTGCGCCATCAACTGCCGCGTCTCCAGCGGCAGGTCGCGCAAGAGGCTGCTCATCTCCCCGCCGAATTGCGCCCATTGCCGCAGGAGGCGGCGCGGCGCCATTTGCCGCAGCCGCACTTGCAGCATGAAGGGACGCGCTTGGGCCAGGATGTCGTGCCCCGGTTCGAGCCGGGTGACCAGGTTCTCCACCAGGGCCAGCGCCTTGAGCATGACGGACAGGTCGGGCGGGATGGTCAGGTTGTAGCGCGCCGTCAAATAGAACAACTGGCTGACCAGCCGCCCGAACACCATCTCCCCGATGGGCCGGTAGAAATTGCGGTGGATGAATTCCGCCACGTCCGCCTCGAATCCCTGCTGGGGCGGGTCCAGGTCGGCATGGGCCAGCTTCAGCAGCGCGCCTGCGGTGGCCGATTCGTTGCGCTCGGAAATGCCGATGACGAAGGAGGCGAAGGTCTCGCGCGTCCGCCGGTCCAGGAAGCCCATCATGCCGAAATCCAGGAAACAGATCCGGTTGCCCGGCAGGACGTGGATGTTGCCTGGATGCGGGTCGGCGTGGAAGAAGCCGTGGACAAATATCTGTTTCATCACCAAATCGGTGATGCGCGTGGCAATCTCGTGGCGGTCCAGCCCTGCGGCGTCCAGGCCCTCGAAGTTGGAGGCCTTGACGGCGTCGATCTGTTCCATCGTCAGCACGCGGCGGGTGGAAGTCTCAGAGAAAATCCGCGGAACATAAATCGTCGGTTCGTCCGCGAATTGATGGCCGAACCGTTCCAGGTGTGCGGCTTCGGCCCCAAAATCCAGCTCCTGCTCCATTTGCCGGGAGAATTCGGCCACGATCGCCGTCGGGCGATGGACCTGCCAGTCCTCGGCGTGTTTTTCCAGGAGGGTGGCCAGTTGGGCCATGATCCCCAAGTCCAACCGGACGGTTTTTTCCACGCCCGGCCGCTGGACTTTGATGACGCATTTTTCGCCGTTGAGCCGCACGGCGCGATGGACTTGCGCCATGGAAGCGGAGCCGATGGGGGTCTGCTCAATGGAAAGAAAGAAGTCCGTGTGGGGACGTTTCAATTCGGATTGGAGCACGGCCAGGACCTGGTCAAAAGGAACGGGGGGCACTTGATCGTGCAATTTGGCCAGTTCGGCGATGAAGGCCGGCGGCAACAGGTGGGTGCGGGTGGAGAGGAGTTGGCCAAGCTTGACAAAAACGGGGCCAAGTTCCTCGAAGGCGCGGCGCAGGCGCAGCGGCGCGGGCAGTTGGGCGACATCTTCCCCCGCCTTGCCCATTTTGCGAAAGGGCATCCTTGGCAACGGCAGCCGTTGGGCCAAATCTTCGTAGCCATAGCGCAGGAAGACGCCGACAATGGCGCGGTAGCGCTGGGCGTGTCCGACGGCCAGGCCTATTTTTCTAAAGCGACTGAACAACAAGCGGCAGTGAACCCTTTCCCCGTCACAGTAGCACCGTCGGGGCCGTCTTAAAAGCGCTTTGTGCGCGCTGGACAGAACCGCGGGCAGCGGGCACTTTCGGGAAGGTCGAAGGACAAAGAATCAACATGTCGCAATCTCCGCCCCTTCACCGGGGCATAACATCGCGGAACCTGAAATCAGCGGTTTATGTGCTCGAGGGGCTTAACGCCGTCTCGACGACGCTGTTTTTTTACTATCTCTACTTCTACACGCAGGCGCAATTCAAGTTTGGGGCGCTGGAGAACCTGATCCTGGCGGGCTGCCTGGGTTACTCCTATGCCTGCGGCGCCTACCTGGCCGGACGCTTCGCGCAACGGTTCGGTTATTTCGCCGCTGTCAAACTTGGCGTGGCGATGATGATGGCGGCGTTCCTGGCGTGCAGCCTGACAACTTCCCTGAAGCTGACGCTTGGCTTGGTGCTCTTGGGCCAGGCGGGCATGTGCCTGACCTGGCCGGCTTTGGAAGCCCTGGTCAGTGAAGGCGAACCGCCCGCGCGCCTCCAGGGTTTGCTGGGCATTTACAATTTCGTCTGGGCAACCTCCAGCGCGGTGGCCTATTTTTTCGAGGGCGATTTGCTGGAGCATTGGGGGCCAAAGAGCATGTTCTTCCTTCCGGCCGGCCTCTTGCTGGTGGAGTTCATCCTGGTGATCTGGCTGGAACGGGCCGCCCGCCGCGAGCCGCCCGCTGCGCCGGCGGACGCGCATCCCTTGTTGCATCCGGCTTCGGAAGGTTACCGTTCGCCGGTTTCGCCCAAGACATTCCTGAGAATGTCCCTGCTGGCCAATCCGATGGCTTACCTGGCCATAATCACGATCATTGCGATGACGCCGACCCTGGCCCGGCGGCTGAATTTTTCGCCCAAGGTGGCGGGGTTCATGTTTTCGATATGGTTCTTCTCGCGGGCACTGGCGTTTGTCGGATTGCGGCTCTGGCCGGGATGGCATTACCGGTTTCGATTCCTGGCCTGGGCTTACGCGGCCCTGATGGTTTCCTTTGGCGCGATGCTTGTGACGCTTGATTGGCGGGTCCTGGTCGTTGCCGAAGTGATCCTGGGGGCCGCGGTGGGGTTGATTTATTATTCCTCTCTTTTCTACTCAATGGACGTTGGCGACACCAAGGGCGAACATGGCGGCATCCACGAGGCCGCCATTGGCTTGGGCAGCGGCACCGGACCCGCGATGGCGGCTTTGGCCTTGACGTTGTTCCCGCAGCACAGCGCCAGCGGCGCGTGGGGAGTCTCCGTGGTGCTGTTGCTGGGGCTGGGAGCCCTTTTTTACATGCGGTTCAAAGACCGGAAAGCCGGATGAATTGGCTCAATCACCCGCACGTGCAGACCAGGTTCCGATCACCCCAGACGTTGTCGATCCGGCCCGCGCCGGGCCAGAATTTGTGCTCGCGGGTCCACGGGGCGGGGAAGGCGGCGCGCTCGCGGGTGTAGGGGCGGTCCCACGGTTCGCGCGCCAGATCCAGAGCGGTGTGCGGCGCGTTTTTGAGCAGATTGTTGGTTGGTGAAACTTTGCCCGTTTCGATCTCCTCAATCTCCCCGTGAATCGCCACCAGCGCGTCGCAGAACCGGTCCAGTTCCCCGGCCGTTTCGCTCTCCGTCGGCTCGATCATCAGCGTTCCCGCCACCGGGAATGACACCGTCGGCGCGTGGAAGCCGTAATCCATCAGCCGCTTGGCCACGTCCTCGACCGTCACCGATTTGAATTGCCGCAAATCGACGATGCACTCGTGGGCGACAAAGCCGCTCCGGCCCTTGAAGAGCACCGGGAAATAAGGCTCCAGGCGGCGCGCGATGTAATTCGCGTTGAGGATCGCCATGCCCGTCGCCTCCGCCAGTCCAGTGCCGCCCATGAGCGCGATATAGACCCACGGCACGACCAGAATGTTCGCGCTGCCCCACGGCGCCGCCGAAACCGCGCCCACCGGGTCTTCCCCCCCGAGGTTCACCACCGGATGGCCGGGCAGGAATTCCACCAGGTGTTCCGCCACGCAGATCGGTCCCATCCCCGGCCCGCCGCCGCCGTGCGGAATGCAAAATGTCTTGTGCAAATTCAGATGACAAACGTCCGCTCCGATGTCGCCCGGACGGCAAAGCCCGACTTGCGCGTTCATGTTCGCGCCATCCATATAGACCAGCCCGCCGTTGTCGTGGACCAGGCGGCATAGCTCGCGGATGCCTTCCTCGAAAACCCCGTGCGTCGAGGGATAAGTCACCATCAAGGCGGCCAGGTCGTCTTTGTGGGCTTCGGCTTTGGCGCGCAGGTCGGCCAGATCGATGTTCCCGCCGGCGTCGCAGACCACGGGCACAATCTGGAAACCGGCCATCGCCGCGCTGGCGGGGTTGGTGCCGTGCGCGGAAGCCGGGATCAGGCAGACGCGGCGATGCGCCTGGCCGCGCGTCTGGTGGTATTTCTGAATGACAAGCAGCCCGGCGTACTCCCCCTGCGCGCCGGAATTGGGCTGGAGCGAGCAGCCGGCCAGGCCGGTGATTTCCACAAGCCATTCCTCCAGTTGCCGGAAAAGGGTTTGATAGCCGCGCGTCTGCGAAAGCGGCGCGAACGGGTGTATCCGCGCAAACTCCGGCCATGTGACCGGCAGCATCTCCGCCGTTCCGTTGAGCTTCATCGTGCAGGAGCCGAGCGGGATCATCGACGTTGTCAATGATATATCACGCCCTTCAAGCCGCTTCAAATACCGCGTCATCTCCGTTTCCGTGTGGCAGCCGTTGAACACCGCCTGCCGCAAAAAACCGCCCGCCCGCGCCAGGGGCGCCGCATACTCCGGCGCCGCTTTCTCCGCCAGTTCCCCCACCGAAAGCGCCGGCGGCTTGCCTCCGTTGAAAACGGCCAGGATGTCGGCCGCGTCCTTTTCGGTCGTCGTCTCGTCCAGCGAGATGCCGATGTGTTGCGCGTCGAACAGCCGGAAATTCATCCGGCGCGCCTCGGCTTCCCTGAGAATTTCAGCCCGCCGGTCGCCCACGTCGATTTTCAGCGTGTCAAAAACCGGCGCGTCCGCCGCCGGCGGCAATCCCGCCTGCCTGAGGCCCCCGGCGACTGCCGCTGTCAACAAACGCACGCGCCGGGCGATGGCCAGCAACCCCTCCGGCCCGTGATAAACGGCGAACATCGAAGCGATGCCGGCCAGCAGCGCCTGGGCCGTGCAGACATTGCTGGTCGCCTTTTCGCGGCGGATGTGCTGCTCGCGCGTTTGCAGCGCCAGCCGGAAGGCGCGGTTGCCCGCGGCGTCCTTCGACACGCCGACCAGCCGGCCCGGCAGCAGACGCTTCCACGCCTCGCTCGTGGCGAAAAACGCCGCGTGCGGCCCGCCGTATCCCAGCGGCACGCCAAACCGTTGCGAACTCCCCAGCGCCACGTCGGCCCCGAACTCGCCCGGCGGACGCAGCAGCGTCAACGCCAGCAAATCCGCCGCCACCGCCAGCAGCGCGCCGGCGGCGTGCGCTTGTTGGGCGAAAGGCTCGTAATCAAAGATCGCGCCGTCCGTCGCAGGGTATTGAACCAGAGCGCCGAAAACCGACTCGTCGAACTTGAAACTCCGGTGGTCCCCCACGATCACTTCCACACCCAGCGGCAACGCCCGCGTCCGCACCACTTCAATCGTTTGCGGATGGCACAATTGCGACACAAAAAAAGCGCGCCGTCCGGGCCGGGCGTTCTGGCAGAGGTGCATCGCTTCGGCGGCGGCGGTCGCCTCATCCAAAAGCGAGGCGTTGGCCACGGGCAGCCCGGTCAAATCGCTCGTCATCGTTTGGAAATTGAGCAGCGCCTCCAGGCGCCCCTGTGAAATCTCCGCCTGGTAGGGCGTGTAGGGCGTGTACCAGCCGGGATTCTCCAGCATATTGCGCTGCAACACCGGCGGAGTGATGCAGTCCGAGTAGCCCATCCCGATAAAGGAGCGGTACACCTGGTTCTTCCCGGCGATGGCGCGCAACTCCGCCAGCGCGGCGTGCTCTTCCGCGCCGGCCGGAAGCCGCAGCGCCTGTTTCAACCGGATGCCCGCCGGCACGACCGCGTCGATGAACGCCTCGAGGCTGGCGAAACCCAGTTGCTCCAGCATCCGCGCCCTCTCGGCCGCGCTGGGGCCGATGTGGCGATGAACAAAACTCGCGCCCGGCGCCAGGGTTTGCGCCCCCCGCGCCGCCGGAACTGTCGATACTTCAACCATTCGGCGAAATTAAAATGAAGCCGCCGCAAAGCAAGGGCGTTTTCGGACATCCCGGCGGCCCAGCCGGGCCGGGTGCGGGCATTTCAACCGTAATTTGGCGTAATTTACCGTAATTTACCGTAATTTTTTAACCACGGCTCAGCGCGGCCCGCCGCAACCAAAAAAGCCGTTTTGGACAGGATTCTCAGGATTCACAGGATAAAATCCTTCGGAAGTTGTTTATTCCAAACATTTTGCAATCCCGTACATTCTGTGCGAATAGGCGCGAGTAGGCGCAGAGAGCCGCAGAGGAAGACATTTAACCACGGATTTCACGGATGGCACGGATGGGATTTCTTTTATCCGTGAAAATCCGTGAGTTCCGTGGTTAAGTCCCCCTTTTTTCAGGACCCAGCGCAATTTGGTGCGATTTGGTGCAAAAAACACCACCACCGCCCAACAAGTGGCGTACGGCGCACAGCGGGCGCAACGGTTCACGCCACACACGCCGCCCGGCGCAGGACGGGCCGCGCCAACAGCATTTCAAAGAACAAGCCTGCATCCGAAATGTAACACAGAAGACGGAGATTGCAAGAGTTTTTTGCAGGAGTGAACAAATTATTGGGAGGACGCTGGCGCGTGGGCAGAACACGCGGAACACGCGGAAAGATGAGAAGCGCCAGACTCCCTTTCTGCGTCATTCTGCGTGTTCTGCGTGTTCTGCGGGAAAGAATTTCTCCTCTCTTATCTTGGCGGCTTGGCGTTAGCAGGTCTGCCATGCCCTTCGATTTCCAACGCGCGCCCCCTCCTGCAAACCGGGAATCCCGCCAAGCTGTTTGTCGAGGAACCCGGCTGGGAGCCATGCCGCCAGAAGGTCACGCTCCGGGCGCCGATTCAGATATTTTGCGGCGACAACCGCGCCCGCCCATCCGGCGCGCCCAAACGTTTCACATGATTCCGAGGGCCGCCCCGCCGCCTTTCTTTAGGCAACGCAAGGCGCCTTATCATATGACAATTCCATTAACGGACCCCATTCCCGTTCGCACGACGCGTCAATAGTCAGGACTGACACCTGCCTGACGCCTGCCCGCGGGCAGCAAAGGGCAGGGCTATTCTGACCCGCGTCTGAGCCCTGTCAGTTCACTCTCCTTTTTGCAGCGGGGCGGGGTCGATTTATGGATCATACGGGTTCACGGCCACCTCACGCGGTAGAACGCGGCCCGATTGCTGCAGGCAATGACCAGGCTGCAGTTGGTCCCGGCCGGTCCGCAGTTTTGCCAGGCTGCGCCGGCCAGGTTCGTCGCAACCTGGACTTGGTAATTTCCCGTGCCGCCGGTCCAGTTCAGGAGGAAATTAGTGCCCTGGGCGCACAGGCCTGCAACCACAGGCATCCCTACTGTGAAGTTTACCGCCGGCGAGTCCACCGACGAACTGGCGCCATACCAAACTCGTGCGATGACAGATTTGGCGCCAGCCGAAACGTTTGACCAAATCAGGCTGTAAGGTGTGTTGATGGTGGATCCAAGCAGGGTTGCCCCGTTGTAAAACTCGACGTTCTTGATGATCTTGCCGTTACTCGTAATCTCGGCCCCGAGGGGTATGTTGGACGAGGCAATCACTGCGCCGCTGGCAGGATTGGTCAACACACAAATGGGGGCAGGCGTCTGGACGGATTCGATGTAGGACTGAAGAAGCGGAACGGTATAGTCTGCGGCATAGCCCATGGGGCTGGCGACAATCTGCCAAGGCTCGTAATTCACGGAATTAGTGGTTCCGTTGATCACGGCGAACTGCGGGATGCCGCCGTTATTAAAATTGTTGTAAGCGAGCCAATCGCAGTCATCGGCCACAAGCTCAAGGCCGTAAGTGGCAATATAGTTGTTCTCTAAATCGGGGTCGCTGCAATCTATATTGACGCTAATGACCTGCACCGGCACGCCGTTGCTGTTGCCATCGGCGTTGCGATAGTATTGCGTAATATTTGGCTCGATGTCAGCCGCGGCTTCCGCGCAATACTCGCACCAGTACGCCCAAAAATCCAACACAACGACTGTGCCCTGGTAATCATAAAGGGAAAGGGGCTGGCCGTTGGTGTGGTTGACGATGGTCCAGTTCGAGGCGGTCTGGGCGTGTGTGGTTTGAATGCCAAACGCCAAGCCGAAGGCCGCGACGGCTGCCGACAATGTTCTTTTGAGACCGTTGCTGTGATATGCCACGCTTTTTTTCATCTATTTCCTTTCTTGTTTGCCGGATTGGACCGCGCGCCAAGGCGAATTGCCCGCGAACCAATCCACATTCTTATACAAGTTGTCCTGCGCAAGGCCGCTCAATGTGGCCGACACACCCCGAATTGACGTCGTCCCGCTTCGGTTACGGCCCAAAGGTTCAAGGGGCACGTGTCCTCGCCCCATCGGATGGCCCGCACGCCACCGTCGTCAAAAGCGTAATTAGAATGGCCGGATTTGTTGAGAAGCCCCAACGTTCCGCCGTGCCTGCTCTCCTCCAAATCGGGCAGGTACTGGGTGGCGTTCACAGCCAGAACCACGTAGAAATTGGTCGAGGCGGACGCTTTCTCGCCAAACAAAATCGTGTCCGCCGGGCGGGCTATGATCGATTCGCGCACCTTTGGAAGGGCTGTTCCGTCCGGAGGCAGGACGCCGCCGAGCATCTGCAAGATCGCGTCCTGAAATCCGTTCATCAGGTAGCTGCGCGGCGCAGTATCGGGGGTTGCATTCGAGATGGTCATGGCCGCATTCGCTGAAGGGTCAGACGGGCAGCACAGCAGCTTGACAGCGGAGTAACGGGGCTGAAGTTGGGCCGGCCAGCGGTTAGTAGGCGCGTCCCGTGGCGGCATCCAGGAGTCGCTGTCCGCGAGGTAAAGCCCCAGCGCCAGCCGGATCTGCCGCAAATTGCCCGTGCAGGCGATGCTCTGCGCCGATGCTTTCGACAGGCTCAACGCCGGCAGTAACAGCGCCGCCAATATCGAGATGATCGCAATAACCACCAGGAGTTCAATCAGCGTGAAGCCGTATGAGAAACTCCTTCTGCCTGGGAATCGCCCCGGGTTTATTGTCCACAGTCGTTTCGTAACTCCGAATCTCCTGCTCTTTCCAACCCCGTAACCATCGGTGTCTTTCCGTTTGACTGGCTGGCAGCATGAAGGGCGCGGGGGCTTGAAGGCAAGAACAAAAGTCAAAGGGGGGGCTTAACCACGTCCGCCTGCGCCACGCTTCGGCGCGACAAGGATTTCACGGATTAACACGGATTCGGAATTCTTTATCTGCGATATCTGGGAAATCCGTGGTTAGGTGTCACGGATGGAAGCTCGCGCAGGCTTGTGCATGAAAAAAGGGGAAGGCGAAGGAAGTGGCGCGGAATTGATTCGCGCCCGGGGGGCGGGCGTGGTAATGAGAAGGGGACCGGATTCGATGAACAACTCAACCCAGGACGAGACGGCTATTCTCGACGAGGCCCGGCGTTTGCCCGAAGGCCAGCGCGCGCCCTACCTTGAGAGAACTTGCGGGGCCGACGCCGAGTTGCGCCAGCGCGTGGCATCGCGTCTGGCTGCTCTGCCGCGCTCCCGCCCCGCCGCCTCCGGGACAGCCGCTGACAACGAGGCGACGGTCGATTCCAGCGCCGCGGGCGGGCCGCCCGTTCCTGTTTTGAGGGCGGCGGAGGAGACGCCCGGTTGCGTTGTCGGACGGTACAAATTGCTGGAGATGATTGGCGAAGGGGGATTTGGCTGCGTCTATGTGGCGGAGCAAAAGGAGCCGGTCAAACGGCGCGTGGCGCTCAAGATCATCAAGCTTGGCATGGACACGCGGCAGGTTGTGGCGCGATTCGAGGCGGAACGGCAGGCGCTGGCCATGATGGACCATCCCAATATCGCCAAGGTGCTCGATGCCGGAGCGACCGATACGGGCCGGCCCTTCTTTGTCATGGAATTGGTGCGCGGCGTCAGGATCACTGACTACTGCGACGAGAACAAACTTTCCACGCGCAAGCGGCTGGACCTTTTCATCCTGGTCTGCCGCGCCATCGAGCACGCTCACCAAAAGGGCATCATCCATCGCGACATCAAGCCGTCCAACATCCTGGTCGCAACGGAAAACGGGGCCGCCGTGCCCAAGGTGATTGATTTTGGCATCGCCAAGGCCACCTCCGGCCGGTTGACCGACAAGACGGTTTATACGCAGGCGGACCAATTCGTGGGCACACCCGCCTACATGAGTCCGGAACAGGCCGAGGCGAGCGGACTGGACATCGATACCCGAAGCGATATTTACAGCCTGGGCGTTCTGCTCTACGAGTTGCTCACGTCCGAAACTCCATTTGAAAGCAAGAACCTCCTGGCGCGCGGCTTTGACGAGATGCGCCGCATCATCCGCGAGATTGAACCGCAACTTCCTTCGCTGCGCCTGCGCGCCAAACACGACACCGGCCAGACCAGCGCCGCCACACTCCACGGCACCGACGCCCCCAAACTCATCAACCTCATGCGCGGCGACCTGGATTGGGTGGTGATGAAGTGCCTGGAAAAGGACCGCAACCGGCGTTACGAAACTGCGGGCAGTTTGGTGGCCGACGTGCAGCGGTTCCTGGACAACGAACCAGTCGCCGCCCGCTCCCCCAGCGGTCTCTACCGCTTCCGAAAGCTGGTGCAGCGCAACCGCCTGGCTTTCGCCGCGGCGGCCGGAATATGGATCACGCTCGTTGCCGCGCTGGGCGTGACTTCCTGGTATGTCATCAAAGAGAGACAGGAACGCGACCTCGCCGAGATAGAAAGCAACGCGGCCAATAGCGCCCGGCAAAACTCGGACAAGGCCCGCGAACTGGCCGAGGCCGACGAACAGAAAGCCCTGGAATCTCAAAAGCAGGCCGTAGCCGCCCAACAAAGAGCCGAAGCGGCCACCGCAAGGGCGCTGGAATCCGAGAAGGCGGCCAAAGCCGCCTTGCAAGAGGCGCGCGAAGAGACTGAGAAAGCCAGAATCGCCGATCAACAGGCCCAGGTCTCCAAATCCGACGCCCAAACGGCCCGCCGTCAAGCTTCTTTGGCGATGTCCGAAGCCGAGAAACAGGAGGCGGAAAAGGCCGAGGCTGTCGCCCTCCAGACCGGCCTCCGCCGCGAAGCCGAGGCGGCGCGCCAGCGGGCTGAAAATTTGTTGACACAGGCCCGGGCGGACGAAGCGGCCTCCGCCGCGGAAGCGCTCCAATTGCGAACCTCGTTGTCCAATTTTTGCAACCGCCTCGACGCCCTTCCCCCGGCGGCGGTCGCCGCCATCGCCGATTCATTTCTCGCCGCGCCCGGCCCGAACCAGCCTTGGGCCATCCCGCTCCTGCGCGGGCGGGCGGATTGGCGCGCGCGCCAGGGCGATTGGACGGGGGCGGCGGTGGATTTCACCCGGCTTCTGGAACTGGAACCGGACGCCCCGGAGGCCTACGACGCCTTGGCCTACATTGCAGTGCAAACCGGCGACCTGTCCGCTTACTCGCGGATTTGCACCGCGCTTCTGCTCCGGTTTCGAGCCGCGAACGATTTGGCCATCGGCCGGCTCGTGGCGCGGGATTGCCTGCTGGCGCCAACGACGAACGTGGACCTGGCGGCCGCCGCCGCCCTGGCCCGGCTGGCAATGGAATCGGGAACCAACGACAGCCATTTTCCCGCGAACGCGTTGACTCTGGGTCTGGCGGAATATCGGCAGGGCCGCTTTGCCGAGGCGGCGGCGCGGGCGGCAACAGCGCTGGCCGCCGCGGAACAAGACGCCCCCAGCCAGGCCCAAGCCTCCGCCCTGCTCGCCCTGGCCTTGCAGCAACTCAAGCAGACAAACCTGGCTCTCACGAATCTGGCCGCCGGCCGGATAATCCTGCAAACCAAGCCGCCCAAAACGGATGGCGGCGACCGCGGTCCGCGGTGGAAAGAATACGCCGCCGCGGCGGCGCTCCTGCGGGAGGCGGGGGCGCTGATTGAGGCCCCGCCGCAGTCAACACTAAATGAAGCCCAAACCGCGCCGCGCCAATTCCCGCCGCCCGTCGCGCCCGCGCGAACGAACAATTGACAACTTGCAATTCAGGGGCGCGTTGATTCCGCGCGGGTCAGAATTTGAATTCGACGCCTTCCCGGGCCGCGCAGATCACCAGCGCGGCATCGTGGCGGGCGGCGCGCTGGCGGCAGGCCTGCACCCGCTCGTCGATCATCTGGTCGGTGCTTTCCGGGTCGTGATGGAAGAGAGCCAGCGTTTTCACCTTGGCCTGGGTGGCCAGGTCGGTGACCGAGAAACAGCAGGAGTGGCCCCATTTCCTCTTCGAGGCGTACTCCTTCTCGTCGTACTGCGCGTCCATGATAAGCAAGTCGGCATCCTGCGCCACTTGGAGCAGGGCGGCCGGAACGCGGCGCGGCGGGCCGGAGCCTTCCAGGTCGGGAAAGGTGTCGCCGGACTCAATCTCCAGTTCGTTGTCGGTGGCATAGACGATCTTGATCCCGTCCTTTTCAAATGAATAGCCGAAGCTGCCGCCTGGATGATTGAGGGGGAAGCTGCGGACGCGCACGCCGCCGATCTCCCGCTCGCCGTTTTCCAGATAGTCCGCCGAGATGTTGGGGCCGATTTCCTTGAATGAGACTGGGAAATACTCGGAACTCATCTGGCCGGAGAGGAGTTGGTAGTTGGTGTTGTCGTGAGATTGCCGGCCATAGACATGAATGGGCATCGTCTTGAGATAAACCGGGGCGAAAAAGGGGAAGCCTTGGATGTGGTCCCAATGGGTGTGGGTGATAAACAGGTGCAGGTCTTTGGGCGGCGGCTGGCGCGTGAGGAGGTCCTTGCCCAGTTCACGAATCCCGGACCCGGCGTCGCAAATAAAGAGCACGTCGTCGAACCGGACTTCCACACACGGGGTGTTGCCGCCATAGACGCGCGTCCAACTGGCCGGCGTCGGGATGGACCCCCGCGTCCCCCAAAATTTCACGAAGGCGGCCATCTCAGTCCTCGTGATAGACAAACACGCTGTCCGCAACCTGGATCACGTCCCCTTCCCGCAAAACAGCCGAATAGACCTTCACCCCGTTGAGATAAACGCCGTTATGACTGTCATTGTCCTGCAGGACGCAGTCGGTGCCGCGCACGCGCAGAAACGCATGAAAGCGGGAGGCGCGCTTGGAGTTGAGGCGCAGGTGGGTTTCGGCAGCGCGGCCCATCACCAGTTCGTCCCCCTCGATGGTGATCTCGCGGAGCGATCCCTCACCTTCCAATAGTTCCAGGGAATGACGATGGCTGTCCCGCCCCCGGCGTTGCATCCGGATGTTCCCGGTTATCGTTGCATCGAACTCGGCCATGTTGGAATCTTGGTTTAGACAATTGCCATGTTGCGCGAAATGGCCCCTTTTGCAAGGACTTTTCAGCCCGTCCACCAGCATTCCCGGCAAAAACACAGTTGCCATGCGCCTGATTTTGCATGACCTTCCCACGGTGCGAACCGTCGAAACTATTTCCGCCATGCAACGCCTGGCCCGGCAATGGCAGATGCAACGCGTCCCTGTCTCCTTTGTTCCTACGATGGGCTGTTTGCACTCCGGCCATCTCAGCCTCATCCAATGCGCCCGCCGGATTATCGGCCCCCGCGGCAAGGTCGTCGTCAGCGTCTATGTCAACCCCACCCAATTTGGCCCAGCCGAAGACTACGCCAATTACCCGCACAATCTCTTCCAAGACAGGAAACTGTGCTCGCGGGCGGGCGTCGATGTGCTCTTTGTGCCCTCGGACGCGGAAATGTACCCCGCGGCATTCAGCACATGGGTCGTTGAGGAATCCTTGACGCGCGGCATGGAAGGAGCCTCCCGCCCAACCCATTTCCGCGGCGTCGCGACCGTCGTCGCCAAACTCTTCAACATAGTCCTGCCGACGGCGGCCGTTTTCGGCGCGAAGGATTTTCAGCAGGCGGCCCTAATCCAGAAAATGACGCGCGAGTTGAATTTTCCCATCAAAATCGTCGTGTCGCCCATCGTGAGGGAACGCGACGGACTGGCATTCAGTTCGCGCAATAGATACCTGACCAAAGCGCAACGCTCCCGGGCCACGGTCCTTTGGCGTGCCATTCAACAGGCCAGGGCTTCCCTCGGCGCCCGGCCCATCCCTGCCGCGCGCCTGAAGGAAGAATTGCGCGCCTTGGTGGAAGCGGAGAGCGGCGTCCGTCTGGATTACATCGAGTTCTTCGATCCGCAAACCCTCGCGCCCGCCGCGCGAGTCAGCAGGGGAACCCATATTGCCTTGGCCGTTTTCATCGGCCGCACACGCCTCATCGATAACGCCGCGCTTTAAATAAAGTCAGTCCGGCAACCGGCTGCGGAATTGGCGGCAGGCCTCGGCGATGTCCGGCGCGTCCAGGATGGCGGACACCGCGCAGACGCCTTCTGCCCCCGCCTCCACCACCGCATCGAGATTGGCCAGATTGATCCCACCGATGGCGAACCAGGGAATGGCAACGTGTTCGCGCATCCACCGCACGTATTCCAGGGTGACTGGCTTCGCGTCCGGCTTGGTGCCCGTGGCATAGACCGGTCCGGCGGCAATATAAGCCGGCCCGGCCGCCAGCGCCCGTCGCGCATCGTCCGGGCAATGCGTGCTCAAGCCCAAGCCGGGGCCAGGCCGCCCGCCTGCCAGCCCCGCCGAAGTCGCCCAGCCGGCCCCGAAAAAATCCTCCTGACCCAGATGACACCATTCCGCCCCGACTTGGCGGGCGATCTCATAATGGTCGTTGATGACCAGGCCCACACCCGCCTCCTTGAGAATGGGATGAACAATGTCAGCGAGCCGCCGGATTTCGCCGGGCGTGGCGTTTTTTGCCCGCAATTGCACCAGGTCCGATCCGCCGGCGCAGAGTTCGCGGGCGATCCCCGCCGGGTCGCGCCCGCGCAAAAAGGCGGTGTCAATAAAGGTGTAAAGGCGGCATTGGGCGAGCGGTTTCATGGCCTCGATCCTTATCGAAACGGGGGCGTCCGTCACCGAACAGGTGAGTCCGGCAGGGCGACGCTCCCGCGGAATCGGCTCGGCAGGAGCCTCGCCCTGCCGTAGTTCGCTAAACCGCGTATTTCATGGTGCGGCGAAAGCCGCTTCCAATTTTTCGGTAGGGCGGTGCTGCCGCGCCGCCCAAATATCAGGGCGAAGCAGCCCGCAAAGCGGGCATCGACTATCCAGTTCCGTCTGCAGCTTCGCCCTGCCAAGCTATGAAATATGCGGGTTAAGGACTGGGGCTTCATCGCGGCCCGGCTTACTCGAGTAATTCCCGGCGCGCCCCGCCCAGGAGCTGCTCCAGGAAACTGGTCGAATACACCCCGCGCCGGAAGTTGGGGTCCTGCAGGATGGCCTGCTCGAACGCGATGGTCGTCTTGACTCCGGTGATCATGTATTCGCCCAGCGCGCGGCTCATCTTGTCCATCGCCTCGCGGCGGTCCTTGCCCACCGTGATTAACTTGGCGATCATCGAATCGTAATGGGATGGGATCGTGTAGCCGGCATAAACATGGCTGTCCACCCGCGTCCCGCGCCCGCCCGGCGCGTAATACATCTCGACGCGGCCCGGACAGGGGCGGAAGTCGTCGAATGGGTCCTCGGCGTTGATGCGGCATTCGATGGCGTGGCCGCGCAGATGGACGTCCCCTTGCGACAGGCGCAACGGCTCGCCCATGGCGATGGCGATCTGGGTCTTGACCAGGTCGATGCCGGTGACTTCCTCCGTGATGGCGTGTTCGACCTGGATGCGTTTGTTGACTTCCAGAAAGTAGTATTGGCCATTTTCATCCACCAGAAACTCCACCGTTCCGGCGTTGGTATAATGAGCCGCCTCGGCTATGCGCACCGCGGCTTTGCCCATCTTTTTTCGGAGGTCCTTGAACTTGCCTTCAATCAGCGGCGAAGGGGTCTCTTCCACCAGCTTCTGATTGCGGCGTTGCACCGAGCAATCCCGTTCTCCCAAATGAATGATCGCCCCGCGGCTGTCCGCCAGAATCTGAAATTCGATATGGTGCGAGTTCTCTATCAACTTCTCTATATAGACCTCCGAATTCCCAAACGCGCTCTCCGCCTCGCTCCGCGCCGTGTGATACCCCTTGACCAGTGAAACGTCATTATGCGCCGGCCTCATCCCGCGCCCGCCCCCGCCGGCTATCGCCTTGATCATCACGGGGTAGCCGATCTTCTTGGCCACCGCCAGAGCGTCCGCCTCGTTCTCGACCGCCCCCTCAGAACCCGGCGGAGTCGGCACCCCGGCCTTCTTGGCCAGGGTCCGGCTGACGGCCTTGTTTTCCAACGCGTTCATCGCCCGCGAACTGGGCCCGATAAAGCGGATGTTGCAGCTTTCGCAGACATCGGCAAAGTGAGCGTTTTCCGAAAGAAAGCCATAGCCGGGATGAATGGCATCGACATCGGCGATCTCGGCCGCGCTGATGATCCGGTCGATCCGCAAATAGCTTTCGCTGCTGGGCCCCTTGCCAATGCAGATCGCTTCATCCGCCATCTGGACGTGCATGGAATTGGCGTCCACCTCCGAGTACACCGCCACCGTGCGGACGTTCATTTCCTTGCAGGCGCGAAGGATGCGGATGGCAATTTCTCCGCGATTGGCAACGAGAATCTTCTCGAACATGCGTTATGAGTTCCAACCGCCGGCTTAGGCCGGGCGGATGCGGAACAAAGGCTGGCCAAACTCGACGGGCTTGGCGTTCTCGACAAGGATATGCGTGACCACCCCTTTGACCTCCGCCTTGATCTCGTTCATCACCTTCATGGCCTCGATCAGACAGACCACCGTTTCCGGCGTCACTTCCGTCCCGATTTCGACGTAATCCGCCGATTCCGGCGACGGCGCACGGTAAAATGTCCCAATCATGGGAGATTTGATCTCCAGCAGTGACGCGGCGGGGGGCGCAAGGGCCGGAACAGCGGCCGGCGGCGGCGCGCCTGCTGGCAGCGCCATGACTTGCGGGGCGCCATAAGCAAGCGCCGCAGTGTCCTCGGCTGGCAACATCGGCCCGCTTACCCCGCGTTTGAGTTTGATCTTGAAGTCCTGCTTCTCCAGCTCGAATTCCGACAAGGCATTCTTCCGCATCAAGTCTATGATGGCTTTAATGTCTTTTAAATCCATGATGCCTCCCGTTGGATAATCAGTTTCTTGCGGTTGTAGTTATTCCACATGACAATTGAAGGAATAAACCAGTTGTCGAATCGACCACTGCTTTTTATATCATTCTTCCAAATCTGCGTCCAGCCTATCCGAGTCACTACACAACGTCAAGCCCTAAAATTTGCATCAAGACCCAATGCCCACGCTTTTCATCTTTTCTTCCACAAAGCCGGTGCATAAATCATGCGTTATCGTTAAAGCACAGCCCCGAACAGCCAGCCAAACAGGAAAAACATCGGCCACGCCAGCGCTGGTATGTAAAGATGGAACTCCACCATGCTGTGGAGGCATATCCCAAGCAGTCCAAGCCACACTCCAAATTGGAGCCAATTCACCGGATTCTTATTGCCTCTATATCGATATAGCCTGCACAAAAGCATGAATATCATCCCCGTGTAACTTATCATCCCGAATACGCCCGAATCGCACCCCTGTTCCAGGTAATCGTTGTGCGTCAGCCGCGCCATTTCGTCGTCCGGCCGTTTGATCCTCCCGTATGGGACTTGAAATGTTCCCGGCCCGGTTCCAAATAGCGGATGCGTTTCGATGATGATTCCCGCCGCACGCCAGTACGCAAACCGCGCGCCCACGCTGTTTCTTTCCTTCTGAAAAAAACCGGCGTACTTGATGCCAAATCCTGCCACTCCCGCTATAAGGACACCTCCAATCAACCACCGCTTCCACCTCAACGACAGCGCCGAGTGACCCAGTCCAACCAATCCCACCGTCAGCGCCACCAGCCAGCCAGCCTTGGACCCCGACCAATACAAGCACGCCAGACCGCAGCCGCCCAGAATCACAACAAACCCAATCCGCGCAACCGTACGCACCTTGGGCGTCAGCCGCCATAGAAACGTTAACGTTAACGGCATCAGCAGCACCAATCCTCCGGCCAGCGCGTTGGCATAGACAAAACTCGAATAGATTCGATTACTGTTGAGCCTGCTTTGAAAGATGGGGTTCTTGAGCGTCTCCTCTGTGATTGCCGGAATGCCTTGCCCGGATTGAACCAATTTACGCGTCGCCTCCAGACCCCCGTAATGCTGGTCAAAGCCGCCCCGAATCACACAGCAGAGCGCCAGCGCCATTGCCGTCCACACCGGCCACGCCGGGGTGTTTCGGTTCAGCGCGAAGCAGCCGAGATAAAACAGAACCACGCAAACACTGAAATGCTCCAATGTCACCCGCGTCAGCTCCGGCCGCACGGTCTGTGTCCCGGCCAGGAACTCCCACCCCAGCCAAATCGCCGGCAACGCCAAAGCCCAATGCCCTCGCAACCGTTTCCATGGCACCGCAAGAAGTCCCATCGCCACCAATGGCGTCACCAGCCACGGCCACCACCTCGACGGCCACGATTGGTAAAACAACTCCGTGGCGTCCTGCGGAGCGGCCAATTTGTAATCAAGGATGACCGGGTTCCCGAATTTGTTGATTACAATGAAGAAGAACAGCCCTGCCGCCGCCGCAAAAGCCAGCGGCGCCAGCCGGCCTCCCCAAACGTTGCAGCCCTTTTCGTGAGTTGGCATGGGTCCCGCCGATCACAGTTTAAGTTTGAGCAACCCCACCTCCAGCGCCAGCGCCTCCTGCACGTTGGTGTAGAGCTGCCGTTGCATCCGGTCCACTTCCTCCAGGTTGGACAGCGCCTCCGCCGGCGAAATCCGCCGCGCCACAGCCTTCGCCGCCGGCGCCAGGCTCGGAAACGAAGTCATCTCCGCGCCCACCGCCAGCGTTTCCAGCCAGACATCGCGCAGCCACCATTGCAGCAGCCCGATCAAATCCGTCCTCTGCCGCCGGTATTCGGCCTCGACCGCCGCCTCCAGTTCATCCTCCAGCTTGTCCCGCATATTGGATTCCAGATCGTCATAGCGCTCCAGCGGCGACGCCGCCCCAAGCGCCTTCTCGATCTCCGCCCGTTGCTCGCCCAGCTTCTTGAGAATCAACCCCAGCAGCCGGTAACGCCCCAGCAACCCCGCGGCTCCGGCCCCGGCCACGCTGCTGAAACCCGCCAGCCATACCGTCTGCCCGGCGTCAAATTGGACCCGTTCCCCCGCGAAACAGAGCCGCAAACACCGCGAAAGAATCGTCTCCAGAATCCGTTGCGGCTCCGTCGTCAGCAAAACCAGGATCGACTTGTCCGGCGGTTCCTCCAGCGTCTTCAAAAAAGCGTTCGCCGCCTGCGCGTTCAAACGGTCTGCTGCGACGATCACCCCCACTTTATACTCCGCCAGCGACGGCTTCAAATTCACCGCCCTCATCAACTCGCGCATTTGATCGATCGTGATGATCCGCGACTTCGATTCCGGCCGCAGCACCAGCACGTCGGGATGATTCCCCTCGTCAATCCGCCGGCAACTGTCGCAACGGTCGCAACAATCCAGCCCCATCCCATCGGCGCCCCGGCGCGGGGGCGACGCGCAATTGAGCGTCTTGGCCAGCGTCCGCGCCATCGCCTCCAACTCGCCCAGCCCGTTGCCGGTGAACAAATAAGCGTGCGCCAGCCGATGCCGCTCCAAGCTGCGTTGCAGCAATTGGGCCACCCTCAATTGCTCTGGAAAATCGGAAAACATGCCGGAAACTCCCGCGCCCTTCAGGGCGTCTTTGGCTCCAGCTTCTGCACCGTCAGCGGAATCCCGCACAGCGCGCTTCCATCCATCGCCAGATTCACCGAGTAATTCCCCGCCTTGGCGAACACAATTTGCTGAATGTTCACGATGAAATTCCGCGAAATGAAATTCGATTCCGGCGGGAACAGCACTTCCCCCGGCAGCCTCATGGCGCGCATGATCGGCTGTCCGTCCTCATCGACAAATCCCACCTCCAGCGTATGCGGCCCCTCCTCCGTCCGCTCAAACCCGATCCGCACCGCGACCGAGCACTGCGGATGCTGGGCGGGCAGCGCCGGCGCAAAAATGGTGTCAAACGTTCCCAGCAGATTCAGTTTCCCGTTGTAATCCGTCGCCGCGTCGCACAATACCGCCACCTGGATCATCATAGAATTTGCCCAAGTTTAGGGCCGCCCCCGGAATAATCCAGCAGCATTTTCCCCGGCCCGCCTGCTCTTTATCTGGAGTGGTTCAGCGAGGCCAACGGCCGGGTCGTTATCGAAAGCGCCGACTATGAACTGACATTGTGAAATTTCCGATCCACTATTAGGCTTGGCTCCATGAAGGGCAATCGCTGAAAAATTATGAGCAAGTCTGGCCGCAATGACCCCTGCCCGCGCGGGAGTGGGAAGAAATACAAGAAATGCTGCCTGCCCCGCGATGAGGCGGCGCGGCCCCGGGCCGTCGTCAACGATCCCGCGGAACCGTTCGTCGCTGAATTGAGAGCCGACTTGGACGCGGCGGTGGATCGCTTGTTGGAAAAACTGGATTTGGGCGCGGGCCGCGCGGTCGAACCCGAAATCAAAGCCCTGCTCGAAAAGAACCCACGCTATCACATGACCCATTATGCGATGGGCGTGTACCGCGCAACGGTCATGAAGGACCCTGTTGGCGCAATCCCGTTTTAATGCCTGTCGCGCCTGATCGCGGAGCCGCTTCTGGAAGAGCGAGCCGCCCGCGCCACCGGCAAAGGCTTGAACAAGTTTTTGGCTCAGGTTCCGAGCGCCGAGCCTCCAGAATGGACAAAGCTCTGGTGACCTCTCTGATGACCCCTTTGACGCTTGGTGGAACGTCTGGCGGAGGACCTGCAAAAGGAATTTCCCGGCACGGCCGGACTGTCTTCGCTTAATCCCTGGAGGATGCGGGCTTTTTATTCTGCTTACCGGAATCAACTCGAAATTCTGTCACAAGCTGTGACAGAATCCTCCGCGCAAAAACTGTCACAGGCTGTGACAGAATCGGCCATCGCGCCGCCCGAACCAATGGCCTCGTTGCCGTGGGGACATAACATTGTGCTGCTGCACAAGCTTGAATCCAACACTGGCCGTTTTTGGTATGCGCACAAGGCCATCGAACATGGCTGGTCCCGTGCGGTGCTCACGCACCACATTGAAACGCAATGGCACAAACGCGAAGGCAAAGCCGTCACCAACTTTCAACGCACCCTGGCGCCGCCGCGGTCCGACCTCGCCGGCGAGGTCCAGCGGACCGCTCCAACGTCCGCCGTCCCCAGCACTCGGCCGTCGCGGGCGTCGAGCATCGCGATTCCCGCCGCGTTGTCCGTCAGGGCAAACACTCTCCGATTCACCACTACGGGCGATGAATATTCACACTGACCAATCCGGGTCTCCCATACGGCCTTGCCGCTCTTCAATTCACAGCACCTAATCGTAAACTGGCTTTTATGCCCGGTCGCCCGGGCGCCGTCCCCATCCAAGTGGATGAATCCAGGGTTGACCAAGTAAACGAAATTCGAGTCAGCGGCCGGAGTGGAGTCTTCTTCACCGTAAGGAATATGCCACAGTTCCTCAGGCTTTTCGGAGGATAGACCAAAGCCTCGTAGTTCACCTCGACTCAAGGCAATCAGCAAATCGCCTGACACCAATGGCGTAAGTCCATAATCACTGAAACCCTTGCCTCCTCCAGGCAGCTCCCAAACGACCTTGCCTGTTCTTGCCTCCAAACAGCAAAGGCGGTACTTCCCGCCGTAGATAATTCGGTCGCCGGGACACTCTACAGCGGATGATATCCCCCTTGCCCATCCACCGGGATCGGAGGCCTTCCACAGCAACGCTCCTGTTCTGAGGTCATATCCGTGCGCCTCTCCGCCAAGGACTACCGCAACTCCGGCAACGAGGGCGAAGGAGGAACACACTTCCGCATCAACACCCGGGTTTTTCGCCCAGATGAGGTCCCCGGTGGCAGCGTCCAAACAGTAGCAAGCCATTGTTCCATTGACCAGGCAGCGGCCTTCCGCCACGCATGGCGTTCCCGAAGCCTCATGCATCGAAACCTTGGGGAAAGCAAAGTCCCTTTCCCAATATTCAGTGCCCGTTTTTTCGTCGAGGCACACAACAGTGTCCTTCATCGCGTCCCGTTGCTGAATGTAAACATAGACGCGCCCGTTGGCTATGACGGGGCTGCCACAGCCTCCAGAAGGCAAATCATGCGATCTCCAAACCACCGGCGGCCCTTCGGCCGACCACGAATCTGCCAGGGGCGTGGCGGAAATCCCAGTCCCGTTGCGGTACGGCCCGCGCCATCGCGGCCAATCGGATGCTCCCGCCCGCACCTTTGCATTGATGGCGTTTTGGGCGGCGGCCAATGCGGCGGCTTCCCGATTGGCGCGTTCTTGCCGCGTTGTTTTTTTGGCCGCTTGTGCGTCAAGATATTTTATGGCTTCAACGGGGTCGTAGTGCTAGCGGGCTTGGAGTTCCGGCGGCAGATTGCTAATCGGGATTCTTTCGACGCCGCCGCCGCTCCACGAGACGGTGACGGTGGCCGGGGTGACTGAACTTATGGTGGCGTTGGTGTAGGCGGCGTTCGAGCAACACAGAAGTGGAAAGAAGTTGGTTTGCGCCGCCGCCAGATGGCAGATGAAGAGCGCTAAAACGGCGGTCACTTTCACGGGCCACATGTCTCTTTGTCGCCGCGCTCCGTCAAGGTTCTTGATAATGCGCCACATCTGAAGTGTCAAACCAAAGTTCTGTCCAATCTATGCGCTTGCCTTTGACCGGACCAGGCGGTCCCAGATCACTCCGGCCCGCCGCTCCGTTCCGGCCTTCAGCATTATGACTGCCCAGCACAACTGGCGCAAGTTGAACAATTCTTTGGGCGGACGCTTGCGCGTTTTGCGGGCTGCCTGCGCCGCAGTTTGTCAACAGCACAGGCAAAAAAACTGTCACCGCGCTTCGCCGGCGGAGCGGATGAAGGCGCTGGCTACTTTGATATTCGCCGCCTTGGCCTTGTCCATGACCTTCACCTCCTGGCCCCAGGGGGCTTCGCTGTCCGCTCGAATCGCCAGCTTGCCCGGATCGCTCCTGGCCCGCTGCCTCTGACGTGGCGTGACCGCATCCCCCCGCGGCCTCATCCGCCTCGCAAGCCCGATCTATGGAATGGACAAAGCCTTGGTCTGACGGGACAATTGCAGCACTGAGCAAGCCTTGGCCGCAGCCCGATTTGACATGTAATAAAAGACAACAACACTAATGAAACGATATCTGCCGCTCGGCAAATTCTCATTGGGAATGGGCGACCGGTTTGCTCATCAGGGCAAAGCGCAACTGCGCGCATGTCTGCTGGCCGCCGAACTGGGTTTCGATGTGGTGCCGGTTTGGAACAAATCCAACCGCGAACACAACTTCATCGGCACCGAACCAGCCAGTCTGCGGGCCGAGGCCGATGCCGCCGTCAAGGCGCTGGGTTGGAAAAGACCGTATCACGTGGACGCCGACCACATTCGGATCGACACCGTGGGCCGTTTTATCCCGTCATCAGATTTTTTTACGATTGATGTGGCCGACTCGATAGGCAAGCCCGCCTCCGAGGACGAAGTGCGTGCGTTTGTTGAGCGCCATCCTGAGCTTTCCGGGAAAATTATCATTCCGAACCTTGATCACCCGCTTGAAATTTCCCCTGCCGAAGTTAAATGCGTTGCCCGCAAATACCTGCGTGCGTCGCGGGAGGCAGGCGAAATTTACCGGTTCATTGCCGCGATGAAGGGCGCGGAACATTTTATCACCGAAATTTCGATGGACGAGACGGACTGCCCGCAGACGCCCCAGGAGTTACTGATGATTCTGGCCGCCCTCGCGGACGAACAAATCCCCTTGCAAACCCTTGCGCCAAAGTTTACGGGGCGTTTCAACAAGGGGGTGGATTATGTGGGGGACCTCCGGCAGTTCGAGAGGGAATTCAGTGAGGATCTTGCGATCATTGCGTTTGTCATCAACCGGTACACTCTGCCTCCGTCGCTCAAGTTGAGCGTGCACTCAGGGAGCGACAAATTCTCCCTTTACGAGCCAATCCGCCGGGCATTGAAACGATTCGGCGCGGGTTTGCATGTCAAAACAGCGGGGACCACCTGGCTGGAAGAAGTCATCGGTCTGGCTGAGGCGGGCGGCGAGGGATTGGAAATCGCCAGGGATATTTACGCCGTGGCACTCGAACATGTGGTTGAATTCTGCGCGCCCTACGCCAGCGTCATTGACATTGACCGCGCGCAATTGCCAGATATCGCAACGGTCCGGGGCTGGAGTTCACCACAGTTTGTTTCAGCTTTGCGTCACGACCCTGCAAATCCCGCCTACAACCCGAACTTCCGCCAGTTATTGCATGTCAGTTTCAAAGTGGCCACGAAGTTTGGAGACCGATATCTTGATGCGCTCAAAAGGCATGAGGAAATCATTGCCCGGAACGTCACCGAAAATTTGTTCGCGCGGCACCTTAAACCCTTGTTTCGAGACCTTGAGGCTGAAGATTAGGTTCATCCCAATGTTATTCGGCAACCTCCCAATGAGAATATCCCATGTTTCAAGCCGGCCGGTCCTATTCGCTGTCATCCTGTGCCTCGTGGGCGGGGTCGCCGGCATCGCTAACGCGACAGGGCCGATCACCATCCGCCAGTACCTTTCGGGGCACGACGGCGAACACACCGTGCCGTGGGATTTCATCTGTTACGACGGGCGCAACAGCGGCGTGTGGACCAACATCGCCGTGCCGTCTTGCTGGGAGTTGCAGGGCTTTGGAAAATTTCGTTACGGCCTTGAGGACAAATCCTACACCGCGATCCATGCCGACTTCCGCCACCGTTTCAATGTCCCGGCCGACTGGCAGGGACGGCGGGTCTTCCTCGTGTTCGAGGGCGTCATGACCGACGCGGCGGTGAAGGTCAACGGCGTCCCGGCCGGCCCCGTGCATCAGGGCGCGTTTTATCGGTTCAAATATGACGTCACCCCGCTGCTCAAGATCGGCGGAGAAAACCTCCTCGAAGTTTCCGTGAGCGACAAATCGGCGGATGCCTCGGTCAACGCCGCCGAGCGTTACGCCGACTTTTGGGTCTTCGGCGGGATTTTCCGTCCGGTCTGGCTGCAGGCCGAGCCGGCGCAGTTCGTGGACCGCGTGGCGATTGACGCCCGCGCCGACGGCGCGTTCACGTTGGATTATTATCTTGGCGGCGAAGGACAGGCCGACACGGTGGACGCGACGCTGCTGGACGGGCTGGGAAACCCCGTCGGCGAACCGGTTTCCGTGCCGGTTGCGGCGGGACGCATCAGCACCAAACTTTCCGCGCCGGCGTTGTGGACGGCGGAGACGCCGGCGCTTTACACGGCGGTGGTGCGGCTCAAGCAGGGCGCGAACGTGCTGCATGAACTCGAACAGCGATTCGGCTTTCGCACGGTCGAAGTGGCGCCGGGCAGGGGCTTGCTGGTCAACGGCCAGCGCGTGCGATTGCGCGGGATCTGCCACCATGTCGCGTGGCCCACGCTGGGACGTTCTTCGTCCGACCGGATTGCCGCCTTGGATGTGGATTTGATCCAGGACATGAATATGGACGCGGTGCGCATGTCGCATTATCCGCCCGACGAGGAATTTCTGAATTTGTGCGATGAAAAGGGGTTGTACGTCCTCGACGAGCTTACCGGCTGGCAGCACAAATATGACACGGAGGTGGGGCGCCAGCACGTTCGGGAGATGATCACACGGGATGTAAATCATCCGAGCATCATCATTTGGGACAACGGCAACGAAGGTGGCTGGAACACCAACTTGGACGCCGATTTTGGGGAACTTGATCCGCAGCATCGCGCCGTGAATCATCCCTGGGCAAAGTTTGGCAACATTGATGACAGGCATTATCCGGACTACAGATCGCTGCTGCGCGGGTTGGGAGGCAGCGCCGTTTTTATGCCTACGGAGTTTCTGCACGGTCTTTACGATGGCGGCCATGGCGCGGGGCTGGATGATTATTGGAACGCGATGCTTGGCAGCAAGGTTTCGGCGGGCGGGTTCCTGTGGGTGTTCGCCGATGAAGGGGTGGCGCGCAACGATTCGGCCAACACGATGGACGTGAAGGGCAACTGGGCTCCGGATGGCATCATGGGGCCGTACCGCGAAAAGGAAGCCAGCTACTACACTGTCAAACAGATTTGGTCGCCGGTCCAACTTCCGGACTCCTTGCCGGCGGATTTCGACGGCACGCTGCCGGTGGAAAATCGTTATGAGTTTACGAGTCTGGCGCAATGCCGATTTTCCTGGCAACCGCGGCGGTTCGGCACGGTCGCCGGTTTTGAAGCCGTTGCCAAAGGCGCGATCCCAAGCCCTCCGGTTGCGCCGGGCCAGTCCGGCCGCCTGAAGCTCCCCTTGCCGGCGGGTTGGAAGAACGCCGAGGCGCTGGCGGTGACGGCATGCAATCCGCAAGGACACGAATTGTGGACATGGGTCTGGCCCTTGCAGCCGAACCGTGAATTTGCGCCCGCGGGCGCGCCCATCGCATCCACCCCGATGGACGACCGGCTGCTTTTAAAAAATGGCGGCATGGAAGTGGCCATTGGGGCGCGGACGGAACAATTGCTCAGCGTCAAGGTCGGCGGCAAAGACTTCTCGCTGACGAGCGGTCCGCTGGCCCAGGCAAAGTGGACCTTGCTGGATTCGGGTTGGCTGAAACTGGAATACGCCGTTGATCCGGCACGGCAAACCAACGTCGTTGGCGTGGCGTTTGATTATCCCGAGGCGAAAATGCTTGGGAAATCCTGGCTGGGTGACGGTCCATACCGTGTCTGGCGCAACCGGCTTAAAGGCCAGACCTTTGGCGTCTGGCAGACGGCTTACAACACAACGGAAACCGGTTTCAAAGACTGGGTTTATCCCGAATTCGCCGGCTATTTTGCCAGGGTGCGCTGGCTGAAACTGGCGACAACGGAGGGTACGCTCATCATGATGATTCCTGATGAGAACACGTTTGTGCGCGTCGGCACGCCATCGTTTCCTCCAGTGGAACTGGCGGGGAAGACCGTGGTAAACATGCCCTCGGGCAATCTCGCCGTGCTGCGCGACTTGCCCCCCATCGGCACCAAGTTTCATACCGCCGCGCAAATTGGACCACAAGGGACCACCCCGCTGGTGAGCCAGCCGTATCAAGGGACGGTTTATTTCCGCTTTGAGTCAGCAGCGGGGACGGCCAATTAAACGCCATGAGAACCAGCATAACGTAACGGGGGCGGTTCAGGATTGTTGTGGGCAAAACGGCAGGTAAAGATTTTGTATGACGAAACGAAAAACTACGGCCACAGGTTTGGCAAGAACCAGCGGACAGAGTGGCAGACTGCCCGGCGCGCTTCCCGCTGGTTACACCACGCTCCTCGCCGACCTCAAGGCGCGGGTCCGCGCGGCGCAACTTCGCGCGGTGGTTTCGGTCAACCGCGAGTTGATTCTGCTTTATTGGGACATCGGCAGAACCATTGTCGAGGGGCAAAAGACCAAGGGCTACGGCAAACAGGTGGTCGAACGTCTGGCGGAAGACCTGCAAAAGGAATTTCCCGGCACGGCAGGTTTCTCGCCGCAAAACGTCTGGCATATGCGGAGCTTTTATCTCGGTTGGACCAAGGAACCTCAAAAACTCCAACAGCCTGTTGGAGAATCCACCTCGAAGATCCTCCCACAGCTTGTTGGAGAATTGGCTGGATCAAATTTGCCGCAACCTGTGGCGGAAATTCCTTGGGGACACAATTTGGTTTTGCTGGCCAAATTGAAAACCCCGCTCATCCGGCTCTGGTATGCTCACAAAGTCATCGAACGCGGCTGGTCACGGGCGGTGCTCACGCACCACATCGAAACACAACTGCACAAGCGCGAAGGCAGAGCCGTCACCAACTTTCAACGCACCCTGGCGCCGCCGCGGTCCGACCTCGCCGAACAAACGCTCAAAGACCCCTACAGTTTTGATTTGACAGTTGAGTATGCGTTACGCGATTTGAAAAAGCCCATCGGCGTCGCCCAATGGCAGACCAAACTGGTCGAATCCCTGCCCAGGAACTTGACAGGCAGCCTGCCGACCGTGGCGGAAATTGAAGCTGAACTTGACAATGCACGCCCCAAATAAAGTGATTTCCTCCAGGCGTCAACTTTGGGAGCCGCGCTCTTCCGGCTGCCCATCCGCAAACGGTCCGCGATTTCTTATATCGTCATCGTCGTCTCCCGCCGCAGCCTCATCCGCGTTGCAAGCCCGGACTATGGAATGGACAAAAACGGCGATGCGCTTCCGCCACCAGCGCGTCGCCGCGCAAACCGGCGTGTCGCTTTGCGAACTGGTCCATTTTCATCCGAACCGCAGGGGCTACGATTGCCGCATTCCTGCCCAATGGCGTCAACTTCCAGGTTCGGTCTTCATCCGACAATAAACCTCGCTCGGTAAGCCGTCGCCTTTCTGCATAAGACGTAAACGAAAAGCCGCCCTATCTGTAAGGCACGAATTCGTATGTGGGACTCTCTTCGCTTTCCTGACAGTACAGGAATAGCAACTTCTGGAAATCCAGGTTGCCGACCTCGCCACCGTGGGCGTCAAGCAGGGCCAGAAGGCATTTTTGGCGGTCAAAAAGCATAATTTGGTTTATCTATTTTGGCTTCATCCGGCAACCCCAAAGAAGCCCCCGCGCCAAAGGGCGCCCATTGCATGGACTCCGTGCAAATGTCATAGAAGTGCAGGTGTCACCTCTTTTTGCACTTTTCTATTCATGGGAAGCGATGCGGGCGGCGGTTTTGCGGGGTGCCACGCAGGCAGGCGCATGGAGTATGGCGTGCAATGCTGCCTGCGCCACGCTTTGTCAGCAGGCCCGGCGAAAAAACTGTCACCGCGCTTCGCCGGTGGAGCGGATGAAGGCGCTGGCTACTTTGATGTTCGCCGCCTTGGCTGCGTCCATGACGTTCACCACCCGGCCCCAGGGGGCGTCCTTGTCTGCTCGTATCGCCAGCGTCGTGTCGGGGTTGGCGAGGACGGCCTCCTCCAGGCGCTTCTCCAGGATGTCCTTGGTCACGGCGTTCCCTTTCAGGGAAAGAATGCCTTCCTTGGAGATAGTCACCTCTAGGGAGTGGTCGGACGCGCCGATTTTTTCCTGCTTGGATTCGGGCAGGGCCAGCTTGACCGCCGGCTGCTGCTTGAATGTGGTGGTCACCATGAGAAAAATGAGGACCACCAGGAGCACGTCGATCAGGGACACGATGATGACGCTGGGGGCCTGGCGGTGTTTGTGGGCGATGAATTGCATGGCGATTTAATGGCGGCCGGACGCGGGCGTTTCGGCAAGCCGGGACGCTTTGTCCTCGCCGTGGTAGAGTTGATGCAGGAAGGTGTCGCACACCGCGGCCATTTCGACGGCGAGGCTCTCGACTTTTCTGTTGTAATAGTTCCAGGCGACCAGGGAGGGGATGGCGGTGATCAAACCCAGAAAGGTCGCTCGAAGCGCCAGCGCGATCCCTTCGGACAACACGTTGGTTTCTCCGAGGGCGGAGGCGCCGATTCCTGCGAACACAGCCATGATGCCGTAAATGGTGCCCACCAAGCCGAGGAGGGGGCCGACGCCCACGATGATTTCCAAAATGACCAGGCCGCGTTCCAGGCGGGAGACTTCCTGGCGGGCGCTGGTTTCCAGCGCGCTGGCGTTGTCTTCGCGGGACCAATGGCGATTCTTGTCCGCCAGCAGCACCAGCCGGCTCAGCGGGGCGGGATGCTGCTCGCAAATTTGGCGCACCATCGGCAAGTCATCCGGCCCGCGGCAGGCCTGCAACGCGCCCAGCACCGGCGGAGGGATGACCTTCGCCCCGCGCAAAGCCACGCCGCGTTCAATAATAAAGGTCAGCCCGATGACCGACGCCAGGAGCAGCACGCCAATTATGATCGTTTCCATGATAGAGTTTTTCTCGCAAGCAGGACAGGATAGTTCATTCCAAATCGTAAAAGAAAGTAAATTGCACGTCGCGGAAATCCGCCGGGATGTCCAGGCGCATTTGTTTGGGCCAGGGCGCGTAGGGCGCCGGGTCGAGAATGGCCTGCTGGCAGATCATCGACAGCAGATCGCTGACCTCGTTGAGGGTCACTTTGAGATCGGTGATGCGGCCGTCGGGGTGCATGCGGAACTCCACCACCACTTTTCCGGGAAGGTTCGGGCTGCGGTCGCCCAGCAACTGATACCAGCGGTTCCGGACCGCCTCGACGAACAGCGCGTCATAGGCGCCGATCGGGCTGCCTGCCACGTCGAGGGCCGATTTCATCTGCAAATTGTTGACGCCGCCGGTTTGCCGCGCCGGTTCCCCAAGTGTCCCCTGCCTGGCCTTGGCCTCGGCGAGCGTCCGGGGCCGCTCGTAAGCCGCCGGCGGTTGCGGCTGGACGGTCGCGTCCGCGTCGCTCTTGCCGTCCTTCTCCTTGGATTTGTTGACAGGCGGGGCCATCGCCATGTCGCCGGGCGTGTCGGATTTCTTCGGCGCGGGCTGGCTGGGGGCGGGTTGGGGCTGTGGCGGCGGAGCGGGCTGGAGGGGCACTGCTTTGGGCGGGGCGTTCTCCGTCGTTTTCATCACTTTGTCCTGGCGGCCCTCAATGTTGGGGACTTCCGATTGAATCTTGATCTCTTTGTTCGCGGCGGCTGAATTCTCCGCGCCGTAGAACTTGGGCGCCTTGGGCGGTTGCTGCGTGATCATGTCCGGATCAACATCCACAAACACGATGGGGGGCGCCGGGGTCAACAGGGCGGCTTTTCTGGGGGCGACAGGGAGCAGCGCCTTGGCAGCCGCTTGCATCCAGCGCGGCAAGGCCAGATTGCTCCACCAACCCTGCGCCAGGCCCATTTTCCAAGTCCCGAAGACCAGGCCATGCAGCAACAGCGACAAAATCAGCGCCCTGAGCAGGAGTTTCTCAGTCGATCTGGCAGTGTTTACTTCGGACACGGTCACGGGGAGAGGGTGGCAAATCCGGGGCGCAAATCCCAGCGCGAAGTTTGCCCTGGGTGTATCGCTCTGGACAGAAGCCGGAGCAGTCAAAGAGCGAAGCCACAATACACCGGGGGAAAATGACGAATGACGAAATCCCAATGACGAAAGAATGCTCAAATGACTCAACGACGAAATAGCCGTCCGGATGCGCTTTAGTCTTTCGAGCTTCGTCATTCTTTCGTCATTGGTGCTTAGGCATGAGTCATTCTCAGCGGCCTTACCGCCGCCATTTTGCCCTTTAAACTCCCCTCGCCGGCCGCTATAACTCCGCTGAATTTATGAGCGCCTCACCTCACGCGGATAAATCTTCGGCCGCCGCTTCGGCTGCCGGCCCAGCCGCAAAGCCGCGCGCCGCCCGAAAATTGCTCGTCGCCAATCGCAATGAAATCGCCATTCGTGTCTTCCGCGCCGCGACGGAGCTGGGGTTGCGCACCGTGGCCATTTACGCCCAGGAAGACCGCCTGAGCATCCATCGTTTCAAGGCGGACGAAGCGTATTTGATCGGACAGGGCCAGGGCCCGGTGAGCGCGTACCTGGATATTCCCGGTTTGCTGGCGCTGGCCAGGGAGAAGGAGGTGGATATGATTCATCCGGGTTACGGCTTTTTGGCGGAGAACGCCGACTTTGCCCGGGCCTGCGCCGGGGCGGGCATCATCTTTGTCGGCCCGCGCCCGGAGATCATCGAATTGATGGGCAACAAGGTGGCGGCGCGCGAGCTGGCCCGCAAGAATAACGTCCCCACCCTGGCCGGAACGGACGAGCCGGTCGAAGACCGCGCGCAGGCGCTCAAGCTGGCTCACCAGATCGGGTTCCCCCTCATCATCAAGGCGGCCTTTGGCGGGGGCGGACGCGGGATGCGCGTGGTGCATCGTTCCTCCGACCTGCCTCATCTGTTGGACGAAGCGCAGGGCGAAGCGGGCCGCGCCTTCGGCAACCCGGCGGTTTTCCTGGAGAAATACATCGCGCGCGCCAAGCACATTGAAGTGCAGATACTGGGCGACCAGCACGGCGCCGTGGCGCATCTCCATGAGCGCGATTGCTCCGTGCAGCGCCGGCATCAAAAAGTCATCGAGATCGCCCCCTCCTGCGGCCTGGACGACGCGGTGCGCCAAGACCTGTGCCAGGCGGCTGTGACCCTGGCCCGGGCCGTCAAGTACGACAACGCCGGCACTGTCGAGTTCCTCTACGACCTGGACGGGCGCCGCTGGTTTTTCATCGAAGTCAACCCGCGCATCCAGGTCGAGCACACCGTCACCGAAGTAATCACGGGGGTGGACCTGGTGCGCTCGCAGATATTGATCGCGCAAGGGTGCGCCCTGCGCGGCCCGGAGGTCCATCTGCCGGCGCAGGAGCAAATGCCGCGCATCGGCTGCGCCGTTCAATGCCGGGTCACAACTGAGGACCCGGAAAACAAGTTCACGCCCGATTACGGGAGAATCCTCACCTACCGCTCGACGGGCGGCTACGGCGTGCGGCTGGACGGCGGGATGGGTTACGCCGGGGCGGTCATCACCCCCTTTTACGATTCGCTCCTGGTGAAGATCACCGGTTACGGCAGCACCTTCGACCTGGCCCTCCAGCGCGTGGACCGCGCCCTGCGCGAATTCCGCATCCGCGGCGTCAAGACCAATATCCCCTTCCTCGAAAACGTCGTCGCCAACCCGGTCTTCCGCTCCGGGCAGGCCACCACGACACTGATCGACACGACGCCGGATTTGTTCCAGTTCAAGCCGCGGCGCGACCGCGCCAGCAAGCTGCTGGCCTTCCTGAGCGACGTCATCGTCAACGGCAATCCGCAGGTCAAAGGGGTCGAACTGAAGACGCCGCTCCCGCCGGTGGCGCCGCCCGGATACGACCACAAGATAGCGCCGCCGCCGGGGACGCGGCAGTTGCTGCTGGAAATGGGGCCGGAGAAATTCGCCGCCTGGACGCTTCGCCAGAAGCGGCTGCTGATCACCGACACCACCTTTCGCGACGCCCACCAGTCGCTGCTGGCCACTCGTGTGCGAACGTTCGACATGCTGGCCGCCGCCGCCGCCGTTGCCCGGCGGGCGCCGCAACTGTTCAGCCTGGAAATGTGGGGCGGGGCCACCTTCGACACCGCCATGCGGTTCCTGCATGAGGACCCGTGGGACCGTTTGCGCCTGCTGCGGGAACGGGTTCCCAACATCTGCTTTCAAATGCTCTTCCGCGGCGCCAATGCCGTCGGTTACTCCAATTACCCGGACAACGTCGTGGCGGGATTCGTGCGCCACGCGGCGGCCGGCGGCATTGACATCTTCCGCATCTTCGATTCGCTCAATTACGCGCCCAACCTCAAGGTGGCGATGGAGGCCGTGCGGGACACCCCGGCTGTTTGCGAGGCCGCCATCTGTTACACCGGCGACATACTCGATCCGAAGCGGACCAAGTATTCCCTCAATTATTACGTGCGTCTGGCCCGGGAGCTGGAGAGGATGGGAGCGCATTTCCTGTGCGTCAAGGACATGGCGGGCTTGTGCCGGCCCTTTGCGGCGCACGCGCTGGTCAGGGCGCTCAAGGAAGAAACGGGCCTGCCCGTCCATTTTCACACGCACGACACCAGCGGCGTCAACGCCGCGTCGGTCCTCAAAGCCAGCGAGGCGGGGGTCGATGTCGCCGATCTGGCCATCGCCTCCATGAGCGGTTCGACCAGCCAGCCCAACCTCAATTCCATCGTCGCCGCCCTGGCTCACACCCCGCGCGACACGGGGCTGGACTTGGCGGCCCTGAACGAATTCTCCGAATACTGGGAAAACGCCGCCGCCGCGTACGCGCCCTTTGACACCGCCCCGCGCAGCGGCACGGCGGAGGTCTATAACCACGAAATGCCCGGCGGCCAGTTCACCAACCTCAAAGAGCAGGCCGCCAGCATGGGCCTGGGCCAGCGATGGCCCGAAATCGCCCGCGCCTATGCCGGCGTCAACGCTCTCTTCGGCGACATTGTCAAAGTCACACCCAGCAGCAAAGTCGTCGGGGACATGGCCATGTTCCTCATTTCCCGCGGCCTCAAACCCGCCGATGTCCTCAACCTCGAACCGGGCGCGATGCCCTTCCCCGCCTCTGTTATTGACATGCTCATGGGGAATCTGGGCCAGCCCGCGGGGGGATGGCCCAAGGCGCTGCGGAAGGTCATCCTCGGCGGCCGCAAGCCCCTGCGTCGCCGTCCGGGAGCGGGCCTCAAGCCGCTGCCGTTGAAAAAGACCAGGGACGAACTTTCCGCCAAGCTCAAACGAGAGGCGGACGACGACGATCTTTACAGCCACCTGATGTACCCCGAAGTGTTCGCCGAATTCGCCAGGTTTTCCCGCGATCACGGCAACGTCGCCGTCCTGCCCACCTCCGCCTTTTTCTACGGACTCAAGCCGGGGGAGGAAATCTCCGTCGATATCGAGGAGGGAAAAACCCTTTTCATCAAACTCATCCACGTCGGCGCGGCGGACAAGGACGGACGCCGCACCGTGACGTTCGAACTGAACGGCATGACGCGCGAGGTGACGGTCCCCGACCGCTCCGCCCCAGCCAAAGCCAAGGCGCGCCCGAAGGCCGACCCAGCCGACGCGCTGCAAGTTGGCGCGCCCATTCCGGGCTTGATCACCGCGCTGGCCGTGAGCCTGGGCGCGAAAGTCAGCCGCGGAGACAAATTATTGACGCTCGAAGCGATGAAGATGCAGACAACGATCTATGCGGCGGGCGACGGCACAGTGGACGGCATCTTCGCGCAGGTGGGCGAGACGGTGGAAAGCAAGGACCTGCTGCTTAAACTGCGGAAGTGACATGAATGTCCCCGTCATCATGAGGCGCAGTTCAGCTTTTGCAGCGCAGACTTCCAAGTCTGCTGTGCCGCAGGCCCACGCGCCAGCGTCTTTCCAACAATTTGTTCACTTCTCCAAGCCTGCTTCGGCGATGACTTTACGCGACGCGCCGATTTGGAAATCGGCGGCACAGCAGGTTTGGAAACCTGCGCTACAAAAACAGATTTGCGCCCGCGATTGAAACGATTGAAAATTGGTCATTGAAGATTTGTCATTTGTTATTTAAGCAGTATCGCCATGTCATTGCTTGAGGGAAAAATCGGTCTCGTTGTCGGCGTTGCCAACAAACGTTCCATAGCCTGGGCCATAGCCCAGGCCTGGCGCAACGCCGGCGCCACGCTCGCCTTCACCTACCAGGGCGAACGGCTCAAGGAAAACGTCGAGGAACTTGCCGGCGCCTTCGGCCCGGACACCCTCCTGCTTCCGTGCGACGTAACCCGGGACGAGGAGATCGCGGGCGTCTTCGCCGCCATCGCCGCCAAATTCGGCAAACTGGATTTGTTGCTTCATTCCGTCGCCTTCGCCCCGCGCGACGCTCTGGAAGGCTCATTTGTCAATACGACGCGCGACGCTTTCCGCGTCGCCCACGACGTCAGCGCCTATTCGCTGGTCGCGCTGGCCCGCGGGGCCGCGCCGCTGATGACCGGGGGCGGCAGCATTCTGGCCATGACCTATTATGGCTCGGAAAAAGTGGTGCCGCATTACAACGTCATGGGCGTGGCCAAAGCCTCGCTGGAAGCCAGCGCGCGCTACCTGGCCTACGACCTTGGCCCGAAAAAAATCCGTGTCAACTGCATCAGCGCCGGCCCGGTCAACACCGTGGCCGCGCGGGGCATCGCCGGGTTTGGCGACATGTTCAAGCACTACGAGGCCCGCTCGCCGCTCCGGCGCAACGTGCTGGCGGAGGAATTGGGCGCGACGGGGACCTTCCTGGCCAGCGACGGCGCCGCCGCCATCACCGGCCAGGTCCTCTACGTCGATTGCGGTTACCAGATCATGGGGATGTAAGAGTTATTTTGCTTGCCCAAATGGCCGGAAAGCTCCAAGTATTTCGCCAGTCTTTTGATTGTCATGGCCAAAAAAGCGCGTCAAGCGAAACAAGTGCCCAAGGGCCGCAAGAAGCCGGCCCGCCCGGTCGCGCGCAAGCGTCGCAAGATCAAGATGCTCCGCGCCGCCAGCCCGCCGCCTGCCGCGCCTGCCGCGGAATGGGCCGGCGATATTCCGCGCGAGGGCGAGAGCTTCAATCCCGCGCAGGAGAGGGAACGCGCCCCGTACGACGGCGAAACGGCGATCAAGTTGTATCTGCGCGAGATCGGCCAGGTTAAATTGCTGACGCCGCAGGAGGAGATCGACCTGGCGGCGCGCATCAAGAAGGGCGACAGGAAGGCCCGCGAACAAATGATCAAGGCCAACCTCCGGCTGGTCGTCAAGATTGCCCACGATTACGAGAATTTCGGCCTGCCGTTGCTGGATTTGATCAATGAGGGCAATATCGGCCTGATGAAGGCCGTCGAGCGCTTCGACCCCTCCAAGGGCGGCAAGCTTTCCACCTACGGCTCCTGGTGGATCAAGCAATCCATCAAGCGCGCCCTGGCCAACCAGTCCAAGACCATCCGCCTGCCCGTCCATCTGGTGGACAAGATCGCCAAGATGCGCCGCATGGCAATGAAGTTGCAGGAAATCTTCGGACGCGAGCCGACCGACGAAGAGCTGGCCGAGGAAATGGGCATGGCCCCCTCCCGCGTCGCCCAGATGCGCACCGCCGCCATCCGGCCCGCTTCGCTGGACGCCCCGATTGGCGATGATGAAAGCAATAATTTCGCCGAAGTGGTCCAGGACGAAAACGCCAACACCCCTTACGAACAACTCGAGGGCAAGACTGTCACGAACATGCTCCGTGAAATGGTCAAGACCCTCGATCCCCGCGAGTCCACCATTTTGCAATACCGCTTCGGCTTGGACGGCGGCAGCGAGAAGACGCTGGAGGAAGTGGGCGAGAAGTTCGGCGTCACCCGCGAGCGGGTGCGGCAGATTCAGAATATCGCCCTGAACAAACTTCGCAAAATGATCGAGAAACTTGAGGCTGTCCAATCCTGAACCGCCCCGCTACCTTCGCCCGATGACACACCCAATCGTCACAGTCGCCGACATCGCCAAGGCCATTCGCAACGTGCCGGATTTTCCCCAGCCGGGCATCCAATTCAAGGACATCACCCCCGTTCTGGCGGACCCGCGCCTCTTCGCGGCAACCATAGATCATTTGACAGGCGCGCTCAAGCCAGGGTCCGTCGATGCGGTCGTGGGGATTGACGCGCGCGGCTTTATATTCGCCGCCGCCGCCGCTTACAAGCTGGGATGCGGCTTTGTGCCCGTTCGCAAGAAAGGCAAGCTGCCTTTCAAGACTTTCGAGGAAAGCTACCAATTGGAGTACGGCACCAATACCGTGGCCATTCACACGGACGCTGTCCGGCCCGGCAGCCGGGTTTTGCTGGTGGATGATTTGCTGGCCACGGGCGGAACGGCGGCGGCGGCCGCCAATTTGATCAAGCGTCTGGGCGTGGAGATTTTGGAGATCGCCTTCCTCATCGAACTGAAGTTTCTCAATGGGCGCGACCGCCTCAAGGATTTCCCGGTGCGTTCGCTCGTTGTCTATTGACCAGCCGTGGTGAATGCCCTCTCCTCCGTCGATGTCTCCCTGTTCCGATTCATCAACTCATCCTTCAGCAACAGCTTCTTCGATTGGTTGATGCCTTGGGCCAGCAACCCGCCCGGCCTGGTTGCGCTCCTCCTCCTGGTGTGTTTGGCCTTGCTCTGGAAAGGCGGCGCCCGCGGGCGGCTGTGCGTCCTCATGCTCGCGCTGGCCCTGGTCCTGGGCAATTGGCTGATTTGCGATTCCCTCAAACACGCCGTCGCACGCTTGCGCCCATTTCAAGCCCTGGCCGATGTTCATCTGCGCGCCGGCCCCGGCGGCAGTTTCAGCATGCCCTCCTCCCACGCCGCCAACTGGTTCAGCGCCGTGGTCATCCTCCTTGTTTATTACAGGCGGACAATTTGGTGGACACTCCCTTCGGCGCTGCTGGTCTGCCTGTCGCGGGTTTACAATGGCGTCCATTATCCAAGCGACGTTCTGGCCGGCGCGCTGCTCGGCGCGGGCTATGGCGCGGGCGTCTTATGGGGCCTGGATGCCCTCTGGCAGTCGCTCGGTCCCCGCTGGTTTCCCATCTGGCACGCGCGGCTCCCCTCCCTCGCGCGCCCGCTTGTCAAGGAAAGGCCGCCCGGAACCGCGCCCGGCGCCACTGACTCGCACTGGCTGCGCCTGGGCTATGTTCTGATCGCGCTGTCCCTGGGTCTGGGGCTGGCGTATCTCGCCACGAGCAAGATCGAGTTAAGCGAAGACGAAGCGTATCAATGGATTTGGTCCAAGCATCCCGCCTTGTCCTACTACAGCAAACCGCCGATGATCGCCGTCGCGCAATTCCTTGGCACTCATATTTGGGGCGACAATGAATTCGGCGTGCGCTTCCTTTCGCCGGTCATCGCTGCGGTGCTCTCGATCCTGGTCCTCCGTTTCCTGGCGCGCGAGGCCTGCGGGCGGCTGGCTTTTATCGTTCTGGTGATCATGAACGTCACCCCGCTGACCGCGCTGGGAGCGACAGTGATGACGGTTGACCCGCTCTCGGTTCTGTTTTGGACCGCTGCCATGCTGGCGGGGTGGCGGGCCGCGCAACCGGACGGCGTCACGCGCCAATGGCTGTGGGTGGGGCTGTGGATGGCCCTGGGCTTTCTGAGCAAATACACCAATCTATTTCAATACGTCTGTTGGGGTGTCTTCTTCTTCCTTTGGCCGCCGGCGCGACGACACCTGCGCCGGCCGGGTCCGTATTGGGCCGCCCTCCTGGGGCTGCTCGGCACGCTGCCGGTGGTGATTTGGAATGCGCAGCATCACTGGATCACCGTGGAGCACGTTGCCACCGACGGCCAACTGGACCAGGCGTGGCGTCACATCTACGTCGTGCCCTTCCTGCTGGAGGAGGCTGGCGCGCTGCATCCGGTCTTCTTTGTGGCGGCGCTTTGGGCGGCGGTGGCGTTTTGGCGCCGGGGGCGGCGCGATCCCCTCCAGCTTTTCCTTTTCAGCATGGGCGCGCCTCTGTTCGTTTTCTATTTCCTCCTGAGCTGCCACAGCCAGATTTTGGCCAATTGGATCGCCCCCGCCGTCATCCCGCTCTTCTGTCTCATGGGGGTCTATTGGTGGAAGCGGTGGGGAGAAGGTGTCAAGCTGCTCCAACCGCTGTTGATGGTTTCAGTCGCCGTGGGCGCGTTGGCGGTCATCTTTATGCACGACTCGAATCTGGCCGGCAAGGTCCTGGGGCGCAAATTGCCGGCCCGGCTCGACATTCTGCACCGGGTGCGCGGCTGGAAGGAGATGGCCCAATTGGTGGGGGAGGCGCGCCAGAAGCTCCAGGACCAAGGCCCGCCCGCCTTCATCCTCTGCGAACACTACGGCTTCACTTCCCAGATCACCTTCTATCTCCCCGAAGCCAAAAGCCGCGTTGTTTCCGATCCGCTGGTTTTTTTCTACGCCAGCCGCCATCCGTGGAACCAGTTCTATTTCTGGCCCAATTACCTCAACCGCCCCGGCCAGAACGCCCTCTTCGTCCGCCAGATTTCCCTTCCCTCCTTGCGCCCCGGCTGGTTTTCCCTCTGGTGGAACAATGACCCGGACATTTTTACACACGACAAGCCCAGCCAATGGCCCTTGCCGCCCGAAGTGCGGAACCAATTCGACTCCTTCACCGATCTTGGTGTCAAAGACATCGTGGCCAACGGCGCCGTGGTCCGCCGCGTTCAACTTTTCGAGTGCCACCATCTCCGCTGACATGACCCTTTTCCACGCCAGCTTCGCCGTCCAGCAATACGACCTGGCGGCCACGCTGGCCTCCGGCCAGACCTTCCGCTGGCGCCGGGCCGGCGATTCCTGGGAAGGCGTCGTCGCCGCCCGCTGGGTCCGGTTGCGCCAGGAACCGGGCCGCATCCGCGCCCAGACCGCCGTCCCCGCCGGCGATTGGCAATGGCTGCGCCACTATCTGCAACTGGACATCCGCCTGGAAGAAGTCCTGGCGACCTTTCCCGACGACGAACCGATGCGCCAATCGATAGCCGCCTGCCGCGGGCTGCGCCTGCTGCGGCAGGAGCCGTGGGAATGTCTGGCCTCGTTCATCTGCTCATCCACCAAGCAGATCGTGCAAATCCAACAGATCATCGCCTTGCTCTGCCGCCGTTACGGCGACCCGCTTCCGACGCCCGAAGGCGTCGGGCCGGCGTGGTCGTTTCCCACCGCAGCGCGTCTGGCGTCCGTGTCGGCGCTGGAACTGCGCGAATGCAAGTTGGGCTTTCGCGCCCCCTACCTGGCCGGCGCCGCCGCGAAACTGGCCGCCGGCGAACTCGACCTCTCCCGCCTCTCCGCCTTGCCCCTCGAAGAAGCGCGCGCCGCCCTGCTGGAATTGCATGGCGTGGGCGTCAAAATCGCCGACTGTGTTTTGCTCTTCGCGCACGGTTTTCAAGAGGCCTTTCCCGTCGATGTCTGGATCGCCCGCGCGTTGCGGCGCCTTTATTTCCCCCGGCGCGGCGCCAACCTCCCCCGCCTGCGCCGTTTCAGTCAAACCCATTTCGGCCCCCACGCCGGCTACGCCCAGCAATACCTTTTTCACTACATTCGGACCAGGGACACTCAAACATATAAACGCGGGGCGCGCAGGGGAAAGCGGCGCTGACGCGCGCGCACTCCAAGACCTGGCGGATTTTCGCAAGCTTCCCGTGTGCGCGAAGCGTCTTGGAGTGCGCGCGCGCCAGCGCCGCTTTGTTCCTCAAACAGGCGTCATGCCCCAACCAAAGGAATTTTGTCCCGCACCCTTTGGCGGGTCAGCCTGAAATTTTACCTTAAAGCCGCTGGCCTTTGCGTCCAACGATAATCAAGGTGCCTCTTTTCCTCCCCACTCCTTGGCGTAGCTCGGCAGGGCGAATGGGCTGCCGAGCCGATTCCGCGGGAGAAGACTCCGCGTCGCCCTACCGGCCTCACCTATTCCGTGACGGATGCTCCGTTTCGATAAGGATCGGGGCTCATTGTGGTTTGCGGCTTCGGCGCATGCCCTGAAATGTGAGTTGGTTTATTCTTCCGACATGGGTTCGGTTAATGAGATTGAAACCGCCGTCAGCAAGCTTTCCCGACAGGAGCTTTTGGCTTTCCGCGACTGGTTCTCCGGGTTCGACGCGGCCGCGTGGGACAAACAGTTCGAGGAGGACGTTGCCGCCGGACATTTGGACGCCCTTGCAGATGAGGCCATCCGTGATTTGCGCGAGGGGCGCTGCCGGGACCTGTGAAGCATCGCGCGCCTTTGACATGATGCGGTCGAACGCGGCGCGGTTCGCCCGCCTGGCCCGCGTTTCCTTGTCGTCACCGCCAGCCGCCGCGGACGAAGACGTGATGGCCGTTGCGATAGACGTACTGGTGCGCCACCCAATGCGCGCCCCGATATGGCGGTCGCGCCCAGCGCCCGGTTTCCCATCGCCACGCGGAGCCGCCCCAAACCCAGCCTCCGCCGATCCAGACAAAACCCGGTCCGGGCGCCATGACCTGCGCCTCATAGATGGGCGCCGGCGGCGGGCCTTGGGCGTAAATCTCGCCCGAAACCGCCACGGCTGGCGGCGGCGGCGGGGCCACTTGCACGGTGCATCCAGCCCCCAGGAAAGCTCCCAGCGAAATCAGGACGCCAAATTTTATCATGTCGGACTTTTTCATAATCACTTCCTCCTTGAAAAACATCCATCCCGCTCCGGCAAATGTCAAGCAAGCCGCCCTCCCGAATCATTAGCGTCCCACTTGCGAACTCACCAAAATGGTGAGGAGGTCTTGGACGGGGGATTCCGTCGGCGGGACGCCGACGGGGGCGACCGAGACGGTCACGCTCCTGGAGAAGTCGCTAATGATCGAGGCGCCCTTGTTATTCCGCCGGAAATGGGTATTCTTAACGCATGTTGAAGAAGGCCATTTGGCTCCCCATTGTGCTCTTCGCCGCCGCGGCGCCCGCGGCCACGGTGGAACTCAAGGGCAAAGCCTCTGTCACCGGAACCATTCTCGCTGAAAAACGCGACCAGATCGTCATCGACATCGGCTACACCGTTCTGGTCATCCCGCGAAGCCAGGTCTCCAAACTCCTCACCGATAACGACGCCAAAGCCATGGCCATTGCGATCCCGCCAACTCCCGCCCCCGCGGCCGACCCGCTTGCGCCGCTCTCCCGCGCCGCCGCCGACACGGCCCCGGCCCAGGGTTTCTACAAAATTTCGTCCGTTTCACCGCGCGAAAAGGCTGTCCGCGAGCTGGTCGAGGACCTCGGCGAAGCCGTCGTGCAAGTGCGCACGCCGGCGGGGCTGGGTTCGGGCTTTTTCATCAACGCGGACGGCTATTTGATGACCAACTTCCATGTCACGGAGGGCGAAATTCAAATCTCGGTGGAAGTCTATCACCTCAAAGAAGGGCAGTTGACGCGCACCAGTTACAAGCAAGTCAAGATCATCGCGCTGAACAAGTTCGCCGATCTGGCCTTGCTCCACATCGAGGACAAGGGCGCGCCCCGTTTTGCCAGCGTGGTGCTGGGCGATGCCGATCAACTGGCGGTGGGTGAAAGCGTGTTCGCCATCGGCAGCCCGATGGGTCTGGAGCGGACCGTCACGCAAGGCATCGTCAGCACCAAGACGCGGGAGTTTGAAGGCACCTTGTATCTCCAGACCACCGCGCAGATCAACCCCGGCAACAGCGGCGGCCCTCTTTTCAACCTCCGCGGCGAAGTCGTCGGCGTCACCAACATGAAGATCACCTTCGGCGAGGGCCTGGGTTTCGCCATCCCCATCGAGGCGGTGAAATACTTTTTGAACCATCGCGAGTCCTTCGCCTACGACAACGACAATCCCATCAGTCCGTACCGTTACCTCGATCCCCCCAACCGGACGAACCAGAACAGGGCGGAGTAGGTTTCTTTCGCCGGTCCATCCAAACATACATGAGCAAACACATTATCCTGATGCTGGCCGCCATCTGCGGTTGCATCCCCCTGCGCGCGGCAGCCCTCCCACCTGAAAAACTCCTCCCCAACGACACCGTCCTGGTCGTCACGGCGCCGGACTGGGCCAAGGCACGGATGTTCCTGACCAACCTGCCTTATGCCCGCCTTTGGCAGGACCCGGCGATCAAGCCGTTCAAAGACAAGTTCATGGACAAATTCACCGCCGAAGTTGTCGCGCCGGCCGAGAGGAATTTCAAAATCAAGTTCCCGGACTATCAAGCCCTCGCTCAAGGCCAGGTGACTTTTGCCCTCATCCCGGCCGGCGCGCCGGACAACGCCGGCATTCATTTCGCCCACATCCTGATTGTTGACACCAAAGACCGCTCCGCCCAACTCAAGTCCAACCTGGCCGACATCCAGAAGAAATGGGCCGACGCCGGCCGTCCGATGAAATCGCAGAAACTGCGCGACCTCCCATTCACCACCTTGATCGTTTCCCCGGACGATCTTTCGTGGGACAAGATTTTCCAGAAAGCCAAACCCGCCGAGGCCGACGACGCCGCAGGCAAGCCGCCGCCCAAGAACGTGGAACTCACCATCGGCCAGAGTGATTCCCTTCTCATCGTCGGCGATTCGACCGAAGCCATCGAGAAAGTCCTCAGCCGGCAGGCGGGCGGGCTGGCCGCGCCGCTGGACGAACAGGCCGATTTCCAAGCCGATTTCGCCGCCCGCCTGCGCAACTCGCCCGCTTACGCCTGGGCCAACACGCGGGCCTTGCTGGATTCCCTGGCCAGGCCGCCCGCCGGCGCCAGCGAAGACTCGGCCGCCGAAGCCGCCGTTCGCGCGGCAACTGTCAACACCATGCTGCGCATTCTGGGCTTGGGCGACGTGACTTCGGCCTCCTTCAGCTATCAAAGTTCCCCGGGCGGCGTGACGGCTCAATTCTTCATGCGCATTCCGGAGGGAAAACGCCAGGGCCTCCTGAAAGCCTTCGCGCCGGAACCCAAAGACGCCAACCCGCCCTCCTTCGTCCCGGCCGACGCGGTCAAGTTCTGGCGCTGGCGGGTGGACATTCCGCATGGCTGGACGCAACTGGAATCGACCCTCAATGAACAGAATCCCATGCTCATGGCCGCCGCCAACTCCTACCTCAACACGGCGGGCAAGGACAAAGACAAAAATTACGATTTGAAAGCCGAATTGCTCGCCAACATGGGAGACGACATCATCGGTTATGACAAGCTCCCCAACGGCAGCACGCTGGCGGAGCTGAAGTCGGCGCCGTCTATTTTCCTCATTGGCTCGCCCAATCCGGAGAAGCTCGCCGCGGCCGTCAAGGTCGGCCTTAGCCTGGTCTCCGGCAGTTCCGGCGGCATCAAAGACCGCGAGTTCCTCGGCCGCACCATTTCCACCCTGACCACCACGCCCGCCCCCGGGAGTGCGGCGTCTGCTTTCAGCTTTTCCGCCAGCGGCGGCTACCTGGCCATGTCAGCCGACGCCGGCATTCTGGAAGAGTTCCTGCGCAGCAGCGACAGCAAAGCCAAAAAGTTGGACGAGACCGCCGGCCTGGCGGAGGCGGCTCAGATAGTCGGCGGCACGGGGACGGGCTGGTTTGGTTATGACAACCAGAGTCAAAACATGCGGCCCGTTTTTAACGTCGTCCGCAAACAACCTCTCACGCTCTCGGATATCCTGGGCACGCCGCAGCAGGCCCTCAGCGCCGTGGGTGCCGGCGACACCGCGGCCAACCTGCGCGAGTGGGCCGATTTCTCCCTCCTGCCTTCCTTCGACGCCATATCGAAGTACTTCTATTATTCCGTCTATGCCGGCGGCTTTTCCCCGGAAGGCTTCACCCTGAAAATCTTCGCGCCCACGCCGCCCGGCCTGCGCTGACTTTCTTTGAACCAATCCCCGACTTCCGGGGATTGATACATAGATGGACATTACGGATGACCCCATCGAGTTGCTTGATGCGGGAGAAGCTCTCGCGCGCGCCCGCGCCGGGGACGCGGACGCTTTTTGCAATTTGACCGGGCCGCTGCACACCCGCTTGCTGCGGCAGGCCGCCGCATTGTCGGGCGATCTCAGCGCGGCGGAAGACCTCGTGGCCGAAACCCTCGTCGAAGCCTGGAAAAGTCTGGCGCGATACGATGAAAGCTGCCGGTTCTCCACCTGGCTTTACGCGATTCTCCTGCACCGCCACCAAAAATGGCTCCGCCGCGCCCGCTCCCGTCCGCTGGCTCTGGCCTGGCTGCCCCTCTTCGAGCGCGACCACCTGGTGGCGCGGCAGGAAAACGTCCCTTCGCCAGAGCCTTCGCCGGCGGAAAACGCGGCCCGGAACGAGAATTCCGCCCAACTCCGCGCCTGCATCGCCCGCCTGCCCGAAGAACATCGGCGCGTCATCCTGCTGCGCTTCTTCGAGGACGCCTCTCTCCCGGATATGGCGCGCGTTTTGGGCTGCCCGCTTGGCACGGTCAAATCCCGGCTGCACCACGCCTTGGAAAAATTGCGCAAAATAAGAATGAACCTCCCCGATTCCACAGGAGATAAACAGCTATGAAATGGATTGCGAATCGTTGCCGCCGCCGCCGCGACATCTCTCTTCTGGCCGCCGGCGCTCTGGGCGGCGCGGAGAAGGCCGGCTTGGAAAGCCACCTGGCCGGCTGTCAGGAATGCCGCGATTATTACGCCGCGCTGACAACTCTGACCGCGCCGCTGGCGGATTGGGAGGAAAGCTTGTCTGCCATCGAAGCCACTCCCGCCGCGCGGATGCGCTGGGCCGGAGCCGTGCGGGAGGCGGCGGTGTCCTCCGCCGTTCGGCCGTCGCGGCTGGCCAATGTTTGGCAGAGTTTTTGGCGCGAATTGATCTGGCCCAGCCGTTACGCCTGGACCGGCATGGCGGCCCTTTGGGTGCTCATTCTGGCCGTCAACGGGCGAATTTCAGACCGTCCCATCATCGAGGCCGGCGCTCATTCCTCATCGCCGCGGGAAATGATGCAGGCGTGGGAAGAGCAGAACCGCATTCTGGCCGAACTGGCTCAACCCTCCTTTGTCGCTCCCGCCGCGCCTCCCAACGTCCCCCGTCCGCGCAGCCAACGGGAGCGGGACTGGGCAATTATCTAGCCCGCATGTTGTCACTTTATGAATCCTCCCCAAACAAAACGCTGGCGCACCCTTCGCCGTTGCCTGGTCGGCCTCGCCGTCTGTCTCACCCTCATCGGTCTATTTTACACTGTTGAAAACTGGCGCGGCAAACGGGCCTGGAATAATTGCAAACGCGCCATGCAAGCCCAAGGCGTCAATCTCGATTGGGCCGCTTACATTCCCGCTTCGGTGCCCAATGACCAGAACGTCTTCGGCGTCCCGGAGATGCAGAAATGGTTCACCGGACGCGGCACAACGGAATTGTCGAAGAGACTATTTTATCCCGGCTACGGCAGCACCAACAGAGCGCGCTTGGTCTTGGCCGAATTGACGATAGTCCTGCCAGGAACCAGCGCCCCCAGTGCCAGTGGCGCCACCGTGTTGCAATGGGGAGATCCCCAGGCAAAGGTGGAAGCGGCCCGGCTGCTCAAAGACGCCCTCGGCCCAGTGGTCGTGGACCCGATCGGTTCCACCCGCGTGTTGCGCTCGCCGGAGGAAATTCGCCCCGCGCAAATCCTGCTGCACTGTCAGAGCGCGCCGGCCTCGGCGGAGTTGCTGCAATTCCTGCCCAAACCCATCGCTAACGCGACCTTTCCCGACAGCGAAGGAATCCGGGTCGAACTGACTGGCAGCGATTCCTACAAAGTAACCATGGCCGCGCCGGACACGGTTGCAGACTATCTCAAATGGAGCGACCAGCTTGAACCGCAATTCGCGCTCATCCGCCAGGCCTTGCAGCGTCCCCATGCGCGGATGGAAGGCAACTACGAGGAACCCTCGGAAACGCCCATTCCCAATTTCGTCACCGTGCGGATCCTCGTGCAAATGCTGGCGGCGCGGGCGCAATGTTATTTTTTGGCGGGCCAGCCGGAAGAAGCGTTGCGCGACTTGACGCTCATGCACGACATCTGCCGCCCGGTCATGGAAGAGAACAAGCCCATGACTTTAGTGGCAGCGATGATCAATGTGGCGGTGAGAGGACTTTACGCGCAGACGATTGCTGACGGAATGAGATTGCAAGCCTGGCGCGAGCCGCAATTGGCGACGCTGGAAGGGCAACTCAAACAAATCAATGTCCTGTCGCCGGTGCAACGGGCCTTCGAGTTGGAGCCGGTGTTTCTTTGCCACGAGCTGGGAACCAAGACTCCGGCGCAGTTGGCCAAACTTTATCTGTCGTATGAGACCGATTACAAAGCCAATTCATGGAAGGCCCGGGAAATCTCGGTTCTTGCGGCGCTGATCCCGCGCGGCTGGGTCTATCAGAACAGGGTCACCGGCGCCAAACTCTTCCCCAACCTCGTTGCCTGCATGGATTCCGCCGGCCAAATGGTTTTCCCGGATAAAACCTCCGCCTACAGCGCCTTCAAAAAACAAGTGGATGCGTCGTCTTCTCATTGGTCACCCTATACCTTTATGGCCAGTTTCGGGATTCCCAATTATGACAAGGCTTGTCAAACCACCGCACGCAACCAAACCATGATCAACCAGGCGCTCATCGTCTGCGCTCTGGAGCGTTTCCGCCTGGCGCATGGCCAATATCCCGAAACCCTCGACGCTCTCGCCCCGCAATTCATCGCCGCGATTCCCCACGACGTCATCGGCGGCCAGCCCCTCCATTATCGCCGCGCCGCCGACGGTACATTTCTTCTTTACTCCGTCGGCTGGAATGGCCTGGACGACGGCGGCACGCCCGGCAAGTCAATCACGGAGGGCGACTGGGTTTGGCCTGTTTTCCCGTAGGGCGGCGCCACAGGGACTTTGAGTTCGCGGTTGGTTGGGTGCATTGTGTCAACGGATATGCCGAACTTGCTGGAAAGAATCACCGTGAATCCCCGCCAATGCGGCGGGCGGCCTTGTGTGCGCGGGATGCGGATTCGTGTCAGCGACGTTCTGGACCTCTATGCCTCCGGGCTTGATGCGTCGCAGATTTTGGCGGAAATGCCAGACTTGGAGGCTGACGATTTGAAAGCTTGCATCCTTTTCGCCCGGCGACGCCTTGACCATCCGGTCCTGGCCGTATGACGGTTTGGAATGCTCCGTTGATGGTTCGATTCAGCAAGGCCCAGCTCATTTGGCGGCCTCGAGTTTGCTCCACAGGAACGTGTAGGCCAGCGCTTCCATGAAGGCTGATTGCCGGTTGTTGGCCGCCGCGCCGTGGCCTCCTTCGATGTTTTCGTAATACAGAACCTCGTGCCCTTGCTGCTGCAATCGCGCCGCCATCTTCCGCGCATGGCCCGGATGCACCCGGTCGTCCCGCGTCGAGGTCGTGATCAGTATGGGCGGATACTTCCTGTCCGCGCGCGCGTTCTGGTAAGGGGAATACTTCTGGATGTAGGCCCAGTCCTCCGGCTTGTCGGGGTCGCCGTATTCGTCCATCCAACTGGCCCCGGCCAGGAGCTTGTTGTATCGGCGCATGTCCAGCAACGGCGAGCCGCAATGCACCGCGCCGAACAAGTCCGGTCGCTCCGTGAGCATCACCCCCATGAGCAGGCCGCCGTTGGAGCGCCCTTCGATCCCCAGCCGCCGCGGCGCGGTCACCCCGCGCGCGATCAGGTCCTCCGCCACCGCGATGAAATCGTCGTAGGCCCGCTGCCGGTTTTCTTTCCGCGCCGCTTCGTGCCACTTGGGACCAAACTCCCCGCCGCCGCGGATGTTGGCCAGGACATACACCCCGCCGCGCTCCAGCCAGGCCGCGCCGCTGAGCGGTTTGTAATCGGGCAACATCGCTATCTCGAAGCCGCCGTAGCCGTTGAGCAACGTGATATTGCGGCCGTCCAGCTTGAGGTCTTTAGACCCCACCTGAAAATAGGGAACCGCCGTGCCGTCCCTGGACTTCGCCTCAAACTGCCGCGTCTCCAATCCGTCCGCGGAGAATAAGGCGGGCAGGTTCTTGATCTTTTCCGCCGGTCCCCCGCCCGCGACGCCCAGGCAAAGGCGCGGCGGCGTGAGAAAGTCCGCCAGCCGCATGAAGTAATCATCCGATTCCTCCGCGTCGATCCCCTCCACGCCGGCCGTCCCGAACGCCGGCGCCTCCAGCGCCGCGCGCACCCATTGGCCGCCCTTGAATCGCAACAATTGGAGCCGGCTGCGGACGTTATCCAACTCCGTCAATACCAAATAATGCCGGGTCGCCGTTGTCGAGGAGAGCGACACCCGTTCCGCCGGCTCGAACAGCACGGCAAGCTCGCGGCGGCCCCGCAGATACTCGCCCAAATCCTCCGCCAGCAGCGAGCCGGCGGCGAATGTTTTGCCCCCGATCCTCCAGTCCGAGCGGAGGCGCAACATCAAAAAATCCCCAAACGTCCCCGCCACCGCGTCATCCGGCTTGTCCAGCCGGACCCATTCTCCGCCGCGCCGCAGAAAGGCCGCCCCGCTGAAAAAAGTCATGTCGCGCCGGATCCATTCATAGACGCGCCCGTGGTCGTGGTCCACCTCGACACTCACGCCGACATCGCCCGGCTCACCCTCAAAAACCGTGCGGGCTTCGGACAGGGGCGTCCCGCGCCGCCATTCCTTGATGACGCGCGGGTAGCCCGAAGCCGTCAACGAACCGGGGCCGAAATCCGTCCCGATATACAACGTGTCGAGATCGCGCCAGGCCGCGTCCGTCTTGGCTTCCGGGGCGGAAAAGCCGCCGGGCGTGAAAGCCTTTCTAGTCAAATCGAATTCGCGGAGAACCGACGCGTCCGCGCCGCCGCGGGACAGTTCCAGCAGGCAGCGGTCGCCGCGCGGTTCGAGAAAGACGGCGCCTTGCCAGACCCAATTCTCCTTTTCCGCCGCCGCCAACTGGTCCAGGTCGAGCACGGTTTCCCAGGCCGGGGCCGCCTTCTTGTATTCCGCCAGCGTGGTGCGGCGCCAGAGGCCGCGCGCGTTTTGGTCGTCGCGCCAGAAATTGTAATAGAACCGGCCGTGTTTGCTGACGAACGGGATGCGGTCGCGCGAATTGAGAATCCGCAGGAGCCGATCCCGCAGGGCCGCGAAGCCCGGCGCGGATTCCAATGGGCCGGCGCTGAGCGCGTTTTGGGCGCGGACCCATTGCAAAGGCGCTTCGCCGGCGACCTCCTCCAACCAGAGGTTCGGGTCATCGTTGGTGGCATTCATATCGTTGGCGGCAAACAGGGCCGTAGCGGCAAGACAGACCGCGCAGCCGGCGGCGCGCAGGCCCGCGCGAGTCTTGAATGAAACGGACATGAGCACAGTCCATCATGCCGCCTGCGCCGCTTTGTTTACAACCTGGAATTATCCGTTGTGTTTTTGGACACAAGCCGGGGGAAAATGACGAATGATGAAATCCGAATGACGAAAGAATTCCCAAATGACTCAATGACGAAATGGCCGTTCGGAGCTGTATTAGTCATTGGGACTTCGTCATTCTTTCGTCATTAGTGCTTGGACCTTAGTCATTCCAGCGCCTCCGTGCCCGTCGGATTGCTGAAATTGGTCATTGAAAATTTGTCATCTTTATGTAATAAGTATCGGCATGAGGCCCCAAGCAGACAGACTCTATGAGATCCAGGATGCATCGCCGTTCGTTTCTTAAACGCGCCGCCCTGACGGCAGGAGCGCTGTCCGCCGCCCGTTACCTGGCTTTCCCGAACGTCCTATCCGCCCGCGAGCCGGGTGACTTGCTCAATTGCGCGGTCATCGGTTGCGGCGGCCGGGGGGAAACTCATCTCGAACAAGTCATCGTCAACCAGAAGCAACGCCTCGTGGCCTTGGTGGACCCGGATGAAAAACAAATCGCAGCCAGAAAAAAGTGGCTCGCCAACAACTACCAGATCAAGACTGACAACGTGTTGGTCTTCTCCGACTACCGCGTCATGTTCGACAAGATCGGCGGACAGATTGACGCCGTGTTTGTGGCCGCGCCAAACCATCACCACGCCGCCGCCGCCATGATGGCCATGCAAGCGGGCAAGAACGTCTATTGCGAAAAGCCTCTCTGCCGCGACATCGCCCAGGCCAGGGAACTGAGCCGCGCCTCTCTTCATTACAGCAAGGTCGCCACTCAAATGGGCAATCAGGGCCACTGCGAGGAGGGTTACCGCCGCCTCTGCGAGTTTATTTGGGGCGGCGTCATCGGCAACGTCACCGAAACCCATAGCTGGACTGACCGCGCCAATGGAGGCGAAGGGCCGCGCCCTCCCGCCAAGCCCGTCCCCGCGGGCATGCAATGGGACACATGGATCGGACCCGCGCCATTCCGGAATTTCCATCATGACCTTCATCCCCACGAATGGCATGGCTGGTGCGATTTCGGCAACGGCTCACTCGGAAACATGGGCTGCCACGTCCTGGAAGGCGTCTTCTGGGCCTTGAAAGTTGAGCATCCCTCCAGCGTCGAAATGGAATTCGTCCGCGGCGGCACTGATGAGCGCTTCCCGCTGGGCAGCCGCGTGCGCTGGGACATCCCCGCCCGCGGCGCCATGCCGCCCCTCAAAGCTTATTGGTACGAAGGCCTCAACCCGGCCACCACGGACCACCCCGGACGCAGCACCCACGCCGCCGAAGGCCCGGCCCGCAATCTTCCCCCGCTCGTCGCCGAACTTCAGGCCAAATATCCCGATGAGGACTTGGACGGGAAGGGAGTCGATAGCGGCACATTGTACGTTGGCGACAAGGGCATCATCTTCACGGGAACCTACGGCGGCAGAATGCACATCTTGCCCCGTGAAAAAATGAAGAGCATCACCCAGCCGCCCATCACCCTGCCCCGGCCCAATCCCAATCCTTTTATTGACTTTGTCGATGCCTGCCGGGCCGGCCGCGCCGACACCGCGACGCCGTTTGAATACGGAGCGCGCCTGACCGAATTCGTTCTTCTGGGCAACCTCGCCCAGTACGCCGGCAAGGAACGGAAGGTCCAATGGGACGGCCCCAACATGAAAGTCACCAACTTCCCCGAACTCAATCAGTGGATCACCCGCGCCCCACGCTCCGGCTGGCTTGCCTGACCTCGAACTCAGGCCGGTTCGGCGATCAGGTCGTAATCGGTGTGCCCGATGATTTTCACGCGCGCGAATTCCCCCGCCGCCACCGCCCCGCGCACATAGACCCGGCCATCAATGTCCGGCGCGTCCGCCTCGCCCCGCGCGACAAAGTACCGGCCGGGACGCGCCTGGGCCATTCTCCGCGAGCCGCGCGCTGAACGGATCAAGCCGTGTTCCCAGGAACGCACGGCGGCGGCCTGCGCTTCGCCGGCGCGCGCTTCGCCTTCCACCAGCACCGTCGCCTCCCGCCCCACCCGCGACGCGGAAATCTGGCGCGCGATCTTCAACTGTTCGGACATGGCCCGCTCCTGCCGCAGTTTTTTGACAGCGTCGGGAACCTGGCCCTCCATCTTCGCCGCCCGCGTCCCCTCTTGCCGGGAATAGGTGAAGACGCCCAGCCGCTCAAAGCGCGCCGCCCGGATGAACTCCAGCAAGCTCTCGAAACACGCCTCCGTCTCGCCGGGGAACCCGACGATGAACGTCGTGCGCAGCGCGATGCCGGGGATGCCCGCGCGGATTTTCGCAATCAAGTCAACAATATGTCCGCGCGACGTTTCGCGGCGCATCCGCTCCAGCATGGCTTCGTGGATGTGCTGCAAGGGCATATCGACGTAGCGCGCCACTTTCGGGCATTCAGCCAGCGTGCGGATCAACTCATCGGTCCAGTGGGCCGGATGCGTGTAGAGCAGGCGGACCCAGAATTGGCCGGGCAGGCCGTTCAATTCGCGCAGCAGCGTGGAAAGCGTGGCGGCGCCCGCCGGCAGCCCCTGGGCCGCGGCGGTGAATTTTTCCGGCGACGAAATGGCCCGCGTGTGGCCGGGCCGCAAATCCAGCCCGTAGTAGGTGGAGTCCTGGGAAATGAGATTCAACTCCTTGACGCCGTCGGCGAGCAGTTGCCGCGCCTCGCTCACGATGTCCGCCTGGGCGCGGCTGCGATGCGAGCCGCGCATCCGCGGGATGATGCAAAAGCTGCACGGATGATTGCACCCCTCCGCGATCTTCACGTAGGCAAAATGTTTGGGCGTCAGCCGAAAGCGCGGCGTGGCAAAATCGGGAATGTAACTGGGGCGCGCCTCGACGTTGACCAGCGGCGCAGGGTCAATCCCGCCCGGGCGCCGGGCCAGTTCGATTTTCTTCGCCGGCCGCGCCGCCTTCTGTTCCATCTCCCGGGCGGGGAGCGCCGCGGCTGCTTCCAGTTTCTGTCGCCGCCGGGCCAGGGCCTGCTCGACGATCTGGGCCGCCTGCGCCACTTGATCGATTCCCATGAACGCATCGACCTCCGGCAGCAATTTGGGCAGGTCATCGCGGAAACGCTGCGGCAGGCACCCCGAAACGATCAGCCCCTGGGCCGGGTTGCATTGCGAGCGGACCTGGGCCGACTCGAGGATGGCGTCGATGCTTTCCTGCTGGGCGGCGTCGATGAACGAGCAGGTATTGACGATGAGAACATCGGCGGCGCGGGCATCGTTGGTGATTTCGAGGCCGCACTTGAGCAGCGAGCCGAGCATGATTTCCGCATCGACCAGGTTTTTGGCGCAGCCGAGCGAAATCATCCCCACGCGAACCGGCGCTTTCTTGGGATTAGACATCCTCAGACACCTTACGTGCGCGGAAGAAAAAAACAACCATTCATCAAGACCCGCGCCCAATTGAATCGGAGGGCGAATATGGGCTGGATTGAGGAACGAATGTTCGTTACGGTAATCGGCACCGATGATCAAGGTACTCAAATTTGCGAATTTTCGGGGCTTTACGGAATTATAGATTGCGCCGCTGCAACGAATCAATCTGATTGCAGGCGCCAATAACACGGGGAAGACCGGCATCCTCGAGGGGCTTTATTTGCTTCTGAATAACCCGCAGGAGTTCGCGCAGCTTCCGTCGGTGTTTAGAAGTTCGAGCAACCCTATCGCCGCTCAAACCAGTGCGGACAATTATATCACCTTCTGGCAATCGCTGATCCATGATCGGGAGTTTAAACTGGCGGCAATGATTGCAGCGGAGGACGGGACAGACAACGCACCGAATTGCAGGATTATTGCGGATGAAAATCGGATGATTCAGTTTATCCATGAAATACCGCCAAGGGGCGAAATAGATCAGTCGGTCCTGGCCGATCAGCTTTCCACTCGCGTTATGCCGAATGAAACAGTTAAACCGGGGCTGAACCCGTTCGCGCGCAATCTCATCGTGCTCTCCACCCACATCGAGAATCCGGTTCGTGATGCGGATCTTTTCAATCAGTTGGTTGTTCGTGGAGGCGGCGAGGAGAAACTCATCCAGTTGCTCAAGGAGATTGATCCACGACTGGAAAAGCTTCGCTACCTCAAGGCCCCCGGCACGTTCCAGGCGTTGGTCTATGCCTATTTTGGATTGAAAAATGCCGTGTGCATAAACCAAACCGGGCAGGGCTTCAGCAAGTTGTTTTCGCTCTTTTGCAGGATGATTCTGGCGGACGCCAAGGTTCTGCTCATCGACGAGATCGAGAACGGACTTTACTATGAGGCGATGCCGGACATCTGGCGGGGAATCGCAACGCTGGCGGCGGCGGCGGATATTCAAGTGTTCGCCACCACGCACAGCCGCGAGTGCATCATCGCCGCGCATGAAACGCTCAAGACGATGTCCAGCTATGATTTTGCGCTGCACCGCTTGCAGCGCGTCAATGGCCGCATCGAAGCGGTTACCCACGATCAAGGGATGTTGGAAGTGGCCATTAAGTCCGGGCTGGAGGTGCGCTGATGAGCAGATGGCCCAGCTTGAACCGGCCCATCACGGCGCCCAAACAACTGCTGGTCGAAGGGCGCACTCCCGAAATATTCTTCCGTGAATGGATCGAGGCGCCCGGTCTGAAAGGAACCGTGGAAGTGCGGGATTTCGGCTCAATTGACGAACTCACCGATTTTCTAAAGGTCTTCACTGGCCGCCCGGAATTCCGGGAGGGCGTCAAGTCCATTGGCATCGTGAGAGACGCCGAGAAAGCCTCCCCGGCATCGGCTTTTGCCTCCATTTGTTCCGGTCTGAGTGCGGTTGGCCTGGCAAGCCCGCTTGGAATAGGCAAGTTTAGCCAGGAAACTCCCCGGACGGGAGTTTTTATTCTGCCTGACTGCTCGGGACAAGGGATGCTCGAAACGCTTTGCTGGTCGGTTCTGGCGAGCGATCCCAAAAACAGTCAACGGCTGGAATGTGTCGAGGGGTATCTAAGCTGCCTTCGAAGCGCCGGGGTCGAAACAGCCAATGCGGCCAAAGCGAAAATTTGGGCGTATCTGGCGGGGGAAGGAAAGTTTGAGCCTCAATTGGGGCGCGCCGCCCAAGTCAACATGTTTGACTGGGCCGCCCCGCCATTGGAGGCCCTGTCCACATTTCTAAAGTCGATCTGATTGGTAAGTCGAAATTGCCAGTGTTCTTCCTTTGCTCTTTCCCCCGCCCCGCCTTAATTTCTCTTTTTATGTTATGTTTTCGGGTGATGGGAAATTGGGTTGCGATGGTGTGGCTGGCGGTGTGCTGCTGCGGCTGCATTCCAGGCGACGCGCATGTCGATGAGGAGAAGGACCCTCATTTCCAGCGCGGCCGCAACCTGGTCAACGGCCAGGATTTCAAGGGGGCGGTCCAGGAATTTGAGAAGGCCCTGGATTCCAATCCGCGCTCGGCCGCGGCGCATTTTGAATTGGGCTGGCTCTACGAAGAGAAGGTGGGCGATTTTGCCGCCGCCATTTATCATTACCAAAGGTATCTGGAATTGCAGCCCGATTCGGAGCGTTCTCAGGCGATAGACGTGCCGGGCCGCATCCGCGGCTGCAAGCAGCGCCTGGCCAACACCGAGTTCCCGCTGCCCAACAGCCAGAATCTGCAGCGGGAGGTGGACCGCTTGACGGCGGAGAATATGCTGCTGCGCCAGCAGTTGGACGTGATCCGAAGCCAGGCGGCGGCCCATGCCAATATCGTGCCACCGCGCATCGAAACGGTAACGATGGCCCCCACGGCGGCGGTGGTTGCCCCGACGTCCAGGGTTGTCCAGGTCCAGGCGCCCGCGGCGAAACCGGCGGAGGGGCATCCGCGCGTTCATATCGTCAAGGGCGGGGAGACGATCACTTCGATTGCGGCCCAATACGGGGTCAAGGCCAGCGCGATAGAGGCGGCCAACCCGCAGGCGGACCCGCGCCGGTTGCGCGTTGGGCAAAGTTTGAACCTGCCCTGACGGAAATGATCTCGAACCTGGCCCTGACGGGCTGCGCGCGGCGCAAATCAGCTTTTGTAGCGCAGACTTCCAAGTCTGCTGTGCCGCCGATTTCCAAATCGGCGCGCGGGGAAAAGGACAATGCTTGACATGACGCCGTCCGCGACATTCGCCGCGCTGCTCAAGGGCGCGGAACCGCTGCTGGCCCTGGCGCCGATGCAGGACGTGACGGACCTGGCGTTCTGGCGGGTCATGGCCCGATACGGCGGAGCGGACGCTTACTGGACGGAATACTTCCGCGTCCACGCCGCTTCGCGGCCGGAGAAATGGATTGTTGACTCCATCCTCCAAAACCCGACCGGGCGGCCCGTCGTCGCGCAGATGATCGGCAACGACGCCGCGGCCCTGGCGCGCACGGCCGGGGAATTGCAGCGGCTGCCCATCGGGGCCATCGACCTGAACCTGGGCTGCCCCGCGCCGGTGGTGTACCGCAAATGCGCCGGCGGGGGATTGCTGCGCGAACCGGCGAAGATCGACGCGATTCTGGGCGCGCTGCGCGAGGCGGTTGCAATCCCGTTGACTGTCAAGACGCGGATTGGATTCGACTCGCCCGCCGCGTTCGAGGAGTTGCTGGCGATTTTTTCCAGGCACTCCATTGATCTGCTGACCGTTCACGGGAGAACGGTGGCGCAGATGTACCGTCCGGGCGTGCGGTACGATTTGATCGGCGAGGCGGCCCGGAGGCTGCGCTGCCCGGTGCTGGCCAACGGAAATGTTCATGGGCCGGACCATGCCCTGGCGGTGCTGGCGGAAACGGGCGCCGCCGGCCTGATGATCGGGCGCGGGGCGATCCGCAATCCGTGGCTGTTTGAGCAAATCCGCCAGCGCCGCCGCGGAGAGGCCGTCCGGCTTCCCGCCGGCCGCGAGGTGCTGGCGTATATTCACGAACTTTGGGATGCCCAGGCGACGCCCGGCTGCCCGGAGGCGGCCCAAGTGCAACGGCTCAAGAAGTTCATGAACTTCATCGGGGAAGGCGTCACGGAGGCCGGTCCTTTTCTCTTTGAAATCCGGCGGGTGACGACCCGGTGCGATTTCTTCCGGGCCTGCGCGGACCACCTGGACCACGACCGCCCGATGACTCTGGAGCCTGCGGAAGCGCACGCGGCGGACGCCGTCAATCAATAATAATCCCAGCCCGGATTGAGGGAGGAGAAGGTCAAGTCCGATTCCTTGAAGGTCTTGTAACTTTTGGCGTGCCAGTCGCCGAAGAGGATGTTGACGCGGTTGTTGTGGGTGGGCGAGGGCAGGGCAAATAACACATTGGTGTCGTTGTCGTTGAGGTCCGCGTTGATGGGGTATGAGGGAAAATTGCAGTCGCCGGAAAGGATGTAGGACGAGGGGTAGTTAAGGCCGCGCAAGTTCACGCTCGCCGGGGCGTCGCCCGCCGCCACGAAAAAGGCGACCGATCCCATGAAGTAGTTGCAGCCGGACTCCTTGTAAAAGCCGCTGAAGCCGGGGCAGCGCAGAAGGTTGGTGTTGCTGTAGTAGGGAAGGAGGGCAGCGGTCCAAGGCGTCGGGGCGTTTGTCCACGCGCCGTCGCCGGGCTTGCCAATGTTCGCGTAAGAGACGGGCAGGCGGTCATTGCTGTCGTCGCCGTACAGTTGCATGGCAATGCCGAGCTGATGGAGATTGTTGATGCAATAGATGGCGACGCCTTTCTCCTTCGCCTTGCCGAGGGCTGGCAGCAACATGCTGGCCAGGATCGAAATGATGGAGATGACCACCAACAGTTCGATCAGCGTAAAGGCGTTTCTCCTGTGCTTTCGCATATTACCTGGCTCCTGACATTAGCATAACCCGTCCGCGCCGGTTTGGCCAGCGAAAATGCTCTCGATGGCTCTCATGGTGGGAGTTGGGAGCGCGACCAGCCCGCAAAGCCCACGCGCAAGCGTCTGCCCAATAATTTGTTCACTTCTGCAGCCAGTAATTTGTTCTAACCTCTCGGTCGCTCTGGCCGGCGTCCCGCCGGCCAGCCTCATCCGAGCCACCATTTGGTTGGTTCTTTCACGCCGCAAAGGTTTTAGGCCAGAGGCCGAAAACCGCGAGCGAGACGCCCGCGCTCCCCGGAAGCAACTGAATCGTTCCGGCAGCGGGAGAAGGATGAGGGCGTTCCCCCAAAAATTCTCTCTTGCGCCCGCCCTCATTTGGACGCGGCCGCTTTGGCGTTCACCCGGGCAATGGTGTCCGCCATGATCTTGCGTTGCGCGCGATCCATTTTGGTGGTGAAGGCGAACATCCGCAACGGTTTGACCGCGGCGACGTAGTTGCTGTGATCGATGTCGGCCAGCCCCTCTTCCAACAACTGCTTGGAAGTATCGGCGACGGTTGGGAAGGCCGCGCGGACCTTGGCGGTGTCGATGCTCTTCTCGGAACAACCCGCGGCGGCGAAGCACAGCAGGCCGGCAAGGAGGGGAAGAAAGATCAGCCGTTTTTTCATCATTCGCCTTTCGTTTGCGTGAGGGCGTCAATGATTCTATCAGGCTTCTTGGGTTTGTCGCGCCTTTTGTGTATGAAGGAGCCATGTTCAACGGCAGCGCGCTGGGCGGGGGCGGTGGCCGGCATCCGAAATGGATCGCCGCGGCGGCGGCTTTTCTGGCGTTTGAAGGCGAACTGATGGCGGGCAAGAGGCTGCTGCCCGAATTTGGCGGCGCGGCTTATGTCTGGTGCGGGGTGGTGCTGTTTTACCAATTGCTGGTGGTGGCCGCCTATTATGGAAGCCGGCGGCTGGGGCGGGCGCGGCGCCCCAGGGCGATTCTCGCGGGCCTGGCGTTGAGCGGATTGTTGACGCTTCTGCCGCAACCGATCCGCGCCCAGTGGCTTGCGCCGGAGATGCGGCCGCTGGCCGCGCTGCTCCCGTACGCGGGCCTGGCCGCGGCCCTTTTTTGCACCACCCCGCTGCTGCACCAAAGGCAGGCCGACCGGCGCGATTTCTCCATTTACGCCTGGTCCAACGCCGGCGCGCTGGCGGGCCTGATTTGCTATCCGCTCCTGGTCGAACCGTTCACGGACCTTTCCACGCAGAATTGGGTCTGGGTGGCGGGCGGCCTGTTGGTGTGCCTGTCCGGGCCGCGGGCGGGCCGTCTTGCGCCTGACAGCGCGGCGGAATCGGCCGGTCCGGGCAAAACGCGCTGGCAATGGTGGGTTCTTCCGGCGGTGAGCAGCGCGACGATGCTGGCCACGACGAACCAGATCAGTTACGAAGCCGCCGCCGGGCCGCTGGCGTGGGCTTTTCCGCTGGCTTTGTTTCTGGCGTCCTATGTTTGGGCCTTTTCGGGAAATCGCCAGGCCACGCTGGGCATCGTGGCCGGGGTGGGGCTGGCGGCGCTGGCGGGTTCCCACCTGGTCGTCGAGGCGCGCAGCCCGCTGTTGCTGGGGTTTGCGCTGCTGTCCGGCGGCGCCGCCATGCTGGCTTGCCACGTCTGGCTGGCCGCCTCGCGCGACGCCAATGCGCACGGTTTCTATTCCGCCAGCGCCATCGGCGGGGCGCTGGGCAGCGCGCTGATGGTGCTGGTCGTTCCGCGCGTCACCAGCGGCCCCATCGAATTCCCGATTCTGACTTTGGGCATTTTGACCGTCGCCGGGCTTCTGTGGAGCGGCCGCGTGCTCCGGCCTTTTCTGGCCATCGGCGCCGTCGTCGCCATCGGCACAACCATTGGCGCCGACTTGAGCCGCCACGCCAACGACGTCGCCCGCGCCCGGACTCTTTACGGCTGCTGGCGGGTGACGCGCAAGCCGCACACCGAATACTACACTCTGATCAACAACACCACCGCCCACGGAGCGCAAGACCGGCAGGACCCCAAAATCGGCATGACCTATTACGGAAGCGAAACCGGCCTGGGCCGGCTCCTGGCGGAGAGGCAAGCGTCAACAAACGGTTTGACGCTGGGCGTGGTGGGATTGGGCGCCGGCACCCTCAACCGCTACCTGCGCCCGCAGGACACGATTACTTATTTTGAACTGGACCCGGAAGTCGAGCGATTGGCCCGCGCCTGGTTTACCTATCTGGACAATCCCCGCAGCCGCGTGAAGCCCGGCGATGGCCGGAAGTCGTTGGAACAGGAGAAACGAAAGTTCGACGTGATCATCCTCGACGCCTTCAACGGCGATGCCATCCCGATGCATTTGCTGACCCGGGAAGCCGGCGAAATCTACCGAAGCCATTTGAACACGGGCGGCGCGCTGGCGATTCACATAACCAACGCGCACGTTGACCTGAGTCCGGTGGCGGCGGGCCTGGCGCGCGCGATGTCCGCCGGCTGCGAGTTTTCCAGCGTGGGAACCATTCGCTGGGCCATCCTGCGTCCAGGCGCCCCGCCTCCCGCGGGAGAAGCGCGCCTCTGGACCGATCAGCGCAGCAGCCTGCTGGGCCTGCTCAAGCAGAGGGAGTAGAAACGATAATTTACAGACATCGCATGCGGTTTGCGAGCAGATATTCGGCCCGGCGCAAAATACAAATCGGCCGCGGACGGGTTCACTCACTTGTGCCTGCTCGCGGCCATCATCCCATTCGTGTTTTTTCTCAAGATGCGAAAGCGCGAACAAGTCTGGATGATTGGCCTGACCGGCATATTCCTTTGTCTGTCGGTCTTGGTGACGGACCTGCTTAACCCCACGCGCGAGCGCCAGACCAGTTCGCTGGTGAAGATATTCTTCACTCCTTCCTACATTCCTATTGCCATTTGGATCGGCTGTGGGTTCGCATTGGCCGGCGTTTGGCTGGCGGCCCACTTCCCACGCCTGCGGTTGGGATGGTTGCTGGCGCTGTTTACGGCGGCGCCACTGGCCTCCGTCATTTCTCACTGGGCCGAGTGTGAGCAGCATGGCCATCAACGGCCTGCTGACCAAGGTGATCTTCGACAAGAACCCCGGCCATGAATTCCACGTGGAGGAGAGTTTCCCGCTCGATTGGATGTATCCGCATCTCGTGCCCTTCGGCGTCATCATGAAGATCAACCGTGAGCCTGTGCCGGAGATGACCCAGGAAATGATTGACAAAGACCACGCCTTCTGGAGCCGTTATTCGGAGCGCCTGTTCGGCAATTGGATCACCTACGATACGACGGTCAAACAGATTTGCGAGTGGGCGGAGGGAGTCTATTTGCGCCACGATTTGCGTTTGTTCAGCGGCAACCGGAAATTTGTTTATGACGAAGACGCGCAGAAGGCGCTTTTAAAATTGCGCAGTTCGATTGGCAGCAGCATCTATCGTCGCCCTGCAGGCGCTCCAGCAGTTGCTCGCGGCGGCCGGGTCCGATCCCAATGCGCTGATGCAAGCGACCGGCGCCTATTTGAAATTGGGCGATCTGGAAAAGAGCGAAGCGGCGCTCCAGAAACTGGCCCAGGTCTTGCCCTCAAGTTCCGAGTCGCTTTACAACCTAGCCGTCATTCAAACCGCTCGCGGCAAAATATCCGAGGCCATCGCCTCGCTGCAAAAGAGCCTGGCGGTCAACGCCAAGGAACTCACCCAAAACCCCAAGGCAATGAATCTGCGCCAGCACCTCTTCGAGGACCCGACCTTAGCCGGCTTGCGCCAGACGCCCCAATTCCAAGCCGCTTTCGGCTCCAAACCATAGCGCCCATTGGCCCAATGGAGGCAGCGCACAAGTGTTCATGTCTTCTCGGTTCTCAGCACTTGCGCTTCCAGCATTTGGAAGAGCGCATCGATTTCCGCGACTTGCCCGCCCTGTAGGGAACCGGGTCTTCAGCGAGTTTTAGAACCTTGCTTTCGCCATTCCAGTCCGCCCACTGTTCAAGCACGTCAGCCAGGTCGCCAGCGTAAGGCTCTTGAGCAATCAAGGCAAAGTCAGCAATGGTCTGATGGAGATTCTTATGCTCGGGTGTTGGCGTCGCGGTTTCCTCCGGCCCAAATAGCAATAGTGTAGCCTCTGACTCTTCGTCTTGGCTGGCTGAATCGAGTTTGTTGACGAAATCCCCCATCGGTTCGAGTCCCTTGCCAAAACGCCGCATCGTTGCGCTGATGGCCTCCGGACTGTTGTCCACCCCGATCCAGCGCCGCTTTTTGAGCGAGGCCGCGCTCAAGGTCGTGCCCGAACCGGAGAAACAATCGAGCACGATGTCCTCCGGACTTGATGAGGCTTCGATGATGCGCGCTAGCATCGCCGGGTTCTTCTCGGTTGGATAGCCGGAAACTTCAATGTTCTGGTTGTGCGCGTCCCGGTATTCCAGCCAGATGTCCTGCACCGGCACGCCCTCGCTCTGGTCGAAATAGATTTTCCGGCGGGGGTTTCCGGTCGGCGACCAATAGATTTCTCCGCGCTTGTCCATATCGTCGAGCACGCGCGGGGGATACTGCCAGTGCTTGCCGGGCGGCGGTTTCACCCCGCGCCAGGGATTGCCGGTCTCACCGTTGCGAACGCCCGGAGCGTGGATCGGCACTTTTTTGTAACGCCGAGCGGTGCCCGCTTCGGCATATTGGTATTCCTTGGCGGCGCGCTCCTCCGTCCACGGATCAACGGGACGATGCCAGACGTAGTTGTCCGTCTTGGAATAAAAAAGGATGTAGTCGGCGACGTTGCCGTAGGTTTTCCGCGTGTAGTTTTTGGGATTGCACTTCTTGCGGGTGATCCAGTTCCGGAAATTGGCGCGGCCAAATACTTCGTCCATGACGGCCTTGACGAGGAAAGCCATGTTCTCGTCGAGATGGATGTAAATCGAGCCGTCATCCGCGAGCAGTTCCCGGAGGAGAATCAGGCGCTCCCGCAGGAATTCGAGGTAGTGCGCGCCTTCCAGCAAATCCGTGTAGGCGTCCATCTGGCTGCGCGATTGGAAAACGCTTTTGGTCGCGTAAGGCGGGTCAATATAGACAAGCCGGACATGCCCGCGAACCGCGGGGTCGCGCATCAGCGCGGCAAGGATTGGCAGATTGTCACCGTAGTAAAGCTGGTTGGGGGTTGCATGGATGTTGTGCTCCGGCCAGAGTTGGCGGCATTTTGCCGGAGCGGCGGCAAGAATTTCCTGTTCGGATTTCTTGCCTTCGTAGCTCAACTGCACGTCGGTGTTTCCAGAGGCTAAACCGTCGGTGTGAACTCGGTGCGCCGCGCTTTGCCATTTTGTTCGGGGAATTCCAGTGGCCATGGCGATTCTCCTTACGACAAGAGCCACTCCCGTGCGATGCGCTCGGACACCATGCGGAGCGTGGCAACGAGGATTTTCCCGGGACGGCTGTTTTCGAGCTTGGCATAATCATCCCACATCGAACCCAGCAGCAGCCCGGGCCCATCGTTGATGAAAATGACCTTCGTGCGCAACCGCCTTTTCATCGCGTAGTCCAGGATTTCAGTGGCTCAGTTGTTATATCCGCCCGTCCGATCATCCTCCTGCGCGCCGCCCCGATCTGAATCATAACGCGCCAGGCCGATGGCCAGAACGTCTTTGCCGGTTTTGTCGAAAACAACGAAATCAACCGGCCGGCCGGGGTTGGGATACTTGTCAAACACCTCGCCCATCAAAACGTCTCTGCCTGCGCGCTCAGGCCCTTTGATGAGCAGGTCGGGAAACGAGGAACGGAACAGCGAGAAAAACCGCTCAGTCAGGTCAAAACCCTTTTTCCCGCGATCCTTGTTTTCCCACAGAACGGCGCAAAGCGCCTCATCCGGAACCGGTCGCGTGGCAAACGCCGCCTGCACCTTTTGAATCGGACGAAAGCCTTTTCCAAACTCCCTGCAAATCTGTTCCGCTTGGGTTTTCTTCTTGAGCATCTCGACAGGCGTTTCCGGGCTGACGTATTTGCGGAACACGCGAGCGAGTTCAACGCGCATCCAACCGTCGGTCTGTTCGGCGATTTGCAGGAACAGGCGCGTGGACGATTCGGAAGTTTTTAGCGACTGCCCGAACAGGACCAGAACCGGTTTGTAAAGTTCGCACGCGTCCTTGAGAATGTCCGGGTAATACTCACCCGTCGCCAGTGTGATCCAGTTGGCGCCCTCCGACTTGAAGTCCGCGAATGACTGCGCTTTCGGTCGGCTTGAAGTTCTTTTCCGGCTCATAATAGTTTAACCACATTCCTGCATCACCGCCCGACGATTTTGCGGACGCGGGCCAACACTTCCCCGCCGGGGATGCCCCCCCGCGCCTTGCCGGATTGGATTTCCTCCACGCGGCGGGCGATTTCGGCCTGCCAGGCGGCTTCGATTTCCGGGTCGCCGCCGTGGAGGTCTTCGGTCAGCGGCCCCACCAGTTCGCCGGCCCTTTCCGGCGGCCAGTGGCGGGTTTCTTCAACGATTTGATCCAATGTCATTGGCACAGTGCCGATCCTACGCGACTTGGGGTTGCGTTTCAACGGGCAAACGGATGTAAACGGTTCTTGATATTGACATAGGTGGATCGAAAAGAAGGGTCGGAAATATCAGCTCATTATTATGCCCCATTTTTCTGACAAATAGTGTTTATCAGCACTCGGGATCGCGTGAAACGACTTTGAATGGGATTTTTCGGAAACTAGTGTTGCGTTCCGCAATTGTTGCTGTATGGTGGCAAAGTGGCCGGAAAAGGGCGGATGTTCATTGACATAGGCCGGTTTGCGGAAAGCTGGAGCGGTGAACCCGTTCCAGCGAGAGCCACACCGCGAAAATGGCCGTTTATGCAGGCTTATGCAGGCTTGTGCACCCTTGTGCATGATAAATGGGGGACTTGGAAAAAGGGCGGGAAGCAATCAGCGATGCCATAAAAATCGTAAGTTGTTGATAGTAAGCGATTAAGATTATGATTACGATTAGGAAGCGCCCAACAACACCCAAACGACACTCTGAGGCCGGCGGGCTTGCGCGACGCGCTGACCACCTCCGTTCACCTCCCGGAAGCCGCGCGTCCGCAGTCTCAAGGTTCAGCCGGAACAATTCATTCAGGGACAGGGATGTTTTGCAGAATCTTGCGCGCGGCCTGTGCGACGGAGTCGGCCAGTTCGAGGGGCTGAATGACGCGGGCGTTGCCGGCCCAGCCCAAGACCCACCGCTCCACTTCGGCGAGGCTGGAGAGTTTGAGGCGCAATTCGACGCCGCCATCGCGCAACTCGCGCAATTGCTGGGACTCATGCCATCTTTTCTCCCGGATGTAATCGGCGGCGATCTCGTTGAATTGGAGCACGACATCAAAAATTCCCTGGCCGGATTGGACGCCGAAGCTGTCGCGGAGCCGTTTTTCAAGGGAGAACTTTTGGGGGCGGGCGAAGGTCTTGCCTGTCGGCTCGGCGGCGAGGATGCGGGCGGGGACGAAGGTGCGGATGTCGCGGCGCAAATGGCACCAGGCGAAGAGGAACCATTCGCCGTTGATGTTGGCCAGGTGGTAGGGATCGACGATGCGCAACTCGGTCGCCTTCTGGCCGGGTTTGCGGTAGGTCAACTGCAATTGTTTGCGCTGCGCCGCCGCCTTGGCCAGGGTGTCGAAGGTCTCCAGCTTGACGATCGGCTCGGCCCGCGTGCGGAAGGAAATGGTCTGTTCCCAGTCGGCGATGTTGAGGGAAACGGTGTCGGGGAGCGCGGCGGCCATTTTCTTGAAGGCGCTGAGGAGGGGCCGCTCGAAGGCGGTGCCGCGGTATTGTTGCAAGGCTTTTTCCGCCACGAGGAGGGCGAAGAGTTCACCCTCGGTGATTTGAAGGGTGGGGAAGTTGCCGACTTCCTGGGTGTAATGGTAGCCTTTGCGCGCCGGGTCGTATTCCAGGGGCAACTCCATGCGGTCGCGCATGAACTCCAGGTCGCGGTGGATGGATTTGGAGCTGACCTCCAGGCTGGCGGCGAGTGTGGAGGCGTTGGGATGGCGGCCGGATTGGAGGGCCTGATGAATCCGCAGCATCCGTTCCAAGGGCGGACGGGAGTGGAGCGTTTTCTCAGGTTTCGCTTTCACACCCGGCAAGTGAGGCGGGTTTGAAATCCCGGTTTAGGTGATCTTGGAGAGGAGTTCCTCGTTGGTCTTGTGTTTCTTCAAGGCGGCCAGCAAGGTTTCCATGGCTTCCACCGGGTTGAGATCGACCATCATGCGGCGGAGTTTGCGGATGGCCTCCATGTTTTTGGGCGGAAAGAGCTTTTCTTCCTTGCGGGTGCCGCTCTTGGGGATGTCCAGGGCGGGGAAGAGCCGGCGGTCGGCCAGCTTGCGTTCGAGAATCAGTTCCATGTTGCCGGTGCCCTTGAACTCCTGAAAGATCAACTCGTCCATGCGCGAGCCGGTGTCCACCAGGGCGGTCGCGATGATGGTGAGGGAACCGCCTTCCTCAATCTTGCGGGCGGATGCGAACATCTTGCGGGGGATTTCCAGGGCGCGGGCATCGACGCCGCCGGTCATGGTGCGACCGCTGCCGCCGTGAACACTGTTGTAGGCGCGGGCGACGCGGGTGATGGAATCCAGGAGGACGAAGACGTCGCGGCCGCTTTCGACCATGCGGCGGCAGCGCTCGATGGTGAAACGGGAGAGGCGGACGTGGGTTTCGAGGTCTTGATCGTTGGAGGAGGCGACGACTTCGGCCTTGACGGAGCGTTGGAAGTCGGTGACTTCCTCCGGGCGCTCATCGATCAACAGGACCATGACATAGACTTCGGGGTGATTGGCGGAAACGGCGTTGGCAATTTGCTTGAGAATGGTGGTCTTGCCCGTGCGCGGGGGGGCGACGATGAGGCCGCGCGTGCCCTTGCCGATGGGAGTGACGAGGTCGATGATGCGTGTTTCGAGCAGATCGGGGGCGGTTTCGAGGTTGATCTTCTCGATGGGATCGATGGTGGTGAGGTTCTCGAAACGGACGTTCTTGGTGTAGGCGTCAAAAGGCTGGTCGTTGACCTTGTCCACAGTCCTGAGCTGGGGGCTGTTGCCGCGATGGGGCGGCTGGGTTTCGCCGGCGACCAGGCAGCCTTCGCGCAGGAAGTTGCGCTTGATGGTGTCGGGGGTGACGAAGATATCGCTGGGCTTGGGATGGTAGTTGTTTTCCTTGGTGCGCAGGAAACCAAATCCCTTTTCGGATATTTCAAGGAAGCCTGCTCCGTAGTCGTTTGCGGTGGCGATGGGCGCTGTGCTCATAGATTTAAAATGTAAACGTGCTGAGGCCTTGCCTGAATTTACCCCGAAAAATCACCTATCTTTGAACTTGGAATTTTTGGAGGACCACGACGCCACGTTCCCGGATTCATCCGGCGCGCGCCTGGTCAGACCTTCAACACCTCAATAATCGGCCAAAAGGCCGGATTATGCAACTTCTTTTTTTACCCCCCCACTTCCGCCCTGGCTTCGGCGGCCAGCGGCGTGCTCAGGTAACGCTCGCCCGTTGAGCAGGCGATCGTCACAATCATCTTCCCCTTGTTCTCCGGCCGTTTGGCGATCTGCAATGCCGCGGCCACGTTCGCCCCGGTGGAAATGCCCACCAGCAGCCCCTCCTCCTTGGCCAGGCGGCGCGCCATGGCAAACGACTCGTCATTGCTTACCTGCACGCACTCGACGATCTGCGGCTTCCCATGACTGTCCTTCAAATGCAAGTTCTTGGGCACGAAGCCCGCGCCCGTCCCTTGAATCTTGTGCGGCCCGGGTTTAAGGGGCTGTCCGGCAAGAAACTGTGAGATCACCGGCGAGTCTTTCGGCTCCACCGCAATGGCTTGAAAAGACGCTTTGCGCGGCTTGATGGCCTCCAGGCACCCGGTAATGGTCCCACCCGTGCCCACGGCAGACACCAGGATGTCCACTTTGCCGTCCGTATCTTTCCAGATTTCTTCGCCGGTGGTCTTGCGATGGATTTCCGGGTTGGCCGGGTTCTCGAATTGCTGGGGAATCCAGGAATTGGCGGTTTCGCGGGCCAACTGTTCGGCGCGGGCAATGGCGCCTTTCATGCCCTCGCTCCCCGGCGTGAGCACCAGTTTGGCGCCCAACATCGCCAGCAACGTCCGCCGCTCCAGCGACATCGTGTCGGGCATTGTCAACATAAGCTTGTAACCCTTGGCGGCGGCGACAAACGCCAGCGCGATCCCCGTGTTGCCGCTGGTCGGCTCGATGATGACCGTGTCCTTGTTGAGAATGCCGCGCCGCTCGGCATCCTCGATCATCGCCATGCCGATGCGGTCCTTGACGCTGCCCAGGGGATTGAAGAATTCGCACTTCAGCAGGACGGTGGCGTCAACGCCGGCAGTGACTCGGTTAAGGCGAACCAAAGGGGTGCGTCCGACCGTTTCGACGATGTTATTAAAAATGGCCATAAGAGAGCGAATAACTGGTGTTCTGTGTTTCTACACGGAAATAATGTCCGATTGGCCGTCCAGCGCAAGAACTTTTTGAACCTCGGTATGGACCAGCGCGATGCGGGGAAGCGGCCCCCCTGCCGCGGCGGCGGCAGCCAGCACCCCGGCCAGCACCCGGCCCAACATGAATAAACCCTTCATCACCCCGCCAAAGGTGGACGCTCTGGCCGCGGAATTCAACCCGCCATAGAAGCGTCCTGTCATGGAACGAGAATTGCTTGACATTCTCTATTTGCAATCGCGCGAGCGAGGCTGCACTGTATGTATTCACCGTGCCGGGCGGCTCCTTCGCATGCCGACGCAGGAAATTGAGCAAGGCAAATGCCTTGGGACTGTCAGATCGTTATAAATGAATGAAAACAATAGAAGCTCGTAAAACCAGTATTGTCAGCGCGGCGCTCGCTTCGCTGGCCGCCGCCGCCTTCACCCTTGCCCTGCTGCCCGCCTCCTCGCGCGCGGACACCAATGTCATCGAAGCCCCGCTTGTCTCCGAAACGGTGCCTTCCAATTTCCCCGCTTCGTTTTTTGTGGCGCACAACTCGACGCCGCCTTTCGGCATTGAGTGGTATTTCAACAACAAACTCATCACGGGCGCGACCAATTCCACCCTGACCATCGTCAATTCCCAGGGCAGCAACGTGGGAACTTACACCGTCATCGTCACCAACTCCGCCGGCGCCGCGACCACCAACGCGGCCTTCCTCACACTGACAAACATACAAGTCCAGGCCCCCAGCCTGCAATTCACGACCCTCAACTCCTTCAGCCTGGGCATCAGCGGCGCTTCGCCGCAGGCGGGCGTCATCCAGGCCGCCGATGGCTATTTGTACGGCGCCACTTTGACCGGCGGCGCCAATGACCTTGCCCTGGGCGGCGACGGCACGGTTTTCAAGATGAGCACCAACGGCACGTTCGCCTGGTCGTTTTCATTTGGCTACACTAATGGCGCGGCGCCCGCCGCCGGCCTGGTCCAGGCCGGGGACGGCAACCTTTACGGCGCAACCACAACCGGGGGCCAGTCTGGCTTCGGCACCATTTTCCGAATCACTCCCGGCGGCGCGCTGACGACCATTTACAATTTCACAGGAAAGGCCGACGGCGGCGATCCGGAAGCCACTCTTTGCCTTGGCAGCGACGGTTACCTGTATGGCTCCACTTCCACCAATGAAACCGGCTCCCTGGGCGGCACCGTTTTCAAGATGGATACCAACGGCGCCTTCACCTGGAACGTCCCGCTCACCACCAATATCGGCACTGTTCCTCTGGGCGGCCTGGTCCAGGGAGCGGGCGGCAATTTGTATGGAACGGCTTCCGAGGGCGGAACTAACGGCGGCTACGGCGCCGTCTTCATGCTCACCACCAACGGCGTGCCCGCCAATCTCTATTCTTTCACCGGCGGAACCGACGGCGGAACCCCTTTCGGCGGTTTGGTCCAGGGAACGGACGGGCAATTGTACGGGACGACCTCCGCGGGTGGAGACTTGACCCTGAATTCCGGCTTCGGCGACGGCACCCTTTTCAAAGTCACCACCAATGGAGTCCTCACGACGCTCGTGGCGTTTGAAGGCACCAACGGCGCCAGTCCCGAAGGCAGCCTGTTCATGGCCGCTGATGGCAATTATTATGGCACGGCCAACGCGGGCGGCGCGGCCGACCTGGCCAGTTTGGGCAACACTCTTTTCCCGTGCTCCTATGGCACGATCTTTCAATGGAACACCAACGGAACACTGTCAACACTTCTGACCTTCAACGGCAACTACGACGGCAACTCGCCTCATTGCGCCCTGGTCCAGGGGCGCGACGGCGGCTTGTATGGGACGACCACCGAAGGCGGCGCTTATGATTATGGCGTGGGCGCAAGCGGTGACGGCTCGGTCTTTCGTTTGAGCGTGGCGCCTCCGCGAATCGGATCGGCGGCGCGGACCGGCTCAACATTTTCGTTCACGTGGAACGCCCTGGTGGGAGAGGCTTACCAGCCCCAATACAAAGACAGCCTCACCCAGCCCGCCTGGTTGAATCTTGGCGGCCAGGTTTACGGCACCAACGGCACCGCCCGGCAGTCTGACACCATCGGCGCCACCAACCTCCACAGGTACTATCGTGTCGCACTGCCCTACTGAGGGTTCCCAATTTGACTGGAGTTCATGCGCCGGCGGCATTATATTGACGGCGCATGAACACGTTGAGAGCGGGAGGATTGCTCGGATGGATGCTTCTCGCGGGGCCGGGACTGGCTGTGGCCCTGTCCGAGGAAAGCTCTAATCCATACGCAGTCATTTCAGAGCGCAACGTCTTCCATTTAAACCCCATTCCTCCGCCGCCGGAGGTGGACAAGCCCAAGCTGGATTTGCCCGTGATCAAACTCTCCGGCTTCTTCAAGACCGGCAGCCAAACCCGCGCCTTGTTCTCATCGGAACCCAAGAAAAAGGACGAGGTGCGGACCTATTTCAATCTGGCCGCCGGCGAAAAGGACGGCATTCTCGAAGTGGTGAAGATCGACGCGGAACATGGCAAGGTTGACATCCTCAACAGCGGCGAGCCTGCCACGCTCAACCTCAAAGACGACGCCATCGCCCAGCCCCCCCCGGTGGCCGCCGCCGCCGCCGCGCCTGGAGGCGGGCAAAAAGCAGTGCCGCCCCTGCCGGCCATGCCTGGCCGCCCGTCATTTTCGGGCGCGGGAGGGACCGCGCCCCCCCCTGGAATCCCCGCGCCAGCCAATCCTGGCAGCCTGATGCGTCCGCGCCGCACAGCCGCCCCGCCCTGATCTCCGGCTTCCCCGGGCGCAGGCGCAAATAAGGCCAATAAGAACTTGCGCGGCGCGGCTGGCGCCCTTATCGTGGCGGTGGTCTTCTGGATCGCGGGGTGGAGCAGCCTGGTAGCTCGTCAGGCTCATAACCTGAAGGTCGTAGGTTCAAATCCTACCCCCGCAACCAATTTACAGGCCTGAAACCCTCGTTTCAGGCCTGTTTTTTTAATCCTTGGCGGACTTCATTCGCAAAATACGGCATCTGCCGGTCGCGGCGACGATCCAGTTCGCTGGCATGGCGCAGACCCAATGTGCCGGCGTTCTTCTTCATCCACGCCGTCAATGGCGTTTTCCCAGTGGGCGGCGTGCTCACGTAAAGCAATTCGGACATCAAGCCGCGAATTTCCTCGCGCGTGATGAATACATCGTGCTTGAACAATCCCACCAGTTTTCCAAGCAAACAACCCATTCCCGGCGGCACATTGACCAACCGGCGCGGCTGGCCAATCGCGTCACCGACGGCTTTCACCAACTCGCGGTAAGTGAATGTTTCCGGGCCAATGGCGTTGACGATGACATTTTCCTTCCGCATCCCTTCAGCGACGGCCAATTCCGCCAGGTCATCTACGTGAATCGGTTGAAGCCGATACGAACCGTCGCCGAAAACCGCGAAAAATGGAAACCGCCGGAGCGCCCAGGCGATGTTGTTGATGAGGATATCCTCTCGCCCGAACAAAACGGTTGGCCGAAGGATCGCATGAGAAAGTCCGCCTTCCCGCAACGCCCGCTCCAAACGTGCTTTGCCGGCAAAGTATTCCAGCGGCGAGTCTTCCGATGGATTGGTGATGCTGACATGCACCACGCGCCGGACACCCGCGCGTCGGGCCGCCTCAAACAACACCAGCGTGTTCCTCACGGCCTCCCCATGAGTGAAGTTTCCGTGGTTGAAACGAACCCAGTAAGTATTATACAAGACCTCAACGCCGGCGAGCGCCGCGGCCAGTTTGTCCGGCTCGCGAAACGAAAGCGGAGCCGCACGGATTCGGCCGCCAAATGGATTCGCGCGGTTCACGGAGTTGGTCAGCGTGACCACCGTCCGACCCTGTTCCAGCAATCGAGTGGCGATGTAACGGCCGGAATAACCAAAGGCCCCGGTCACCGCGTGGATTCCATTGTTGTTCATATTCCCGTGTTTCCTGTAGTTTCTGAAACCTACAGCCAAAAGATGATTTAGCCAATGGAGGGCCTACCTTGACGCTCCCGCGTTTTCTGGCGGGCGATTGTTCCGCCAGAACTCAACGACTTCTTTCCAGAATGTCGAAGGTGGCTCCATGATTTGGCAATGGCCGCCGTCAGCGAATGACCAAAGCTTTTTTGGGCCGGCATAACCATGAAACAGCCGATAGCCGAGTTTCTCCGGCACGATAGTGTCTTTGCCGCCAACGGTGATTCCGACCCTGCCATTGTATTTGCGCAGATATTCTTCCGAAGGAAATCGGTCGCCGAGCAACAAGAAGACAGGCAGCATCGGATAGTGGCCCTGCGCCGCATCGGCCAGGCTGTTGAAAGGCGAGATTAACACGACACCCGCAATTCTGTTGGAATAGGTTCCGGCCAAATACGAGGCGACGCCGGAACCGAGCGATTCGCCGACCAGATACACCGGCTTGTTGGCGGGAATTGTCAGGAACGCTTCGTCAGCGGCGCTGAAGATACTGCTTTGGCTGGGACGACCGGGACGATCCTCGTATCCGGGATACTCCAGGATGAATATGTCGAACGCGGCGACACCTTGAATGTCATTCGCATAATTTTCGCAGCCAATGGCAGTGCTGCCGTTGCCATACATGATCATGACCGAGCCTTCCGCCGGCTGCCGCGGAGAAGGGCGTTTCATCCCAATGAACTGGCCGGACGAATTTGTCCAGCGTTCCAACCGGGCGCGTTGTGCCATCTCATCCACCCGTTGCCGGCTGAAAACGGAAGGAAAATAAATAAAAGAGCGTTGGAAGATCGCCATGAGCACGCAAACGAGCACATACAACGGTATGCAACACAACACCAGCAGTTTGACCAGGCGACTCAGAACGACCGGCGCAGGACGGTTGGGGAGTTCGTTCATGGAATGGAGAAAAAGGAAAACGGGCCATTCCCGCAGACTCGCCCCCTTTCAGATCTGCTTTTCAAGCGCAGAAGCTTCATGAGCAGGAACTTGCGCTTCCACGGCAGACATGTCAATCACAGTTGCCAAATCACAGCCCAAGCATTGTGTCCGCTATGATTGAGGCTTGAACGGCGTCCAAGGGTGATTCGACGGGCGGGATTCCCAATACGGTTTCGACTCTTTCCCCGGTGTCATCCTCCCCCTCTTGATCGATCCAGGCATAGGCTGTCTTGGCCTTTGGATGCCCAGACAGGATAAAAACCTCAACAAGGCCCTGCCAGATGGTTCGACCGTGAAACACATCCTTCACGGACAAGGATTCAACCCATGAGGATTCGCAGCCGTGACGGTCTGCAATCGCGTTCTGCAACTTTTCGATGGATTCTATTTTCGCCACAACTCTGGCCAACGGCTTTTAAACATATTGCGGTGGTCGGTCAACCGCAATAAGGTGTTCACCCCAAGTCTAACGGTACGAATCCTGCCTGCCAGCTTCCAGCAATCCGTCAGCCTCGCTGTTAGGCGCCGCTTCCATCAAATCGGCTCGACGCGGTTTTGTGGGCGCAGATCTGTTTTTGTGACTGGCTCGGCCTCAGAACGCCTTTCCCTCCGCCGTCGCCAAGCTTTGGCGGACAAGCCTGGGAGAAGCAGAAGCTGCCGCACGGCTCTGGTTTTGCGAAGGCGCGTTCGGCTAATGCAGCCGCTGGAATGTCAAGGGGACGGCGGATGATTCTCCCTCTCCTGGAGGAGAGGGCCGGGGTGAAGTCTTTCACACAAACAGGTTTGCACCTCGAATTCGTTTAACAAGCGCTTATGGCGAGCTATTGGGGATGGCCGGAGGGAGTTGAAGGAAGTTGATCGCTTTTTGGAGGTCTATTTTTTCCTGGGGATCCGAAGTCCACTCGATTTCGTTTTGTAACGCGGGGACGGCGTCTTGGCTGCCCAAACCAGGTTCTCACCGTTGATGCATCAATGCAAAAACTCGATAGCCAACAAAATCGCGGCGCCCACCAGCAAGATCGGCGCCCACCAGTGCATAGAAATGAAGAACAAAGCGTGCCGCGTTTGATTCAAGACGAATTCTTTTCCAGTCCTCTTTACGACGGAATATCTACTCCGACGCTGGCGAGTCGTTTCAATTCAGCAGGATCTTACTTGGTCATTTTCCTTTGGGATATATCCAGCGGCTTCGCGCGTCGAAGCGCCCCGCTGTCATCCTCTGTAAAAGTAATGGCGTCGTAAAAACTCTCGAGCGGAACAAAAACTCCGATCTTGTTTGCCCAGTCTTTGAGGCGTGGATTGCAGGTTCGTTCCCAAGCCAGGACTTCAACCCCCCAACCTTTCTTGTGCATCCTCTCGAGATCGGCGTGAAAACCAACCCCATCCAAAAAGCCGGCTCCATCCCCAGTCAGCATGACCGCGATTCCCGGCGTTCCATTGTAGTCCAACGCCTTTCGGAGCATGTGGGTCTGGAGGGCTTGATCCACGGCTTGTTCACGGGAACTCAAGCTGCCACGCTCGAACAACTCCACCTTCACCCCGGCGTGCTCCAGATGATTCCAAACATGGCGCATTGGCGGGGGCACCGACCCCACGGCGATCGCATACTCCAATGTGCGACCGGCCAGCGCCAATTGCAGGAGTTGATCAAATTGAATTCGCACCTGATAGGCGGCATCCCCACCCTCACGCTCGGCGGCAACGGTCTTGGCGCTGATGAAAATATTTGAGTTATCCCAGAATACAAAAATCTTCTTCATGCTTAAAAGTATTGCCATTCCCTGGCATGACGTCAATCCATCACTGAGAGGAATGCGAACTCAAAGATCACCCTCGGAATCACGTAAGACAATTGGGCGCGCCTGATGGGCGGGCGCGGTTCTTCCGACGAAATGGAATAAACAAGCGGTTAGGGCGAGCTGTTGGGGATGGCCGGGGGGAGTTGAAGGAAGTTGATCGCTTTTTGGAGGTCTATTTTTTCCTGGGGATCCGAAGTCCAATCGATTTCATTTTGCAACGCGGGGATGGCGTCCTGGCTGCCAAAATCAACCGTTGCGACCAAGGCGACCTTGCGAATCTCCGGGTCGGGATTGTTCAGCTCGGAAAGGATGGTGTTCAGCGCGGCGGGGTCGCGCGTGGTGGCCATATCGCCCAATTCGGCGGCGCGTTCGACAACGTAACCGGCATGGTCCGGGGCGGATGCCCTGGATGGGTCTTCCTGTCCGACAGGCAAGTGATCCCTTGGGCGAACCGCAATGAGCCGGGGACGCGGGGGAGAAACGGCCTTGGTTTCATCCATGGCCAACGCAGGCGCGGACGGCGTCAGAGGGAATGACTGATGGAAATAAAGCGACGGCGCAAGTATGAGCGCCGACACACCGACGGAAGTTAATATGACGCTGGTTCTCATACAATGCCACATGCCACGCGGGAACAGTGGGTTGTTATCCACTGTTCCCGCGCATAACCACGCGAACGCCTAATACGAAATCTTGGAACTGTGGGCAGACACCGTGCCGGTGACAATCACCGGAGTGCTGTTGGTATCGGCGCCCTCGTTACCATAGCCGGACAACGTCCAAAGAATATCGTTGGAGTCAACTTTTATGGCTGATTTTCCCCAGCCCTGACCGGCATCCAACACATTCCTGACCCCCAGGCCTCTCAGGTTAAGGGACCACTGGTTGGTAATGTCGATGTCCACTGACTTGATGCGATAAGCGGTCGTCATGTCGGTTCCGTTTGTCCTGATAATTCCATCGTGAAGAACCACGCTCAAGGTTCCGATCTGAATATCCGATCCCACGGGAGTCAGGGTCAGATTGGTGCCGGCGCCCTCAACGACAACGAGGATGGGCGGAAGGTTCGTGCCATTGGTGACGACGGTGTCAAAGGCGAGATAGGCCCCGCTTGAAAACCCGTTGGTGGTGAGGTTTGTATCGGTGCCCAGCGCCTGGATCAAGCCCCATGAAGTCAGAGCTTTTGAGACAATCCTCCGTGTGATGGTTCCATCGCTGTTGGTGCTGGATTTGCCTTGGGAGTCAACTTTGAGCTGGAAGCTCACCTTTTCGAGCAGGTTGGTGGGGCCGGCCTGCGTTCCCGCCGCGAGTGTAAGAGTGGCTAACGCCACGGATGCGATCAGTATCTGTGTTTTCATAGTCTTGAGTTGAATTCACTAACTTTTCCTCCTTTTGTCCGCCTTCGCCGTTTTTCTTCAAAGAAACCAGTAGAGACGGACACTTTTTACGATACGAGGAAACCTATGACACAAACCGGAACACGGATCAAGGCGCCCAAAAGATGATTGCAACATCAGAGAAAACATCAATTGCAACCGATGATTATCCCTTATCACGGCATCGGTGAAAACATGGATTGCAATTTGCCGGCGGCAAACGAAGGCTTTCAACCACAGATGGCCTGGAGCAGCAATCCGCGACCAAAAGGGTGTTGAACAAAGGGAAATGAAAAGACATCCTTGTTGACGGCGGGGAGGGTTAGGGGGCGCGGTTTGGTCTCGGTTTTTGAGTGATGCCATGCAGACGGCTCGCCAGGGTCCCCACCCGCCAACGTGATTGTTCGGGTGGCGCAAAAGGGCTTCACAGGGGCGCGGCGCGGTGGTATGTGTACTCAAATGCGCGATGAGCAACGCATGTTATGGAAATCAAGACCATCAAAATCCTGCTCGTCGAGGATAACCCGGTTGATGTCCTTTTCTTGCGGTCGGTGCTGGGCAGGGACACGGGCGCCCGGTTCCATCTCGACACGGTAACGAGCCTGGCCGACGCGCTGTCCCGCCTGGACGCGGCGGAATTCGACATCGTGTTGCTGGATTTGACGCTGCCCGACAGCACCGGGATGGATACGTTTCACGCCGTCAAGGCCCGCGCCGGCGGCCGGCCGGTCATCATCCTCAGCGGAGTCGATGACGAAACGCTCGCGGTCAACGCGGTCCACGCCGGGGCCGAGGATTACCTGGTCAAGGGCCGGGTGGAAAGCCAGCTCATCAGCCGGGCGATCATCTACGCGATCGAGCGGACGGAATTCAGGATGGAGGTGCTCAAGGCGCAGGAGAAGTATCGGGGCATTTTTGAGAACTCGGTCGCCGGCATTTTCCAGACCTCGCCGGAGGGAACTTACCTGGATGTGAACCCGGCGCTGGTGCGCATTTACGGCTACAGCAGCCGGGAGGAGATGTTGTCGCGGATCAGCGACATTGCCAAATTGCTGTACGTGGACCCGAACCGCCGGGCGGAATTCGTCAAACTGATGCATGAGCGCGGGGTGGTGCATGATTTTGAATCGCAGATTTACCGCAAGGACGGCTCGATCATCTGGATTTCCGAACACGCCCGCGCGGTGCGCGACGCGCAGGGAAACATCCAGTATTACGAAGGGATGGTCGAGGATGTCACGGCGCGCAAAGAGGCGGAGGAAAAGCTGCGGTTCTCCGAATTGCGCTTCCGTTCCATCTGGCAGAAGTCCTTCGACGGCATGAGACTGACCGACGACCAAGGAACCATCCTGGCCATCAACACCGCGTTCTGCCAGATCGTGGGAGTGTCCGCGGACGAGTTGGTGGGACGGCCTTACACGTTCATCTATGGCGAGGCCGAGAACCCGCGCGAAATGTTGCAGAAATACCAAAGCCGCTTTGCGGAGCGGAAAATCGAAGGCCGGATCGAACGGCACGTCACGTTCCTCTCCGGCAAGTGCGCCGACGTGGAGCTTTCCAATTCGTTCATCGAGGTCGAGGACGGGCGATTTTTGCTGTTGACGGTCTTCCGCGACATCACGGTGCGGAAGCAGGCCGAAGACCGGGAGCGCAAGGTGAACGAGGAGCTGGCCCGCAGCCAGGCGGAGTTGCGCAAGAAGAACGAAATCCTCGAAGACGACCTCAAGATGGCCCGCGACATCCAGCAGGCGATTCTGCCCCAGCAATATCCGACCTTCCCGCCGGGGGTGGACGAGGCGTCGAGCCTGCTGCGCTTTGCCCACCGGTATCATCCCACCGGCCAGGTGGGAGGGGACTTTTTCAATGTGCTGGCGCTCTCGGATTCCCAGGCCGGGCTTTTTATATGCGACGTGATGGGGCACGGCGTGCGGTCGGCCCTGGTCACGGCGATGGTGCGGGGCCTGGTCGAGGAGCTGCGGCCGATCGCGCTGGATCCGGGACAATTATTGACACGAATCAATTCAGACCTTCGCGCCATTTTGCAGCAAACCGGCACCCCCTTGTTCACCACGGCCCTGTACCTGGTCGCGGACCTGAAGCGGCGCACCATTTCCTACGCCAACGCCGGCCATCCGCGCCCGTTCCGGGTGCATCGGCTCCAGGGAACGGTCGAAGTGCTCAAGAACACGGACGGCAAGGCGCGGCCGGCCTTGGGATTGTTCGCCCAATCGATCTATCCGACCGCGTCGTGCGACCTGGGCGCGGGGGATTTGGTAATGCTGTTCACCGACGGTCTCTACGAAGTCGAAGGGCCTGGCGGGGAACAATTCAGCCAGGACCAGTTGCTGGCCGCGGTGCGCCATCACGCCGCCCTGCACGCCTCGGACATGTTCGCGGCCGTCCTGAATGAAATCCAGCAATTCTCCGCGAGCCAGGAATTTTCCGACGACGTCTGCGTGGTCGGCATGGAAGTGTCGGAGAAACTCTGAGCGGCGGGGGCGCGATTGGGCGGGATGCGTCAGAGGTTTGGGTTGCGCGCCAGGACGTATTCGGCAACCACGAGGCCGCGCGCCAGGTGCTCCTGGATGATGCGCTCCAATACGGCCGGCGTGCAGGAGTGATACCAGACGCCTCCGGGATACACGACGGCGATGGGTCCCCGGACGCACACGCGCAGGCAGTTGGCTTTGGTCCGAAGGACCAGCGGTTCCGGGCCGGCCAGGTTGAGTTCCTTGAGCCGCCGTTTCAAATACTCCCATGACTCCAGCCCGGCTTGCCTGGCGCAGCACTTGGGCTCCGTCTGATCGGCGCAGAGGAAAATGTGGCGCGCATAGGAGGACAACCCCGGCGCGGCTGCGGCCGTTTGCGCTTCGTCGCACATATCAGGCCTGGTCGCTCCGCGCGGCGAGGGGTTCCTTTTTGAGGCGCCGGAGATGGGATTGTCGTTCCAGCAATTCGCGATTTTCAGCTTCCGGTAAATCCGGCGCCGCCAATCGCTGGCTGATTGCAGCCAGCTCCCGTGCGATGTATCTGTCACGAAGAACTTTGATGGCCCCGTCCCTCTGCGCCGTTCCCTTCAGATTCACTTCGACGGGGACCGGCTTCGGGTCGGCCAAAACGTCGGTGATCAAGTTCACCCATTCGGGCTTCTCCAATTGCGATAGCCACGCGGCCAATCCGGGCCACGAATCCAGACTGTGCAACCGTTGCGCAACAATTTCTCGGACGACGGGATTCTCCACCCATTCCGGTTCCAAACGCGCCGCAGCCCATTCGAACTGCTCGTCGTCTTCGAGTAAAAGCCGCAATAGCCATCGTTCTTGTGGCGGGACATCGGGAACTGTCAGGGCGCGGGAGTCGGCGGTTTCCTCGGGTTCCTCTTTGGAGGGACGGGCTGCTTTATTGAACTCGTTCCACATCGCCACAGCCGACATACCCAAGCCCAGGCGTAAAGCGGTCTTTTGAGCGTAGTTGTCGCGCAGGACGTCGCTGCGGATTTTTGGGATGATTTCGGCCATCGCCCGCACTATTGCGCTCCGGCCCCGGTCACTCGTGGTGTCGTTGGTCGCACACAAACGGTCAAGGTAGAAATCTGAAAAGGCTGGCGCGTTCTCGATCAACTTCGCGAAAGCAGGCCCGCCGAATTCCTTGATGAAGCTGTCCGGGTCGTGCGGCGCGGGAACTGTCACCGCTCGGATGGCCAGGCCGGAGGCGAGCAGGCTGTCCAGCGAGCGCATGGCGGCGTTCTGGCCGGCGTTGTCCGAATCAAAGCAGAGGACGACTTCATCGGCGTAGCGTTTGAGGATGCGCGCGTGGTCGGAGGTCAGGGCGGTGCCCCGCGGCGCCACCACGTTCTTGACACCGCTCATGAAACAGGCGATGAGGTCCAATTGCCCTTCACAGACGATCGCGCAATGGGTGTCCAGCAGCGCCCGTTTCGATTTGTCCAGCCCGAAGAGGAGCTTGCCCTTGGTGAAGACGGGGGTTTCCGGGGAATTGACGTACTTGGCCGTCTTCTCGTCCCCCGTCAGCACCCGGCCGCTGAAGGCCGCCACGCGGCCCTGTTCGTCGCAAATTGGGAAGATGAGGCGCCCGCGGAAGCGGTCGTAAAAATGGTCCGAACCTTCCTTGCGCACCACCAGGCCCGCCTGTTCCACGAGCGGCAATTCGTAATTCTTGCTTTTGGCCCATTTGACGGTGTCGTCCCAGGCGTCCGAGGCGTAGCCGAGCCGGAAGAGTTGCACCGCCTCGGCCCCGACGCCGCGGCGGGCCAGGTAATCGCGCGCGATGGCGCCGGCCTCCCCCGCGGCCAGGGCCGTTTGCCAGCGCTGCGTGATCTGCTCGTGGATTTGGAAGAGACGCTCCTTCAGGTGCCGGGTGTCGGCCCCGCCCGCCTGCTTCTCCAATTCAAGCGGTATCCGTGCCCGCTCCGCCAGCCGCCGAACCGCGTCGGGAAAGTCCAGGTTCTCGTATTCCTTGACAAAGGTGAAGACGTCGCCGCCTTTGTGGCAGCCGAAGCAATGGAAAATCTGTTTGTTCGGGTTGACGTTGAAGCTGGGGGTCTTCTCCCTGTGGAAGGGGCAAAGCGCGACGAAATTGGCCCCGGCGCGTTTGAGCGGCACATAACTTCCGATCACCTCGACAATGTCGCTGGCAGCCCGAATCTGTTCGAGCGTCGCAGGAGAAACGAAGCCGCCCATGACGCGCGACCGGATTATTTCTTGCCCCCGCTCAGGACCTCGTTGATGACGTCCTCCTTCTGGTGGGCGAGCGTTTCTCTCTTGACCGTTTTCGAGGCCGGCACCGGGTAAATGAGGACCGCCTGGAGATTGGATTCGATCAGGCTCCCGGTGAATGAATCAAAGAGCACCGCCTGCTGGACCGAGCCGTAAGTGGGAAACCGGATATCCGAAAAATTGTCCCGCTGCATTTTTTCCGTCTGCGCCAGTTCGGTCTTGGAAATAATGCGCGCGTTCATCAGCGCCAACAGCGCCACCAGCATGCAGGCGAACCGCGCCGCGCCCGCGGCCATGCCGAGGTAATACTCGCTCCGCCCGAAAAGGTCCGTCCCGTTGAGCTTTTCCCCAATGGCCTTCTTGATAAACAAATACACCAGATGGACGCCAAAGCCGATCAGCACGTAGGAAAAAACGCTCGACCAAAGCATGTCAACCGCCGCGTATTGATGCACCATCAGGCTGAACGGATGATAAAATATGCCGGCCGCGACCACGATGCCCACCCATTGCAGCGTCGGCAATATCTCCTGGGACATCCCCCGTCTGCGGCCCACCACCACGCCAATCAAGAGCCAGATGATCACAAACACATCGAAGTAATCGAACCTCACCTTGGATAGGTTCGATAGATTGGATGGAACGGCGGCTAAAATCATATTGAACAGTACTCTAACATTTTCCCCCGCCATTGACGAGGATTTTCTAGCTCAATTCCCCATCAACGGTTCGCCCCGATCCAGGCCCGAATTGCTTCGGCTTGCGCGTTTTGCGGGTCCAGTTCCAGCGCTTTGGCGTAATGTTGCCGCGCCTGTTTCGGCTCGTTGAGTCGCTCCGCGTACAACTTCCCCAGCAACAGGTGGCCCCTGACTTCCTCCGGATGCGCGGCCAGCAGTTTCTCCAGTTCCGCGGCCGCGTCCTGGTAGTACCCTCGCTTCTGCAGCGTCCAGGCAAACGCGTAACGCGCCCCCGCCGAGTCGCCGCGCACCTGGAGCGCGCGGATGAACGCTTCCATGGCCTTGTCGTAATCCCGTTTATCCACCGCTGCCAGGCCCAGCGCCAGCTCCGCGTCGTAGCAAGTTGGGTCGGCCCGAACGGCCTCCTTGTAATAGCGCAGCGCTTCGTCCAGCCCCACTTCTTGCCGCGCCTTCGCTCCCTCCTCCGTCCAACGCAGCGCCTGTCCGCGGTCGCCTGGGATCAGCGTCACCGGCAACGGATACTTGTAGCGAGACCCCTTGGGCGCCAAAGGCGGTTCCTCTGGGGCGGTCTCCCCCGCCGGCGCCGAGGCAGACGCCGGGCCGCCCGAAAACCAGCGCAGCGGGTTGATCTTTTCCACCAGCGTTTTGCGGGCCGGCGCCGGCGGCGGCGGCGCGACAGCCACCGCGGGCAGATCGGTGGTGATATTGGAAGTCTTGACAGGAGGGGATGGCGGGGCGGAAGAAACGGCGGCGGGAGCGGCAGGCGGCGCGGACGCCGCCGAAACATCTGGCGATTTCGGCGGGGGCGTCGGCGGCGGCGCGGGCGCCGGCAGCGCGGCCGCTGGTTTCTCGGGCGCCGGGGCGGAAGCGACGGCAAGAACCGGCGCGGGCGGGGGTTGCGCGCCAACAGGTTTGGCGCGGGCCGGCGGCGGGTTGGTCGGCGGGTTGGTCGGCGGAACGGCGTTTCGCGCCGGCGTCGCGGCGGGGGTCCCGCCCTGTTCGGGTGTGATGGTGATTCTCAACTGCACATCCATTTGATGGACAGTCTTTTCAATTTCCCTGGCATGCGGGATTGCCGGGTCGCTCTCCAGGCACTTGCGGTAGTTCTCCAACGCCTGGCGCGACTGATTGAGATATTGCTGCTGCACGATGGCCAGGTTGAGCAGCGCCGGCGCAAAGCGCGGATCGCGCTCCAAGGCCCGTTGGAAATCCCCGGCAGCCGTCTTGATGGAATCCGCCGTGGGAAAGCGCCGTTGCATCTCGATCACACCCAGCGCGTTGGGCGCTTGCGCGGTCTTGCCCCACCGTTCAGCCATTTCAAAGTTGTGCCGGGCGTCCTCCATCAGGACGTTGTGCTGGACGCCGGCGCGTTCCAATGCCTGGTGATACTGCGCCTCCCCCAATTGAAGATAGCCGCTGACGTCGTGGGGGCGCAACGCCACAAACGTTGTCAAATAATCAATGGCCCCCTGGAGATTTCCCTGCTCCAGACGCAGGCAGCCCAGGTTGTAATCCGCCGCCACGTTGTTGCGGTCCAGTTTCAGCGCCCGCCCGTAGGCTTCGGAGGCCCCGTCCAATTGCCGGGCGCCGTGATAGGCCAAACCGAGAAGATTCCAGACCTTTGATTGCGCGGGACCGGGCGCCGCCCCCAATATGTCCGCGGCCTCCTTCAAGGGAGCAATTGCCGCGGCAAACTCGCCCGCCTCCACCAGTTGCTCGCCTTGCCGGGCTTGCTTCTCGCCCGGCGGGCCGCAACCCGTCAAAATCGCGCCCGTCGCGGCGATGACGGCGAGGGTTCCGAGCTTCCTCTTTTTTTTTGTCGTCATCATCGCTCACCGTGGTAGCATCCGCCGCTGATAGTGTCAAGCGACCGTCATCTTCGATTTCAAGGCAGCCTCCTGGCATCCGGCGTCTGTGCGCTCCTGGCGGGCATCGCGGCCTGGTGCGCCGCGCAGGACGCCCCGCCGGCGGGGGCGGCCGCCAGCGCCTCGGTGGTCACAGTGGAAAACCCCCAGGCGACCGAAGCCTTTGCGCCCCGACCCCAGATTGTCCAGGAGATGGTCCGGCGCGGGATTTTGCGGTTCAGCGGCAAGACCAACGTGGCGGACGCCTGGCGCTCCTTGGTTGCCACCAACGATGTTGTTGGCCTCAAAGTGTATTCCGAGCCGGGGCCTAACAGCGGCACCCGCCCGGCCCTCGTCGAAGCCGTCGTGCAGGGCCTCTTGGAGGCCGGCCTGCCATCCACGAACATCATAATTTGGGACAAACGCCTGGCTGATTTGCGCCTCTCCTTCTCTACACTGGCCGACCATTACAATGTACGTCTGGCCGGCAGCGCCGATTCCGGCTACGACGAGAAGGTCTTTTACGACAACCCGGTCGCCGGCAACCTCATCGCCGGAGACTTGGAATTCGACCGGGACGGCGCGAAGAGCGGCCGAAAATCCTACGTCACCAAACTCCTCACCGGCAGAGTCACCAAATTCATCAGCATCACGCCGCTGCTCAACCACAACGTGGCCGGGGTGTGCGGGCATCTTTACAGCGTGGCGATGGGCAGCGTTGACAACACCGCGCGCTTTGAAAACTCCTCCAACCAATTGGCCCGGGCGGTCCCTGAAATCTATGCCCTGCGCGCCGTGGGCGATCGCGTCGTCCTGTGCGTCACCGACGCGCTGATTGGCCAATATCAAGGCGAACAACTCAGCCTGCTCCATTACTCGACCGAGTTGAACCAGATATGGTTCAGCAAAGACCCCGTTGCGTGCGATGTTCTTGCCGGACAGGAGTTGGACAACGAGCGCCAGGCCCGGAACATTATCTCCCTGGGCGGCAATCCCGCCTTGTTCCAAAATGCCGCCTTGCTCGAACTGGGCGTCGCCGACCCCGCCAGAATCCACATTGACGCCGTCCGCTGACTCCCCATCCGCCCCGGTGCCGCGCGGGTCAAGGACTGGTTTTGCAGCGTTCACGCGAGCGGTTTCATGGCCACGACGTTGCGGGCGGCGATTTGCCCGGTGCAGAGGCACTCGGCGTTGTTTCCGCCCCCATTGTACATCCAACCCCAGAATGAGCCTAACTCGCCCGCGGAATAGAGCCGCGGAATGGGCTGATCGAACGGGTCCATCACCTGGCACTTGGCGTTTCTCCTCGGACCGCCTTGGGTGTTGTACATGGTCGGGAACATCTTCACGGCGTAGTATGGAGCGCTCTCGATGGCAACCAGGTTTTGTGCCGGCCGGTTGAAATCGGGGTCCACCCCTTTCTTGCAGTTCTCGTTGTACTTGGTGATCGTCTCCTCGAGGTCCGCGGGCTTCATCCCCACCTTGGCGGCAAGGTCGGCGACGGTCTCGCCCTTGACGATCCAGCCCTTCTCAATTTCCTTGCTGTTGTCCCGGCTCCATTCATAACCCGAATGCCAGCCGAACCACCCGAACTTGCGGGTGGAAGCCAGCGGGCCTTTCAAGCGCGAAGTCTCGTCGAAGACGGTGTAGCAGGGCAGGCGGGTGAAGTCGCCGACGACGCCGTCGAAGAACATGAGGTATTCCTTGTGGCCGAAACCGTGGCGGCTCGGGCGGTTTTCGGACATGAAGCGCTTTCCGAACTTGTCAACACGGATGTAGCCCGAACCGGACACGCTGACGGGAATCACCACGGGCGCAAACTCCGGGACGACAATTCCACCCAGGCCGGCCAGGGGGTTGTTCATGTGCCAGAGCGCCGCGCCAGCCTGTTGCGCCATGCGGATGCCGTCACCGGTGTTGCCGGGGGAACCCTGGCAGTAAATCGGCCAGCCGGGGAGGAAATTCTTCTGCATCTCGAAGTCGAACTCAAAGCCGCCGCAGCAGAGAATCACGCCCTTTTTTGCCTTGATGAAGCAGGGTTTGCCGGCGATCTCGGCCCGGATGCCCGCGATTTCCCTGGAAGGCAACTGGATCAGCGTCTTGGCGGCCGCTTCGTAAATCACCTCCACGTTCCGCTTGGCCGCCTCCTCGCGGAGGGGCGTCCACAGCCGGGCGTCGCCTGTGCCGTTGGTCCAGGTGCGCACGCACGCGGCGCCGGGGAGTTCGGGGTGTTCGGGCTGGAAAATACCGAGCGGATTGGCCCGGATGCCCAGCTTCTGGAGCCAATCGTTCAGCTTGAGCATCTCCTCGGCCAGGGCCTGGATGCACTCCTTGTCGGTGAGGCCGTAGCTCAGGGCGCCGATGTACTCCAGGGCCTGCGGGAGGTCCGTCGGCGTCCACCACATGTTGCCCGACACCTTGCTGTTGCCTCCCTCAAATTCCTTCTTCATCTTCTCCAGAATGACCACTTTGGCGCCGGCATCCGTGGCGGCGATGGCGGCCGCAAGTCCCGAATGCCCCGTACCCACGATCACCACTTCGACTTCCTTGTCCCACTTGGACGGCGCGCCTTCCGCCTTCGCCGTGGCGGGGGTCAATCCGCCGGACAGCCCTCCGGCGGCAACGGCCGCGCCGGCGACCGCCGAGCCTTTGAGAAATTGCCTGCGACTTACTGACGTATCTTCAATGGACATGATTTGCTCCTTTTTTTGGTTGTTTCGACTTTCACCGCACACGTTTCAGGGATGGCAGTCTTTGCAGGACTGGAAATTCTTCAGGTGATGGCAGGAATAGCACCACTCCACGGTCACTTTGGACAAGTCAATCGTTCCCTTGGCCGGCAACGGAGAAAGCCGGTGCGCAACGTGGCAGTTCCCGCAATCGGGAATATCTTTCTCCAGCTTCGAATCATGCGGCACATGGCGATGAGGACTGGTCTTTTCCCCGCTGGGCGCGACGTAGTTGGCGGAAGTGGCAATGAGTTTGTCGAAGGGGCCGTGGCATTTGAGGCAATCGTTTTCCGCGTGAACCGCGGCCGCCGCGGATGCCGGCGCCGGCGGTGATTGCGCGACTCCCGCGCAGCCGGCAAAGCCCGCCGCAAGCGTCAAAATCAACAGAGTTTCCAGAGGCCGGATTTCCATGGAGCTAAAAATACTGGTTTTCTGACACACCAAACATGCCGCGCGATACTAGCAGGGCCGACCGCGGGGTCAACTGAATCTGATCAGCGCCTCCGTACCCGCGGGATTCCCTAAAACTTCCAAGCGCCCAGTCGCATGCCATTGATTATCAACGTCATAAATCTGGTTTGGCCCGCAAAAAAGCTCCAGCCGCCGCGCTTTTTTGGGTGCACAAGGGTGCACAAGGGTGCACAAGCCTGCATAAACCGCCGGAATCTCCGCGCCGCCGGGCGCAAAAAGCACACGGATGGGAACTCTAAATCCGTGTTTATCCGTGAAATCCGTGGTTAAGCCCCCTTTTTTCAGGACCCAGCGTATAATCCACCGCAATTTGGCGCAATTTGGCGCAAAAACCAAAACCGCCGCCCAGCAAACGGGCGAAAGCGGCTTACAGCGCACAGCGGGTGTGACGGTTCACGCCACGCACGCCGCCCGGTGCAGAACGGGCCGCGCCAACAGCCTTTCAAAGAACAAGCCTGCATACGAAATGTAACACAGAAGACGGAGGTTGCAAGAATTTTTCCCCGCGGAACACGCAGATTACGCAGAAATCAAACCCAAAATCGGGAGGGGCGAGCTCCCGCGAGACCCTGACTCGCCATGCGCAACCTCACCCCGCCCCCTCCCGCCCACCCGGCGCGCTAAGGCAAGAGGATTTTGAACAAAAGGGAACGAAGGTCACGAAGAAAAAACCGCGCATTTCCGACACGATTGCCTTGCCCGCCTCGACCATGACGCCAGCCTGGGTGGCGCAGGAACTGGATATGGGCCGCTGGGGCCGCGTCGCGCAACTACTAAAGGGAAAGAGAAAAAGTGCAAATATCAAGGATCAAATCCAAGTCCAACGAACCTTCGACCGCAGAACCGGCGAGCTGAATGACTCGCTACCGGTATTGCTTGTTTTACTTTGCTTCTGACGCATTATGGAAAATCTCGGTGGGAGATTGGTTTCAATATACGAACCAGCGGTTGCATAATAAAAACTCGGCGTGATCATGAATGCTGCCTCGGCCCCTTTTCAACGGCACAACTTCGATAGGTGGGTTTTTGGGCTTGGTATGCTTGCCACGCCGATCGGTTTAATAAGCGATTTTCTCGAAGGGTACACAGGTATATTTCTGTCGTTTTTCCCACCGGTGGGGTTGCTGGTTTTGGGCCTTTACTTTGCGTTTATACCCGCGGCAATCATTCTCCTGATGAGATCTGTGTTACTCAGGGCCGTTGGTGCGCCAACGCGAATTCGGCTTCTTGTTGGAGTGGGGCTTGTGGTTGCGGTGGGATGGCTTGGCCTTCGCGAGGATCGGTTACGTGTAACATTGCACGGTTTTCTCGCTCATCTCAAGAGTCGCACAACCGCCACTGCATTCCAAACCGCAGCATTGCAGATTCTGAATGCTGAAACGAATACCCAAGGATTAGTACCATTCGTCAGCGAGGGGCATGAGACAAACCTCGTTCCTGTATTTGCCAAACAGATGTTCTGGGGGAAACCTCCACGGCTGGTTCACTTATCTCCTCCCGCTGATGGGTTGCCAGCTTATTACTCTATGGAGTGGGGTGGGCATTTCATTGGCTACTTCGGTATCAGCGCAGGTACGGATAGCTACAGGCCTGACAAAAGCTCTGTTGAGTCGTGGATTCAGTGGAAGCCGGGTGTTTATGTTTGGTGGTGCTTTGAATAAGGCGCCGCGCAAAACTTGCCGACATCAAGAAAGCTGATATGAATAATGCCGCTCAAAGTGGCTGGTTTTGATTCGACCCCGGCTGGCTGGTTTTGAAGTGACCGGTGACAAGGCCAGCGTCCGATTCCGGGAGGACCTACCCGGGGTCGCCACGTTAAAGCGTCTGCTTGAGATTCTCCAGACGTGTGAGCCATTGGCCGAAATGGGGGCATTTATCGCGGAGAATGGAGAGGCCGATGGCGCTGGCGGCTGAAGCGCCGACCCGGACTTTCAGATTCTCGTATCCGAGCGTCAACCGGGTAAACCGGCGAATGAATAAGGGGATACGCCAGGGGCGTAAAAATGGGAAAAGTGAACTTTTCCGTTGACGCGAGGTTCAAATGGGAAGAGATTGCAGTAATGAGAGAGGGTTGACAGCGGGCGGAAAAGGGGTGCAGTGCCGCCCTTTTTGAGCGGGGAGCTACTGATTATGAACACAAAGCACATTTACGGCCTGTTTATACGAGTTTTGCTTTATCAAGAGGAAGGCGAAGTTTGTGCTCACGCTTTGGAGTTGGATTTGCTGGGATATGGCAAGACGGAAGATCAAGCGGTCGCCGAACTTTTTGAAGCGATTCAATGCCAAATCTCCTTTGCTCAAACAAAAAACGATGACAGCATTTTGCGCTTTCCAGCCCCGCAAGAATTCTTCGACAGATGGGACGCTGCGCACGCCGCCGCTTTGAGAAATCTGGTATTCCCGGATAAATGCGAAACTTTTGCCATTAAAGCGACTTGCGTTACACTTGAGATTCCGCCCGGCGCCGCAAAAGCCCGGTTTAAAGTAATGGACTTGGCTTGTGCCTAAGCCGCAAAAGGCTGATGATGTTTTTCGTATTCTTCGGGAACACGATTCCCGATTCAAATTCTATATCAATCGTGGCAAGGGGTTTCATCGGATGATAGGGAACATTGACAGCAATGGGCGCCGTCTCGCCTTCACAATACCGTACCACAAGCACCGGGATTTACAGAAGGGACTGCTAGCGTTGATTCGCCGCTTTAACCTGCCAAGCGACATTTTTGGTTGAGGCAGTAGGTGTTGCCATGTCTTTTTCCGTTGTATTTTTGGGATCGGGGACTTCGCAGGGGGTGCCGATCATCGGCCAGGATTATCCGGCGGAATTCCTGGCCAACCCCAAGAACCACCGGACGCGCCCTTCGGTTTATGTGGCGACCGGGGAGGTGAAACTGGTGATCGATACGACGCCGGAATTCCGTCTGCAAATCCTGCGGGAGAACATCCGCTGGCTCGACGCGGTGATCTTCACGCATTCCCACGCCGATCACATCATGGGATTGGACGATTGCCGGCGGTTTTGCGATTTGCGCGGCGGAACGGCGCTGCCGATTTACGCCAGCGAGACGACGATGGCCGATTTGCGCCGGGTGTTTAAGTACGCCTTCGAGACCATACCGGCGCCCAAGGGGTATTTCAGCCCGGAACCGCACCTGATCGACGGGCCGTTTCGGCTGGGCGACCTGGAAATCACGCCGCTGCTGCTGCCGCATGGCCGGTTTTCGACCAACGGCTACCTGTTCACGCAGGACGGCCATAAGCGGCTGGCCTATTTGAGCGATTGCAAGGAAGTGCCGCCGGCGGCGGTGGAGCAGGTTCGCGGGGTGGAACTGGCCGTGCTGGACGCTTTGCGCCGCGCGCCGCATCCGACGCACATGTGCCTGGATGAGGCGCTGACGGCGGCGCGGCGGATTGGAGCGGGCCGGACCTGCTTCACGCATTTGACCCATGATTACGACCACGACGCCGCCCAGGCGGAACTGCCGCCGCGGGTCGAATTCGCTTATGACGGTTTGCGCATTGACCTGGCCTGAGGCATGATGGGCGATGTGTTTGTGAAAGCCTCGTGGGGAGTTATCCTTTGCTTGACTCTGGCCGTCCGCGCGCCGTGCGCGGCGGAATCCGGCGCGTCGGTCGTTCTTGTTTACAACTCGCGCCTGCCCGAATCCAGGGATGTGGCGACGCACTACGCGGCCGTCCGCAACGTGCCGCCGGGACAAATCATCGGGCTGGACCTGCCGGAGGGTGAAGTGATTTCGCGGGCCGAGTATCGCAGCGGCTTGGCGGGGCCGCTGGCGGATTTCCTGGAGCGGCAGGCGCTGTGCGTCTATCCCCCGGCTTCGTCCTCGACCCATGCGCTCAAACCTGTCGAAGCCAGGGTGCGCTACGCCGTCCTCTGCCACGGAGTGCCGCTGAAAATCGCCGAGGATGGCTCATTGCAGGAACCCGGCGCGGCGCGTTTTCCCGAAGGCGTGCGCCGCAATGGGGCGGCTGTGGACTCGGAGCTGTGCCTGCTGCCCTGGCGCGATCCGGGGCGCCTTTTGGCCGGGCCATTGTCAAATCCCTGGTATCGCGCCACCAACGCCGCCTGGCTGCATCCGACCAACGGGTTGCTGATGGTGGCGCGCCTGGACGGCCCCAGCGCGGCCATAGCGCGGCAACTGGTGGACAAGGCGGTTGAGGCGGAAACCAACGGCCTGTGGGGCCGGGCCTACTTCGATCTGCGCGGCATCACCAACGGCGAATACAAGAAAGGCGACGATTGGATCGCGGGGGCGGCGGAGGTCGCGCGCCATTGCGGCTTTGAAACGGTTGTCGATCACCAGCCGGAAACTTTCTCCGGCGCATTTCCCATGAGTCAGATCGCGCTTTACGCGGGTTGGTACGATGGGAACGTCTCCGGCCCGTTTGCGCGGCCGAAGGTGGAGTTCATGCCGGGCGCGTTTGCCTACCATCTGCACTCGTTCAGCGCCTATACTCTCCGCTCCGCCACTCAGAATTGGTGCGGACCTTTGCTGGCGGGCGGCGTCACCGCGACAATGGGATGCGTCGATGAGCCGTATCTGACGGGCACGCCGAACATTTCGGTTTTCTTCGCCCTCTGGCTGCTGGGGGGCTTCAGTTTTGGCGAGGCGGCTTACGCGAGCCAGCCGGCGTTGTCGTGGCAGATCACGGTGATCGGCGACCCGCTTTACCGGCCCTTCGGCAAGCCGCCACGCGAACAAGACGAAGAACTCCTCCGGCGTCACAGCCCTTTGGTTGAATGGTCCGCTCTCCGCCTTGTCAACTTAAACCTGGCGGTCGGCGCCAAGCCCGCCGATATGATCCAATACCTCAAGGACCAGGAGGCGACCCGCCGCAGCGCAGTGCTAAACGAGAAGCTCGCGGAGCTATACGAGAGAACAGATCAATTGGCTTCCTCCATCAAAGCCTGCCGCCAGGCTCTGCTGCTCAATCCGACCCCGCAGCAAAAGGTGCGGCTTACGTTGAGCCTGGCTGACAAGCTGGCCGCCGCCGGAAAGGACGCGGATGTCCTGGCGCTCTACGACAAGTTTCTCAAAGAAACTCCGGACTACCCGGATGCCCTGGCCCTCTACAAGAAGCTGCAAGCGCTGGCCACCCAACTCAACCGGCGCGACCTGTCCGAGAAATACGCCCGGGAGATTTATGACAGGTCGCCGGACAAGTAAGGGGTCATCGAATCAACCGAAAAAGCCCGATTAGAAACGCGGCCAGGACGGCGATGGCCGCCACCCACCAGAACCATCGGATGCCACGCGGGACGGGGGACTTTTTCGGCTCCAGTTCGCGTTTGACGAAGTCGTCGTAATCGAACGATTCATCGGGCAAATTGAGGCTGCTGGCGTAGGCCTCTTCGGACCAGCCGGTCTGTTCGTCGGCGCCGCATTCCGGGCACGCCTTGGCGCCGGAGGGAACATCGGCTCCGCAGATGGGGCAATTTTCAGGGGACATGCGTTTTTCGCGGCCGGTTGAACTGTGCCGGGGTTAAGGAATAGTTTTCGGTGTTGGAAGAACAATTCTTTTCTTTGCGGCGCTGACGATCTTTTTGATCGAAGGCTCTATCGGTAGGTCTTCCGGCGATTTGCCGGTTTCGCGCTGGACTGTTGATCGGACTCCTTTGCCGATACGCAGATGTGTCTCGCGAGCAGAATGTTCGTTTTTGACGCCTGCTTTCTGAAGCGCATTCTCGGTAAGATTGGTCCTGAATTCATTGGCCGATAATTCCAGCCTGCCAGCGCGGTCGAGGAGTTCTTCTTTTGGGGGAATGCCCTTGCGTTTTTTAACAATTTTCAGTGGCATACCGTATAAACCCATATATCCGGCATGTTGAAACAGCGCATATTCCCTTACGCCTGCCGCTTTTGCAGCGCCTGCCAAATGTTTATTCGCGACCCGGATTCTGTCGCGCAGTTTTACTCTTTCCTGGGCATTTAGGTACTTCCGAGCCAATTCTTGCTCCCGTGTTTTGATGGCGAAATACTGCTGGGCAGCGGCAACTTCAGCTTTTGAAGGGTCGCCGTTCATGGCAATGAGGTAACAGGCGAAACGCGATAAATAGAAATCATCATATTCTCTCTTTGCTCCCTTTCCCGTTTCGATCATGTTGGTGAAGCCGACGAAATGATGAGCCGAATCAATGCCGGCGCTTTTCCCAGCGGTGGCAGCGCGCTGCAGGACGTTCTCGAAGTTTCGCCAATCGTCGTAGCCCAAGAGCTTCTGCATGGTTCTGGCCGTCCAATACTCCATCCCCTTCGTGGAGACCTGTTTTGAAGCTTCAAAACCAGATACAATTTCTTCATCATTCATATTCTTCATCAATTCTGATTTCAGCAATTATACCCAAGCATTTGCGGATGATCAATGAATTTCATCAAATTTATCCATTTTCTCCTTGCCGTTGGATCTGGCGCATGATAAAGTCAATGGCATGGATATAAAGAGAGAATTAGAGAAGAAAATCGAACGAAAAAAGGACGATATTCTTGCGCTCGAAAGACAACTGGCCGAAGCAAACTCATATTTGCAGGCTCTTGAGGATATGCGCAAAATGCTGCCGCGAAATGGGCAATCCGAGCCGGAAATCACTCTTCGCGCCGGCACCGACCTTGCCAAAGTTCGTGAGGTTCTCAAGAAACACGGGAAGCCAATGCATGTTGAGGAGTTGCTGGGAGAATTGGGAAAACCCGTTGTCAATAACTCCAAGACCTCCTTGAGCGGCTCATTGGCTGCTTATGTCCGCGAACACAAGATATTCACCCGGCCCGCGCCGAACACATTTGGACTTGTTGAATTTGCGGAGCCGGGGCGGCTCGAACTGCCGGATGGATTCGGGGAGCAAAGCGAATCCTGAATATCGTTCAGACGGCGGCGCGCTTCCAGCGGCCCTGGAGAGGGGCCGGATGGGGTTCAAAAGATTTTTTAAAAAAACGCTTGCGGCCCAGGTTCGCTCTGCTATGTTTCCCTTCCATTTTCGTCAAAAGCGACAGATGGCGGCTTTTGGCGCGACCGATAACTGATCGCCCCGCTGGGCGCAGGATTGATGGCCGACGCCGCGCAGCCGATACGCATTGATTTTATGGCAGTTAAAACGTTTAGGCCCTTAACGCCTTCGACGCGCTACATTACCGTGGCGTCGTTCGATGAGATTACTAAGGACACTCCGGAGCGGAGTCTCATCAGTATTCGCAAGAAATCTGGTGGACGCAATAACTATGGCCGCGTCACGGCCCGCGGCATCGGGCGGGGGCATAAACAGTTTTACCGCAACGTCGATTTCAAACGCAACAAGCACGGGGTCGAGGCGGACGTGACGGCCATTGAGTACGACCCCATTCGCACCGCCCGGCTGGCGCTCTTGCAGTACAAGGATGGCGAGAAGCGTTACATCCTGGCGCCCAACGGCTTGCAAGTGGGCGCGAAACTGGTCAGCGGGCCGGCGGCGCCGCCCGAACTGGGCAATTGCCTCCCTCTCAAGACCATCCCGGTCGGATTGCCGATTCATAACATCGAAATCACGCCGGGCCGCGGCGGCCAAATGGTCCGCACCGCCGGAGGTTCCGCCATGGTCATGTCGCGCGACGAAGGTTACGCCCAAATCCGCCTCCCGTCCGGGGAAGTTCGGAGGGTGCATGAGACCTGTTACGCGACGATCGGCCAGGTGGGGAACCTGGAACATGAAAATATCGCCTTGGGCAAGGCTGGCCGCTCGCGGCATCGGGGCATCCGGCCCATCAGCCGCGGCGTGGCGCGCAACCCGGTCGATCATCCCAACGGCGGCGGCGCGGGCAAATCCAAGAGCGGCGGCGGCTGGCAACAATTGACCTCCCCGTGGGGTCTGCTGGCAAAAGGCTACCGGACACGGACCAAACGGAAGTACTCCAATCGCTTTATTCTCGTGCGCCGCGATGGCCGCCCAATGAAACGCAAATAGATGATGAAAGACTAATATGGGACGATCCATCAAAAAAGGTCCATTCGTGGACTTTCACCTGATCGAAAAGATCGACGAGGCCAAGGCCTCCAAGTCCAAGACGCCGATCAAGACGTGGTCGCGGCGCTCGATGATCACGCCGGATTTCGTGGGCTTGACCTTTAACGTCCACAACGGCAAGATTTTCAATCCGGTCTTCGTCACGGAAAACATGGTGGGCCACCGGCTGGGCGAGTTCTCGCTCACGCGCACGTTCAAGAAACACGGCGCGCACACCGCCAAAGCCGAAGCGAAATAGTATGGAAGTTCAAGCCATTACGCATAACGTCCGAATGTCCGCCCAGAAAATGAGGGAGGTTGTCCGGCAGATTCAGGGGCTGCCCGTCGCGCACGCCCAAGCCGTCCTGGCGGTCGTGCCGCGCAAGGGGGCGCGGGTCGTCGCCAAGACCCTCGAGTCCGCCGCCGCCAACGCCGAGGACCTCAAGCTGCACAAGCCCGAATACCAGGACATCCGCATCGAGGCGCTCCGCGTCAAGCTGGCCATCGCCGGCACAGCCGGCAGCATAAAGAGGTTCACTCCAAAAGCGCGCGGCTCCGCCGGGCCGATTCTCAAACGCAACTGCCACGTCAAAATTGTCTTGTCTGACGAATAAACTCTATGGGCCAAAAAACAAATCCTATCGGTCTGCGCGTCGCCCTCAACAAAGATTGGGGTTCCAAGTGGTTTGCCGAGAAGAAGGAGTTCGGCAAATTGCTGGCCGAAGACCGTAAGATTCGCTCCATGCTCAAGACCAAGCTCGAGGGCGCTTCCGTCTCCAAAATCCAACTCGAACGCGCCGCCTCCCGCTGCCGCATCACCATCTTCACCGCCCGCCCCGGCGTCGTCATCGGCCGCAAAGGCGCCGAAATCGACAAGCTCAAAGAGGAAATCAGCAAGATGACCGGCAAGGAAGTCTATGTCGATATTCAGGAGATCAAGCAGCCTGAAACCGACGCCCAGCTCGTGGCCGAGAACGTCGCCGTCCAGCTCGAACGCCGCGTCTCCTTCCGCCGGGCGATGAAAAAGGCCGTGCAAGTGGCCATGGATTTCGGCGCCGAAGGGATCAAAGTGCGCGTTGGGGGCCGTTTGGGCGGGGCGGAAATCGCGCGGGTGGAGAAATACCATCAGGGGCGCGTTCCGCTTCACACGTTGCGGGCGAATATCGAGTACGGATTTGCGGAAGCCAACACCCTGTATGGGAAGCTGGGCATCAAATGCTGGATTTGCAAGGGTGACGTTCCGGTGGTCAGGAAACCCAAAGAAGAGCCGCAGACAGCGCCGGCGGCGCCCTGAGGAATTGAACCGAACTGAAACCCGTTAGAAAGAGAATTACTTTATGCCAATGAGTCCCGCCAGAGTCAAGTATCGCAAGATGCACCGCGGCCACCGCACCGGCCTGGCCCATCGCGGCTCGACGGTCGCCTTTGGCGAATTCGGGTTGCAGTCTCTGGAGCGGTGCTGGTTGGATACCAAGCAGATTGAAGCCGCGCGCGTGGCTGTCACCCGTTTTATGAAGCGCCGCGGCAAGGTCTGGATTCGCATCTTTCCCCACAAATCCTTTACCAAGAAGCCCCTGGAAACGCGCATGGGCAAGGGCAAAGGGCCTTTGGAATCCTGGGTCGCCGTCATCCGTCCCGCAAATGTCCTTTTTGAAGTGGATGGCGTGACCGAATTGGTCGCTCGCGAGTCCATGCGTCTGGCGGCCACCAAGCTGCCCATCCGGACCAAATTCATTTCGCGCCATCGCATGGGCTGAACCAACTATGAAAATGTCGGAAATAAAAGATTTGACGCCGCAGGAACTGACCTCCCGGAGCCGGGACCTGCGGCAGGAGATATTCAACCTGCGCTTGCAGCAGGCCAGCAGCCAGTTGGAGAAGCCCGCCCGCCTGCGCGTGCTCCGCCGCGACGTTGCCCGCCTGGAAACGCGCATCTCCCAACTCCGCAACAAACCGGCTTGATTTGATTTTTATGCCAGAAGAAAAACCCATGGAAGGACGCGGCCACCGCAAGGAGCGGATGGGCAAGGTCATCGCCAACAAAATGGCCAAGACCATCGTCGTTCGCGTCGAGCGCCGCTTCCCCCATCCCGAATTCAAGAAGGTCGTCACGGCCTATTCCAAATTGTACGCCCACGATGAAAAAGGCGAAGCCAAGGTGGGGGACCTCGTCCTCATCCGGGAAACGCGCCCCTTGTCCAAATTGAAACGCTGGCGCCTGACCCAGGTGGTGGAACATACCGCCGAGGTACCGCTTGCCGCCGTTTAGCCAGGATTTATGTTGCAGATTCGCTCCATTTTAGACGTGGCCGACAACACCGGCGCCAAACGCGCCGCCGCCATCGGCGTCATCGGCCGCAACCAGCGCTACGCCGGCATTGGCGATGTCATCAAGGCCCACATCAAGGAGGCCGCGCCCGACGGCACCGTCAAGAAGGGCGAGGTGGTCGATGCGGTCATCGTCCGCACCCGGCACCGCATTCGGCGGGCCGACGGCTCCTATCTGCGCTTCGACAGCAATGCGATTGTCATCATAGACAAGGAGAACAACCCGCGCGGCACGCGCATTTTCGGGCCGGTCGCCCGGGAATTGCGGGAGAAGAAGTTCATGAAAATCATTTCACTGGCCCCGGAGGTTCTCTAGTTATGTCCAAAGCACATGTCAAAAAAGGCGATGAAGTCGTCGTCATAGCCGGGTCCGAACTCGGCGGGCGCGGCAAGATATTGCAGGTCTATGTCAAGCGGCAGCGCGTCTTGATCGAGGGCCTGAAAATGATCAAGCGCCACACCCGCAAGAGCCAGCAGCATCCCAAGGGCGCCATCGTCGAGCGCGAGGGCACGATTCATATTTCCAACGTCGTCCTGGCCTCCCGGCATGACGCCCGCGTCGGCGCCCATCCCCAGCCCGCTTCCCCTGAAGCCGCCCCACAATGAAACCGAGACTTTACGAAAAATACGTCCAGGAAGTGCGGCCCGCCTTGCGCGAGAAACGGCACTACCAGAACATCCATCAGGTTCCCCGCCTGGAGAAGATCGTTGTCAACATGGGCGTCAGCGCCTCCCTGGAAAAGGGCGCGATAGACGACGCCGCTCGCGACATGGCCTCCATTACGGGCCGCAAGCCGGTCGTCAGCAAATCGCGCCACAGCATCGCCAATTTCAAGCTTCGCGAAGGACAACCCATCGGCTGCCGCGTCACTCTCCGCCGGGAAATCATGTACGAGTTCTTTGACCGGCTGGTCGCCACGGCCCTGCCGCGCATCCGCGACTTTCGCGGCCTCTCGCCCCGCTCCTTCGACGGGCGCGGCAATTACACGCTGGGCGTCAACGACCAGACCATCTTCCCGGAAATCGAACTGGACAAGATTAAACGCACGCAGGGGATGGACATCACCATTGTCACCACCGCGCCCACCAACGAGGAAGCGCTTGAATTGCTGAAAATGATGGGGATGCCTTTCGCCGAGGCCAAAGAGACCGCCCCCCGCCACACACCCTGATATTATGGCAAAAACCGCCTGGATAGAACGCAATAAAAAGAAGCGCGAAACGGTCAAGAAATACGCCGCCGTCCGCGCCGAACTCAAGGCGCGGCGCGATTACGCCGGCTTGAGCAAGCTGCCGCGCAACGCCAGCCCCAGCCGCGTCGTCAACCGCTGCTCCATGTCCGGCCGCCGCCACGGCTATCTGCGCAAGTTCGGCTGCTCCCGCCTCACCTTTCGCGAGGCGGCATTGAACGGTTTGATCCCCGGCGTGACAAAGGCCAGTTGGTAATTATATGAGCGACGCGATTTCAGACATGTTGACCCGGATCCGCAACGCCAGCCGCGCCTTGCTGCCCGACGTTGTCGTCCCCCACTCCAAATTGAAGGAGAGCATTGCCCACGTTCTCAAGCGCGAAGGCTACATCGCCGACGTCGCCGTCGAGGGCAAGCTTCCCAAGATTATCAAGCTCAAGCTTAAATACACCGGCCGCAAGTGCGTCATCGAGGGCCTCCGGCGCGCCAGTTCGCCGGGCTTGCGCCGCTACGTCGGCTCCCAGAAGGTCCCCCGTGTCCGCGGCGGCCTGGGCACGTCCATCCTCTCCACCTCTGAGGGCATCCTCACCGGCATCCAGGCCCGCAAGAAAAACCTCGGCGGCGAACTTCTCTGTGAAATTTGGTGACCCTTTATGTCTCGCATCGGAAAAATACCCGTCGTCGTCCCTCCCAAGGTCAAGGTCCAGATCCAGGGCCAGAAGGTCCTCGTTGAAGGCCCCAAGGGCAAGCTGGATTTTGATCTGCCCAGCCGCACCTCCGCCCGCCTCGACGGCGGCAGCGTCATCGTCAGCCGCCAGGGCGAGGACGCCCAGGCCAGGGCCTTGCACGGCTTGAGCCGCGCCATCGTCAATAACATGGTCAAGGGAGTCAGCGAAGGCTTTGTCAAAAAGCTCGAAATCCAGGGCGTCGGCTTCAAGGCCATCGTCCAGGGCAGCAACGTCAACCTCGCCCTCGGCTATTCCCATCCCGTCAATTATCCGATCCCCGACCAGATCAAGGTCACGGTTGAGGAAAACACCAAGGTCACCATCGAAGGCCCCAGCAAGCAGATGGTCGGCCAGGTCGCGGCTGAAATCCGCAGCTTCTACCCGCCCGAACCTTACAAGGGCAAGGGAGTCCGCTACGCCAACGAGAAAGTGCGGCGCAAGGAAGGCAAGACTGTGCAGTAACCCCTTTGGCCCCGGCCAAATCCGGGGCCGCGAAAACATGAGATCCGACAAAAAAATCCAACTCGCAACGCTCCGGCACTGGCGCATTCGCAAAACCGTCACCGGCACCAGGGAGCGTCCCCGCATGAGCGTGCGCTTTTCCAACCAGCACATCCGTGTCCAGTTCATTGATGACGTCGCCGGCGTCACCCTCGCCGCCGCCTCGACCCTGGGCAAATCCGCCCCCGCCGGCCCGAAACTGGCCGCCAATGTTGCCGGCGCGAAAAAGGTCGGCGCCATCGCCGCCGAAGCGGCCAAGAGCAAGGGCATTGCCAGCGTCGTCTTCGACCGCAGCGGCGCCCGTTACCACGGCAAAGTCAAAGCGTTGGCCGACGCCGCCCGCGAAGCCGGCTTGAAATTTTAACCCCTAAGAAAGAATACTGTGGCTGAGATCAACAAAAACCCCACCGGCAACGCCAGAGCAGGCGGACGCGGCCCCGGCCGCGGTCCGCGTCGGACACGCCCCGCCACCGGCGAGAGCACCGAAGCCTCCCTCGAAGGCGGCGGCGATTCCGAATTAAGCGAAAAAGTCGTCTTTATCAACCGCTCCGCCAAAGTCGTCAAAGGCGGACGCCGCTTCAGTTTCAGCGCCCTGGTGGTCGCGGGAGACAAGCATGGCCGCGTTGGCGTCGGTCTGGGCAAGGCCGTCGAAGTATCCGAGGCGATTCGCAAGGGCGGCGAAATGGCCAAGCGTCATCTGGTCACCATGTCCATCAAAGAAGCCACTATTCCCCACGAAATAATCTGTTTCCACGGCGGGGCCAAAGTCCTCCTTCGGCCCGCTTCGCCGGGCACCGGTCTCATAGCCGGCAAGACCGTTCGCGCGGTATTGGAATTGGTGGGCGTCAAGGATGTCTTGAGCAAATCGCTCGGCTCCAACAACCCTTCCAACGTCGTCAAGGCCACCCTGTCCGGCCTGCAACAACTCCGCTTGCGCGAGGATATTTATCGCGCCCGCGGGTTGGAGTTCAAGCCGCGCACCACGGCCGTCGCCGTTGCGCCTGCCGTTGCGCCGCGCCCCGTGCCGACACCTGCCGCGCGCGTTGCTCCCGCGGCGCGCGTTGCTCCCGCGGCGCCCGTCGCGCCTGCCGCCGCTGCTGCGCCTGCGGCGCCCGTCGCGCCTGCCGCACCCGTCGCGCCTGCCGCGCCCGTCGCGCCTGCCGCACCCGTCGCGCCTGCGCCGCCTTCCGCGGACAGCGGCGCGGCCCCAGCCAACGTTTGATTTTTATGCGCTTACACGATCTTAAACCTCGACCTGGCGCCAAGCACCGCCGCAAGCGGCTTGGCCAGGGTGAATCCAGCGGCCACGGCAAGACCAGCGGCCGCGGCGGCAAGGGCCAGACCGCCCGTTCGGGCAGTTCCATCCGCATCGGATTTGAAGGCGGCCAGATGCCCTTGATCCGCCGCATCCCAAAACGCGGTTTCAACAACTCCCGTTTCGCCATCCGCTACGTTCCCGTTAATCTTGAAGCGCTGAACCGTTTCGAGGATGGCGCGACGGTCGATGCCGCGACCCTGCGCACCCTGGGATTGGCCAACGGCCCCGTCACGCGCGTCAAAATCCTCGGCGACGGCGAGCTGACGCGCAAATTATCCGTGCGAGCGCACGCCTTCAGCGCGTCGGCTCGCGCCAAAATCGAGAAACTCGGCGGCACATGTCAACTGATCGATCCTCCGCCAGCCCCCGCGCCTGTCGCCAAACCGGCTGGCAAGGGCGCCGGCAAACCGCCGGGCAAACCCGCCGATGGAGCCTCCGACAAACCGTCCGACAAGCAGGCCGGCAAGCCTTCCGCCAAACCGTCTGACAAGCCCGCCAAGCAGGCTGGCAAAGCTGCTGGCAAAGTCGCCGACAAGCCTGCCGACGGCGAGCAAGCCGGCAAGCCCGCCGAGAAACCGTCTGACAAACCCGCCGACAAGGCGCCCGAAAAGAGCGCCTAGTTCCACCCCTGAATGTTCAAGTCCATCCTCAACACCTTAAGCAACTGCTTCAAGATTCCCGAACTGAAGTCGCGCATTGTTTTTACAATGGTGGTGCTGGGGATTTGCCGGCTCGCCTCGCTGATTCCGACGCCCGGCCTCAACAGCGCGTTGTTGAAGTCCTACTTCGAGCATGGCGGCGGCAAGAACATGGGCAACGGGCTTCTGGGGATGTACAGCCTTTTCACCGGGGGCGGCTTTGAGCGTTGCGCGGTGGGCGCCCTGGGCATCATGCCCTACATCAGCGCGACGATCATACTTCAGCTCTTGCAGGCGGTGGTTCCCGCGTTGAGCAAACTGGCGCGTGAAGAAGGGGGCCGCACCAAGCTCATTCAATATGGGCGCGTTCTCACCTTGTTTCTTTGCCTGGGCCAGGGCTTCGTCATGGCCATTGGCTGGGAACGGTTCAGCGACATTCTCCCGGATTTCCAAGGGAACCTCGTCCTGATACACGCAATATGGTGGTATCGCATTCAGACGGCTGTCATTCTCACCACGGGCACCATGTTGCTGATGTGGCTGGGCGAGCAGATCACCGACCGCGGCATCGGCAACGGCATCTCCCTGATTATCACAATCGGCATCCTGGCGCGCCTTCCCGCGGCAGGCCAGGGGTTGGTTGATATGTTCCTGACCCACGGTTCCCTGGGCGAACATCGTTACAACATCTTCCACTTCATCGCTCTCGTCCTCCTTCTCTGCGCGGTCGTTGCCGGAGTCGTCGCCGTCACCCAGGCCGAGCGCAAGATACCCGTCCAATACGCCCAGCGCGTTGTGGGCCGGAAGATGTATTCGGGCGGCAGTTCCTTCATGCCCCTGCGCGTCAATTACTCGGGGGTCATGCCCGTGATCTTCGCCTCCGCCATTCTGATGTTTCCGTCGATGATCCTCAATTTCCTGGGCTCGCATTTCAACATCAAGGCTTTTATAGAGCTGGCCGCCCTGGTGAACCGCGGATCGGGTGTCTATCTGCTCCTCTACGGCTTGATGATTCTTTTCTTCTCCTATTTCTGGGTCGCCACCCAGTTCAACGAGCTTCAAATTGCCGATGACATGAAGAAGTCCGGCGGTTACATCCCCGGCGTGCGCCCGGGCCAGGCCACCAGCAATTTCCTCCATCGCACCATGAGCCGCATCACCCTGGCCGGCGCGATCTTTTTGACCGCCATTGCGGTTATCCCCATTATTTTACAGGAATGGATGACCATTCCGTACTCGGTTGCCGGATACTTTGGCGGCACCAGTTTGCTCATCATTGTCGGTGTCATGCTCGATACCATGCGCCAGATGGAGTCTCACCTCCTCATGCGCCACTATGACGGGTTTTTGAAGAAAGGGCGCCTGAAAGGACGTTTCTAGCGTTCTCCCGGTGTTCCTGGAGCACTTTCGCGTGGCGGCAAGAATGATCATTTTGAAGACAGAACGTGACTTGGAAGCGATGCGTCCGGCTTGCGAAGTGGGCAGCACCGTCCTGGAAGAGGTCGCCGCCTTCATCAAACCGGGCCTCACGACACTCGAGGTCGATGATTTCGCGGCGGCGCGCATGAAGCATTACGGCGCAAAGAGCGCTTTTCTGGGCTATCGCAAGTTTCCGCGCCAGATTTGCATCTCCGTAAACGAGGAAGTGGTGCATGGGATCGCCGGACCCAGACGCCTGGAATTCGGCGATATTGTCAGCCTCGACATTGGGGTGACCTACCACGGTTTCATCGGGGACACGGCGAAAACGGTGGCGGTTGGCGGCTGCGACGTTCGCGCCCAGCGGTTGATGGATGTGACCGAACAGGCTCTGTACGAGGGCATTGCAAAGGCCCGGCCGGGCAATCATGTCGTGGACATCTCCCGCGCCGTCCAGGACTATGTCGAATCCAACGGCTTCAGCGTTGTCCGCGAGTTTGTCGGGCACGGCGTTGGCCGCACCGTCCATGAAGAGCCGCAAGTGCCAAATTTCGTTGAAAAAAACGTGGCATCGCCTAAACTGAGGCCCGGCATGACGATTGCCATCGAGCCGATGGTCAATGCCGGAACGCCCCAGGTTCTCGTTTTAAGAGACGGCTGGACAGTGGTGACAAAAGATGGTCAACTATCCGCTCACTTTGAACACACGGTTTTGGTGACTGAAACGGAACCGGAGATATTAACATGGCCCGCAAAGACAGCATCGAAACTGAGGGCAGGATAGTGGAAATCCTGGCCGCCATGCTCATTCGCGTCGAGTTGTCCAATGGACATCGCCTGGTGGCGCATGTTTCGGGCAAACGGCGCCTGGCCTTTGAGCGGATGGCCGTTGGGGACAATGTCCGGGTGCGGATATCGCCTTTTGATTTGTCCCAGGGCGCCATCATCGCGGACGGAGAATGATTTATGAAAGTACGAGCATCAGTGAAGAAACTTTGCGAAAACTGCAAGATCGTCAAACGCAAGGGCGTCGTTCGTGTCATTTGCACGAATCCGCGCCACAAACAAAAACAAGGCTAAATTGAATTTATGGCACGTCTCGTAGGAGTTGAAATCCCCAGCGAAAAGCGCATCGGCATCGCTTTGCGCTACATCTTTGGCATTGGCCCCTCCAATGCCAGGGTCATCCTTTCCAAGGCGCAAATCGACCCCTCCATTCGCGCCAAGGACCTCAACGAACAGCAGTTGTCCCAGATTGTTCACGCCATCCAGGATGGCAAATACGTCATCGAAGGCGACCTCCGCCGCGAGTTGGGCATGAATCTCAAGCGCCTTCAAGGCATCAAATGCTACCGCGGCATCCGCCACCTCCGCGGTCTCCCGGTGCGCGGCCAGCGCACCTCCACCAACGCCCGCACCCGCAAAGGCCCCAGAAAGACCGTCGGCGTGCAGCGCAATCCCAACGCCAAGACCGGCATCCATTGATTTGACTTATGGCTGAAGACACAAAGCCCAAAAAACCCGCTCCGGAGAAAAAGCCCAAAGCCGAGGGACCTCCGCCAGCAGGCGGCGACGCGCCCAAGCACGCCAAGAAACCCGCCGCCGCGCCCGAAGCCGCCGCCAACGCCGGCAAGAAGCCGGCCGGCCCGCCCGCTGGCGCCCCCGGCGCTCCCGGCGCTCCGGCTGACGCCCCCGGCGCCGCTCCCGCCGCTCCCGCCATGCCTGTGGCCGGCACCGCCCCCACCGCCGCCGAACTGCTCGGCGACGACGCCGCGTCCAAGAAGATCATCAAGGCCAAGGGCGCCAAGAACATCGCCGTCGGCATCGCGAACATTTTAGCCACCTTCAACAACACCAACGTCACCATTACCGACATGCACGGCAACGTCCTGGGCTGGTCCAGCGCCGGGCGGGTCGGTTTCAAAGGCTCGCGCAAAAGCACCGCTTTCGCGGCCCAGCAAGTTGCCCAGGACGCCGCCCGGCAGGCGATGTCCCACGGCATGCGCGAGGTCGAAATCCGGGTGCGTGGACCGGGATCGGGCCGGGAGTCCGCCATTCGCGCTTTGCAGGCCATCGGCCTGGAAATCACCACCATCAAGGATTGCACGCCCGTTCCGCACAACGGCTGCCGCCCCCGCAAAAAACGCCGCGTCTAAAGCAAAGGAATTTACCGCTATGGCTCGTTATACTGGTCCCCGCACCCGCCTCAGCCGGCGTTTCGGCATCCCGCTCTTCGGCCCGGACAAATACCTGGAGCGCCGCAACTACGCCCCGGGCGTTCACGGCCCCAAGTCCCGCCGCAAACACACCGACTACGGCCTCGCCCTCATCGAGAAGCAGAAGCTGCGTTTTTTCTACGGCCTCATGGAACGCCAGTTTCGCGGCGTCTATGAACGCGCGCTCAAACGGCGCGGCGTCACAGGCGAGCAGATGCTCCAAATCCTGGAAACCCGTCTCGACAACGTCGTCTATCACCTCGGTTTCGCCATCACCCGCGCCGCCGCCCGTCAGATGGTCGGCCACGGCCACGTCAAGGTCAACGGCCGCAAAGTCAACATCCCCTCTTTCGCCCTCAAGGTGAACGATGTGGTCGAAGTGCGCGAAAGCAATGTCTCCCGGCAGTTGGCCACCAAGAACCTTGAACTGTCCACCAGCAAGGTCGTGCCCGATTGGCTGCTCGTCAACAAGGACGCCTTCAAAGGCACCGTCATGCGCATCCCGACACGCGATGAAATCCAGCCCATCGCCAACGAACAGGCCGTCGTAGAATTTTATTCCCGCTAAACCAGTTGAAAACCGTCCCGCCCGGCGGGACAAAACAATTATAGGGGCTTCTCCGGCCGCGGGAATAAATCCCCGGAGAGGCCAGATTAAAATTGTTGAAAGGACCTTAAATTATGCCAATGCGTCTAGGACGATTCGAAATGCCCAAGCGGCTGACCAAAGAGGACACCACCGCCACTGAAACCTATGCCAAGTTCATCGCCGAACCCTTTGAAACCGGTTACGGCCACACCATCGGCAACTCCCTCCGCCGCGTCCTGCTCTCCTCCCTCGAAGGCGCCGCCATCACCTCCATCAAAGTCGATGGCGCCATGCATGAGTTCGCCAGCATCGAGGGCATTGGCGAGGACGTCACCGACATCGTCTTGAACCTCAAAAAAATCCTTTTCCGCGCCCATTCGCGCGATCCCCAAACCCTTCTCCTCTCCGTCAACAAGGAGGGACCCATTCTGGCGGGCGACATCGCTTTGAACCAGAACCTCGAACTGGTCAACCCCAAGCAGCACATCTGCACTCTCGACAAGAAGAAAAAGTTCGAAATGGAACTCGAAGTCAAAATCGGCCGCGGCTTCTGCCCGGGCGACGAAAACAAGAAACCCGACCAGGCCATCGGCGTCATTGCCATCGACTCCCTCTTCTCCCCTGTCACCCGCGTCCGCTACGCCGTTGAAAATGCCCGCGTCGGCCAGCGCACCGATTACGACCGCCTCCTGCTGGAAATCTGGACCGACGGGCGCATCTCCCCGGACGACGCCCTCACGCAGGCTTCCGCCATCCTCCAGCATCACCTTGATGTCTTTGTCGGCTACGACAAGAACGCCGTGGAGTTCGAGGAGACCGAGGCGAAGCAGGACGACGAGAAGACCAAGATGAAGAAGCTCCTGAACATGAGCGTCAACGAAATCGAACTGAGCGTCCGCGCCGCCAACTGCCTCAACAACGCCAACATCACGACGGTGGGCCAACTGGCGATGAAGACCGAGGCCGAGATGCTCAAGTACCGCAACTTCGGCAAGAAATCCCTCAACGAAATCAAGGAGAAACTCGCCAGCTTGGGCCTGTCCCTTGGCATGAACCTCGATCCCACCCTCTTGGAAGCCCCCAAGGAAGAGATCAAACCCGAATAATCGGACTCCTATGCGCCATCTTAAACGCACCGCCAAACTCGGCCGCACCGGCCAGCATCGCAATCGCATGCTCGCCAACCTGGTTTGCAGCCTCATCAAACACCGCCGCGTGACCACCACCTTGGCCAAGGCCAAGGCCGCCCGATCCGTCGTGGAAAAAGTCATTACTCTCGGCAAGGGCGGCACCCTTCACCAGCGCCGCCTCGCTTCGGCCCGCCTCCACCAGGACGAGGACGCCATCAAAATCCTCTTCAAAGACATCGCCCCAACCCAAATGGAGCGGCACGGCGGCTACACCCGCATCGTCCGCCTCAACCAGCGCCAGGGCGACGCCGCCCAAATGGCCATCCTGGAATTTGTCGATGTCCCCGTCCCGGAAGCCCCGGTCCAACCCGCCAAATCCCCGGAATCCGAGGCCAAAGCCGCGGACAAGAAGGAAGAGAAGAAGCAAGAGAAGAAAGACGCCCCCGCTCCGGCCGCGGCCGCCTCATAAAGCACCCGGCGGCCCAAAGGCTGAATCTTGATCGCGGCAGGGTGGCGTGCCACGACCGTGTGACTGCGCGTTTACGGTTTCGCGGACGCTCCCCCGGACAAGCCAACGACACGGCAGAGATCGGGAGCGCGACCAGCCCGCAAAGCCCACGCGCAAGCGTCTGCCCAATAATTTGTTCACTTCTGCAGCCAGTAATTTGATCTAACCTCTCGGTCGCTCTGGCTGGCGTCCCGCCAGCCAGTCGTACGCCTGGAGAAGAGTCACCCTTTGATGGGCTTTCGCGCGGCGCTTATGTTTTCGGCCGGAGGCCGAAAACCGCGAGACGCTCGCGCTCCCTGAAAGCAATCTTATCTGTAACCTTTCCCCCCCCGCTTGCGAATACAATGGCAACCGGGCCATGAATGCCCCGTTAAAAATGACAATTCAAATGCCAGCCGAATCCATTGTATGAAACACCTCGCTCTCGTTCTCCCGCTCTTCCTCTCCATCCTCAACCCCGCCGTCGCCGGCTCCATCCCCAGGGAAGAAATCTCCGCGGATGCCAAATGGCTCATTCAACTCGATGCCGCCCAGTTCCGCGCCACCAAAGTCGGCGGCTTCATCACGACCGAAATGCTGGAAAGAAATCAACCGGCCGTCCAGAAACTCAACACCAAGTTCAAGCTCAACATTGACGTGAACAAAATCGTCGAGGGCATCAGCTCCATCACCCTTTACGGAACCGATTACGATTCGCCGCAAGACCACGCCGTTTTGTTGATCCGCGCCAGTCCCGACTTTGAGAAGATCGCGGTCGGCTTCCTGGCCGGCATGGCTTTGGCCGGCACCAACGCCCCCGTGCGAGTCACGCAGACCCAGCAGGGCGCCCTCGCCTTTTACGACATCCAGGACGCCGCCTACTGCGCGATCCTTCCGGGCAGGGTGATCGCCATCGGCCGCTCCCGCGAGGTCACCGAACAAGCCGCCAAAGTGCTCGACGGCAAGGCGCCCTGCCTGGCTTCCGCCACGGCCATCGGCGGATTTGGCGACATGAAAGAGGCCTTCTTCTTCCTCGGCGTCGCCCAGGGCTTTAATCTGGGCAACAATCTGCCGCCCCAGGCCAAGCTCCTGCAAGCCGCCGACGCCGGCCGCATCGCCTTGGGCGAGAACGCCAACCTGCTCTTTTTGAACCTTGCCTTGCGAAGCAAATCACCCGAAGTTGTCACCCAGATGCAACAAGCCGTCCAGGGTCTCATCGCCATCGGCTCCCTCAGCCAGCCGCAGGACAAGGATGTTGCCCACCTGCTTCAGTCCATCAAAGTTTCCACCGACGCGAACGTCGTCAACATCAGCGTCGATTATCCGGTTGACAGAGCCATCGATCAATTGACCAAGGTGCGCGACCAGATGATCAGAAAGCAACATGCCGAGCCTGCGCCCGCCGAAAATGAAACCTCCAACGCCACGCCTGCAACCGCTCCGGCGGTGCTGCCGGCCACAAACTGATTCCGGAGGCGCCGATGGTTTCCGCGTGCCGCCAGCCAGGGATGGACAACAGCGCAACCCCTGCGCTGAGAATTTCGGGCCGGCTGGCGCGCGCGGGAACCTCAAGCGCTTCATCCCCGCCAAAAGATGTGAACGAATCCGGCCAAACTGAATCCAGCCCGGAGGAACTGGCCCGCCTCTCCGCCCAAGGCAGCGTCGCGTCCTTTGAGAAAATCGTTTCGCGTTTCCAAACCCACATCTTCAACTTCCTCCGCCTCTCCACCCGCCATCATCAGGATGCCGAAGACCTCACCCAGGAAACATTCTGTCAGGCCTGGCGCAGCCTCCACCGTTACAACCCGTCCCTTTCCTTTGCCCCCTGGCTCTTTGCCATCGCCCGTCACACCGCCGCCAGCCATTTTCGCTCCGCCGAACCCTTCGACCCACTGCCGCCCGACACCGGCATCATCGAGGAAAACCCGGCCAGCCTCCTTGCCGCCAAAGACGACTCCGACGCCCTCTGGGGCCTGGCCCGCACCCTCAAACCCAAACAATGGGAAGCGCTCTGGTTCCGATACGGCGAAGGATTCTCCACCGCCGAAACCGCGCGCGCCATGCACACCAACGAAATCCACGTCAAGGTCCTCCTCCACCGCGCCCGCGCCGGATTGGCCAAACGCATGGCCTCCAGCGGCCGCGGACCGGCGGCCCCTGTCAAACCCCCAGAACCGGCAACCCAAACCATCCCCGCCTCGCAACTATGAAAGGTTGTTTATGATCAAATGCTGGCACTATCGCGGAATCATTACCCGCAGCGCGGATGAAAACACTCCCCTTCCGCCCGCCGCCCAGTCCCACATCGCCCAATGCCAGGCCTGCCGCCGCCTCTTCGATGCCGAATACGAAATCGTCCGCCGCCTCTCCGCCACCGCCGCCACCCGGATGCGGCGCCAGCCACCGCCGTTCCTCCACGCCAGAATCATGGCCCGGATCAACGACTCGCAGCCCGTCGTCCATCGCGGTTCGAACCCCGCCCGCCTCCTCTGGCCCGTCGCCGTGGCCGCCGGATGTATAGCTTTGACAACCATTCTCCTCTGGCCCGGTCCGAGTCCCGTTCCCGTCCAACTCGCCCTCGTCCAGCCGGCGCGCCCGTCACAAACTGCTCCTTCGCCTGGCGCGCCGCGAGCCGGACTCCCGGTCCAGTGGCCCGCGTTCCCGGAGAACCCGCTGGATACCGAAATGCGCGCCGTCATCCACGACGCTCGCGGCGCGGTGACCGCCCTGGCCGACAACTTCTTCCCCGAGAAACTCCGCCAAACGATCATGGATTCCCCCGCCTTTCAAAACTGACGCCTATTGCAACTGACGCCTATTGCTTCAGGGCCGCATAGCGCGGGAGCGGCCCAAGCTCCAGGGAAATCTCGGGCTGCCAGGCGGTCAGGTGGGCGACATGCGGTTGCGCCAATGTCCAGGCGGCTGCCTTGCGCGCGCCGGTCCCGTTGACAAATACCAGAACAAAATCGCTTTCCGCCAGGCCCGCCAGCTTTCGGTCCAGCCGGTAGCCGCTCAACTCCGCGGTCATTGTTTTGAGCGCGGTGTAGGCGGGTTTGGGTTCCATATTTTCCCTCACCGTGCCGAAGTTCTGCTCGTTGTCGGCGGGATCATGTCCGTCATTCTTCCAATCGTACCAGATCGAGAGCGGGACACCGTTGAGCAAATTGCAAAGTTGCTGGCGGACGGCAAAAGCGGCCTGAGTTTCCAGCGAAACACCCTTGGTATTCGACGCATAACCCCACTCGCCACTCAGGATGGGGATTTTCCCGCGCTTGGATTCCGGCGCGTAACGGTCCATCATTTCGCGCAGCCTCTTGTAATCCGCCGCGGCGGTTTCCGGCGGCTGATTGGGGTCCCGATAGGGATGGACGCTGACCCCATCCAGGAATTCCAGCACGCCCGATTGCAGGAAATACTCCATATACCTCCAATCGAACCCCGACATGGCCGGGGCGATAATGGTTGCGGATGGCTCCGCTTCCCGGATGGCCCGGGCGGTTGCCAATGCCAGAGTGGTGTACTCGCCGGCGTCCGGTTTGGGCCGCCAGAAATCGCCGTTGGGTTCGTTGTAAATCTCCCAAAGGACATGCCGGCCTCGGAAATGAACCGCCGCCGCCGCCGCCCAGCGCGCGAAGGCGGCAACGCTCTCGGGATGGCGGGGAGAAGCCACATGCCGTTCCGCCGAAGGTTCTCCGACGGCGCGCCGCGCATCCACCATCGGCTCGTATAAACCGTTCACATAATCCAGGATGTAAAGCGCCCGCAATCCGCGTTGCTCGAGATGGGCGGTCAATTCATCATACTCTGTCCAATCATCGACGCCCGCTTTTCTCTCCGTGGCCTCCCAACTGAAATCCATTCGCACAAACTGGAATCCCGCGTTCGTGATCAGGTCCAGATCGCGCGCGTGTCCGGTGACAAAATGAATGTTGACACCGACGCCTGCGGGAATGACGGCGGGCGGGATTTGGCCGCAAAGAGCCTCCTGCAGGAGACCCAGCGCCAGGAAAGGGGTGGGAAACTTCATGCTCAAACAGTAAGACATCGGACCCTGACTTTCGAGTCCCGATGACCGGAATCGGAGCCGTTGGCTGGTTTACAAATAGTTGCGGCGGAACTCAACCAGATGCACCGCCACGGCCAGTTGAACCATCCCCCTGGCCTTGCGTTTGCCGTAAGTTTGATAGACACCCGCCACGAAATCACCGAAGGTGAGCGGCTTTCTGCCGGGACGGGCCTTCACTCGCGAATTTTTATCAGCTTTCATGACATGATTGTGTTGACACCTTGCAAGCAGGTTTCTTGCCATTCCCAGGTATGAGGCTCGGGAAGTCAGGGACTCCCAATTTTGGGGAAAGGCGTTGCGGGGTTGGAAATGGGGTTGGAAATGGGTTGCCGGTTCTGCCTGGAGTGTGGCAGTATCGGCGGCGAAATATCGGTCCCTGCCGGCGTCCGCTTTGCGGCGCTGGGCTTCCAGGGCGCCCCTGTACCTCAAATGGATAGAGGAGCGGTTTCCTAAACCGTCCATCCCGGTTCAATTCCGGGCGGGGGTACCAATTCCGTTCCCGATGCGCGGACCGGCGCAAGCCCTTCCGGCTCAGACTCCGGTTGGAGGGGCCCAGTCCGTTGGTCCGCGATAAGAGGCAAAAGGGCGATTTAACGGAGGCAACAAAACGCCACTTTTAGCAGGCAAGATATGGCCAGTTTTTGCCAAGGAGCGGGTAGTCGCCCAGGGGGCCTGACAGTAAATTGAACATGGAAGTATGAGAATCAATTCATCGGGTCGGGCTGGGCAAGCGCCGGGGCGTTTGGATAGAAGTGATGCGGCTGGCATCGGTCAAACACCTGAGGCGGAAGCCTCGTCCCGCCCCCTGAAGTGCCAGAAGCAGGATTGAGCCAGAAACGGAGTCGATATGACCGCCGCCACATCATTTTTTGAGCGCGTCGAGAATTTGCACGGCGCGCCGCCCGCCATCGCCACAGCATTCGGCTGCCGGCGCAATTTTCACGACAACCGCTTCGTTTACACGGTGGTGTCGGCGCGGGCGCGCGGCCTGGCCATAGGGATCAACATGAACCCGGACCGGTTCTGTAATTTTGACTGCGTCTATTGCGAGGTCAACCGGGAGACGCCGGCGACGGAGCAGGACCTGGACGTGACGGTGATGGCGGAGGAGCTGGACAAGACCCTTTTTTTGGTGCGGACCGGCAAGATAAGGGAACACGCGGGTTACCACGACTTGAGCGATGACCTGCTGCAATTGCGCCACGTGGCGTTGAGCGGGGACGGGGAGCCGACGCTGTGCCCGAACTTCGCGGAGGCGATCCAGGTGGTGGTGCATGTGCGGGCGCGCAATCCGCACGCGTTTTTCAAACTGGCGCTGATCACCAACGGGACGGGACTGGATTTGCGGCCGGTGCAGGAGAGCCTGCAATACTTCACGCCGGATGACGAAATCTGGGTGAAGCTGGACGCCGGCACGCAAGACTACATGAACCGCGTCAACCGCGGGGAAGTGCCTCTGGAGAAGGTCATCTCGAACATCCTGCTGGTGGCGCGGCAGAGGCCGATCGTGATCCAGAGTTTGTTCCCGATGCTTTTCGGCGAGGAACCGCCGCTGCAGGAGATCGACGAGTACATTCTGCGTTTGAACGATCTCAAGCACAGCGGGGCGCGCATCTCCCTGGTGCAGATTTATTCGGCGACGCGGCCGATCGCGCATCCCGATTGCGGGCACATGCCGCTCAAGAAGCTTTCGCGCATCTGCCAGCGGATCAAGGCGGAGACGGGCTTGAAGGCGGAAGTATTCTGATCGGGCGGCGGGCCGGCTGGGTCTAAGGAAAAACCCTAGGCGCTCTAGTTAATTACCCCAAGACATGTCTGGCGAGACGCCTAATTGTCGGCAAAGAGGGGATAGTGCTAAATTGCTCACATGATAACAAATTATGTGCAGCCGGCGGTGGAGAAGCAGATGACCCGCCATGACAACAAGGATTTGATCGAGAGCCTCATCAACTCGAAGATTTTTCAGGATTACGAGAAAGCTTTCAGTGAAACCACCGGATTGCCCGTCTCATTGCGGCCGGTGGAATCGTGGCAGTTGCCGCACCACGGCAAAAACCACGAGAACCCCCTGTGCGCCATGCTGGCGGAGAAGAGCAAGTCGTGCGCGACCTGCCTGCAAATGCAGCAGCAGCTCTCGGAAAGCGCCCGGTTTGAACCGGCGACGGTGACCTGCCAGCTGGGGCTGGTGGATACGGCGGTGCCGGTGCGTTTGGGGGAGCGGCTGATCGGATTCCTGCAAACCGGCCAGGTGATGAGAAAAAAGGCCACGCCATCCCAGATTGAGCGGACGGCGAGGTTGATCGCGGAATGGGGCCTGCAAATGACCCGGGAACGGCTCCAAAGCGTCTATTTTGGCACCAAGGTGCTCTCGGCCAGACAGTACGATTCGATGGTCAAACTCCTGAGCATCTTCGCCGAGCATATCTCCGTCGTCAGCAACCAGATTGTCGTTCACCGCGAAAACGCCGAATCGCCCGTGATCAAGCGGGCCAAGGAATTCATCGTGGAGAACCAGGCCGAAGACCTCTCGCTGGGCCAGGTGGCCAAGGCGGTCAACACCAGCACGTTCCATTTCTGCAAGATGTTCAAGAAGGCGACCGGCGTGAACTTCACCGAGTACGTTTCACGGGTCCGCGTCGAGAAGGCCCGCAATCTCCTGCTCAATCCCAATCTGCGCATCAGCGAGATCGCTTACGAAGTCGGCTTCCAATCTCTGACGCACTTTAATCGCGTTTTCAAAAAGATCACTGGCCAGTCGCCCACCGATTACCGGGCTCAATTGGCGCCGGCTTGATGGCCGATCTCGGGGCAAGCCTGTTATTTAGCCGTGTCTGGCGCGCAGATTCCAACCAAACCACGCCGTAATGGATGATTACTCCCACCTGACCAGGAGCGAACTGGCGCAAAGGCTCAGGGCCTTGGAGGCGGGCGCCGCCGGCCAAATGGAGCCGATCAAGGAGCTGCGCGACCTCAAATCGGCCCTCGACGCCCACTCCATCGTGGCGATCACCGACGCGCGGGGGCGGATCACCTACATCAACGACAAGTTCTGCGAGATTTCCAAATACTCGCGCCAGGAGTTGCTGGGCCAGGACCATCGCATCATCAATTCCAGGCATCATCCCAAGGATTTCTTCCGGGACCTGTGGACGACCATCGGGAAAGGCAACGTGTGGAAAGGCGAAATCCGCAACCGCGCCAAGGACGGCAGTTATTACTGGGTGGACACGACGATCTTCCCGTTTCTGGACGCGGAGGGGAAACCGGTGCAATACATCGCGATTCGGACCGACATAACGGAGCGGAAACGGGCGGAAGCGCGGCTGGCTGAACTGGCGCAAAGCCTGGCGGAGAAGAACAAGGAATTGGAAACGATCGTCTATGTCGCGTCGCATGATCTGCGTTCGCCCCTGGTGAACATCCAGGGATTCACCAAGGAATTGGGGCGGGACTGCGAGCGGATTCGGGAGTTGATCGAGGGCGGCGAGCCGTTGCAATTCAAGGAAGACGAGATGAGAATGATTCTGAGCCGCGACGTGCCGGAATCGATGTCCTTCATCCAGGCGGGCGTGGCGAAGATCGACACGTTGCTGGCGGGCTTCCTGCGCTTCTCCAGGCTGGGCCGGGCGGCGCTGACCATCAAGAGGCTGGACATGAACGCGATGCTGGCGAACATCGGTCAAACCGTGGAATTCCAGCTCAAGCAAGCAGGCGCCACTCTGCAAATCGGCCCCCTGGCGGGCTGCCGGGGTGATGCCACCCAAATTAACCAGGTCTTCTCCAACCTCATCGACAACGCCATCAAGTACCGCAGTCCAAGCCGGCCCGGCCTGATTCAAGTGTCCGGCATGGCCGATAATGGCCGTTGCACGTACGCCGTCACGGACAACGGAATCGGCATCGCGCCCGAGCATCAGGCCAAGGTGTTCGAGATTTTCCACAGACTCAATCCGTCCGGGTCTGAAGGCGAAGGACTGGGGCTGACCATCGCCCAGAAGATACTCGAACGGCAGGAGGGGAAAATCTGGCTAGAGTCAAAAATTGGCGTCGGCAGCACGTTTTTTGTTTCATTGCCGGGCGCTTGAGGGGTAAATAATGAACATGACCAAAGAAGTCGTTGTTTTAATCGCTGATGATGATCTCGGTCACGTCCGCTTGATCGAGAAAAACCTCAGTCGGGCCGGGTTGCACAACCCCATTGAAAGGTTCGAGAACGGGCAGGACATCCTGGACTTCCTTTTTGGCCGCGGAGAGCGCCGCCGGGCCAATGAAGCCTCCTACTTGCTCCTCCTGGACATCCGCATGCCAAAAGTCGATGGCGTTGAGGTCCTCCGCCAGATCAAGGCAGACCCGGAGTTGCGAAAGATCCCCGTCATCATGCTCACCACCACGGACGACCCCCGCGAAGTCGAACATTGTCACGCCCTGGGGTGCAGCACCTACGTCGTCAAGCCGGTCGATTACGACAAATTTGCCGAGGCGATCAAGCAGTTCGGCCTCTTCATCGCGCTGGTGCAAGTGCCCGAAGTCCGCACCTGACCCAAGCATGAGCGAAGGCAAACCAGCCGCGACCCTCCTGGTGGTCGATGATGATCGCGGCCTGCTCCGTCTGACGGCAAAAGCCCTGGAACGGGCCGGCTTTTCCGTCGCAACCGCCGCCTCCGGCGCCGAAGCGATTGCCTGGTTGAAGGAAAACCAGCCGGCTTTGCTTCTGCTGGATTTGAAACTTCAGGATTTCGACGCCCGCCAGATCATCAGCCAACTCTCCGATCTCAAACGCCTCCCCTCCTTTCTCATCATTACCGGACAAGGCGATGAACGGGTCGCCGTCGAGATGATGAAAAGCGGCGCGCGCGATTACCTCGTCAAAGGCGCCGAGTTCCTGGAAGTCCTCCCCTCCGTCACCGCGCGGGTGCTGGCTCAAATCGAGCAGGAGGGAAAACTGGCGGCGGCCGAAGCGGCGTTGCGCTTGAGCGAGGAGCGGTTTCGCGTGGCGCTGAAATTCTCGCCCATCATGGTCTTCAACCAGGACACCGAGCTGCGCTATACCTGGGTTCACAACGAAGCCGTCGTGCAGACGGGCAAGGTCATGCTGGCCCGGACCGACGCGGAGCTGTTTTCCGCAGAAGAGGCGGACCGGCTCACGCAAATCAAGGCCCGGGTTTTGATGACGGGCGCCGGATTGCGGCAGGAAGTCTGCCTGGCCGCCAACGGTCAGAAGCACTACTACGATCTGACCGTTGAGCCGGTCCGCGATGACGCCGGGCGCATGACCGGCATCACGGGGGCGGCGATGGAAGTGACCGGGCGCAAGCGGTTGGAAGAGGAGATACTGCAAATCAGCGAGATGGAACAGCGGCGGATCGGACAGGATTTGCACGATGGCATCTGCCAGCACCTGGCGGCCATCGAGTTGAAAAGCCAGTCCCTGGCGGACAGCCTCGGAAAAAAAGCCAGAACCCACGCCGCGCAAGCCGAGGAAATCGCCCGGCACGTTCGCGATGTCATAGGCCAGACCCGCTCCCTGGCCCGCGGCCTTTCCCCCTTTATTCTGGAAACCGAGGGACTGGTGTCGGCGCTGCGGGAATTGGCGGCCGGCACCGAGCGCCTCTTCGGCGCCAAATGCCAGTTCCAGACCGACGGGCTGGTTTCCATTGCCGACCCGGCCGCGGCCACCCATCTCTATCGCATCGCCCAGGAAGCCGTCACCAACGCCATCAAGCATGGCAAAGCCGGCCGCATCGAAATCTTTCTGACCAACACCAACGGCAGACTTCTTCTGTCGATAACCGACGACGGCCTGGGCTTTCGGAGCCAGCCCCAGTCCGCGACGGGCATGGGCCTGCGGATCATGCAATACCGGGCGGGCATGATCGGCGCGGCCTTGCTCGTTCAAGCGCAGGCTGGCGGCGGGGCCAGAATCGTCTGCTTCCTCCAGAACTCCCCCAGCCCGGCCGCCAAATGAACGCCAGGCAAAAAACACGCCCGCCGCGGACAAAAATCCTCATCGTCGATGACCACCCGATGCTGCGCGAGGGCCTGGCCCAACTCATTGGCAACCAGACGGACATGGCCGTTTGCGGCGAGGCCGGAGACGCCGCGGAAGCGTTGGAAAAAATCCGCCTGCTCAATCCAAACCTCGTTCTGGCGGACATTACACTGCCCGGACGCAACGGCCTGGAACTGATCAAAGACATTCAGGCGCTGGAAACCGGCGCCGCCGTGCTGGTCATTTCCATGCACGACGAAGCCCTCTACGCCGAACGCGTCCTGCGCGCCGGCGGACGCGGCTACGTCATGAAACAGGAAGGCGGCAAAAAGATCATGGAGGCCATCCGCCAGGTTGCCGCGGGGAAGATCTTTGTCAGCGAAAAAATGTCCGCCAAGATTATCGAGGTCTTTTCGGGCCATCGGCCGGAGAGCGCCGGTTCATCGGTCGAAAAGCTGACAGATCGGGAATTTGAAGTCTTTCAATTGATAGGCCAGGGGCTGGGCACAAAAGAACTGGCGGCCCGCCTGCACGTCAGCCCCAAGACCGTGGAAGTCCATCGCGCCAACATCAAAGTCAAACTCCAACTCAAGACCATGGCCGAACTCATCCG